>Ga0209666_1000008_pt1 | contig 191917 bp, 169 predicted proteins | sample SaaInlV_125m_DNA_FD_184679 | JGI IMG/M metagenome (GOLD analysis project Ga0209666, IMG submission 184679) | Marine microbial communities from expanding oxygen minimum zones in the Saanich Inlet - Saanich Inlet SI037_S3LV_10m_DNA (SPAdes)... | ecosystem: Environmental > Aquatic > Marine >...
ATCATAATGTAATTCAAACTCAGGCATCTCTGGCATTTCACAATCACCATTGAATGAAAATTCATCATATCCAATATTATTTCCTTGAGTGAATATCTCAAATTGTAAATGCAAGCTACACATATATCCATCAATTTCTAATGTTAAATTATCAATTACATATGACTCATTAGAATTATTCCATGAAATCCATGCGGATTCACTATCGTATCCCATCTGTGTATTAAGGAAATAATTTACATATAGGTCATATGCTTCACCAACTTCAAGATTTGTAACATTTAATGTAAATGTATAGTTTCCAGATTCTAGGTAAGGATATTCTTCCCAAGTTTCACACCAGAACATCATTGAAGCATTATCATATTCACAGCTTTCATAATAGCTGGTATAATCTACCATTCCATCTCCATCATAATCAACTTCACATTCCCAGTCAGAATATCCGTCTTCATATGTATTTTCATTACAATTTTCAAACTCTTCATAATTCCAAGCAGTTTCCCACATTACAGGACCAGATCCGTTATCATAATGTAATTCAAACTCAGGCATCTCTGGCATTTCACATGGGCCAGACATAGTTGTCAACGATGTTGACATCAAAGTACTGTTATTTTGATCCCATGATCCATTTGAAAAGTACGCTGCTTGCCATAATAAGCCATCATTATTAATTTCACACGTTTCATCGGTAACTTCTATTGTCCATGTCTGACTTCCAAGGCCAACTCCTTGTTGGCTTCCATCAGTCCAGCTGTAATTGCCTTCAGTTTCATTGTAACTATCCATTGAACCTACTCCACGAGAGAATTGTATCAAATAATCCTGATTATTATTGAAGGTTTGATTAGGGACTGACCAACTCATATTGTAATTACCAGTTTCAAGTTCAATATTTCCATCAAACTCAGTTATGAACATGTGCTCTACTTCATATTCATTATTGTCTATCTCTATGTGAGTTGACAAAATTCCATTACTACCACATGGGCCAATTATTTGATACTCTCCAAATGCTAGCTGATTCATACCGGACTGATTGTATAAATTAATTTCAATCCAATTTCCACAATTAAATTCTTCAACAGTAATATTGAAACTTTCAGAACTTGAGTTATAATAGCCAGTCCAATTTCTTGATTCATAAATGGAATCCGGTTCTTCTTCTCCCATCATATCCTCTACACCATATGAAAAAATATCCCATTCAATCATATAAGAATCATTTAAGGATAAATTACTAGAAAGTATTTCCATTTGATAGGTTCCTACATCTAAAAATACCTCTTCATAAGGAGAAATTACATCCCAGGAACTCGAATTATTATCCCAAATTGATAAATCGATTTGAGGACCATAATTATTCATTCCAGTGCCTGCCCCATTGTCATGATCGGCTGAGACCGGACTCAAAATTGGCGAGATTGCTGAAAGTAACATTACTAGTGTTAACATCAATCCTTTGTACATACGTGCGTCGTTCATACCATATCGCCCATACCGGGACTATATAGGTCTGTTTCCGAACTAAGTGTTAAAAAAAACACTTAAAAGGTTATTATATATTTCTCAAAATAAGTTTTACATTAATTTATAATTTTATCATAAATGATTCTTAAAATCCTAACAATTTTATAAAATATGTTAAATTTATTTTTTCCATAAAGATACAGTATCATTTGAAATTTTTATATCCCTAATCTTTGTTAATCCGGAATTTAATAAATACTCTTTACTAAATATTTCGTTAGATTCTCCACTTAGTTCCATATTTGAAACGCATAAGTGTGCCTTATCTACAAAACCAGATTCTAAAAAGCGCATCCAAGTATTACTTCCTCCTTCAACAAGTAGTGATTGAATTTTCCTATCTCCTAACATATCCAAAATTTTTAATATGTCGATTTCTTTATTTTCAGAAATTACTACTCTTTCAACATGTTCTTTATCATTAGTTTTGTCAAATTCTGATATTTGTACCAATAAAGTAGGGGCAAGTCCATCATTCATCAAATTACTATCATTTAAAATTCGATTATTTGGATCAATAACCACTCTTACGGGCCTATCTCTGGGGCCAATATCTCTTCCCCTAACTGTTAATGACGGATTATCCCTTATTGCAGTATTTACTCCAATTAATATTGCCATCGATTCTGCTCTTAAATCTTGAACTAGTTTTAAAGATTCTTCATTACTAAATCTCTCTGCTGGAACGTCCTTATTTCCGTCTATTCTTCCATTTATATCAGTTGCAGCCTTCAATGTGACTAGTGGTCTACGATTTTTACACCAATGCATGAATGCCTCCATTTGTTCTTCACAAGCCTCTTTTAATATTCCTGTTTTGAAATCAAATCCTTCATTTTGTAATACTTCCAAGCCACCACCCCTAACTGTAGGATTGGGGTCTAAAGCCCCAATAACTACTTTTTTTATTCCTGCCCATAATAATGATTCAGTACATGGCGGAGTTCTACCAAAGTGATTACAAGGTTCCAGAGTGATATATGCCGTGGCACCTTGCAAAGAAACGCCTCGAGCTTCGGCATCAGCAATCGCCATTTGTTCAGCATGTAAACCACCAATGTGATCATGCCAACCTTCAGCAATCACTTCTTTATTCTTAACAAGTACACATCCTACTAGCGGATTAGGCATTACTCTAAATTTACCTTTATTGGCTATATTAATTGCATATTGCATGAATTCTTCATCATTATTCATACAAGTTCATACCTCTCGAAACGATTCTCATTCATCATATCTCCCATTCATAGCATTCAAGAATAAACTCAATGTTGGAGGTAATGTGACGCGTATAGCCTGTATACTTAATCCGAAAGCACGTGATGGTTTATCAATAAGTCAATGGTCTCAATTTGAGAAATCTTTACAAAATTCAGGATATAAAATAGATTTATTTCATACTGAATATATTGGACATGGAATGGATTTAGCAGCCAATCTAAGGGAATCAGAGCATGAAATTGTTGTAGCAGTAGGCGGGGACGGAACCGTACATGAGGTAGCTTCAGGATTAAGGGGTTCAGGAAAAGTTATGGGAATTCTTCCAATTGGGAGTGGAAATGACTATGCAAGGGCACACGGTATTCCAATACCCAAAGGGAAAAAATTTCTAAAAATGCAAGAAGCCGTAGATATACTGACAAATGGAGTAGACAGAAACGTAGGGGCATTCAGAGTAGAAGGTCCACCAGCTCCAGCACATACATTAATTCCAGCTCCTATACCACATGTTTGTAATGGAAATCCAAATAATTCCAATAATATTGTAAGATGGAGTTTTCTTGAGTGTGATAGCGGAGTAACTTCCGCAGTTAATCGTATGAAGACCGAAGGAAAATTTAAACGCGTACGTGGCCAATTAAAATATACTTTTTTAGGTATTAGGGCTATTTTAGGATGGAAAACTCAGAAAGGATGGATCAAAATTGATGATAATCCCGGTGAAGTTGTAGATTTATCTGGTTTATTTTGTATGAGCCAATGTCAAACATTTGGCGGAGGTTTTATCATTGCACCAGGAGCATCTCCAACTCAAAATCATGGCTCTTTAGTATCGGCTTGGGGACTTTCTAAGATTCAAATGTTACTTGTTATGGGCCCATTAGAGAAGGGAAAACATATAGGTAAGTGGAACAAGATATTTATGAAAAATGCCCTAAGTATGGAATTAAAAGCTGTAGATTCCAATGATATGCCAACAAATGAAAGCCACAATCCAGATCTATTTGTTAATGTAGATGGTGAAGCTGTAATGACTACCCCAATAAGTTTGAAATATTTTGAAAATCAAATTATAGTAAGAGGGGCCAAGTCAATTCCAAATCAGTGAATTTGGCGCCGAGAGAGGGATTTGAACCCCCGAGTCCAATGGACAGTGGATTTCAAATCCACCGCAATACCGGGCTATGCGATCTCGGCAGCGTGCCGCCGAGATACTCATTAGGGATGAACCTATATGCTAGAGTTTGTAATAACCGGGTCTACACCACTCAGGTAATCCAGTAGTTGCTTCAGGATGAGTAAGGCCAATGAATAGTACCATTACGATTATGAAAAATGTTGGAAATAATGCTGTCAAAGTTAATATTTTTGAATCTTTATCTCCCCATAAATGCATAAAAATAGCCGCTATCATTATGAATTTGGGAATTGCTATTCCCACTAATATGAAAAGAGTCATTGCTTTAGAAAATTCACTACCTACAGCTACTACTTCAATAGCAGTTAATACCATTAAACCAATGAAATTTGCCCAATAGATATCCTGTCCAAATATTTTATGTTCACTCATTTTTTTTCACCTCAATAAAGATAGAAGAACGGGAAGACCAGAACCCATATTAAGTCTACAAAGTGCCAATATAGTCCAAAGTACTCAATTGAAACAGCATTCTGAGGAGTATATCCACCAGTCCACGCTTTCCAAGTCATGTATGTCAATCCAATTATTCCAATAAAAACGTGAGCACCATGAGTACCAGTTGTAACAAAGAACGTAGATGTACTAACTCTGATATCTGCCATCATTACTGCATCAGTGGTCACATAACCACCTTCTATAGATGCTATATTTGCAAAATATTCTTCAAATTCAGAAGGATTTGCAGCAGCCAATTCTGCAAGATGAGTATCTTCCCAACCATGATGTGGGTGATAGTGATCTGCATGAATTGTATAACCTTCATTTACTAATGAAACAATATCATGTTCATGAAGTCCTAAAAATTCAATTTCAGGAATATAGAATCCTACAAACCACTCAACCATCTTTAATGTTAGGAATATTATTGCTAAAATCCAAGTACTTCCTAAATAGCGATAAACACGCTTTCTACGGACTTCCTCATCAACACTTCCAACGGGTTTCTTTGCCCATCTAAGTGCCTGAACAATAGTAAATGAGGATATTATTAATGCAAATGTATTGATTGCCCCAGGAGCAATATGGAACCAACTAGATGCAATTAATTCAGATGCAGGTAAGAAGCAGTTAACTGCTTCTCCAGAATCTATAGTTTGAGAATTCACTATCCAAGATCCACTTTCATATATTTCTACACATGGAGTAAGTCCCAGTCGGTATCTCATATATGTGCTGAATAATGATGTAAAAACCATCATTTCAGACATTAGGAACATCCACATTGCAACTTTCCTAATTTGGATATTTTGGAACGGAGTTCCTGTTGCTCTAGGCTCATATATACCATCAAATGAAGCATCCTGTCTCCACCAAATAATCATTCCAAAGAATGATATCATAAGTCCTAAGAATATCAAAGGTATGCTTGCAGGATCTACCATTTCTCCCCAAGAATATGCAGATGCCACTGTATAGAGAAAGATTCCTATTCCAATGGACATTATTATTGGTGCCCATGAATTATGTGGTGCTCCATGACTCCAATCATGTGGGCCCCAAGCACTTTGATGCTCATGGTCATCATCGCCATGATAATCTCCGCTCAATTATTCACCTCCTCATTTTCATCATCTAATACCATTAGACTTTGGAACCATTTTACTAGAGGGCTTGGGTCATTTCCTATATGCTCTTCATTTGAATCCTTTAGGGTAGGAAGATTAATCCATTCTCCATGATTAAAATGGCCAAAACTAGGAGTTGGTGGCGGAGATGATGTCATCCATTCAAACGACCATCCTCCCCATGGATCAGCAGGTGCTTTTTTCCCACGGATTACTGATTTTATCATATTAGCAATGAGTAAGAAATTAGAGAAGAAGAATAAGAAAGCACTTACTGAGATGAACATATTCCATCCAGCAGCTTCTGCAGGCAGCGAACCCATCGCTTCTTCAGTTGAAATGAAGTATGTATGATGCCTTCTTGCCATGCCCCAAACTCCTAACCTATGCATTGGCCAAAATACTCCATTATAACTTATGAACGCTGTGAGGAAATGTAGTACTCCTAAACGCTCATCCAACATCCTACCTGTCATCTTTGGGAACCAATAATAGATGGCAGAAAAGAATCCAAATACTGTTCCGCCTACAAGTACATAATGGAAGTGAGCAACTACGAAATAAGACTCATGGAAATGCAAATCCATCGCCATCGATGGGAAAAACATTCCTGAAATTCCTCCCAATGTAAATGTAACTAAGAAACCAAGTGCCCATAATGTATGTGTTCTATATACTAATGATCCTCTATGCATAGTTTTTAGCCAATTAAATATTTTAATTCCCGTGGGGACGGCAACCAGCATCGTGGTTAACATCGTCACAAATCTCAATGTAGGACTCATCCCTGAAGTGAACATATGATGTCCATATACTATGAACGAAACAACTCCAATACCTGCCATGGCATATACCATTGACCTATATCCAAATACAGTTCTTCTTGCACTGGTGGCAATTACTTCAGAAATTACTCCGAATGCTGGTACTATCACTACATAAACTTCTGGATGTCCAAAGTACCAGAAAAGATGACTCCAAAGTAATGGATCACCTCCAGAGCCCGCATCATAAAATGCAGTACCAATGACCCTATCTAAGTAAACTTGAACTAATCCTACTCCAAATGCTGGAATGGATAAGAACAACATCAGATTGGCAACTAATATCGACCAAGTGAAAAGAGGCATTTGCATCCACCCCATTCCTGGTGCCCTCATTACTGCAATAGTAGTTAAGAAATTAACACCGGTAAGCGTAGATGAAGCAACTAACATTATTTGTCCTGCGACCCACATCGTAGTCCCGACGTGAGCCGTTTCACTTACTATGTAAGGTGCATATCCAGTCCATCCAGTATCCGCCCCAGTTCCTGAGAAAACACCTGTAAAAATTAACAGTGCACCAACAGGTTGGAGCCAGAATGACATTGCGTTAATTCTAGGTAATGCTAAATCAGGTGCACCTATCTGTAGGGGAACCATCCAATTAGCAAATCCGTTTATCAAAGGCATTGCAGCTAAGAATATCATTGTAGTTCCATGTAATGTGAAAAATTGATTATATTGGTCTTGAGTCAAAAAATCATTTCCAGGAACAGACAATTGAATCCTTATCATTAGTGCCATTATGCCACCAACTCCCAAGAAAAACAAACCAGCCAAGAAATATAATGTTCCTACTTTTTTATGGTCTGTACTCGTCAACCACTCACAAATCCATGGCTCAAAAGTTTTCCAATTAAACGAATCGGGATTTGTCCTATAGAAGATATAAGTTACAGTAATTACTAATAATATTGCAGATATTACTATCAATGTTGATAATACAACATAGGGATTAGCTTGTTCTAAAACTTCTATGGGTGCGCTAACCTTAGCAGTTAGCCTATTCCACTCATCTCCACTACTTCCTGCACCGCCACCAGCGTTACCATTTACTGAATTAGTATGAAGTATAAATTCAATATTCTTGTCAGATGCTGGAGCAGTCCAAATCAATGTCCAAGATGTTTGATCATTGCCTATTTCTGTATGCCCCACTTCACTTGGATTATATGTTTGAACAGTTGCATCATTGGATGCTAATTCACCCTCACTAGCCCATAAATGAAATCCTCCAAGGTTTATGTTACCAATAGTACTAGGTCCGCCTGTAAATCCAACAGTTAATTCATAGGTTTCTGAATAGTTGTATACTTCTGGCAATCCCTCAATAGTTGGAATTACTGATTCACTAGTCGTGGCCCCATGACAATTACACCCTGAGTCCTTTACTCCGGAAATACCAGTAGGAAATGAACTTACAAGTGGGCTAAATGCCATAGCCAAAAGTAAAATAGACATGACAATAATACTACGTGCGTGTATTTTTGTTTTATTCATTTTACAAATCTCCCATATTTAGTTATGAACAGAAAGTCCTGCTGACATCACTGAATGTGCATCTCCACAGTATTCAGTGCATAATATCATAGATTCACTAGCCTCAATCATTGGGAGCCAAAGTGTAGTTTTGTGGCTTGGTTGAACGTCTTCCTTCACTCCCAAAATTTGAACCCATGGCGCATGAGTAACATCTTCTGATTGCATAACGGCGAGATAAGTTTCTCCTGCCTTCAAAGATAGAAGTGGTTGCATTCCATAACCTTCTATGGATATAGTTCCAACATCACATAAATTAGTACTTAATTCAAATCCCCTATCCGGAATTATATCTCCGGTCCAACGATCATCATTTGGATTACATTCAAAACTCCAAACCCATTGTTTTCCTGTAATTTCCAAAACATGGTAGCAATCTGATGTTATTATGCCGGTATTCATATCCATCTGATTATTGGAACTTTGTCCTTCAGTGCATTCAAATCCATGATTACCTCCATTTTCAGATGTCCAAACAGCATCTAATGGTGCCCAAGATATATAGGTTAAGTATATAATTAGAATAAATGGTAATATGGTCCATGCAACTTCCAGTGTCATGTCATCATTATGTCTAGGGAATACTCCGACTTCTATTTTATCGGGATTTTCCCAATCTTCTCCTTCTTTGGATGTGTACCAAAATGAATGATGAAATAACCATCCAAATGTAAATATTCCAATTAAAAGGGACCAAGAAATATACTCATTCCACAATTCGTAAAACAATAAGCTTTCGACCAAAGTACCGACCTCTAACCCTGCGGTATGAAAGTTATTCATAAATACCGCGTAATCAGGTTCTTAATAATATCAATCTTATTAATAAAATATGATATGATTATTTGCCTCAACATTGATTTAAAATGACTCAATATACCTATTAAAATATATTGAAATAAAAAATATAGAACTAATATTATGACTATTAATATCCAATCACCTTATATTAAGAACATTTCTTGTAACTAACAACCATGTCTAAAAATCGTAAATATTTTGATATGGAAACTCAATCATATCGGTTCAAAAAGGCTTCAAAAATCATTAAAAAAAATATTTTACGAAATAAATCAAGGATTGAAGGTGGATCAAATTGTCCAATACTTGTCGAAGGAATCAATGATGTCAAAGCCCTTAGGTCATTAGGATTTACAGGAGTAATTGAGAAATTAAACCGTGGCTATAGTAGATCAAAATTAATTGCATATCTTTATGAAACGTATGGAACTAGAAATAAAATTGATGGCAAATCATCAATAATTATCTTGATGGATTGGGATAAAACAGGAAAAAGTATTCAAAATTTTTTTCGTATACGGTTAATGTCTATGGATATGGCAATAGATGAAGAAATGCATAATCAATTATCAATATTAATTAATCCTGAAATTATGGCTGTGGAAGAATTATCATCTTATGCAAGTATTTTTTCTTCTAAAATATAAATTCATTTATCGAATCTATTAATCGGTATAGAGCTCGGAATTTCTTTTACAGTGTTCAATACTAAATGAGTGACCGATCTTTCTACTCCTTCAATAGATAATACATTTTTAGATAAGTTATCTAAATCCTTTCTATTTTCTGCTCTTGCTAAAATCATTGAATCAAAATCTCCAGTTACATCATAAGCACCATAAATTCTACTATCTTTAGCAATTTTTTCTTGGATCTCTATCAACCTACCTTTTTTTATTCTTAATCCAATAACTACGTTTAATTCCCATCCAATTTTTTCATGGTCAAGAAGTACGGAGTAGCCTTTTATTATGCCACGCTCTTCTAATTTCTTTACTCTATTGCTCACCGCTCCCAAGGATACTCCTATTCTTTCAGAAATTTTTCTTAGTGAAGTTCGAGCATCTTCACACAAAACCTGTATGATATTGTGGTCCGTTTCGTCTAACATGGTTCCATTCATATTCCTAAGAATATCGCATGGCTATTGAACATATGCCAATTAATATCAATTTTTATTTTTCATTTGATTTAAAAATTATTCTTCTTCATTGATTATTACCTTTAATTCCCTAACGGCTCGCATGATAATTCTCTCAGGTTCATTTACCATGAGGCTGACTCTACTCCCAATCCACACTGGTAAGCAAACTCCATCTGTTTCATCAACTAATACCAAACTACCTGTAAACTCTCCTATGTCGGCATCTATTTCTAAAGGAAATATTTCTTCCTCGATCAGTAACCTGTTTATTAATACACTACTAACTTCAATAAAACCCGAATCTATTTCAGAAATAATTTGCTGTGCAGCTCTACCTATTATTCTATCAATTTCTTTATTTCTTAATTTAATTGTATCAAGCCCTAAATGAATTACTTTTAGTGGCTTCCATCGCTTTCCTGGAATTATTATTCTTCCTGATTTTCTACTTTTCTCATTCTCCCAAATATATTTAGCTTCTTTAGTGCACCAGAGTATTTTCTTACCTCTTATCCATAGATTATCCGGACAACTTCCAAATCTATCCATTATTTTGTTAGTAATTTCACTCCCTATTGGTTGAGGTAAATCTATTGAATCTTCACTAAATTGATTATCTTTTAATATTTTTTTAGGTATTTTTAGATTTAATTCATTCACTTTTTCAAGTATCGCTACAAAAAATCCTCCTCCATTATTTTTATCATTCCAAATTCTTACACAGTTACGAATAGATTCTAGTATGTTAGATTCAGTTGGTGCTAGAGTGGAACTAACTACATCCAATTCTGTTGTTATGTTACCCCTATCATCTAAAATAGGCCATTCAATTAAACCTTCATCAAATAATAATTTTGGTAATAGTATACTAGGTTTTACAACTTTTACGGCATATCTCCTCATTATTTCTGCTACAACTGCTTCATTCTCTACAGGATCTAATGAGCATGTTGAATATACTATTCTACCTCCAGGTTTTGTAATTTCTATTCCCTTACTCAATAAATCAATTTGTAATTTATGAAGAGAACGCCCACCGGAAGGTAACCATTTTCTCCATACATCAGGATTTTTTCTTGTAGTTCCAGAACCAGTGCATGGAGCATCTACTAATACTCTATCATAGCCCAATCCGGGAATTTTGGGGATATGTCTCCCATCATGATTCACTATCATACAAGTTCTAGACCCATGTCGTTGTGAATTTGATACCAATGTATTAATTCTTGTACTAGCTATTTCATTAGCCACAACCAAACCTTTATTGTTTAAATGCTCAGAAATCTGTGTAGTTTTAGATCCCGGTGATGCACACATATCTAGGATGATTTCTCCTGGTTGTGTATCAAGTGCTATTGCCGGAATCATAGATACCGATTCCTGCCTAGTTAATCTACCAGTTTCATGTAAAGAAGAAAGTAATACTTTATTTTCACCATCTATTTTACCTCTTTCAAATGGTAATGTCCAAGCACTACCAACGCCATTAAACCAACTTATCCGTTTAGAACCAATCTTAATTAACCAATTTTCTACCCATTTCGAGTCTCCTCTTAGGGGATTTACTCTTACTGTTTCTGGCAATCTTTCAAATGATCCTTGGAACCATTCTTCAGAATCCGTTCTCCATTTACCAACTGCATTTAGCAAAACACTATCCTTTCCAAGATTATACCAGTAATCCGACTTGCTTGCCACGACCTTCCGAACACGACATCACGAAAGAAATACTCGTACCCCGTATTGAATAAAACATCTAATTTTTATTACTTAACAACTATATTTTTCTAAAATATTATACCATTGATCAATCGCTCACCACTTGTGGACTTGTTCCACAAAGGGGATGCACGTAATGAGATTAAGCAGGCGAATAGCAAAAAATAAAGAAAAACCGATACAAACCGATATTTTTGGAGCCACTAAGAAATTAATTGAATTGGTAGATAGGGCTAGAAATAACTCTCTAAATCAAGGACTGTTAGTACCAATTCAGGCATTAGTAACTATAGAAAATGATGAATGGACCTGGCAAACTGTTAATCGTGAAGTTCTAGAAAATTTAAGTCATAGATTGGTTTTTCAAACTCCAAATGGCAATCGCCGTGAGATTCTAATGACTTCAAGTATGGATAATGCGATGGATGCAGCATCAATGATAGTGGAACTCGATGGTGGTTGCGTATTAATCGAGTCTTTAGAAGCATAATCATAATTTAATATTATTTTATTAGGCTCGTGAGTTTGAAATAGTCTATATGTGTGCGAGGCCTAATGGCAAAGGATAAGAAGGGTAGCGGAATCCAGCAAGCAGCTGGATTAATTCGTTATTTTGATGAAGAAAGTGAAGATGCCATTCAAATATCAAAAGGTGCAATATATTTCGCCTGTATCTCATTCTCATTAGTAATTTATCTAGCACAACATGGCGTTTGGTCGTGGATGTTTAACGCACTAGGTCTTTAATTATCGTCAAACAATATATTTGTAGATTGTAAATCCGTTTTTGGGTTTGCCCTAATTATTGCTTTTTCTGCCCTACTCAATGCCCGTTCAACAGCAGGAGAATTTCTATCCGATAAAGCCGTCCTTGCTTCCTCCAATGCATTATCTGCGGCCAAAATAAATTCAACAGAATCTTCATTTACTCCTCTAAGTGATCTAACTGAATCTTCTAATTTTAGAATGTTTTCATTCATCTCATCTTTGGCTATTTTAATCAGATTATTCCATGATTTTATATGTTCTTCAATAGTTAAATTTGTTACCCTTTCAAAGGATTTTAGTCTATATGGCTCCCATGGATTTCTACCTAGACTTGCTACTATATCATGCACACATCTAGCACGTATTGACAACTCTCCTCTAATTTCTATTTTATTATAGAAACATCGATTAAAAAGTCCAAATCCCCAATAATGCGAACTATATATCTTAATATCTAAATCATTTGATTTACAAATTAACTCCCAAACTTGCTGATCCCAGTTTGAATCGTCATTAATAAATGGCGTTGCATGTGAACCAATTGAGTATAATACAGACTTTGCGACGTCTCCAAGATAGATTCCCCTACTCTTCTTCGAACTTTTTACTTCTAAAAATCCCTTTTCATTAATATCCATTTTTGGTTTACCTTGCACCACTTGTGCATACAAAATCGAAACTCCTGCTTCATTTGATGAATAACTATCTGACTCGTAGTAAGACTCGTCCACGTACTTCTCACGGTATCTATTTGATTGAATGTTGTGTATGAACAAACTACTTTCAAGTTAGTTTGTAGGTTTTATTTCTATAGTTTTAATTTCTTTAACTGCCCCTTCAGAATTATTCAAATCAGCAGTAGTAATTTTTTTCTGAGCTCTATGATATATTTCACGTAAGGTTTGATCTCCTATTTCGAGATAAACTCGTGTTGTAGCTATACTAGCATGCCCCAATAATCTTTGAATTGTAACTAAATCTGCACCTCTCTCCAATAATCCAGTAGCAAAAGTATGTCTGAGAGTGTGGGGGCTAAGCTTAGTCTTGGGAATATCTGCTGCTTCTGCTATCTTATCTATTATTTTTTGAACTGATCGTGGATTCATCCTATTTCCTCTACTGGATAGAAATAATGCACGATTATCTGTTTCATTCTTGCAACGCTCAAGTCTAGATTTCCTCATTGGATACCATGAATTTATTGCATCAACAGTCGAATTAGTAAATAAAACAGTTCTATCCTTTTCTCCTTTTCCGCCAATTACAAGTGCAGATAAATCTTCAAAATCTAAATCATCAATATCAAGTCCACATAATTCTGATACTCTCAATCCTGTATCAAGCATGATTGTTACAATGGGTGAAGCCAAACAATCCTCAGATTGTCTCGTGGACAATAAAACTCTCTTCAACTCATTTTTTCCTAGTGTTTTAGGTAAAGAACGACTTCTTGAAGGCCTTTGAATCCAATCAGGAATCATATAACCCAACCATTTTAATAAATGAGAAATAGATGCTATTCTTGCATTAATTGTTGAGGGCTTTAATTTACTGATACTATTTAGCCATGCATCTATTCTTCCATTATTGGGGTCACTAAATGAGTGAATATTTTTAACAGACATGGTCTGCATTTTCTCCCATTTTCTAGAATTTTCATTTGGTAGATTTGTAACTGAGAATGTTTTAACTCCGACAATGTATGATCTAATTGTATGCTCACTTTTTTTTTCTGTTCGCAATTTTTGCAACCAACATTCAAACCAAGGTAATTTCGATATCCTATCTAATCTTGGAGGTAATGGGATTTTCGAATTTACAAAATTAATATCTTGAGGCATATTATCATCTACTTTTGTATTTGAAAATATTTCACCTTCTTCTTCCATTATATCGACTCATGTCGTAAATGACGTATGCATCCCTGCCCTAACGAACAAATAACAGGGGGCCAATAGAGTATTGAATGCTTCTCATGATTGGCAATAAGTCATGTGGATTTTGATATATTAGTAAAATAGCCGATTAACTTTCAGATGTTATTATATGACCATTAGCCTCAGTTATTTCTTCAGATTCATCTCCTATTTCTACTTCTAGAGAATCATGATATCTAAAATTTAAATATTCCGCTACCTTTTCCGCAATATTAATTCCAGTTGAAGCCTCTATTCCCTCTAGTCCAGGACTAGAATTTACTTCGAGTATTAATGCACCTCTTTCCGATATGAGCATATCTACTCCTGCTATATCAAGTCCTAATGTTTTTGCTGCTAGACAAGCGATTATTTTTTGCTCTTCAGTTATTACTACATCTTCTACAGAACCACCTAAATGAAAATTTGAACGAAACTCAGTTCCATTTGCTTTTCGTTTCATAGATGCAATAACTTTTCCTCCAACTACCAATACACGTATGTCTTGACCATGAGATTCTTTGATATATTCCTGAACCAAAGGTCGCATATTCTGTTCTAACATCTGATAAACCAATTGTCGCGCTTGCTGATCTGTTTTAGCTAGAAATACTCCATATCCATGAGTACCTTCTGTTGATTTAATTACACATGGAGTGCCACCAACTCTACTTACTGCTCTAACAGTATCTTTCCAAGAGCCCACTTGGGCCGTAATTGGTACTGGAACTGAATTATCGGACATCATTTGACAAGCAACTAACTTATCCCGACTGCTCATTATTCCATTACTTGAATTTAGTATTATTACTCCTTTACTTTCAAATTGCCTAACTATGGCAACCCCTCTTCTAGTTATTGAGTAACCTATTCTTGGTAGGACCGCTTCACATTCTACAGGCCAACCTCGGTGAAAAATTTTACCTCCATCCTTATCTATAACTATTGTCAAACTCAACGGATCAATTATTTTGACATCCCAACCTGCTTTTTCTGTTTCTTCTAATAGCCGCTTGGTACTATACAACTCAGGGCCTCTTGAGAGTATCACAAGCCGCGGCCTCATAGTTTTCGCAACAAAAACTACTTCTTGAGTTCTTTGCTTGAATTTATTGTTAAACTATCATAGTGCCCTTTCTGTGATACTTTGAAACAAAGGGATTGAAAACCATTACTTATGGCTCGATTAACATAATGAGCAAAGATGACCAGTCTACTTTCGACTCCGATTTATTATCGGAGATGTCAGTTGCAGAGTTAAGGGACATTTGTAAAAAACTTGAATTACACGTCTCAGGTAAAAAATCTGTGTTAATAGACAGGATAATATCGGTAAATGATCATAAAAATAATTCAACAAATGATGAAATAGACGAATTAATTCTTATTGATGATGATGATGATGTCATAAATGTCGCAGAAAATGAAATTAGTAAAAAAATAGACGAATTAATTTTACAAAAAACTCCAAAATCTACAGTTAGAAAATTAATTGAAGCCGATAAAAAATCAATAAATTTACCATCTGAAATTGATGATTCCGAAGTCTTTGTAGCAGAAATAATTCAATCAAATATAAGTAAAAAAGTAGATAAAATCATTGACGTTGAAGATAATTCCCCAACTGTCATTACACTACCATCTTTAAAAAATCTAAAATTAGATAAAAAAGTCATTGGTGCAATATTTGCAGTATTATTATTAGTCGGAGGAACTGTATTTTTTGTAATAAATAATGACAATTCGTTCTCACCCAGGTCTTTAAAATATGGTGATGAAATGAATTTTAATGTAGAAGAAGCAAAGATTACTATTCTTGGCGATGATATGGTGAAAATATTCCGTGATTCATCAGGAAGCGTACTCGAAGATGCATGTGGAGAGTTAGAAATTAGTATGAACGGAGTTGGTAAAGTTTCCGTTTCTAGGGAGGAAAAAATTTCTACGGATAACCTAGGACGTTCGGGATTTTACACTGCAGAAAAAAAAATAGAGCATACTTTAGTTGTTGATTTTGAAGGTAAAACTTGGAGGGACGTTGAGGAATGTGGAAATCTAGGATGGTCGATGGCAGGAAATTCTCTTGATATGATTACAACATCATGGACAGAACTAGAAGCTAAAGATTTAAAGCGTACAAAAACAGATATTATCTTTGAAGACATAGAGAATAAAATTACAAATATGCAATCAGTAACTTATGGTTTAGATGGAGTAAGTGAATTAGATGTATTACTTCCAGTACTAACTTTACCATTAAAACCCATAGAATTAAAATCATTTTTTGGCGATAGAAGTTTATCAGAAGGTTCAAATTCCATGGGAGATGAATCGTGGGATTCCGATTGGGAATGGTCAGTAGGCAAGGAATTCAAAAGTTCCAACCATGGACTTGTTCGTACAATAAATATTTATCATTCAGAAATTGGTAAATGCATTGGTCATGCAAATATCGAGATTCAAGTAAAGGAAAACTATCCATGGCCAATTAGGCAAGAAGTAGATATCTTAATAGATAAAAATGCTCAAAATAACGAATGTAATTTTTTAGTTAATTCTGCAACTGACTCCCTCCTGCCAGATGGAAAACTCACAATTAGATTAAAAATGGGTGAATCCAGTAGCGTTACCGGCACTACTCCGATTGATTGGGGTAAGGATTATCTAAAGCCAGAGGCTTTTGATGATAGGCCAAGAAGCTCGGATAAGAAAAAATGGATAGATTCTATGTGGGATGAATCAGATCTACGTTCCTTTAACCTTGAAGATGCTAAACAATGTCTGATAAATAATCACCCTTCTTCAGATATCTCAATTGCAATTATTGATGGAGGGTACATTTGGCAAGCAAGTTATAATCATCCTGAAAATTCTATAAATTCTCAATGGAATCTATCTTGGGTTGATCCAGATGATAAATCTGGTTGGCTCACTTTAGATGGTATTGACTCAGATAATTGTACTATAATAAATAGTGAAAATAATGCCCAAGGGGAAATAAATTGGAATAAAGATTCAGTTCCAGATACTCCTACATTGAGCCTTTTAGAACAAAGAATATTAGACGAAAAGCGATATCCTGATTTACATGATAGCATTGCTAACTCTCAAAACTCATGGAATTCTGATGTAAAGATGGGATACCGTCTTTCTGTTTCTGAAGAGAGTGAATTGTTAAGTTTAATTCCGATAGATCTAATCGATGGACAGGTATCATTGACCGGCACGCGTAAATGGACTAATTCAGGTAAAGATAACACAATTTCTTTCATCCTCAATGCACAGACTGGAGAGATGCTTGCATGGTATTTGTTACAAAATTAGTTGGCTTAAAATAAACTACTTCAATCTACTATGCTGATACATGTTCTATGCGGCATATTCAACACCTTGCCAACACTCGTGTAATCCGTGAAGAAATTTAAAGATAAGAAAATTCTTCCAAAAGTAGAAGAAGCACCTCTGATAATTGATATTGAATTCACTGAAACAGAAGATGATCATAGTATAGCGGATATTGATACATATGAAGAAATAGAGACTACTAAATCAATTAATCCCATTCATTTACCCAAATCTCTGGCAACGCCCAAAGGAAGAGCAAGAATTGTTACAGTTATCAACCAAAAGGGAGGAGTTGGAAAAACAACTACTGTGATAAATATAGCAGCCCAATTAGCACTCAGGGGATTTAATATACTAGTAATTGATTCAGATTCACAAGGTAATTGCGCAACCGGGCTAGGCGTAGATAAGAGTAAAGTTAAGGAAACTACTAGAGATTTAATACTAAATCCAGAAACAGCAATTAGTGCTAGACACGCTACAGCAGTTGAGAGATTACACATTATAGTTGGAGATAAAAATCTCATAGGTCTAGAACAAGAAATGCTCAGACAATTAGGACGTGAAAGGCGACTATTGGAAGCATTAAATCCTCTATTACCTCATTATGATATAATTTTTATTGATACTCCTCCATCTTTAGGCCTAGTTACGATAAATGCACTAGTTGCTAGTGATGGTTTATTGATTCCTGTTCAAACTGAATATTTTGCTTTAGAGGGACTTGCATTATTATCAGGTACCATAAGAGAAGTTAGAAATCTTCTAAATCCTAATTTAGGAGTAGATGGCGTACTTTTAACTATGCATTCTTCAACAATGTTAAATCAACAAGTTGCGAATGAAATATTAGACAACTTCCCTGAATTAATAGTCAAAACTCCAATTCGTAGAAATATAAAACTTGCAGAAGCCCCTAGTCACGGAATACCAATTCATCTTTATGATCCTAGTAGTACTGGGGGTCAAGATTATCAAGAAATAACAACAGTATTAGCAAGACGTTGGGGCTTAATCTAATGTCAAAGCGTGTATTGGGAAGAAATTTAGATTCATTATCCAGTCTTGCTGAAGATGGGCCCAACCTTTCTAGTTTTACAGAACATAGTACTTCTCCAATAGATTCGCCGAAAGTTGCCGTTTTTTGGATGATTTTCGGAAGTATTTGCTTTGGTTCGATGAATGCATTAGTTAAGTGGACAGCTTCCAATGCAGATGTTTGGATGATAATATTCATCAGATCAGTCGTTATTGCATTAATTGTAGCAATTATTGCTAATTTGAATAATATTACCTTAGTACCAAAAGATACCAAAACTATGTTTTTAAGGTGTTTATCGGGCCTGATTGCAATGATATTATATTTTTCAGCACTTGCAAGAATTCCGATAGGGCAGGCTGTTACTTTACAATATACTGCCCCTTTATTTGTAGCCCTATTATCAGGTCGAATAATAAGAGAAAAAGTATCTCCTTCAATTTTCATTCTTCTTATTTTATCTTTTTTTGGTATAATTTTAGTTATATCACCGACAACTGAAAAAATTGAACCAGATGCATTTTTAGCTCTAGGATCAGGTTTTTTTGCTGCATTAGCATATATTTTCGTAAGAAAACTAAGGCAAACCGACTCGCCTGCAAGTGTTGTTTTTTGGTTTGCACTATTTTCTATTCTTGGAAGTGTAATACAAGCAGCACCTGATTTAAATTCCCTAACTCCTAAGATTTTACTTGCATTAGTTGGAGTAGGAATTGGCGCTGGAGGGGGACAAATTGGAATAACAATGGCATATCACAAAGCAAATGCAGCCTGGGTAAGTGCATTTTCATATCTTACAGTTATAATTGCAACATTTTATGGTTACTTAATTTTTGATGAAACTCTTACTATTACTAACATAATTGGAGGTATTATGATAGTTTGCTCTGGAGTAGCTCTAGTATTTATTTCTCCAACAGTTAAAAAATAAAATATCTTACTCCATCCATTTGATGACTTCAGACATATTTTTACGCCCAAGATTCGGAACCTTTGCATCATCTGCGGGATATCCGACTGGCATTAGCAACATTGCATGTTCGTGTTTTGGACGATTTAATATCTCTCTAAGAAAGCCCATTGGGGAAGGAGTATGGGTCAAAGTAACAAGACCCATATTTTGTATGGCAGATATAAATATCCCAATTGCAATGCCACATGATTCCTGTGAATAATAAGTAGGCCCCCATTCCAAATTTTTTCGTTGTCTTTTTGTCTGCCTAAATATGACGACTACCCAGGGAGCATCAGTTATGTGTTCTTTTACATAATCTGTACCTAGTGGCTTTAATAATTCAGACCACGATTCTGGCATCCTATTACTGTAAGTTTTAATTTCTTCTTTTTCAGATGCATCACGTATTTTCTTCTTTAATTCTTCATTCGAAATTACAACAAAAGTCCAGGGTTGAAGGTGGGCGCCTGATGGTGCAGTACTTGCCGTTCTAATTGCAACTTCTATTAATTCACGTTCAACTTTTTTATTTGAAAAATGTCTCGTAGTTCGTCTCCTATTCATCATTTTATAGAATGATAGCGAGCGTTCTTTCATTTCTTCGAATGGCACCTCATTAAAATCTAAATCGATAAAATCCAATTCATTGTCTGACACGATTAGACCTCCATTTTTTTGGCTTAATCAATAATGTAATTAAGACTGAAGATATTATAATCAAAACTTCAAATCCAGGAATACTACGATTATTATCTTCTGAATTACATGAATCTTCAGGCCCCCCCCATTCTTTTCCATCAAACCAACAATTTGACCAAACCTTCCATCCAAAACCATTTTCAGGAACATTTGTTTTTTCACCATCGCTCCAATTCATCTCAATGCGCCAATTCAGGTAGCTCGCATCGTCAATTATGATTAACGAACTCTCCCATAATTTTCCATTATCTGATGTTATCATATCATTATTTTGAGGTGGATAGCAAACTCCAGAGTTTATGCATATTTGAGTTACCCAAATCATAGATGTATTGTTTTCTGCTGTATCATCATCCAATGTTATTGATATATTATAAATCTCAGATTCAATAACGATATTTTGATATTCTATTGATGATATCCCAGTTTCTTCAAGACTCATATTTTCATTTATGCCTCCCTCAGATCCTAATACATTCTGTAAAAGTAACAATACAATTACCAGTGATATTACCTTATGCATATTATCTCCAATAATTTAAATTAAATTAACCCTCTTCACTTAAGTTTCTAATTCCCACAGTTCATCGCCAATCCAATGTATAGTTTCTATTGCTTTTCCTTTGACCATTTTTATCATATCCAGTCCACTTACAGTTGCCATTCCTATGGCAAGTGGCTTACTATGTTCTTGATCTTTTATCCAGATTAATTCACCCTTTTCAATTGATTCATGTGCAAGATGAATGCCAGCCCCCATGCAGTCAGCCCCATTCATCAAAAATGGTATTGCACCATGGTCAACTGCTGCCCATCTAGTATCGGGCATCCATTCTAGGATTCCTCTAATGGTGGGGAACCAAATTTTCTCATTTCCTACAGAAATTAAAAATGCCAATATTTTTCTATCAACCAATAATATATCCTTTCCATCAAAGTGTCCCTTTTCCAAAAATTTAGAGGAAATATCAATATTTAACCCTGTATGTGATGTTATTTCCTCAATTATGTGTTTAACTTGCTTATACCTTACTGGGGTACGCCTTCGCAACCTCTTCTCACTCACGTCCTTCCGAACAAATCATAGACGAATAAGATATCTTTTCTTATTTTATTAAATTATATTTTTGCCTATCTATTGAAATAAGGGTGGACGGTCGGCGGTAGGATGGCAAAGTGGCATGGCATATCTCGTCGCAAACCTAGCGGAGGTCGTTTGAAGCGCCCAAGTAGATACCGAGGTAAGAGAAAAACAGAAATTTCAAGTGAAAATCAGTTTGCCTTTGTTGGAGAAAATGATACTCGTAAATTATATCGTAAAACCGCAGGATTACAAACTGTTCGTGTTTTATCAGTAAGTAGTATCAATGTCAATAAACCCAAAGAAGGAAAGACAATCCGGGCTAAAATTACTAATGTAATCAATAATGATGCAGATACTAACTACGTTAGGCGTAATATTGTCACGAAAGGAGCAATAGTCGAAACCGATATAGGGCAAGTAAAAGTTACTAGTCGTCCAGGTATGCATGGTGTAGTAAGTGGCATTTTACTCGAAGACTAAATCTTGCAAAATACTAAAATAATCTCACCTATGAGGTTCTTAGTAGTATGACTCGTGACCCAAGAAAAATGAGAATTTGGACTCGTTATTTTGATTCAAAACTCAGTCGTTCAAATGGCCGTCGTGTTCCCAGAGAGGCAAGTATTCCAAATCCTTCCTTGGATGCAATAGTTTGGGCTGCAAGAGATGCTGGAATAAGTAAAATGAAGCGAGAAGAAGATGCAAAACATCCTTCAAGGTCATTTTCCAAAGAAGGCATGTTGATATTATCGACTAAAGATGCTTTAGAATCCACTAAGGCTGAAAGTAAAGAAGGAGTTTTACAATCAATTGGATTAAGGTTAAGAAAAAATTACTCCAGCTCAAAACTAGAAAATAAATCTACATCTATTAACAGACCAGGAAATCGGCAAAAACTTTCTCAGAGAAAGTCATTCAAAAATAAAGCTAAATCTTCAAAACGTAGGAAAAAAATTGGTCGTTAGACATCAATTTCCATCATCCAGCCAAATACATCTTCTGATTTCCTATTTTGTATTGATACTAAACTATCATAGATATCTCTGGTGATTTCGCCAACTCCTCCATTACAAAATTCTACAACAATGTCTCCATGTTTTATCGAACCAATCGACGATACTACTGCTGCAGTTCCTGCACAGAAACACTCATCAGCATTCAGTGCATATTCAACATCTATTTTTTCTTCTCTAACTTCATAACCTTTTGATATTGCAAGTTCTATAATTGACAATCTAGTTATTCCTCCTAAAATTGTACCAGTTAGTTCAGGAGTAGATATTACGCCATTTTTTATACAAAAAAAGTTTGCAGCTCCAACTTCTTCTATATATTTATGATTAACAGCATCGAGATATATTATTTCTGCAAATCCTTCTGATTTAGCATTCTTAGAAGGCACCATACCCGGGGCATAATTACCTATCGCTTTTACACCACCAGATCCTCCCGGTGCAGCTCTATGATGATTTTCAGAAATTTTTAATGAAGTTGGTTTTAATCCTCCTTTAAAATATGGCCCAACTGGCGAGACATAAACTAAAAATGTATATTCAGGTGCAGGTGATACTCCTAATATTGGACCACTTCCCATTAACAGTGGACGGATGTATAGTGTACCCTTTCCTGCAGGTGGAATCCATCTTGAATTTTCTTGAACTGACTTTATTACTGCATCAATAAATATGTCTTCGGGAACCTCTGGCATTCCGAGCCTTCTAGCTCCCATTTGCATCCTTTTTGCATTTTCCTTTGGACGAAATAATACTACACTACCATCTATGGCCCTATATGCTTTCATTCCTTCAAACAAACCTTGTCCATAATTAAGTACACCAGCAGCAGGAGAAATACTTAGATTTTGGAAATCTTGCATCTTTCCAATCCCCCATTCTTCTCCTTGTTTACAATTCGATATGTACATTCTATCCGTCTCTCTAAAACTGAATGTAAGATTTTCCCAATCTATGGTAGAATATTTTTTTTCCATCATCTCTTCGACTCCAATTATATATCACGCATAGCAGTGAGTTTTCAATAATTCCTATTGCTACTACTCTTTAGGCATTATTTTATTTTGAATCCTACACATAAATTGAATATCCTACAGTCACCCCTAGGATAAGGTTGAAACCATGGCATGGCAAGAAGAGTTGTGTATAATTTCTGGAGATAATAGAAGCTGGGAACAAAATAATATTTCAAAAACAGTTATAGAATTATGGTGCCGTTCTAAATTAGGCCACTCTGTCTTATTATTAGTTAATGGCTTACGCCCTTATTTAGAAATTTTTGATCCAAATACTAATTCTGATTCTATTAAACCAACTCTTTCGTTAGATAAATTAGATGACATAAAAGAATTACACGGACAACCAGAAAGAATAGGAAATAAATTGTTCGAAGGGGAGATGAAGCCTTTTTGGAGACTCTACATAAAAGATACTAGATATGTTAGAAATGTCAGAGAAAGATTAATGAAAATTGGATGGGGGGTAACTAGCGCAGATATTCTATTTGTTCAAAGATTATTATTGGATTGTGATTTGGGCCCGCATATAAAAGTCAAAGGTGATATTCTCTGGGCTGGTGACAGAGCGCCGGAGAATACTAAAAATAATTATAACACTGATACAAAAATAGCAGAATCAAAAATTAAAGATGTAGGAGGTGCAGGTATTTATCCCCTAGATATGATAGTTTCTTGCAAGTATCAAGATTTGGAAAGGGCAAAGCCATTTGCAACACCTTTTGTGGTATTCTCTTTCGACTTGGAGACCAGTATAGCTACTAATGAAATTTTATGTGCTGCCGCAGTTATTGAAAGAAATAAAGAAAGAACCGAATATCGATTTAGGGGTAATGAAAATTCTATACTTGAAGGATTAACAACACTAATAAGACATGAAGATCCAGATATTATAACTGGATATAATATTGATAATTTTGATTTACCAAGAATGGATGAAAGAGCGAAAGTTTTAGCAAGAAAAAATAAAATGACAGAGATTTTACTCAATGGTTGGGGCAGAGTTCCTGCCATTGAAGGTGAATATAAACGACTTTTGCCTTCACGTAAACAAAATAGGGTGTGGCGTATTCCTGGCAGAATCCCTCTCGATGCCTGGTGGCAAGCACGCCAAACATTAAGTCCACAAAGAGAATCTCTTAGATATGTATCTCATTTATTATGGCCGGATAATGAGGAAATGCATAAATTAGATATCGACTCAAGTCAAATGGATAAAGAATGGGCAGATCGTCCAGATGAAGTAATGGAATATTGTGTAAGAGATACTATTATTCCAATTGATATCTTAAATCAACTCCAATCAATTGGCAGAAAAGAAGCTCTAGCATCAGTGGCGATGACAACAGTAGATATAGCTGCAACAGCAACTACTAGTTGGTGGATAGACTCTCTTGTAATTAGATTAGCAGATCGTTCTAATATTGCTATTCCGATGACTAAATCTGGACCAAGAAGAAGAAATCAAATTGCTGGAGGATACGTACATGAAGTTGAGGCTGGGATGCGCCCTTGGATAACAGTATTAGATTTCAAATCTATGTACCCATCAATTATGATTTCAAATAATATTTGTTCAACTACCCTAGTCAGGAATGATAATGAAATTTCAAAATCAGATAATATTTCACCAGTTACGGGTACACGATATATTTCCAATGAAATTAGAAAGGGACTAGTGCCTCAATTGCTAAATCATTTAATGACTAGTCGCGACACTCATAAAATTGCATTCAACAAAGCAAAGATATCTGGAAATGAAGAGCAAGCATTTCTTCAAGACCAGCTTCAATATGCTGTCAAAATTCTTATGAATTCTTTTTACGGAGTTTTTGCTTCAAGTTTTTATCGTTTCACAGATCCTAAACTTGGGGCTAGTATAACCGAATGGGCAAGATACAATATTAAAGAAATAATAAGGCAATTAGAAGAAGAAGGAAGAGATGTAGTATATTCAGATACAGACTCAATTTTTGTTAGAGCACCAGTAGATTTAGCCGCACCAACTAGTAAGCCTGAAGTAGGAACCGATGAACTTAAAAAATGGGAAGTTGCTAAACAAACGACCTTAGATTTTGGTGAAGAACTTGCTCTAAGATTTAGTAAAGAAGGAGCCGAATTAGAATTTGAAACTGCCTTATCTGCATTTTTTAGCCATGGGGCAAAGAAAAGATATGTTGGTAGAGTCATATGGCCAAGAGAAGAATTATTAATTCGAGGATATGAAGTTAGAAGGACAGATTCTTTTGAATTATTGAGAGATACTATGAAAACAATGTTTGAATTAATCCTTGATAATGAATCTAAAAAATCAGTTGATATGACTAAAAGGATAATTGATGAAGTAAAAGCGAAAAAAATTAATCCTTCTAAGTTAGTAATAAGCAGATCATGTAAGGGTAGATGGGATAGCAAAAAAAATCAATGGTCATTTGATATGTATACTAATGAAAATTTGCCTTATATCCGTGCAGCAAAAGAAAGGATTCGTAGGGGATTAAGTTTTACCCCTGGAATGAAAGTAGGATATATAGTTACAGACGCGAAATCAAGTCCTATGGATGTTGAACCATGGCTTGTTGATGAAATAGGTGCTGATCCCCCAGATTATGATTCACAATATTATGCAGCCCGTTTAGCCAAAGCACTTGGTAGAATCACTGAAGCATTTAATTGGAGTGAGAATGAATTACTATCCGGCTCTAGGCAGCAAACCTTATTTGACTTTTAATCTAAAATAATGGATAAAATTCAATACTTAAGGCCGTGGGTTTAATTTTGTTTAAACTATGCGATAGGTTATGGTGAAGCACCCCCGGCCACTCGCTTCTATGATGGTTTTACTCTTATTTTGTCCTTTTTTTGCTGGATGTACGGATATATTTGATGACAATAATCCTCCAACAGTTGTGATGACAGTGGATCCCTCAGGTACGATTAAAGCCTCTGAATCTGTAATATTTAGTGCCGTAGGAACTTCTGATTCAGATGGTGACACTTTAACTTTTAAATGGGATTTCGGTGATGCAAATACTGGACAAGGACTAACTACCAGCCATACTTATGCAAATAAAGGTGAATTTACAGTAAAATTGAACGTTGGAGATGGAATCCATGAAACTACTGTAACTAAAAAAATTAATGTTGTTGACTCTGATGCAAGGGAACCTAACGCCGTAATTAAATCTGAAAAACAAAATGACTGTGAAGATGAAGAACCCCCTTCTGGTGATTTCGTACTAATTTGGGTTTGTGAGGATGACAAAGAAATTGATGATAGAGATATAGAGGTATCAATTAACATCATCTTAGATGGCTCTAAATCTTGGGCCGGATGTGATCCTGATGATTCAGAATGTTATGCTGAGGAATATATAATTAGTTACAAATGGGATTTAGATACATACATAGATTCCGATGGGGATGGAGATACGGAAAATGATGTTGATGCAACAGGCGAGACATATGAATGGAAAGATGTCACTACAGGCGGATATGAAATAAGATTGACAGTTGAGGATAATAATGGATTTGTTGATTACGATGATTCTATGGTTTACGTCAATTATAGAGGAGTTTGGAATGACTTTGTTTTAGGAAGAGTAGCCGATAATCCTCAAAATGAAGATGCGGTTTGTGCCGATAATGAAAATCCTTGTGAACTAACATGGGAATTTCCATTAAATTATGGCCAAGATAGCAAAGATAGACTAAGATATTACAGGGCAAAATTAACATATCCTCAAGAAGACGATGATCAACAAATTGGTACAATTGGAGATACAGATAATAAATTAGACATGTATCTAAAAAATAGTACTGAAGAACCAGTCTCAAACACTACATCCCTAGGTAATGATAACAGGGATGCTGGAGATTGTAGCAGCGAAGACTATTGCGTTTGGATCCAAATAGGGGGCTCAACAGTTCGCTCTAAAGAGCCCGGTATTTGGACAATAGATGTAAAGAATGAAAAAACACATAATACGGATGTCAAACACCTGATAATTGAATTGGAATACCGATAATTGAGTTTTGATGCTAATTATTGGCATATTGTTGTAATCCTCACTTTTTTTATGTGGGGGAACGATTCATATACACCCCATTAGTCGGCGAGAATACATTAGAGGTGTATATAATGGGTTCACAGTGGGAAGATAAGAAAAAAGATCATTTGAATATCGTATTCGTAGGGCACGTTGACCACGGAAAGTCTACAACTGTCGGAAGATTACTTCTGGACAGTGGACATATTCAACAACACGTTATTGATAAGAATGAAAAACTAGCAGCTGAAAATGGAAAAGCTGGTTTCGGCTTAGCATATGTTATGGATGGTCTAAAAGAAGAACAAGAAAGAGGAATAACAATCGATGTTGCTCACAAAGAATTCTTTACACCTAATTACTACTTTACAGTCATAGATGCACCTGGTCACCGTGATTTCGTAAAGAACATGATAACAGGAACTAGCCAAGCAGATGCTGCAGTACTCTGTGTAGCCGCAAACGATGGAGTCAATGCTCAAACAAAAGAGCACGCATTCTTAGCAAGAGTACTTGGTGTGAAGCAATTAATAGTTAACATCAACAAGATGGATATTAGTGGAGTAGACTATTCCGAAGATAAATATAATTCAACAGTCACAGAAGTTTCAAATCTTTTGAAAACAGCTGGATTCAATCCAGCAGATGTACCATTTATCGCTGGATCATCCTTCTTTGGAGAAAATATATACAACAAAAGTACAAATATGCCTTGGTACAAAGGACAGACTCTTTTCGAAGCAATTGATAGCATTAAAATGCCGCCAAAGCCAACAGATCGTCCACTTAGACTTCCAATTCAGGATGTTTACAAAATTAGTGGAATAGGAACCGTACCTGTAGGAAAGGTAGAAACTGGTGTTTTAAATTCAGGTAAAACAGTCGTATTCAATCCAAGCCAAAAATCAGCAGAAGTAAAGAGTATCGAAATGCATCATACTATTCATGAAAAAGCCGAGCCTGGTGATAACGTTGGATTCAATGTTAGAGGATTAGCTGCAACTGATATCCGTAGAGGTGACGTTGCCGGATACCCTGAAACTGCTCCAGTGTTCGTAAGGCATGACGAGACATTCGTTGGTCAAATCCAAATTATGGATATACCTAAAGCAATAGGTGCAGGATATACTCCTGTTTTCCATGCACATACTTCTCAAGTAGCAGTCAGATTTGTAGATCTCTTAGAGAATGCAAAAACGAAAGAAGCAAATCCAGCATTCCTAAAATCAGGAGACGCTGCATTAATCAGATTTATGCCTACAAAGCCTATGGCAATTGAAGAAATGTCTAATTTCCCTGAACTCGCTAGATTCGCAATTAGAGATATGGGTAAAACAGTCGCAGCTGGCGTCTGTATGAAAATTGAAAAGAAAGCATAATATTTCTAAATTAAATAATTGGAGTGAACATAATGCCTGTTGTGACCACTATCAAACTAACTGGAGATAACCACACTGATGTTGATACTGTATGTCAGCAAATTAAATTAATATCGGATGAAACTGGTGTAAAACTTAGGGGACCAATTCCTCTTCCAACTAAAAAATTGTTAGTTCCATGTCGTAAAAGTCCTGATGGAGAAGGAGCAGAAACATGGGATCACTGGGAAATGAGAGTTCACAAAAGATTATTGGAATTAGTTACAAATTCTTCTAAAGATGAAAAATCATTAAGGAAAGTATTACGAATACCTATCCCAGATAGTGTAACAATTGAATTATCATTACGTAATTTAGGTTAAGCCTAGTAATGATGTTAACTTAATATCAATTTTAGATTGAATAATTAATGATAATTATCTGTTTAAAAATTCCTTTGCTAAACTGCCCATTGGGTCCCATGCAGGTAAAACTTCTGGAGTAGTACTTAAGCCGGACAACATTTCTTCAGTTAGGTATGATTTAGGAGCTGCAATTTCAAACATATATTCATCAAACCAATTATCATTCATTGTAAAAAATCCTTTCTCTCCACTTTTATCTGATCCCCATGAATTTTCAACTCTCCATCTTCTAGCCTCTCCTTCAACTACGTCTACTCCTGTAAAGAGCATAGCATGAGTCATCATAGTTTGTCCATGTTGTAATCTATTGGCTTTATCCATTCCAAAATCAATCCCATAGAGTTCTTTATATTCAAATAAGTTAGCATCCCATAATCCTTTTTCTCTTTCCATTTGTTTTCCTACATCGCATCCCATCCAAACTGGCAAACCATCTTCGAGTAGTTTTTGAGTTATTTTTTTCATAGATTCTATATCAATATTTAGATAAATCACGGGGGGGCCTCCTGATACATTTTGTAAATAATCAACTGTATAAGTTTTCATAGTTTTATTCCTTGGATCATGAACAAGGCATACATAGTCTTCCCAATCTATGTCGACATACTCCGATGCAAATTCCAGTGGAGTCATCGTACCTTTACTGTGAAATTTATCATCTGTATCCCTCCACTGCCAATCAAAACTTTCGGGAGGTGTGCCAAGATGTATGCATAATATCTTCCAAATATCTCCAACTCTCTTCTCTTTATGCTCTCTAGCTTCTTCAATTGTACCTCCATTATCAATTATTTTACGTATTTCACTTGCTGAAGTCCTAAGAATATCCTTTAGCATTGAATTCATCCATCTAGTTGAACTGCTACTTTGAGATTCTGGATATGCTGATTTAGGCACTAATCCATGCTTTCTAATAAGATTGGTAGCCATATTCCATTGACCGCCATCTCCTATTGGATCACCAAGTAAAAATCCAATGGTTCTATCATCAATTTTTCTGTCTGACGTTTCAATTATTGATTCTAATAAATGATTAGACCTTTCAAATTTATCCCAAAAATGTATGTGTGCCTGACTAAATTCAAAATCTTTAATATTCATTTTTTCCATGGCGCCTGGTCTAAATAAATTCAATGTAGCGAATAGCCAACATCTTCCACTACTTTTTTGATTAGTAACAGACCACTTATCCAATTTTATACTAAAAGATGAATCCATTTCTTGTACTAAATTTCTATTCAAAGTTAATTTTGGTAATGGAACATTTGTAACAGCGTTTTGAGAAATTTTAGATTTACCATCATTCTCAAATTGCTCTCTATATTTTTTAATCTGATTGGCAGTTATTTCTATATTCATACATTCACTTCTCGTTCATATTGGGGCCGCTTCTGCTAAACCTGCAGCAATAAGGGTTTCAGCAATTAATGCTGGACAGGATTCAATATCTCCTGCTATTAGTAATATTTCTGTCCCATCTTCTGTAATTATTGGATCACTTAAATCTTTCAAAATCTTTATTCTAAGTAAATTATTTGAATTATTATATTCTATTTTATCATTTATTGTATCTGGTGGAATATGGCTAACTTGATACGGGAAATCTTCTATCTCTCTAATTCTATCTTCTTCATCATATTCAGGATCCTCCCAATCACTTTTTATTTCAGGTACTTGAATGACTATTTCTTCTTCTTCTTTTTCTTCATTAAACTCATCAAGGCTCTTATGTCCAGTTGATATTTGCACTTCTTCAACATAACTTTCTATTCCTTTCAATAAACCATCCCATTGTACATCAATCTTGTATTTATTAGTATAATCACAAACTCCCTTGTAAAATATTCTTTCTGATGGATCATGCCTATTCCAATCAATTTTTTGTAAAACTCCAGTAAAATCAGAACCTTTTCCGCTACTCTTAACTAAATTTGATAGGATTGCATGTTGAGCAAATGCATTCATTCTCAATCTAGTTATGTCGTTTACACATGTTCTAAGTACATTTAATCTTCTAGTTTGTAATTGTGATTTTGTAGTATGCCCTCCTTCTTTACGTATTGTCTCTGAGCACTCTGAATCTAAATGATACAGTAATTGTTTTACTGCCGACCAAAAATTTTCTCTTGGTAAATCGACAGGAGTAGTCTGAGTTTTTTGTTTCCTAGAAACTTCAAATATCGTCTTTTCTACCGCTATAAGTTCATAATTACTCAATCTAAGGACATCATCATTGCCTAGCATGCGGGTAACCTGTAACTGCTGGATGGCAGGAGATAAATGAACAATCCCCTATATCATCTAATTTCTATTCTTTATACGTGAGTATCAAGAAGTAGTATTGTCTCGGTGTAGTGCAGATGTACCCGAGTGGTCAAAGGGGATGGGCTCAAGTTCCATTGCGTAGTGCTTCGCAGGTTCAAATCCTGCCATCTGCACCATTTGATTCTAATATGTCAATCAAATCTTCTAAAAATTCAATTGTACCCTCAGTTCCATTCTTTTTTGTACTATAATCAGCAGCCGTGACAACTTCCTCAAATCTATCATCAATAGATACTGACCATCCTGAAATTCCGAACATGGGAATATCATTTGGACCGTCTCCACATGATATAATTTTACTAGGATCAATATTTCGTTGCTCCAATGCAATATTCAATCCAACTGATTTATCAATTTTGGATGAAATTATATGAATTGCAAATCCGGTTTTTACTACTAGTAAATCATCCCATTGACTTGAAGATAGTAATGAACACATTTTATCATAATCTTCATCAGGATACAGGCACCACTCCGTTTCTCTCCATCTATTAGATTCAATTCCATCTGGATTAAAACCATCAATCTTTGTAGAAAGCCATAATGCAGCTTCTTTAGCTCTAGAACCATCTGCTAATACTCTGATTTTATGACCTTCAATAGTATCCCAAACTATGCCGCCATTTTCGGCAACTATGAATCCTGATAATGCTAATGATTGCATTATTGGAGTAATATTGGGCAAGGTTCTCCCTGAGGCCAAAGAAACAATTAATCCCAATTCTTCTAATCTCCTAATTAATGGAATCATTTTTGGTATAAATCCATTAAAATCCATTAATGTACCATCAATATCAAAAACTACCATTTCCCAATCCCTGTCTTTAGGAAACTCTTTCATATTACTCCGAGGATGTCATACATCAAGACACCACCGATTAAAGTTCTTCACTCATCATCTTCAAAGAGGTGTTCCGTTTGGACATATCATGGATGAAGGGGATGAAGATTTTTTAATCCTTGAGGATGATGATTTTTTGATTCCACAAACAGAAAATATTTCGGAATCACCATTTAAAAATATTAAAACTATTTTCTCAAGAGGTAGAAATGACGCCAATCTTGAAAATAATAATATTTCAACAAATATAAACAAAAATGAAGATAATATTATTTTAGCAATAGATGGAAATTATGAATTTGATTGGAATATCAAGGGCATGGACTGTCCTGATTGTGCAATGAAAGCATCCAAAGCAGTTAAGAGATTGCCAGGAATTCAGGAATGCTCAATATCAGCCACAGAAGGTAGAATAAGTATTACTTTGAATACTTCTAGAGGTAATGTTTCACGAACTTCTTCTGTTTTAGAAAAACTAGGCCACCCAGCCGATATAGGTTGGGTTACAATTAGTAACTTATCCGCTTTACAAATTGAAAATAAAGTCGGCATAAAAGGTTCAAAATTAACCGATTCAATTTCTAACGTAATAGGAGTACTATCGTCTAGGATTAAAAAAGGAAGGATTGAACTTCAATTGTTGGATATTTCCGATCCAAATATCAAATTAGCACGAAAAAAAGGCCTAGAATATTTTTTTGATAAAAATTACTCTATTTCAGCCATTTCATACTCAGATATTACCAAAGATCATTTGCAATTGATTGGGGCAATTTTGACAATTCCAATTATTATACTAGTAATACTAATGAATTCAAATAGCAATATACCTAATTGGTCTACATTGTTAGTTTCATTAATTGGATTGTCATTTTCATCATATTATATGTTTAAAGAAGCAATTGCTAGCCTCCAACACAGAGTTTTAGGATTTCAAATACTGACTTCATTGGCTGTCATAGGGGCAATGTTACTGGGAGAATACCCTGAAGCATTAATGGTTTCAGGATTAGTTGCCCTAGCTGCACATTTAGAAAATAGTGCATTAATAAGGGCTAGAAATGCAATGCAAGGAGGTTTTGATAGAATCCCAAGATATGCAAGAATTCATGCTTCAAGTAATAATAATCAATTATCACGCATAGATGGTATAATTCCCTCAGAAGGAATTTCACTTAGTGTTAATGCCCCAGTCTGTAACGATATGGATTTATTGCCAATTGAGGCGGTAAACATTGGCGATCATATAGAAATTAGGTCGGGAGAAATAATACCGATTGATGGAATAGTTATCGAAGGAAATGGTGCAGTAGATAAAGCACCACTTACAGGCGAACCAATACCCGTAATCGCCAAAGTTGGAGATTTTGTTGAGGCAGGATTAATCTTAACTCGTGGCCCTATTTTAGTAAAATGTGAAGCAAGGGGTGACGAAACACGCCTGTCAAGTCTTATCGAACTTGTAAGAAAATATAGAGATAAACCAACTAAAACACATACACTGATTGAAAATTTTACATCTTTATGGGTACCTTTTGTTTTAGTAATGGCTCCAATTATTGGGATATTGACTGGAAATATATTTAATACATTGATTCTTTGGGTTGTTTCATGCCCTTGTTCTTTATTATTGGCTTCTCCAGTTCCGCATGCGACTGCTCTTTCTGTTGCTTCATCAACAGGCTTAGTTGCTAGGGGAGGAGACGTTTTAGAAGTCGCTGCAGGCATAGAAATCGCATTATTTGATAAAACTGGTACTTTAACTAGTGGCAAATCTAACTTAGAAGAAATATTTACAATACCCAGTTTTAAATTAGAAAAGGCGCTTAGTCTAGCCTCAGGAATTGAGCAAAGATCCAACCACCCATACGCAAAAAGTATAATCCAAGAATCTGATAGTCGTTCGATTATACCTGATAAAATAACATATATTAAAGATGGTGAAGCAGGAATATTTGGTAAAAATGAAAATAAAAAAATAATGATAGGGAGACTTGATTGGTTAAAAAAATCTAATATTAAAATTCCTAAATCAATTGACGACTCGGTTATAAAGATGCGAGATAAAGGACTTGGAATTAGTATTCTTGCAGTTGAAAATAAAGCCGTTGCAGCATTTTCATTTTCTCACGACGATGCTAGAGATGGAGTAACGGAATTAATCAATGATCTCCAAGAAAGAAATATAGAAATTGAAATCCTAAGTGGAGATGAACAAAAAAGTGTAGAGTTATTTGCAAAAAATATTGGTCTAGATTCAATTGTATGCAGAGGAGGCGTAGATCCTGAAGGAAAAGCGAATTTAGTATCTGAAAAAGTAAAAAGGCAAAGAACTTTAATGGCAGGAGATGGTTTTAACGATGCTGGAGCATTAGCAGCGGCAACTGTAGGTATCGCCGTAGGTTCAGGGGAACAAGTAAACTTAGATGCTGCAGATGTCCTTATACCTGGAAGTAATCCTCATGCCATCATCAAATTGATAGATTTAGCCAAAAAGACAAGAAATATAGTATTCTTGAATATAGCTATTTCTTTAGTTATTACAACTTTCCTAGTTGCAACTGTGATTTTAGGATTCCAGATAAACTTAGCACTAGGAATAGCCCTTCATGAATTTAGTGTTTTCTTAATAATACTTAATGGAATGTGGATATCTGATTCTGGAATTTCAAGATTTTCAATATTACTAAGCTTATTCAATGATTTGAAAGACGATATAATTGAATCATTCAAAATTTTCTTTCAAAGTTTTTTTAGGAAACCCCCTGCCAGCACTTAATGAAGAGAGATGGACTAAACATGACTGATGTATCATATGTTGAATCAAAATATGCTGTTCCTTTGGCCGAATGTCCTAACTGTGATCATATGTTGCCACAAGGATTAGGTGAGATAACTTGTGAAATTTGCTCTGCAGTTTGTAAAATAACTCATGAACCAACTGTTCAATCATTAATTTCAGAATCATTACCATGTCCAAGTTGTAGCACCGTCTTGGTTGCTGGAACTGATGAAAGGCCCGTCAAAATCGAATGTAGCGCATGTTCAATTAATTTTGTTTTAACTCAAAAAACAATTAAAGTAGAAATTGATTGTCCAAGTTGTGAAAGACAACTAAGAATCAGGCCCCGTCCAGGTACTAGGGAGTTAGATTGTCCCGCATGCCAAACCTCATTTAATGTAACTTTTTAATTTCTCTACATGTATTTAGGGTAGTAAAAACATCTTTTGAAAGCAATATTTACCCTGCGTAGTCAAATATCAAAAAACTACCGATAAGCTGGGGATGAATATCTATGAGTGAAAGCAAGTCACCCAAAAATGAAGATAATCCACCATCGGACGAACTAGCAGTACTTAGGGCACAACACTCGTTATCTACGTCTTCTACTATGGAATCATTGGCTAGAACTAGAGACAGACTCGATGAAGAATCAAGATTGAGATCCGGAATTAGACGAGAAAGAAGGATGCGTATTTCTGAAATGTCTGAAAGATTATCTGGGATGCATGGAGCAATGAGAAAAGCCAACGAAATCTTGTTTGAAGATAAAATTCAACAGATAGAAACAGATCTAAGGGCTGAATTAGAAGATGAATTAGAAAGACTCGAATCAGAGGCTTTGGAGAGAGAGGAAAGACTCCTTAGGGAAGAAATGTTACATCGTTTAAGGAGAGAAGAAAATAGACTAAGGGAGCAGTTAGATCTTGAAAGAGATCGTAGAATAGAAGCCCACTCATCTAAATTGAGAAATAGACTAAAGGATGAAATGGAAATAGAATTCAATAGAAGAAAGGCATTTTTGAGTGAAAGACTTGAATTAGAAGCTACACAAAATATTGAGCGTATGGAAAGAAGAGTTAAAATGGATTTACAGGAATCTATGGAATCACAAGTTCATCGTAAAGTTGAGGCATATCGATTAGATCAAGAAATACAAATGAGAGAAAGGCTTTCAGTAGCTCGTAGAGAAAGAGAATCCGAATTAGAAAAATTAATTGTAAATGAGCGAAATTCTCTTGAAAAAGAATTATTATCTGATGTAGATATTAGAATAAAATCACTTGAAGAAGAATCTGAAAGAGGTGCATTAGCAGAACTAGATCGTAGATTCCGTTCTGAAAGAGAAACAATGGATGTATCCTTAGCATTACGTAAGCAAGAAATGACTTTAGAAAAAGAAGTTGAAATGGAACAGAGAATTGCATCATTTGTAAAAGAAAGAGAATTAGAGATGCTAAATATTTTAGAAAATAAATTCTCCAAGAGAAAAGATTTATCAAAAAAGGAAATTAAAGAAATAATTAATTCTTTGGAATCCGAAATCAAAGTTAAAATGGAATCAGTATTGTCTGATGCTCGTCAAAGTTTACTGGAAACTTATGTAAATGAGTACTAAACATTTAATATTCTTTTAATTCTTTCATCTGCTTCTTTAGCAAAACGCCAATATGCCACACTTCCTTGATTAGTCTTATTTGGTTTCTGTGCAATTACAATTGGTGCTCCTTCTAATGGAGATTCAGCAATTGAGATAGAACGTTGTATTTGGGTTTTAAAAACACTTTCTCCAAAATACTTACGCGCTTGCTCTACAACCGTTTCACATAATTTACTTCTAGTTTGAACCATAGTAAGAAGAATTCCAAATAATTTTAAATTTGGATTAACTGCTTTTTGTACATCTCTAATTGAATTCATAAGCTGACCCATGCCTTCTAATGCATAAAACTCAGATTGAATTGGAATCAATATCCATTCTGCTGCTGCTAATGCATTAATGGTTAGTAAACCTAAAGATGCTGGAGTATCTATTATAATGACATCAAAATCTTTCTTTATTTGTCTAATAGCAATTTCTAATCTATTTTCTCTTCCTAATCTAGTTGCCAAATCAATTTCAATTCCTGCCAAATCTAAGTCAGCAGGTAATAGCCAAAGATTATTCACAACAATATTTTTTGGCATACCTCTAGTTTTGTTAGGATTATGTTTTTCCCAAGCATCTTTCATAGATTTTGAAATTATTTTGGGTCCAATTAAAAATTCATTAATATCGAGACTATTTCCTTCTATTTCACTCTTAAATAATTCATTCATAGTCAAACCAATAGTCTTTTTATCTAATCCGAAAGTAGTTGCAACATTGCCCTTAGGATCTAAATCTATCAATAAAACCCTCCTTGATAAAATATCCATTTTTTTATTTCCTGTGGAAAGAGAAACTGCTAGATTAACCGCAGTTGTAGTTTTAGCACAACCTCCTTTATGATTAACACAAGCTATGACGACCGCCATATTTGTTAAGCCGCAGATAATGATTAATTGGTATTATCTGATTATTGTATTACTGGAACGTGTACTTCACCCAGAATCTTCCTCATTATATGTTGACCAGTCACACCTCTAATTTTAGATTCTGGTTTTAGAACAATTCTATGACTTACGATTTGCAATGCTATATTCTTAATATCATCTGGAATCACATAATCTCTTCCATCAATCGCAGCAGAGGCTCTACAGGATTTGAACAAAGATTGACTGGCCCTTGGAGATGCACCAGTAATTATTCTATGATCTTCTCTTGTTCTCCAAACTAACTCTACTATGTATGACATAATGGCGGGGTCAACATGAACTGTTTCAAGTGCCTTTTGCATAGCTACAACCTTATTTGGTGATGTAATTTTCTCAGTTTCATGATCATCTTTACCTCGTAATTTTCTCCTTTGTAGGATAGCCTTCTCTTCTTGCCTATTGGGGTAACCCATACTCATTTTCATTAAGAAACGGTCCATTTGGGCTTCAGGAAGTGGATATGTTCCTTCCTGTTCAATGGGGTTCTGTGTCGCCATAGTTACGAATGGCGCAGGCAATTTATGCGTAATGCCTTCAATAGTTACTTGCTTTTCTTCCATTGCTTCAAGAAGTGCTGCTTGTGTTTTTGGTGGTGCACGATTTATTTCATCTGCTAGCAAAATATTAGTAAATAGGGGACCAGGTCTTAGTTTGAATTCACCAGCTTGTTGATCATACATGTACGTACCCATGATGTCTGCAGGTAGTAAATCTGGAGTAAATTGTACTCTCTTAAATTTACATCCCAAAGCCGATGCAAATGTATTTGCCATCAAAGTTTTAGCTGTTCCTGGAACGTCTTCAATCAAAATATTTCCATTTGATAATATTCCTACTGTAATCCTGCGCAAATTTTCCTGTTTACCAATTATGACTTTAGAAACTTCATTCATTAGAGAATTAGAAATTTGAGATACTGTGTTTATTAATTCTCTAGATTTAGGATTACTGCCATTTGCCATAGTCATTGCACACACCTCTTTAATCCAACCCCACTTTGTTGACTACTTGAGTGTTCGGTGTTTATGAACCTTGAATTCTTCATTTCATCTTCCCCAAAAATGATCTTTTTTCCGATGAATAAATAATAATTCATCTAAAACCTCTCTTTCCGAAGATGTTAAATCCATTTTATGTAATTTTCTAGCATGAAACTCCGGAATATCTACTAATAATTCATCTCCTTCCTCGATTTGCCTTCCTATTGTAACTCCATCAATCGCTACTGCTACTTCAGTACCTTGAATGGACTCTTTAATACTGTCCTGCCCAGTTCTAATTGATTTTATTCTGCCAATCCTATTTCCATTTTTTAATAGGCGCTGTCCGACCTGAATTCTACCTCCAAGTACTCTAACTCCTACTACTGCAGGCTTAGATGCCCTAAATGTATGGTCTGGCAACAATCTTATCCTTCCTGGATAGATAACCTCTTCTCTATTTTCTTCTTCAATTTCCTTTTTCCTTATCTCAATCCACTCTTCATGCTCTTCAAGAATTCTATAAATTATATCTGAACTTATATACTTCACATTATTTTCAGAATTTTCTATTTCATTTTCAGCATCAGATAATATGTCTGTATTAAATGCCATAATGACTCTATGAAATGGATCTGCAGATGTTTCCACGCTTCTAACATCTCTTCTTCCAACTTTTCCAATAGTGGCACTGCGAATGGGAATCCCTATGCCCCCTAATTCCTTTGATAATGCTTCCAAACCTCCAACAGTATCTGATTTAATACAAACTCCTTCTTCACTTAACTCGATAGATAATTCTGACTCATTATTAGCCTCTTGCATCGCTTCTTTAATTTCTAGTTCATTGTGTACAACTCTCAAGGTCGTGCCTGCCAATACGCCATCTAAATCTACGGCGCTTATTTTCAGTCCAGATGCAGCATGGAGAATATCTACATCGTCCCATCTATTTCCAGCATCACGCATTTCACTCATCCCCCGGGGACTAAACATCCCTTTTACTCGAGTTAAAACTCCTCCTTCGTTAGTTACTAAAACTATTTGATCCCCTTTTTTTATTGATCCCCGATGAAGTATTACATCCAATGTTTTCCCCAAACCTCTTTCTTCTTTCATTTCAAGAACGGTCCCTTCTCCTGAACCTTCAATATCTGATAGTTTTTCAATCAAATATCTTTCTGCAAGGCCTATTACTACGGCCAATAGATCTTGTATCCCTTCTCCTTCTCTAGCTGATATTGGGACAACTGCCACATCTTTAGTAAAATCTTTAACTTTATCATATCTTTCTATGTTAAATCCATGTTCTGCAAATTGGCCTACTAATTTCCAATATTTTTGTTCAAATAAGTCAAATGCATCTTTAGACTGCTTACGAAGTGAATGCGCCATAGACCTTTCTTTTTGACAATTCCAACCATGAACTCTGTCTACCTTATTTGCAGCAATGACAAATGGTGTTTTAGATTCTTTAAGAATACGCATGGATTCAATTGTTTGTGGTTTACAACCTTCATTTATATCTACTATCAAAATCGCAATATCTGCCAAGGAACCCCCTCTTGAACGTAATGCAGAGAATGATTGGTGACCTGGTGTATCTATGAACAATAGTCCGGGGGAATCAAATATTTTTCCTCCAAGAAGTTCAGCACACAATTCGTTTAGAATTTTCGCAGGAACTTCTGTTGCTCCGATGTGTTGAGTAATGCCACCGGCTTCCCTATCCATTACTGATGATCGAGACTCTAGGCCTAGAGACCTTACATGATCTAGGAGGGATGTCTTACCATGATCTACATGGCCCAATATGGCAATAATTGGCTGTCTAGTTTTATCCAATCAACCATCTCCATAATTCCATCTCTTTAACTATATCTTACTCATATATTTGGTCTTCAATATCTCTCTTCCAATCAGAAATACCGTCAGGAAACCACAAATTTAATTCATATTTTGCCGTATCTTCAGAATCTGATCCGTGTATTAAATTATGGCCGATGTCCATAGCCAAATCTCCTCTTATTGTCCCCGGAGATGCATCTCTACCATTCGTAGGGCCAATTAAATTTCTTGATACTTTAATCGCCTCAACTCCTCTCCATGCCATTGCAATTACTGGCCCAGAAGTAATAAATTTTATTAGACCGGGATAAAATGGTCTTTCCTTATGCACTGCATAATGGGCTTCAGCTACTTCATTGGAAGGTATTACTTGCTGTAATCCAACTAAACGCAATCCCTTATTTTCAAATCGGGCTAATATTTCGCCAACTAATCCTCTCTGAACGCCATCCGGTTTAATCATTATATAGGTAGTCTGCATATCTCCCATATTCTGCCCGACTAACCTCCCCTATTTCAACGCAAAGCCCAACTTGGTACATCTTACACTCAAAGAGCCGAATTATTGATTTGCTATCAGCACTTCGAATGTGTATGCGTGTACTACACATATTACTCATTTCTATGATAATGTCTACTTCAGGTTGTTTATCTAGTGTAGAGGATACAATTAATCCTGAACAGGAATTATTTGACGATACAGTTTTTATTGATGAAGATGAACATATTAAATTGACATGGACAATTGATAGTGTTAGAGTTATACGAATAAATCTTGAACTCTTAGATGGACCTAATATTGATCTTTATACTATGTCTGAAGTTAATTATGAGGATTACAAAGAATGTAATGCATTCAATTATATTGTTAAACTAAGCGACCCTAATACTTCTAATGTAGATATTGAAGTTACTGTGGATGAAGGTACCTATGTTACGGTTTTAGATAATACTGATTGTGGAGAAGCACAACCTCCAGACCAATCAAGTACTATTCCGCCATCAAGTGATGAGAATGATAGGGCTAGAGTTGAATACAAAATTACTGCCCAGTAAAATAAAAATATATTATTAATGGAAAAATAATTACTGAAAAATTAATAATTTTGAGTTATTTAATTCCGCCTTTCTCATAGCGTTGTGTCCACTTTAGCCTTCGTGGATTACGGCGTAACTTTAACGCATTTTTTCGAGCTTTACTATCTTTGAACCACATTACCGAACCATCTTTTTTAACAAACATCATGCCTGTTCCAGGTTCTATTTCTTCATGTGAGAAACTACAAATTCTTCTTTCTGGCATTTTAATAACCTACCTAGTTCCTAATCTACGGGCTTCTCGTCCAGTGTCTCTCAACATCAGGATATCTCCTACTCGAATTGGTCCAACTACATTACGTGCAATTATTCTCCCAATATCTCTTGGATTATTTGAATCATTAACTCTAACTTTGACCTGAGTAGCCTCTCCAGTCATTCCGGTTCTACCAACAATTTCAACAACTTCTGCTGGCCACGCTTCTTTTGCCATATCTTCAACTCCCGAGGTTATACTTACTGTGACAAGGTCTCAAAGTGACCTTTAATTTCATTAAATCTATCTTGAGCATCTTTTTCCATGCTAATTACAGCTACTGCTGCAGTTTTAGTTCCATTACTCATTCCTGCTGCTTCAGCAAGGAATGTTTGATCGGCTACATATATGAATGGAATATCTTTTTCTTTACAAATCATTGGAATATGGGCTAATAATTCTCCCGGACTTACATTTTCTGCCATTACTATCATTAGTGCAGTACCTCTCTCTGCAGCTTTGGTAACTTCATTAGCACCCTTCTTCAGTCTTCCACGTTCATTCTTCCCAACGGCCTTCACCATTTCATAGACTTGCTCTTGTACGTCTTGCGGGGTTTCAAAAGATATATGTACACTCATTAGATAATCTCCTCATGTAGGTAAGTCGGCGCACGACTTGGCTGATATAAACGCAACGCATTAAAAAAAATTTCCAGACCTAGGTTATATTAATTTTTTAATGCCCCTAGACAATGCATTAGCAGATTCTACAACTGCCCTAGGATTTGATAAAGAGTCGGTACTGTAAACGCCGTCTACATGATTGGCCATTTTTGTAATTGCACCACCAGTAAAAAGGCCATGAGTACATGCCGCATGAACTTCTAATGCACCCTGTCTTCTTAGAGCATCGCTAGCTCTACAAATTGTCCCTCCGGTGCTAATCATATCGTCAACTATGGCTACAATTTTGCCCGAAACATCTAAATTTTTAGGTGTATGTTCTATCGTATGAGCATCAATTCTAGTTTTTTCTAAATAAGAAAACTCACAACCTATTATTCTAGCGACTTCTGATGCCCTCTTTATTGCGCCTTTATCTGGGCTTAGGATAAAATCTGGCATCACATCTCTGCTTAGTTTATCGGCAATTTCTGGCATAGAACTAACAAATTCTATCGGAAAATTTAATTTTTCAAGTACGGATTGCTCGTGCAAATCTAATATCACCATTCCATCACAATAATTAGTCAATAACTTACCTATGACTTCTGCAGAAACTACTTCTCCTTTTGAAAATCTTTTATCCTGCCTAGAATATCCATAGTATGGGATTGCTAGAATTATTCCAGGACCCACATCTTCTAGATTTTGCGGTTCTTCACCTTTTAGATTTACTAAATCTCCCTTCCTAACATCTTTAATTGAATTTAATAATAAGATAGTTTTTAATATCTCGGAATCAGGAAATGTGTTGGAAACTAATATGACTTTTTCAGATCTTACGGATTCTATTGCATCATTTGGCAACCTGACATAACCTTCTCCATCAGGAAATCTTCTATCTTCCATTATTATATGTTCCATGCCCATGATGTCAGCCAATGAACTCGCTATTTTTTGACCATTAGCACCGCTAACTATTGGCATATTGTTCTAGTCGAACAGTTCACCCTTCATGACTATGCCGATTAATATAAATTGTATTTGGTGGACATGACAAGATTTGAACTTGCGACCTCCCGGTTATCAGCCGGGTGCTCCAGCCAGACTAAGCTACACGTCCTTGTGTGACCTCGCGAGTTATACTTTGTTTTTGAACACTACTCACAAAACTTAGTCTTTATCAAAAACTACATCTTCGCTATTTAATTTTATATAGCTAGGCAATGTACTCAATCTTTTAGCAGAACATTTCAGTATTATTTCATCCAATCTAGCAGTTGTTCTTGATAATTGCCCAACTGGGACTATTATCGTTTCAGGTAGTGCATATCTAGTTTTCATCATAAAATGAGGTTTTACTATTAATCCCTTGTAGGTTCTTTTTATCTTTACTAATCCTATTACATTACCTATGTCGGATCCATCATTATCTAATACTGCACGGTCTTTTAGTTCATCAGGAGCGAATAACTTTTCATTAATTCTAACTGTATTTCTCCATCTTCTTTGTAATTCTCTCATAGATTTTGATAATTTTACTGCCCCATCTGATCGGATACTATGTACTAATTCCTTTGACAAGGGGGCATATTCAGCCGGTTTTCGCATATATTCATTTGCCACATTATCTACAACCTGGAGCCTCATGGATTTAACATAATCATCACTTGGATGAAATCTTTCTCCGGTTATAATGCCCACTAATTTATCTCCAACATATACTTCTCTTTGTAGCAATTCTTGTATTCTAAATTCATCATTCATTGTATTTCCTCTGAAAGGTGTTTCTGCATCCCCGCTGTCTTCCTCAAGTAAGCCAAGGTAAGAAAGGCACTTATATATATTCCATAAATAAAAAAATTTTTTCAATTAGAATTTTTACATAATATGTAATTTTTCAATTGGAAAATCAAACTGAGTTTAATTATTTGATTGATTATCAGAATTTAATTATTTAAATATTTTTTTATTAAAAAATCAGTAATTATTGAAAAAAGAGATTTTCCTCAGAAAATGTTGATGAACGATAACACTCTCGGACGATTGATGAACTCTGTCCTTAACCAATTAAGTATAGTCCGTAGTAAATCTGGAAACGCCAATACAACTGGTTTAAATGATAATTTTATTCAAAAGTTTAGCAAATTGGATCCTTCACTGTCTCAAGCAGTCGATGAAGCAGTAATCAATCAAAATAATTTAATTAACGACTTTGGCTCAGATGTTCTTAAAATGGACGAACAAGATCTTATTTCTAAATTACAAAGTGATTATGTTAACTTTTATTCTAAGTATACCATTAACCCATACGTTGCAATTGCTGCAAGAGGTCCCTGGATAATTACTTCGCATGGAGCTGTTTTGCACGATAATGGAGGTTATGGGATGCTCGGAATGGGTCATGGGCCAATTGATATATTATCGGCAATGAAAGAAAACTGGGTAATGGCGAATGTCATGACACCGTCTTTCAGCCACAAAAGACTTGCTGATAGACTAAGGAAAGAAGTTGGCCATAAGAGAGATTTTTGTCCATTTAGTAGATTTGTATGCCTAAATAGTGGCTCTGAATCAGTTACCATATCTCTTAGGATATCTGATGTAAATTCGTTTAAAATGACTTCAAAAGGTGGAAGGCACGAGGGTAAAACTCCAAAATTACTTGCATTAACTCAAGGATTTCATGGTAGAACCGATAGGCCCGCCCAATTATCAGATTCATGCAAAGAAAAATATGATTCTAATCTAGCCACCTTCCGTGATCGTCAAAATTTAATTCTTGTTTCGCCTAATAATATAGCCGAACTCAGGGAAGCCTTCTCAAAAGCAGAATCAAATGGAGAATTCATAGAATTAATGGCAATTGAGCCAGTTATGGGTGAAGGAAATCCCGGATTATGCATAACTAGAGAATTCTATGATGAAGCAAGAAAATTATGTACTAATAATGGTACTATGCTTTTGGTAGATTCTATTCAGGCCGGATTAAGAGGCCAGGGATGCCTTAGTATTGTTGATTATGCTGGTTTCGAAACCTGCGAAGTTCCAGATATGGAAACATGGTCTAAAGCCCTTAATGCAGGACAATACCCCCTCTCTATTGTTGGATTAAGTGAAAATGCAGCTAATTTGTATGAGGTTGGAATATATGGGAATACTATGACTACAAATCCTAGGGCCTTGGAGACTGCCGTGGCTGTTTTGGATAAAATAACTCCAGAACTAAGGGATAATATCGTTAATAGGGGTGCTGAATTCCTAGAAAAATTGAATTTACTTTCAGATGAGTTACCTGGATGCATAACCAAAATCCAAGGTACTGGATTATTACTAAGTGCTGAATTAGAGCCAACTAAATTGACTGTTATTGGTCCTGGAATGGTAGAAGAATGGTGTAGATGCAATGGTTTAGGAATAATTCACGGAGGTAAAAATGCTCTAAGATTTACTCCACACTTCGGACTAACCTCTTCTGAAATAGATCTTATAATATCTGTTTTGAGGGATGCTTTAATTCATTTTACAAAATCTAAAGGTGCTGAAAATATATTGGCCCAAGTGGTATGATGGGCCAAGATATTTGTATCCGAGGATCTAAAGATTTCTTTTATTTAGCACTTGAAGATAGGTTAAAACGTTCAGGAATAAATATTACTACAAATTCAAAGAACGCTAGTACTACAATTGGAATCGATACTAATGATGAAGTTGACTTATTGATTATCCCTAAAGGTAGTAAAAATAATAATGGCAGACTAGTAATTATTATTCATGATCTCATAATACCCACAGGTTATTCTAAATGGAGTCCAAAAGATATTTACTTATTTGTAGAGCAAATTAAAAATAATGAAATTAATATCGTTGACAAATCAAAAATACATTACTTAGTTCATATTAGGGATGCCATTGAAGCGATATCTATGATCGTATTATCTAATAATTTTCATGATTCTAGGGGTACTATGAATATCTGCGGAAGAAGGGCATGGTCAAATGAATCTATTTTCAATGAAATAAAGATGTTATGGACAAGATTTCATAACTCAATAAATTATGCTCATACTACTGAATCTTTATCAAAAATACCAAGTATTATTAAAGAAAATAATAGAAAAAATAGAGAAAGGCCGAACCTTGATTCACTAAATAAAGAATTAATAAGAGCGGGAGGAGATGGCTGGCATCCCCTCACGCCTTTGCGTACAGGACTAATGGAATTGCTTGCACAAAACCTTTGAGTCCACTCTGAACTATATTTTTTATTAGTTTAAGAAATAATTAACGAGTGTTCTTATCGTTTTGAACAGCTAGACGAACTGCTTGAGCATGAGCCTTCATCTCTTGCATAGCTTTTCTTACACGTGTTCCAGCAGCAGAATTGCCACCGTCGTGTTTACCAGCATCTGTGAGTGCTGCAGTCAATTCATCAATCATTCCTTGTACCATATCGCTAACGGACATATCTCATCGCACCATAGTGCCATTATTAGCCATTACTGTTACTAAAAATCTAAATTCATTGTTTATTGAACAAGTCTGCACCTAATATTGGAAGTATAATGCTTGCATCCCCCTCAACTACTATTTGTGGGGCAGTAGGTCGTATTTTACCCCAAGAAATGGCTTCTTTCAATCTTGCACCCGATAAAGAACCATCATATTCTGGAGCAGTTGTTATCCCAACAGCAGAATCCAAACCTCCTCTATATTGATTCCACCAAATAACATGATGCTTTGAAATTCCACCACCTATCATTAATGCATGACTTTCTTTCGATGTCCACGTTAAATCAGATAGTATTTGTTCATCTGCAAGAAAGTCAATCATAAAATTTGGACTCTTTTGTCTGTGCATAAATAGTTGAGCACCAATCGCCCCATCTGATAATCCCGGAATGACAATGGGAATTCTATTTTTTGCAGCCCAATATAAAATTGAAGTTTCATCATTTATTCTGTCCCCAAGCTCCCAACAGAGCTCTACAGAACCGAATCCAAGCCAAGGATTTTCAGGTCGCTCAATTTTACGCTTGTCTTCAATTTCCTTTAACCAGGGCAAAACTGTTTTTTCTAATATTTCTCCATAACATTCATTCGGTATAACTACATTTCCTAGTCTATTCAAACCTTCATCGCCTAATGCAATATCATCTAGATCAAAATCTCCATGAAAATAATCTTCATATGTACGCGCAATATCATGATCTAAAGTTCCACAAGTTGTAATTATAATATTAAATTTTTTATTTTTAATAGCTTCAAGAAAAAACCCTCTGGTACCTGTAGCGCATAAACATGCAGGAAAAGAAAGCCAATTTATTACTCCCTCTTGATCTGTTTTAGCAATAGAATCACGCAATATATCTCTGGCTTTTGCTAATTTGCTAGCAGTAAATCCTCCTGCTTGTCCCATCTGATCGATCAATGAACTAACATTATCAACAACCGAAAAATCATAGTCCTTTACTGGAGTATTAAAATCACCTTTAGAATATTTTGGCATAATGAACCCGACTAAGGTTCTAAATTTGAATCCGTCGCATTTTTCATTTGATATATTCTATCTCTGATTGTAGCCGCTCTTTCAAAATCTAATCTTTCAGCAGCCTGTTTCATCTCTTTCTTTAATTTTTTAATTAATTTTTCTAGTTCTTCATTTTTTGAATCATCAAAATTATTAATCTTTTCATCAATCCAATTAGGTTGAGATATATTATCAACTAATGAATTACTACTACTCCATGCACCTACTCCTAAGTCAAATTTATTAGTAAGTGCATTAATTCCCTTCTTTGGAATTTTCCCAACTAATTTCCTACCTCCTTTTTCACCTTTACCTGCTACTCCTGCCATTAAATCTTCAATTTCTAATCCCATCTTTGGAATACTTTTTTTGATAGTTTTGGGAGTTATATTATTTGCTAAATTATGTTTATTTTGCCTACTTCTTCTAGATATTGTTTGTTCAATGGCGGCCTCCATTGCAGGAGATATTGTGTCAGCATAGAGTATGACTGCCCCTTCTTCATTTCTAGATGCTCTCCCGATTGTTTGGAGTAAAGCGCGTTCATTCCTTAGAAATCCTTGTTTATCAGCATCAAAAATTGCTACTAATGATACTTCAGGTATGTCCAAACCTTCTCTTAATAGATTAATTCCTACAATTACATCAATATGTCCTATTCTCAGGGCTTTAATTATTTCAGTTCTTTCTAAAGTGTCAATTTCACTATGCAAATAATGAGCTTTAACGCCCATTCTCTGAAAATATTCTGAAATCTCTTCAGCAAATTTAATGGTTAATACTGTAACCAAAATTCGTTGATTCAATTTTATTTTTTCATTTATCATGCCTAATAAGTCCTGTACTTGACCCTCAGTTGGCCTTACTTCTATTTTAGGATCTAATAATCCAGTAGGCCTTATTTCCATTTTTACAATACCATCAATTTCCGACAAGACTTGTTGCATAGTCCTTTTTTCTTTTGATTTTTTAATTTCTGAAGGAATAGCACCACCTCCGCTGCTAACGTGTAACAAACCTTCTGGTACTGCCTGATTAGTAATTTCAGCTAGGTGACGTAACTCCCTCTCTCCTGGAGTTGCGCTAACATATAGCATCTGAGGAATCAGCTCTTGAAACTCTTTTATTTTTAATGGTCTATTATCATAAGCCGAAGGAAGTCTAAAACCATGATCAATTAGATTTTTTTTCCGTGAATAATCTCCTCCAAACATTCCTCCAACTTGAGGCAAACTTACATGAGATTCATCCATAATTACAAGATAGTTACTTTTTCCTCCATGAAATTTACTTGCATTTCTAGAAAAAAAATCTAATAAACAGTAGGCACGTTGTCCTTTTTCCCTACCATCGAAATGTAAAGAATAATTTTCAACACCTTTGCACGACCCAACCTCAGATAACATCTCCAAATCAAATTTTGTACGTTGTTCGATTCTATGACTTTCCAATTCCATACTTTTAGAATCATAATATCTAATTCTTTCATCCATTTCATCTTCTATATCTCTCAAAGCATCATTAAATCTTTCTTCATCAGTCATATAGAATTCTCTAGGATGTATCCATGCCTCTTCAATTTCATCCAGTACTTCCCAAGATACTGCTTCACAAACTTGAATCTTTTCAATTCCTTCCCAATTGAATCTTATTCGTAACGGATCATCTCTACTAGGCATCCAAATGTCTAGTATTTCCCCTCTTAATCTAACATCTCCTTTAGTTAAATCTCCCTTTGTACGCCTATATTGAAGTCCAACCAAATCATGTACGATATTTTGAGGGTCCGACTCTTCCCCTATACACAAACGTAAATGATTTTGCTCAAACACTTCGGGAGGATTCAAACCGTATATTATAGATACCGAACCTACAGCAATTACGTCGGGTCTTGATACAAGAGAGGCAACTGTCGAAAAACGCTCTTGTTCAATTCTTTCATTCATTTGTAATTCTTTATCGATAAATAAATCTCTCCCTGGTATGTATGCTTCTGGTTGATAATAATCATAATAACTAACAAAATATTCAACTGCATTTTCAGGAAACAAATCTGACATTTCTTGCCATAATTGTCTTGCTAATGTCTTATTATGCGATAATATTAGCGTAGGGCGTTGTATTTTTTTAATTATATTGGCCATAGCAAATGTCTTTCCAGAGCCCGTTACGCCTAGTAAAACACAACGCTCTTGGCCACTTTCAATTTGCTCAACTAGCTTATCAACGGCTTGTTGTTGATCTCCAGCCGTTCCATAATCAGATTTCAAAACAAACATAATCACCACTTAACTAATTAGTTTCAAACTTCCTAAAATTAATGAAATCAATAATAACCATCCTGTGGACATAGATACTCTGAATAATACATTTTGAAAATCATCAAATTTTTCCTGAGATAAAATTACATAAATATTTACCAATGCCATTATTCCCGCAGTCGCTATGAACCATATCTCATTTATTGGATCCGCAATGGCAAAGCAAGCAAACCAAAGTAATGTTAACTGTACTGAAGTCCTAGTTGTTACTCTTTCATTAAACCTTGCGGGAAAAGAGTATATTCCATTTTTTTTATCATTTTTAATATCCATTTTTGCATAATTAATATCGAATACTGTAATCCATAGCATTACTCCTATTGATATGAAGAAGATTTTAGGAAACCAAAGTAATCCCACATATCCTTCACTAATTCCAGTTATCGCAGACCATCCGTGCATGTCAGCAGCAACTGCTAACCAAGCACCCGCTGGTGCCAATGCGAGGCAGGTTCCTAACCATAAATGACATAGCCAAGTAAATCGTTTTGTGTAGGGATAAATAAAAAATACTAAAACTGGTAACCAAGACATCATTAATGCTACTTTATTTAACATTCCAGCACCAATTATCAATATAAAAAAGAATATTATGGATAATATCCAAGCACCTTTTATGGATATTGATCCCGATATAAGGTGACGATTTTTAGTGCGAGGATTGGATGCATCAATGTCTTTATCTATTATTCGATTTAATGTCATAGCCAAACCTCTAGCACCTATTGCTGCAAAAAATATCCACAAAATATTAGAATTTGTATCAGGAAACTGCTCTATTGCTATGATGTAACCAATAAGAATGAAAGGTAAAGAAAATAAAGTATGCTCTATCTTGATGAAACTTAAAATATCCTTTAATTTCATTAATAACCCATCCGTTTCATCATATTCTGAACTTTTTCTAACATGTCTTTGTCATGCAATGTCACAGCCGGCCATCTTCTAACAGGTAGTGGGCCATTTTTAGATGGAATGGGGGCCGTTGCATCCCATGCTATTCTTTGTTTAGTTTTATCAAAATGAATATCCCTTCCAACATCAAACCTACAAAATAATTGCCAAAGTAATTTCCTTTTCCAATCATCTCTCTTTAGATTAATATCATCATCAGTTATGAATAACCATCTTAAATTCTTTGAAGACTCTAAATTCCAAACTTCTTCACAAATTCTTCTTATCTTATTCCTTTGTTTCTCTGCATCCTCTTCATTATATTCTTCAACATTTATTTCCGGCTTCGGACCACCTTCAATATTGGTAGTAACTACCATCATCGAAGGCCTTAACATCCTAACATCAACAATTCCTTCTACTGCAGATGCAGATATTGCAACCGAATTAATATTTGAATTATTTTCATCAATTTTCTCAATTTCATAATTTTCACTCGTTGCATCTATTAGCAACTTCGTATGAATATTTTCAATTGGTGAAGCATGTTCCAATGTGTCTGCAACCATTCCTTCAAGAAATACTAAGTCATTTGGAATATTAACATTGGATTCTATCACATCTAGAAGGCAATCTAAATCTTTAACCGGATGATTTTTATCTACTGCTATTATAGTTTTCAAAAACATCATTTGTCCTGCACCCAATAATCCAAGAGCAGTTTTTCTACTCTGTCTTGGATATCGTTGCTTGGAAGATACAATAGCAAGATTATGAAATCCAGTTTCAAGTGGTAAAAATAAATCTATTACGTCCCTGTGTTGGAATTGTAATACTGGTCTAAAAGAATCTCCAATCGCTTCTCCTAAATATCCATCTTCCATTGGAGGAACTCCTACAATTGTCATTGGAATAATTGGATCTTTTCTATGAGTAATTTTAGTAACATGCATAATTGGGTAATGATCTGTTAATGAATAATGACCAAAATGATCTCCAAATGGGCCTTCGAGACGAGTTTCACCTGGAATCATGTAACCTTCAATTACAAAATCACATTCTGCAGGAACAAATAAGTCATTAGTTTTACATTTGACTATCTTCAATCTCTTTTTACCTAATAATCCAGCAAATTCATATTCTGATAAATTATCTGGTAGGGGTGAAATAGCACTAAAAATAATCTCTGGTGGTCCACCGAGGCAAATCGCAACCGGCATTTTTGAATCTTCAGATTCGGCCGCGTGATCTGCACCATGCTTATGTGCTTGCCAATGTAAACCTAATTCCCTTGATCCAAAAACCTGACTTCTGTACATACCCATATTATGTTCTCCTGTTTTAGAATCAGCAGTAATTACAAGTGGCAATGTCATAAATGGACCACCATCTAACGGCCATGTGGTAGGTATTGGTAATTTAGTGAGATCTGGATCATCAATAACGATTTGCTGACAAGCAGCTTTCTTAACTCTCTTAGGGGCCATAGACATACCCTCCATTGCTAAACCCAATCCTTTCCATGGTGCCTTCAATATGCCACCAATATCCGGTTTCATTAGTGCAACCATTCTATCTCCAATCTCCCTAGGTTCTTTAACACCAAGAGCAAGATTAGTCCTCTCTCTTGTTCCAAATAGATTCATGGCTAAGGAATATTTACTGATACTGCCATCAGCCAGCCGGGGTTGATCAAATATTACTGCTGGCCCTCCATTCTTGACTAAATAATCTGCAATACAACCTGCTTCAAACTTGACATCAACAGGATTACTAATTCTAAGTAAATCATTTCTGGCTTCTAGTTCGCGGATGTATCTTGCCATATTACCCCACTTCATACATCGTCGAAGCGCTTGGAGGATGAGAATGTTCGCTTTTTACCGTAGACATTTGACCGAGAGATTCTTTGACATAAACTATCTCCGAGGACCATGAGAGATGACATCAAGGCGTGTGATGTTTTGGTAATAGGTGCTGGCCCAGGTGGCGGAAATGCGGCTTTACATAGTGCTAGGGCTGGACTTTCTACAATAATTATTGAAGATCATGAAGAAATAGGGACACCTGTCCATTGCGGTGAATGTATTTCTGATGTTGCATGCGATAATCTTGATTTAGAATTGCCCAAACATGTAATCAGTAAACGTGTAAATGGTATAAGAGTAATTTTTCCTGATGGTACAGAAAAAAAATTAACTGAAAAGGGATATGTATTAGAAAAACACCTATTTGAGAGATGGATATGTGATGAGGCTGTATCTGAAGGTGCTGCAATACATCTGGGACATAAATTAAATTCAATGGAAAAAATTTACAAAGAAGGTAAATTTTCTGGATGGAGGTGCGACGGTAAAGGTGATAACTTCCCTATTGAAGCAAAAATTGTAATAGATGCGTCCGGTGTAGCCGGTATTTGTTCTAGATTACTTAGTTTAAATCCTAGGCCGAAGGTTATAGCTGGTATGCAATATGAGATGTTAGAGGTCCCAACAGATGACTATCTAGACTTTTATATCTGGCCAAAATATGCTGAAAAAGGATATGTATGGATGATTCCGAAATGTGATGGTAGGGCAAATGTAGGCTTGGTTACCGAAGATAAATCTAGGACCAAAAAAGGTCTTGATGAATTCATTGCAAATACTCATTTTAAAGATTTAGACCAAGTAGCACCTCCATGGAAAATCAAAGGTAATCCTGCCTTTGGAGGAACAATTCCTATTTCTGGACCTCATGAAAATACATATGCAGACGGACTAATGCTTGTTGGCGATGCAGCAGGATTCACATCTCCCTTATTCGAAGGTGGATCACACCTCGCCCTAAAATCTGCAGTTTTTGCAGCTCAAATTGCATCTAAATCAATATCTTCGGGAGATATCACTTCTTCATCTCTGGCTGAATATCAATCATTGTGGAAAAATGAGTTCCCTCCTTATTCTAAGATTTTAAGTGGTAAATCAGCGTTATTTGATTTATCTGACGAAGATATGTCACTAATGGCTAGATGCTTCCCTGATGAAATGAGTAATATGGGGCCACATGGAAAATTAGCGGTTTGTTTTAAAATCTTATTTTTAAGACCTTCATTATATGCAAGAAAAGTAATTCCTGCCATGTTATCTTTTGGCTATTCTCGTGCAAAGTATTATGGCTGGTGATGACATACTATCATTTTTTGGGCAAATGCTGCTCATAGTTGCATTTTTACTATCTATTTATCAAATTATAAATAGTAAATCAAGAAAATATTCCCGTCTTAGTGATATAACATTTATAGTACAGTGTTCACCTTTTTGCTTACTCGTTTTTGCATTTTTAACTGATGCTGATTCGTTAACACTGGTGGCTGAATATGGAGGTTCTGAACTTCCAGTTTTGTATCGTATTTCAGCAGTATGGGGAGGTAGGGCCGGCCCCTTACTCCTATGGACATCATTAATGGCAGCAGTTGCTTGGATTATGTCTCAATTAAATAATATCGATGACTTAACATTGAAGATAATGCATTTTTGGGTATCATATCTAATATTTATTTCTTGGTTATTAGATCCCTTTTCGCCATATCAAGGAATAAATGGGGAATTAAATCCATTACTTCAAACAAATCTTATGGTAATACACCCGCCACTGGTATTTCTGTATTATTCTCTTTGCATGGCTACTGCGACTGTTGCCCTTGCTGGAATTATTCAAAAAAATCATAGTAGGATAATTCATGATCAATTACTTCCTTGGGCACGTTCTGCTTTTTTCATAGGGACTCTTGGAATTGGACTAGGTGGACTTTGGGCATATACTGTTTTGGACTGGGGAGGATACTGGGCGTGGGATCCAGTCGAAACTGGCTCTATACTTCCATGGATGACTTTACTTTTGATAATACATGCACGTTCAAAACCAAACTCCAGTAGTGCTTATTCTATTTCTCCAGCACTTGGAATAATTACTGGAGTTTTAGCGTTACATGCTACTTTGGTGACCCGTGCCAATGGAGTATGGGCATCAGTTCATGCATTCGTCGGTAATGAAGCAAGTACATTATCCAAGGATCCATATTTGAGAATAATAGATATTTCCGATTTTACTCCGGTAGGAATTGAAGTCATGTCATACCTTATCGCAATAATTATATTGGGGTTATTCTCAATTATTCATCTCTACAGAGAACAATCTTCTAATTTACTTTTAGATGGAGAAAAATCATTTTTTGAGTCAAATAAGTATATTTCGTTAGTATTACTAATATTTTTCTTCATGATAGGAATTAATATTGGCTCAAGTGCAATCTTGGTACTAGGTATGGTTGTTTTATTTCTAATGCTTCATGAATCATCTGAAAGACCTGCGTTTCATTGGATGTTAGCAGGCATAGTTTTGATGTTATATTCTAATTGGTCATGGTCAGCAAATATTTATCAATCATTTTTAGGAATGATTCCCTTTCTTATTCCTTGGTTCTTATCGGATGTTGAAGATGATATCTCAGCCCTGGTCAAACCCTTCAAAAATACCTCTCATAGGACTCGATTAGCAAAAAATATTCCTTGGTATGGCGGTGCAACATTTCTCTTATTGACATGGATTCTTCTAACAGTTGAGATAGAAGGCAGTAATATTCTAGCACATGAATTTTATGGTGCACCATTAATTGGTTTACTAGCAATTGGATTAACGCTATATTCATGGGGAAATTCTGTTACTTCACGTAACGGAAATATATTATTATTTACATGTTTATTAATTTCTATAATTTTGGCATATCTTTCAGACGACATTTATCTTCCTGGAGATCCTAGCCTTAGTGTTACACCAAGTATTTCTAGGGGTGCTTTAGGATTATTTATGTTAACTTGGCTAATTTTTGCCTTACCTCCAACATTTAAAAAATTATATTCGACATCAAGAAATATAATTCATAGATTAAATAAAGATGGTTTTAAAGGTAGAAGTTTATCAAAAAAATTTAGATTATTGGGATCCAGCTTAGCACATTTTGGAATACTATTATTATTAATAGGGCATGTTTTTACTACGACTCTAGTAGATAGAACAGATCCTTCTCACTTAGTTACACTGGTAAAAGACCAACCTATAGAGCATAGGGGATATGATTTCATTTTTACTGATGTAGAAAAAATAAATTCTAGTGATTCTGAGTATCCATTTTCTATTGGTGATGGATATATTGGAATAATAATTGATGTTATGAAAGATGGTGAAAAGATAACTCAAATATCCCCGGGTATGCTCAGATTTACAACTGGCAATTCAGTTTCTCCAAGATCTGAGGTTGATAGATTCTCTACATTGTATGGAGATACAATTGTCATTCTTGATTTTTATCAGTCTCAAGAATTATTAGAATGGATGACATTTGGACAGTCCGAAGAAGTTGATAGAGTTAGAATAACTGTACATTCTTTGCCAGGCAGCCATTTAGTATGGTCGGGTTGGGCCATAATCATGCTTGGGAGTCTTTTTTCGCTATCTTCTGGAGATATTAGTTCTTCAAAAGAAGAAGAATAGTAAGATTTACTTTTACATTTTAAACCGTTTGAATGAAAAAGGGTGAGCAAGTCGCCGGGTTGTCCGTGGAGGCTAATAGAATGGAAGAAGGCTCAATTATTCACATTGATTATGATCTATTTAACGCAAGTACCGAGAAGCTCATTGAGACTACTCGGGAAGATGTAGCAAAAGAACACGAGGTATTTGATGAAAATCGTACCTATGCTCCTATGATAACAATAGTAGGCTCAGGAAGACTCATCAAAGGATTTGAACTACATTTAGCTGATGCAGAACTGGAAACAGATTATAATTTTGACATCGATGCATCTGATGCATACGGTGAAAGAGATCAAAGTCTAATAGAAACTATATCTCAAAACGTTTTACTAAAGAGTGTTAAAGATACAAATACGCTACATATTGGTGGACCTGTAGAGATTGGCGGAAGAACAGGAATTCTACAATTCTTGAGTGCAGGGAGGGCAAGAATAGATTATAATCACCCATTAGCTGGAGTAACTCTTAGGTATAAATATAATATAGTAAAGGTTGTTGAAGACCGTAAAGAACGTGTTGAAACATTATTGAAGATGAATACAGGGCGTGAAGATTTTGAGGTTGAATTTGATGGTGATGATATGACAGTAACATTACCAGAAGAAATCTCCTATGATCAAAATTGGCCATATGCAAAATTCTCTTTAGTTCAGACAATAAGGGAAAACCTTGGAGTGGGAATTGTAGTTTTCCGTGAAGTACACAAACCTCGTGTAATTGAAGAAGAAGAATAATTTTCTTATAATTAACATTCGTAGGTTTAATGTCACATGACTTCTTAGCAACAGATGCCTCAATGACGACAAAAGGGTTTACTGAGCCAAAAGGCATTGACGTTCCCTATGAGTACCGAGAGGCATTCAATAAATGGATTCAAGTTATGTTACTCTTTCGACGTGGTTATGGGAGATGCTAATGCACTACGTCCACTTATGGCAATTATGTGTATTTGTTTGTTAACTAGCGGATGCCTTGGCTTAGCAATGCAAAGAGAAATAATGGAAGGTATGCGTGATCCTGTTATAACTATAGAGAAGTCTGATAGATATGGTTGGGATTATACATTTGAGTCTTCATCGGACTTAAATGCAATTTTGTACTCTAATCAAACTCCTATTATTTTTGATGAAACAGTTTCAAAATTAGTCATTGAGTTTCGTGCCCAATTCCCTTACTCATCTACAATTGAAGATGCCGTGGGAAATGAAACAAATGAATATAGATATGTAGAAGTAAGACTATGGAAACCAGGTACAAAATCTGCTGGTGGTAATCCATTTTGGACAGAGAGGGCCACTCAAGATTACTCTTTAGAAAGATTTACATACGGTAAAAGTGATTTAATATCGGGTGAATGGAGTTTTGAAGTTGAAGCCCGAGGTTATGGAATTAATGCCCCCATAGATCAACTATCTTTCCATGATCATTTCGAAGTATATGCAACAATTACGAAGCCATGTGTACAATTCCCCGAAACTCAAGAGGGTTTAGAGTGCACATTTATCTCTGAATTAGAAGAATAAAATATTTTCGGTTATGCGTAGCGCTTATGAATAGAAGGCAGGTGGCCGCGGTACTGAGGTTTAATTATGGATGAAAGCATGGCCCCTTTGGTACCTTTTGAAACATATGAGCAACATGCTGTGCATATAGGGACTAATCAAAAATCTGCAGACATGAAAAGATTCCTTGACACAGAACGTCAGGATGCCGCGGGACTCCATTTAATAGATATTAATCAAACAGATTCAAGGATAAGGACAGTAGCAAAATTCCTTTCAAACTATGATGCTGATAGGATTTTAGTTGTTAGTGCCCGACAATACGGACAACGTCCGGCAAGAATGTTTGCTCAATCTATAGGCTCTAAACATATAGTTGGCAGGTTTATCCCTGGAACATTAACAAATTCACGATTACGTACATACATGGAACCAGAGATAATTATAGTTACAGATCCAGCTGCAGATTCTCAGGCTCTAAATGAAGCAGTTAATACTGGACTTCCAGTTGTTGCAATTTGTGATGCAAATAATAAGTTGAGAAATGTTGACATTGCTCTTCCAGCCAACAACAAAGGTCGCCGTTCGTTAGCACTGATATTTTGGTTACTTTCTCGTGAAGTTCTCAAGATACGCGGTACGATTACTGATGCAGATTGGGAGCGTTCCCAAGATGTTTCAGATTGGGAATCAACATTCTAATTTCCGACGTTCTCATAGGTGAGTTATTTTTCGGTTCAACAATGGCGGATACTGCTATACCACTTTTCTTAGCACCGATGGCGGGGGTGTCAGATCTAGCATACCGATTACTTGCGCGTGAGTGCGGAGCAGATCTGACTGTTACAGAATTCACTGCAGCGGCCGGATTATCAAGAAATGCATCTCATTCATGGTTGAAAGTTGAAAGTCATCCCAGGGAGTCTCCATTCATTCCACAGATCTTTGGAGGAATAATAGAAGAAATGGTCCATACAGTAAAATTACTTCAAGATAGGGCAGATATTATAGATATTAATTTTGGTTGTCCTGCTCCAAAGGTATGCAGAAATGATGCAGGAGCTGCATTGTTAAGAGATCCTGATCGAATTGTAAAGATGGTTAAGTCTTGTTTAGATGTTGCCAAAGTTCCAATTTCTGTTAAAGTAAGATTAGGTACTGGCAAAGGGCCTAATACCGCCCTTGAAGTAGCACAAAGATTAGAAAAAGAAGGTATAGAGAGAATCTGTGTACATGGAAGAACACTTAGACAAAGATATTCAGGTTTAGCCGACTGGGACCAAATAAAAGAAATTGTAGATGGAGTAGACATACCTGTAATAGCAAATGGAGATATTGTAGATTCCAAAACAGCAAAGATGTGTATGGATGTTACTGGAGCAGCAGGTCTGATGATAGGCAGAGGTGCAATCGGGGTTCCAAATATATTTCACGATATTAAGCGAGATCTTCGCTGGGAACCCAATCCTCCGCCATGGAAAAATCAAAACCCAGCAACTGCTAGACTTTGGTGTTGGAATAGGTATTTAGAAATTAGTAAAGAAGTTTATGCAGGCCAAATAAATAAAAATCTAAAAAGGCATGCAATTTCATTTACAAAAGGATTATCTGGAGCATCAGCAATGCGTGTAGAACTTCATTCAGTCAATACTCAAGAAGAGCTTGGCAATAGAGTAACCAAATACTTGGAAGAATTAAACTATCAGGAATTGACTGTCTGATCTTCTGAAAGCACTTTATCTAATCTTTCAGCAACTGTATTTAACCTTCTTAGTATTCGTTCTACTTTGGTCATTACAATTTGTTTTACCTCTTCTCCATCCTGTCCTGAAATTATAAATCCAAATGGCATCCTCCCCCCTAATGTATTCAATAATATTTTTTGTGATTCAATGGGCAAAGGTTTCAAAAAATCCTCTACTTTTTTTATACTAAGATTTTTAGATTTTGTTGCATTCAATAATTTATTGGCAATATCATCATCTATTCTTCCAAGTCCGCCCCTGGTTCTCAACCAATCTTCACCTCTTGCATTATATTGGCGCATTATTCCTGAAAAAATATCTTGTGCTATCCTGTCAAACATAGGTACTCTTTCAACAATTCCTGAACTCCTAAATCTATCAATAGTTCTTTTCACTCTAGACCGTGTTTCAGATAATTTTTCAGCAATTGATAATATTGTTATTGGATTAACAGAGGAGGATAATTCTATGAATATATTCTTGGCTAATTCATCTTCATTTTTTGTCCTACCTCCATTTAGTCCTAGGTCTTCAATTAATGAATCTAGCCTATCATGTCCCTTTTTTGAGGGTGAAGGCTCAGATACTTTTATTCTGAAATTAATTTCTCCTCTCTCATTTAAGAAATTCATCCTTTCTTTGGATGGATGAATATATTTGCCCAATTCAATTATTCTTAATTCCATAATACCTCTTGCTTGTATTGATAATAAATTAATGGCTGCAGTTATGCTGCCGCCTCTAAGGACATAAATATGCCATCTTCCATAATTTTCTGAAGAAACCAATCCCGATTCTCTTAACTTTACCATTTGATGATGCATTCCTGTTTGAGATAATCCACAAACATCTCCAAGATCCCGTGTATCCCAGCCTTTTAATGGCTCTAAAAGTAATGCATCTTTCATTATCCGATGTAATGCACCTAGTTCTGCATCTTCCCACGATTCCGATTTACGTTTAACTAATCCAATTGCATCCAGGATCCAAGAAAGTAAAATATCGGGATTTTTACTACCAGTTGGCATAGGCATCTCAATTAGGTTTAGCCTAATCACATCATTACCCGCGTATCGTAAGGCACAAGAGCATTGGCTATGTTATTGGCAATATTATGCTAATTCTTTACGAATATCTAACCACGGGTAATCAACTTTAGATCGTGCAAGACTTTCTAGATGAGGCGCCAAAGAGATTTTAGTTTCACACAATATCCCCCTTCCTCTTAATACTGAAACAGCTGAATGAACTGAAGCACGTGATCTTCCTAAATCACGAGCCAATTGAGCCTGTGATACTGGATTAGGAGATTTAGATAATCTTGTAACTATATTCCTTTGAACAGTGGACAAACCTACTGGTAGCATAGATGCAGCCGTATATTCATCAGTAACTCCTGTTCCTTCTAGTATTTCCACTTGTGCAGGAGCACCAGCATAGTAACATGTTCTGCCATTTACAGGTACTACTGTGACAGTTTTTTCGTTAATTAATACTCTTAAATGATGCCTTAATGTACCATTTGCAGTATCTAGTTGTCTCTGCAATTCCCTAAAATGTATTCCAGGGGATTTCTCAAGTGTTGATATAATTCTACTTCTTAATGGATGAATATAATTTTCATGTTGCGGTGCAGATAGTGCTCCTTGAATAAGTGGTGTCGGAAAGAAGGGAATAATAGTACAAATGCCAAACGCCCCGCCCAGCATTGCTGTCAAGATATCAGCAGTCAAAGGATAGGTGCTACGGAGTTGTTCTAGCACAGCCATATATCAATTCCCAATAATCTACCCTTTAACTATACATGGTCTTATGTTTCATCAATGCTCGTATTTTAATATTATTTTTCCTTAACAACTCTACCTTTTTGAATCTTCATATATGCTACTAGGGGACTCAGTAATCTTCCAGCATTCCTGCCATGCTCCGTTAATTGATATCTGACTCTAATTGGGGGGCCCTCATCCACAATTCTATTTACAAGTCCTAACTCTGCACAGTGAGTAAGTTTATCAGAAAGAGTTCTACTACTAATCCCTGTTAAAAGTTTCCTCATCTCATTAAACCTGCGATCTCCTGCAATATATAATGTAGATAATATTTCAATACTCCATCTTGAACTAAAACTAGAGAATGCCTCAACTGCAGCACTCACTTCCCATGCTATATCGTAACCTTCACTTTCGTTATATGCCGCAAAAGTTTTTCTTATTTTTGTACCACTTTTTCTAACGTCCTCAATAGCCGAATCTATAACTTTGAAATCTTCATCTGTAACAATCATCGGTTCCCTTACCATAGTATCAAGTAACCCGTAAACTATCTAGTGTATAAATTACACCTCACTGTGTTCATTAATACTTATCTATTAATATAGGAATATTCATGCGTTCGGTGTAGAATTAACACTTAATATAAGAGGGGAAAAAATGGATAAATTTTTAGAGAATTGGGTTGAAGAAGTATTTGAGATAACTGAAATAGAAGAGAATATTAAAAACACTTAAAATTTAAATAAATAGTTAAATTTTTCTGACTATTATAATAATTATGAATTTTTATATTTGGCTCTTCTTCCTTCAATTAAAGCAGATAAACCTTCTAACGAATCGGACGTACTAAAAATATATTCTAAATTATCTAATTCCTGTTTCAATCCTTGATTAAATTCTGTATCCTTATTATTTGCAATATCTAATAATTTTGATGCAGTACTCAGGGCTATGGGCGCAGTTCGCGATAGAGATTTTATCTGTCTAGAGACTTGATTATCGCTCATGTCTAAATCTTCTAAATCGGATCCATTTAGGATACTATACAAATTTTCATCAGTGTAAAAGCGTCTTGCAAATTTAACTATTGAATGATCTTCGTCTATTGAATTTTTAAGATACTTATCATTATTTTTACCTAAATTAATAATTTCATAAATAGTTTTATCAATATCATTTACATCAACAAGATGGGTCAATAAACCAAATGCTTTTGCTGTTTCAGAATTTAAAAAATTACCTGCCAGTACAGCATATCTGGCAATCTCTAATCCACAAATTCTAGTTGTTCTCTGAGTACCCCCTAGGCCAGGATATATTCCTATATTAGTTTCTGGAAATCTAAACTGTGTTCTATTTGTGCCTATCCTATAGTCACAAGAAAGAGCAAGCTCCAAACCTCCACCTAGGGCTAAGCCAGTAGTCAACGCAATAGTAACTTTAGAACTATTCTCAATTTTATTTAATACTTCATGGCCGTGAGCAGTGAAGTCATATATTTCTTGGAATGAATCCTCGTTTATCTTATCTACGAAGAATTTTACATCTGCTCCTGCTACAAAGGCTTTACCTGCACCTTCTAGTACGATTGTGTTTACACTACTATTCTGATTTAATCCCTCTATCACATCGCCCAACTCAGTTACTAATTTAACATTCAATGCATTCATTGCTTCAGGACGATTCAACCTAACTATTGCAACGCTGTCATTTATTTCAACATCAATATATGAGAATATAAAATCTTCAGAAATATTAAATTGATTTTCTAATGTAATTGGGATTTTAAAATTGACTAATTTACAATACTTTTCAGCCATACGATACGCTTCTTTAATCCCAATCTTATTTGCTATCTCGAATGGGCCCTCATCCCATCTAAGGCCGACTTTAGCACCTCTATCTACGTCTTCTTTAGAACATATTTCTTCATCAACTATTTGCCCTGCTACTGCAAAAACTTGTCCCAATAACCTCTCTTTTACAGTTATAGATAAGTTTTCATCATAATGTTCTTCATCTCCTATTTTCCACAATTCTCCCTTATCAACTATTTCTCTAAGATTTTTAGCACCAGTATATCTTGGAGTATCTAGTTGCTCTGCTAAATAATCAGTGGCATGTAGGGCAATTGTTGGCCCTGTTAAATTCATTAGTGCAAAAGGGCCCATTCCTATGTTAAATGCCTCACGTGCTATTGAGTCTATTTGTGCTGCTGTAGCCACACCTTCTTGCAGTAAGATACATGCCTCATTTAACCATGGAACAAAAAATCTGTTAACTACAAATCCAGGCCTATCTTTACAAATTATAACTACTTTACCCATAGTTTTACAATATGTTTCAACAGCCTTCAAAGTATTCTTTGTTGTGCTTTCAGCAGGAATTATCTCTACTAATCTATTTTTTGCAGGATGATAAAAGAAATGTAACCCAATAAAACGATCAGGTCTGCCACTAGCTTTGGCCAAATCATTTACAGAAAGTGATGACGTATTACTTGCTAATATTGTATGTTCATTACAAACTTGATCGAGGATAGTAAAAACATCTTTTTTGACGTTAAAATCCTCAAAAACTGCTTCGATTACCAAATCGGTTTTTGGATCTACATTGTTAGTCCCAACAACTCCAGAGATTTTTTCTTTAATTGAGTTAACTTGTTCAATATTGAATATTCTTCTTTCTAATGCTTGTTCCAATAAATTTGAAATTATTTCTTGTCCATGATTGACCCACTTCTCTTCTCTATCTACCATTTGTATTTCAAAATTCTCTTGTGCAGATTTTTGAGCAATGCCCGAACCCATATTTCCGGACCCGATGATGGCAACAGTCTTGATTGAACTCATATGCGGTCCAAAGCAATCTTGCCCATATATTCAACTGATAAACGACCTCATTTCACAATAATTTATGTCAACTCCCTCTTTCCCTAAAGAATATGCGTCGTGCTAACCGAGTAAGTATGGCGATTGTATTTATTCTTGTGATATCAATATGTAGTCCTGTAATAGCGAAGGAAGATGGTAAATTTAATTCATCAAATGGTTGGAGCAGCAACTTTTCATGCCGCAATGGTAGAAATAACAATTGGAAGTTTGACATTATCTGTGATTTGTACAATTATGTGTTTACAATATTCATTTAAATCACCAATTGATAGATTTAATATTTCAGAAAATAAATTATTAACGATGGATAGGGCAGCACTTATTGGGGCTATTTTAGGCACCATAATGATGCCATTTTCTATAATGACCGGAACTCTTTCAGTAGCAGGGGATCCTACTGGCTCGATATTATTATACAATAAATTTGTTTACAGCGGATTAGCATTGGGTTTTTGGGTTTCATATGTTATTGGAAGAGTTCGGTTAGGACCAAATCTTTGGAAGAATAAAAAGCTTAATATTTTACAAGTTTCAACGGCAATTTTAGCTTTTTTTATGACTATAACGATAGCTTCAATTGGAGGAAAATTAGTTAGAAATGAATCATTATTAGACTTAATCCCTTTTTGGTTCCCTATCAATTCTACGATAGTCATTCATCCATTATTATCTATTGTAATAATTTTAATTGGAATTTGTTCAATTATTACTGTATCAAAATTTGGAGAAATTATTGAATATGAAGATTAAAAAATAACTCTTTTATTCTTTTAGCATGTTCTTGTGGGCTTAAGTTTAATTTTAGTATCTTCTCTCTGCCAGCAATCATCCATTTTTCCCTATTATTGACATTCTTTGCTTGTTTTAATGCTTCATGCCAACTAGAGATATCATCTCTTTCTAATAATCTACCATTCAAATCATCACTTATTGTATCTCTAAATCCGCCTTCATTTACAAATATAGCAGGTGTTCCAAGTGCAAATGCTTCTATCGGAGTCAATCCAAAAGCTTCTCCATACGCCATACTAATTACAGCCCTTGAATTTCGCATTAATGCCACCAGTTCAGATGAAGATAATCTTGGTGCAACCCAAAAATTTACAGACAATCTTTTTGCATGATTTTGTAGTTTTATTATGTCTTCAGGGTCACCTCCTCCAACATGAACTAGTGATAGTTTAGTGCCAGATATCATCGAAATTGTTTCCCAACTCCCTTTTACAAAACTTGCTTTACCTATGGCAACCACATAATCATCATCAGAATCATATGGATTAACTATGTCATTAGTATCATCTTGAGGGAATTCCGATATATCGACACATGGCCATAAAACGCCGGTTTCAATTCCATATACTATTTTTGCTCTTTCTGATGAATAATTTGAGTTACTGCTTATTATTGAATGATCACGATTATTAAAATTTTTTATTATTGACTTATCCTTCATTTTGGCATATGAAAGTAATAATTTTGTTAATTTTAAATTTCTCTTAGATTTGCCTTGGATATCAAAATGCAATACGTCTTCATGCAGACCTCTGTGCGGCTCCAAAAGGTGTAAATGACAAGGTACATTTACTGGAATACATTTTAGTAATCCAAGACTCCCATCCCCGCTTACAATATGAATTGCATCTGCAGATTTTATTTCTAAACTCAATCCCTCACAATTTTCCCATGCTCGTGTTGCAGAATTAATTCCGGTATCCAATATTGTAGAAATTATGCCTCTTGGCATTTCCCATGGTTTTTTTGGAGTAAATAATGGAATATTGAACTTTTCACATAATTTTTCTAGTTCTGGAACTGAGTTGAGTGTAGCAACTTTTACATCAAAAAATTCTGTTAAAGATGGAATTATTCTTAATAAGTCTCTCTCCGCACCACCCATGGCAACAAAACTTCCTTTTACTACTATTAATGACTGATTTGTATCAGCAGAAGTCTCGGCATAACTGCCCATAATCCTTCAGATAACACGTTCTCATTTAAGTTCAACATCTCACGGCGAAGTCATGGTTCGACGAGTTCTTTTGGCTCGGGGCGGTTCTCTATCCATTACAAATGGACTTGGTAGAGCCCATAATTCAATTGTTTCAGTATTAAATCGAGCCCTAGTCCCTAATTGGACTAAAGCAAAAGTAATTGAACATCAAATTGTTTCAAATATATTCTTAAGTATTTTTAAAAGATGGAAACAACACCCAAAACTAGTATCAGAAGAAACATCAAAAATGGGAATTGACCTATTACATATCACTGATCAAGAACAAGCGCATTTGGTACCTTATAATTCTAAAATACCTGTTGTGGTCACTATACATGACTTGTTTCACATCAGGCCAAGAACAATTGAAGCTGGTGATGTATATATTTCAGTTGGCGAACAAAAACCAAATATGATCAGAAAAAGAGATTTATTACGCTTAAAGGCAGGACTCAAAAGAGCAGATCTTTTGATTTGTATTTCAGAAGAAACAAGGGCGGATGTTAAAAAATTATTACCAGGAAAAGAGACAGCATTAGTACGTAATGATATAGACATTGATTATTGGAATCCATATTTAAATCCAATATCTAGGGATATTATTTCTGAATATGATGATACTTCAAAATGCTTGTTAATTACTGTTGGTTCAAACGATAAACGAAAAAGATTAGATTTTATTGATGAAATATTTACAAATCTCCCTAATGATGTTAAAGAAGATATAAATTTAGTTAAAATTGGGAGCGAAATAAAAGCTTCCGAAGTACAACTTATATCATTTTTTCAACATGCTGAAGCATTATTATTTCCCAGTATTTCTGAAGGCTTTGGATATCCTCCAGCCGAGGCAATGGCCTCCGGATGTCCAGTGGTGGCTGCTAATTTGCCCGCTCATAATGAAGTTATTCCTGATAATTGCTTAATTGATCCAATAAATATTGATGCTTGGGTTTTGGCTATTATGAAAATACATAGTGAATGGTTAACTTCCGGAAAAACAGATAGAATACCTGATGATTCACTAATAAATCATGTATCTAATTTACTTAGTCCAAAAGTACATGGAAAAGAACTTTCTAAAGCATATGATTTTGCATGTGATTTATTTTTAAAATAATTTAATATCTAATCACTAATTAATCATGATTATATATCCCTTGATGAGCCGTAAGTTTAACACATTACATAGCCATTTTCAAATATTCTAGATTAAAAAGTAAATTTCGGAGTTAATCAAATGATAAACGATATTAATATCAAGAAAAACTCGAAAAAAGTATTACTGAATGTGAATGAATTAAAAAAAAGCTTTGGCTCTGGTCGAAATAGACTCGAAGTTTTGAAAGGCATTAATCTTGAAATGAATGATGGAGAATTAGTTGCTTTGATGGGTCCTTCTGGATGTGGTAAATCTACTCTACTGAATATTATAGGTGGAATATTGCACGCGGATACTGGATCAATTTCCTTAGATAAATTTAGTTATGGGACCGAATCTCCGAGTAAAGTAGTAGATGTAAGAAGAAAGGGCGTAGGCTGGATATTCCAAGATTTTCATTTAATAGATAGGTTGTCGGCTTTAGATAATGTCATCTTCGCACTCGAATTATCTGGTATATCTTCAAAAGAAGCACGTTTTAAAGCAGAAGAAGCATTAATCAAAGTCAATCTAGAAGACCGTATGGATTTCATCCCAGATCAATTATCAGGAGGGCAACAACAAAGGGTCGCTATAGCAAGAGCAATTGCTGGTAATCGCCCTCTTTTATTGGCAGATGAGCCTACAGGTAATTTAGATGTTAAAAGTGGTGAAGAAATAATGGATTTATTTAAGGAATTATGTAAAGAAGGAGTTTCTATATTGATGGTAACTCACGATCCTATGTTGGCATCTAAGGCAGATAGAATGCTTTTATTGAAAGATGGTTTAACTGCTGCTTCGGATATACGTTCTGCTTGGGGAACTGATTCAGGAGTTGAAGGGGAATGACCAATTTTGATGAAATCATTCCATCTGATTCTACTGATAAAAATAAATTTATAGAATATATTAAATTTCGATCATTGTCTATTACAAATAGGATAATATCTTTCCCAGATAACCTTCTTATGGCCGCCCAAAGCTCTTGGAGAGGTCGTGAGAGAGTTTTAGCAGCATTTGCTGGAGTCTTCTTGGCTTCTTTGGTAATTACTACCGTCCTTGCTTACTCAGTGGGTTTATCCACAGCATTTTTACAAGAGTCTTTGAAAAATGAAAATTTTGATGCACAAATTACTTTTGATAAAGATCCAGGAAAAGACTTCAGAACAAACGACTCTCTTTTATGGGAATCATTATGTGATGAATTAGTAAGTATGGATGAATTATCTGATTGTGGAATTGTTTATGGAAGGCAAGGGATTAGGGCCGATAGTATATTTGATGATGATAATATCAAAGCCCAACCACTCGTAGTTGATTCTGTTACTGGAACAATTGGCGATTGGGCAAATGTAAGTTGGGAATATCCTGAAGCATCAGAACAAGGCCCTCCAATAAATGATAATAGGCCAATTAGATTCTACGGCGATGGTATTTGGGATGGAGAATTAGGAGATCGGCATGCTCAAGATGCCATCTATGGAAATTGGCCTAGTAGTGCCATGGATGCAGAAAATAATAGGAGCATAATTCTCCCTTCACAAATTGCTAGTAGGGCAGGTGTTTCAGTAAATGAAACAATTGAATCGTTGACATTTACCTTTGTCTCTGATTCTAGGGGAGGAGGTGATACAGACCAAATTTCTTCATGCCAAGGAGAAATTGAAACAAATTTTGATTCTGGTTTCCAATTTTGTAGAGAAAAGCTTACTGTTTATAATTTAACAATTTCAGCCATATATCAAGAACAATTTGGTAATCCAACTTTATTATTCAACCCTTTAATGGTTTCAGATTCAGTACTTAATGATTCACAAAAATTAATTTTGATGAATAATGATCATGGATATCTCGGAGTTTCAGTTGATAGAAATTTATTACCAACATCTTCAACTTCAGCAGCTACTTCATGGCTTAACGATTTAGAGAAAACTATAGAAAATAAAAATTATACTATAAATGATGGACCTGTTATTCAAATTAGATATAATGATGTAATTTCTGGTACAATAACATTTTTGAATATATTTTTGGGAATTATTCAAGTATTTGACTATATTTTGATGATTCCAATAATAATTCTATCATTTTCAGTATTAATTTATGGACTTGTATTATCTCTAGAACAACGTAAAAGAGAAATATCAATCCAACGTGTAATTGGCGGTACAGAAAGTAATTTAACTGGTATGATATTATTGGAGTTAACTGTTTTAGGATTCGCTGGCTGGTTTACTGGATATATATTGGCACTAATTTCCGTCCCATTAGTATTGGATGCAGTAGGATTCATGTCATTCAGGTCTTCCGACGCAAGTGTAAATCCAACACTATCATTTGGTACGACCTTTTTCATTATTCTAACTACTGTTGGTCTAACTTGGTTTTTTGGAAGAAGCAGAGTTAAAGATTTCCTTAGTATTGAGATTGATGAAGGAGTTAGAAGGATAGCATCTGAAAAGAAATCAAGATTCTGGTTACATATGTTAATTTTTATAATTGGATTTTTATCATTTTTTGAAAGTTGGATACAAAGTAATGGGGGCTGGGGGCCATTTGACTCAAAGGGGATAATCTCTAATTTTATTGTCAATGCCTTATTATTACTATTTGGACCTTTTATGTTGTGGATAGGAGGTGCACTTGTTCTAGGACGATTAGGTGCAGCAGGGCCAAGAATTTTCACACTATTATTGGGATGGTCTCCTTTAGTAACTGATATTCGCAGAGGACTTAGGAGATCAGGTTCCAGCGATTCAGTAAATAGATTGGCTGTAATAATGCTACTAACATTATCTATAGTAACTTTAGCTGCTGTTCAAGGATATACTGGCACAATTGTGGATGAAAGAACAACCTCTGCAGATAATGGATCTGATATTCAAGTACAGTTTAGTACTTCCATATCTGAAAAAGAAGCAAGGGATGCAGTTCAACTAGCAATCGGAAAAATTGACAACTATAATATTGATAATATTGATTCAATGACCTCTGTTGGAGATGTTTTCACTAATCTCCAAGGGGAAGGCACGCGACTACGAACTTGGATATTATTTGACAATCATGAAGATACACTTTTGTGGGATACTCAAGCAATACCTGGCACAAGTATAAATGATGTTTCTACAGAATGGAGTAATGGTGGATTTACTGCTGGAGAAATCGCTAACCAACTTGACATATCCGGTGGAGATTTTATCACAATTGAATATACTAGTTATAATTTCTCATTGGGTTCAGAAGGATTGGAAATAATATCAACTGTAACCGAAGCCGATATTCAATATATGGGACGCCACAGATGGGTTCCAGGACTCGAATCATCTCAATCTTTACAGGTTATCGTGATAGGAGAATCAACTTATAGGGATTTAGTAGGAAATCAAACTGCTGATTCATACACCTCAAATAAATGGTTCTTTGAATTATGTGATCAAAAAGATAAGGGTTGTTCAGATGCTTTACGTAAATTGAATACAGAAATATCAAATGTAGTCGGAGTCACATCTTCTACTGATTGGCCAACAGTTCATGAGGAAAATGAACGTAAAGGAGGATTGATATTTGGTACGCCCGGCCTTCTTAGTTTACAATTTGTTGTCGCCTCCCTTGCGTCTGTAGCATCTGCTTTTGTTTTCTTGTCGCTTGTGTTGACACAGAGAAAGCGCGAACTAGCTATTCTTCAAGCAATAGGGGCAAGTCCAAACCAAGTAATACGCCTGGTATTATTTGAAATCATGTCTATACTCTTGGTAAGTATGGGCTTGGGAGTCATATTAGGGTTAGCAATAGCCGAAGCTTTCAATGGTTTCTTTGGGATATTCGGTTTTATATTTCAAATATTTTTAGGAGAATCGGCACCCATAGACAGGGAATTAATTTGGCCGTGGCTTGATCTAGCAATTGTCAACAGTTCAGTATTAATTGCAGTTGTGATGGCATTACTTTACACAACACGCAAAGCTCTAAAAGCAGACTTAGCAATTGTATTGAAGGGGGAATAAATATGGTGATTGCTGATGATGTTATTCTAAATGCAGATGGCTTATTCCATATTTACGAATCTAAGGCAGAAGATGGAAATGTCGTTGCTCTAAGGGGAATTCATGTATCAATAAAAGAAGGAGAAGCAGTTGCTGTCGTTGGACCTTCTGGTTCAGGAAAATCAACCTTACTAAAATGCCTTGGTGGGCTAATGAAACCCTCTGCTGGAAATGTTTCTTTATCAGGAAAGCGCATGACTCGACTAACTGGCCAAGAATTAGTTAATCTACGCCAAAAAACAATTTCATTTATTTTTCAAGACTCAAATTTACTTCCTCATATGAATGCTCTCGATAATGTCGCTCAACCACTTAGACATCAAGGTATATTACCTAAAGTTGCAAGATTGAAGGCCCAAAATTTACTCAATAAATTAGGTGTTGGCGAAAGATCCAAAGGTTTACCAGAACAACTTTCTGGAGGAGAACAACAGAGAGTAGCAATTGCTAGGGCATTAATTACTGACCCAAAATTGATACTCGCTGATGAGCCAACAGGGGCACTTGATCCCATTACCAGCAGAGAAGTTCTAGAGTTATTTTCAAGTTTAAATGAAGAATTTGGTGTTGCCTTTTTGCTGGTTACACACAACCGTGAAGTCGCCTCATTTTGCGGGCGTTCCTTGGAACTACGGGAAGGTAGATTTATTGCACAACATGGAACTAATGTGGATATATCAGATCTATCTGAAACCAGGGAGTTATTGATTGATGACTCAGGAACAGTCACTCTTCCACCTGATGTTTTGTTAAAAATTGGGGGTTCCGGAAGGTTCGAAATTCCGGTGAATGAAAAAGATATAATACATTTAGAAAGGGTGGAAGAAGACAAACTGGAATTTAATTCGAGTACTAAATTAGTTCTCTCTGCAACATGTCCTGCGTGCTTTCATGATTATTCAGATAGTATGATTCAATTATGTCCTAAATGCGGCTCTACAAGGCCAATGATATAGAATTAAAGAAAAAGTAGCTGACGTGAAAGGGTAATCATTATACCGTTTTATTAAAATGTTATTGCTATTACGGTGTTTTTATGAAGAACCTCCTATCTTCGATACGCCGACCAATATCTGTTGGCGTTTTCCTGTTAATTTTACTGCCTTCATTGACTACTGCATTACCAGTAGACTCTGATATCGACGAAGTCCAAGAACACGATAAATTCTGGTGGGAAGAAACTTCGATGGACCTAGATAGAGATGGCGTTCATGATGCAATTTGGTTAGCAATACAAAGTGATCTTCACACATGGTTTGATAGCGACTACAGAATTAGTGTGATTGTAGATTTTGACCATCTACCAACTCATTTAGACCAAATAATGTTAGAAGAAGAAATTGATTTTGAGACTCAATTTAGATATCACTTGATTCATAGCATAGCAGGTACTGTAAGTATAACAAAAATTGAACTTTTATCAAATTTACCAGGTGTGGTGATGGTAGAACTTGATGGTATTTTGTCAGTCCAAATGGCTGAAGTCAATGATGTTCATGGAATTCCAATGATTTGGGATGAAACAGGTTATACTGGTGCAGGAAGTGTAGTTTCTATTATCGATACTGGAATTGATTCTGATCATGTTGGCTTAGATGATTTAGATGATGATAATTCAACAAATGATGCAAAAGTAATTGCATTTTATGATGCTGTTAATTCTCCAGAATTAACTAATGGAACTGAAGTAAAGGCATATGATGACCAAGGTCATGGTACTCATTGCGCAGGAATAACTGCTGGAACCGGCGCTCCAACATATGAATATGTAGGAGTAGCGCCTCAAGCACAGTTGGTAGGCGTCAAAGTACTAGATTCAGGAGGATCTGGCTCATTTGCAACTGTTATGGCCGGAATGGAATGGACTGTTGATAAAAGACATGATTTCAATATTCGTGCTGCTAGTATGAGCTTGGGCGGACCAGGAGTAATTGAATGGACTTCTTCAGAGGAAGAATCAGTTAATAGAATGGCAAACGAGATGATGCGATCAGGAATTGCATTATTCATTGCAGCAGGAAACGCCGCTGTATCTGCTCAGATTGGTACGCCTGGTTCTGCTGAAGATGTTATTACCGTAGGGTCATTAGATAAAAATACGGCAATTGCAATTTATTCAAGTCAAGGACCTACTGAAGAAGGTAGAGTAAAACCAAATATTGCATTCGTTGGCTCAGATGTAATGGCTCCAGATTTTAATACGGGCGACGGATATACGCCAAAATCCGGTACAAGTATGGCAACTCCTGGTGCAGCCGGTCTAGCTGCTCTAATGTATCAAGCAAATCCTGATTTATCTCCATTTGATATTAGAAATATAATGCAAGAGACCTCTATCTATCGTGAATGTCATTTTATGGGTGCTAATGAACCATGTGCAGATGATTTAATTCCTAAAAATAGACAAAATAATGTCTATGGTCACGGACAAGTTGACGGATATCCAGCACTTTTAGAGGCAGCAAATAGTGTTTATTCACTTTCTTTATCTCTAAACTTAACAACTATTAACGAAGTATCTGACGATAATCGAATTTATATTGCTTCAGGTGATAAAATAGAAATTGCAGTTGATGGAAACCCTGCAAATATACAATGGAGAACTTGGGATATGAGGGATAATTGGATGAATCATCCTGATTTTAATCAGGGTAATGAAGTTGTCGAAGTTTCACATTCTATGTTTGCAGATAGACTGCAATATCTTCCTGGAAATCAAATAGAAGGAAATCAAACATTAATGGTTCGTGCAATTTTAGAAGACTCTTCATCTACCAATCTTATTGTACATTTATTCATTTCTGAAAGTGTAATATCTGCTGAATCATCTGATCCTAGTTCAAATAATGGAATAATAATAATTCTGGGACTTATAATAATATCTTTATTAATTACTATTTCTTTTCTTGTAATGCGAAATCAATATGAATTTGTAGATGAGAGTTTAGATATCAATACTGATGCATCAAAAGATGAAAATATTTGAGATAATTAATTAACAACAACTCCCTACATGGGTCATGCTGCCATCATTCAATGTACTGGGGACTGATTTGAGAGAATGCTCCAAGGATCCAATAACTGGTTGGTTTAGGGATGGTTGTTGTAATACAGATAGGAATGATGCATCATTACATACTGTATGTTGTGTTGTTACTGATGAATTCTTACAATTTGCATTATCAAAGGGAAATAATCTAGTAACACCGGCTCCTCAATTTAATTTTCCAGGTTTAAAGTCCGGAGATCAATGGTGCGTATGCGCCCAAACATGGCAAGATGCATATGAACAAGGTGTTGCTTGTCCAGTAGTATTGGAAGCAACTCATGAAGAAACTCTTCAAATTGTGCCATTGGATAATTTAAAGCAATTTAAAAAATAAATGACTATCATTATTAGAAACAGTCTCTAGATTCGCCACTATTAGTGCCATCTGGGCATATTGTGTAGTACCATTGTATTCCTATCCAAACAGTTTTTCCATCAAAAACTGCACCAGTTAAATCAGCGAATTGTAAATCTGACAAACCTAAATCTGTACCACTGAGATTAGTACCAATTAATTTAGTGCCTGCCATATATGAGTTTCTAAGGTTACTATTGCTAAGGTCGGAATATGAAAAATCAACATATGATAAATTTGACTTGGTCATCTCGACATTAGTCAAAATAGTCTCTTTAGCAATGGAAGAAAATAGATTAGTACTAGAAAAATCAGATTCAGTAAAATCTGAATTACTGATATCAGAATTCATCAAATTTGTATTACTCATATCTGATTCAAATGCGGAAACAAATGATAGATTTGCAAAATTTAATTGTGCATAATGGAAATTTGCAGAGAACATTCTAGAATTTGATAAATCTGAATTATCAAGATTCGCCGCTAAGAATATAGTTTCTCTTAAATCTGCACCTCTAAAGTCAACATATTCTAAATTAGCTAAAATAAAGTCTGAATTATACAAATTTGCCCCTTGTAAATTTGCACCACTCCAATTTGTGCGATCGAAATTAGTTTCCGCAAGATATAACCCAGATAAATCTAAATTCTGAAAGTTTCCAGTTTCAATTGCATTTTCTACTGTGGGATCAATTTCAACTGAACTAGTACAGCCTGAAAAAGAACATGATAGAATTAATAAGGTTAGAAACATTGACACCCTATTCATAAAAAGTCCTGATTGATATATCAAATAAACATTATTATTTTTTAAAATAATTTATTTATTTTTTGTTTCCAATAAAATTACTTAAATTCGAATTCGCAAAATATTTCTTAAAGTGGACTACTTTCCGATAAGTTAGTGTGCGGCATGACACTAAGTAATAATTTTCCGATTATTTTGAAATAAAAATAAAAAATGAGGTAATATAATGAAATATGAATTAAATCAGACATTTACTATTCTACTAATATTTATGATGCTATTTGCTGGTTGTACTGGAAACGAAGATATGGCTGAACCAATGGAAGAAAATATTCTTGGATGCACAGATTTATCCGCAACTAATTATGATCCAAATGCAATGACTGATAACGGTAGTTGTGAATTTAATGAAGATGATAATACTTCTACTGAATCCTTTTTAGAAATTCCTCATACTGATGGGTGTGATAATACTAATCCTATACATTGCATGCTTCCATTTCCTTCAGATGCTTTTCTGATAGATGATGATTCTACTACTACTGGTAAAAGAATATCGTACTCTCCTTCAACAATACCTGGATCTGGAACTGTTGACGAAGTTTATGCTCCGATTCTCAATCAAATAGACGGAGCTAGCCCTAATACACAAATTATGACAGCGTTCTACGTCGAGCCAGATGTTTCTGAATTGGCAGGTCAATTTACAATCGGTAAAAGCCTTGATCCAAATCATCCAACAATGATAATTAATCAAGAAACAGGAATTTTAGTTCCACATTGGGTCGAATTAGATCTTAGATCAGAATCAGATCAGCCAACTATACTTCATATTAGGACAATTGAAGCATTAGATCATGATACTACTTACGTGGTACTGATGAATGGGCTTATGGACTCTAATAATGACCAAATAGTCGCTCCTGTTGGATTTTCTGCCCTCAGAGATGGCGTCATAACTACATCTCCAGATATAGAAAATCGTAGACCTTACTTTGAAAATTTATTTGCATGGATAAATGATAATACAAATCGCCCAATATCAGAATTACAGACTGCATGGAGTTTTAATACAGCTTCTACAGAATCTCTAATTGGACCATTACTCTCTATGAGGGATGATGCATTAGATAGAATAGGGCCGGATGGATTAGGTTGTACAGTAGAATCTAACACAGAGATAATGTCCGATGAAGGCGACAGAAGTCACTGGTTAATAACAGGTACATATACCGTTCCACAGTACACAGAATCATTTTACCCTCCAACATTATTACGTAGAGCATCTGATACGGACAGGACTCCTGTTTTTGTTGAAAATAGAGAAATACCATTTTGGCTAGTAATTCCCGGAACTGCAACTACAACTGGCAAAGGTCCTGCTGACTTGACTATATGGGGGCATGGATTCCTTGGAAATGGTAATACATCAGGACTTTACAGTTGGGCTAATCAAAATAATGCTGCGTTGCTTGGGACTAGTTTTTATGGTTGGTCTGATGATGATTTTACTAGCATTGAATATGCAGTTTTGAATATGAATTATTTTCAACATCAAGCAGAAAGATTGGAACAAGCCATGATAAATCAAGTTGTACTTATCAAATCATTTAAGGGCATTTGTGCAGAGTTGCCGGACCTTTATCTAAATGATACTAAATTAATTGATGTTACTAACCCTACTTATACAGGATATTCTAACGGTGCAATACGGGGACCCTCAATAGTCGGTTTATCTCCTGATTTAGATCGAGGAGTCCTATGGGCCGGAGGATCATCCTTTACGCATATAATTGAGAGATGTACTCAATATGACAAATTTCATTTTATATTTTCAAGTGATTTTGGCTATTCAAATCAATTAGATAGGGCCGTTGCAATATCTATTATGCAATCCTTCTGGGATCCTGTTGAAGCTGATACATTCTTGTATCTTAGAGAAGAAGGATATAAGGACAAAGTACAACCTTATGAATTAATGACATTATTTTCAATCACAGATTTACAAATTTCTAATATTTCTTCTGCTAGGATGATGAGGACCGGGGGAATACCACTTCTAGACTCTTCTACAATCACGCCTTATGGTTTTGAAAGTTCAAATATAGTATCATCTGGATACAAAGGTTCTGTCGGAGTTTTCTTTGATGGAGGATATGAGCATGCTCCAGATGGTAATATCTATGGGCAAGAGCCACATGCAGCACACAATGCAATTGGTGGACTTAAGATTGCTAGAGATATGGCTTTCACATTCCTGAAAACAGGCATTGTTTTCGACTCATGCGAAGGCAACTGCTCATTCTTACCTGAAGATGTAAATTGGAATTAAGAATAATTTAATTATATTGAATTAATTTTCACTGTTTCTTTTATCTTTTAAGAAAGAGACTAATGCCTCAATACTTGGAAATTCGATAGTTACGACACTTATATGTTTACAATCCTGGCAAATAAATCTTTTTCCAGTCTCATAACCCATATAGGGAGTTATTCTAGGGCTAAAACAGTTAGAACAAACCTCAATTATTTTCTCAGCATCAGTTTTATTCTCAAAGTTCACACCTAATTGTAAAAGATGTATCTATTTAATAGATTGTTATAGTAACATAAATTCCATAAATCCGGAGATAACTCTAAATGAGGCTCCATTCATCAATATCTATGGAAGAGTACCCTCAAAAAACAGTACTGAATTCAGATTTGGATTCATCGATGTATGGATTTTATGCATCTTTAGCAGCAGGAGGGTTTTTGTTAGCATATGCAATTTATTACGTAACAATTGTAAATGTAACGACAGATTATGCTTACTTGACATTGGGAATAAGTACCGCAATTATGGCAATAATGGCAATAGCATTTCATGAATGGTCACGTAAAAATAAAGGGGAAAAAAGAGATGAGAATGCGATTGAAGAATATGTTGGAGGTACTGCTGTTTTAATGGGGGCACTTTCAGCAATTTGGCTTTCACGTTTTATAGTTTATTTTTTAGGAAAAGAAAATAGTTTGATAGAAATCCAAGAAGGCATAATTTGGATTCCAATTTGGCTTTCTTTACTTCAAACAATTTCTTTAATATCTGTTATGGAAATTTCAACTAGGATGATTGAAAGGCATTCATTAGGAACATTACCAAGAACCATAGTTATCTTATCACCTATTAGTTTAGCATTTAGTGCAATCTCAATTTGGTTAGATTATTCAAATGGGCAATTGGAAATTTTTCTCACTACTTCATTCCTGTTACTATTGAGTAGTTCAATTTTATATTCCCTTCGTTTAAATCGTTCTTCATTATATTTATTATCTTCAGGAATAAGTGTTGCACTTCCAATTTATCTTTCTCTTAATAATCCTGAACATGCCAGCCTTCTTGTACCAATTGTAATATTAATTGGAATTACGGCCACAGATAGAAGTCTGTCTAGAGATATGGTTGAAAGGGGCTCAGGAGTAGTTGTAGCTGCAATTTTATTTACTCAAATATTAGCTTCTACAGACAATACTCCTTATGTATTTGCTAATATTTTCATAAGCCCAGATCCTTTTAATCTTGTTTTCTGGCTTTGGGCTGCGCTACTAGTTGGATGGTTTGTCCCAACAGCAATGGTACGAACTCCTGCAATGCCGATAGCATTGGCTCTTTCATTAGCCTTACTATCTAATCACGCTGCACTTATTGGATGGTTAATTGGAATATGTGCTTTCATATACTTAGAAACAAGACCTCAGGCTAGAAGCTGGGTTGTCCGTTTTACTTACATTGCCATGCTTATCTCTTGGTATATTTCAGGTACAATAGGTGCTGAACAAGATAGTATTTTACTTTCATTTAATAATTTTTCATTAGATGCCGTAACATGCTCTTCACTAGTATTATTTCCCATATTGTTAATAATTGGTTTTTGGGGTGAAAAAAGAGGGGCATTTGGCTTTTACGAGGGACCCAATCTCCTTTTATTGTTAGCGTCATTAAATATATTATTAATGGGAGAAACAAATTTCATTTATCCCGTATTAATAATATCGGCATCTTTATTTCAAGCTTATAATTATACAATGAATAAATTTGGCCAAGATTTACAAAAAGACCTATTATCAGTTCTTTTATTACCTATTATTTTTGTAATTTTATTCTATAATAATAATGAAACAAATCTAATTTTTTCATTAATATTGATATCAGCATCGTTATTCCAATTTTATATGTTTTATAAAAATAATAATAGAATTGGTGGAGATAAAAATATATTATCTATTTCTTTATTAATTCCAATTATTATTGTTGTCATATTTGATAATAATAACTTTACAATTTTTGATATTAAACCCTTATCAATTGCTTCTGGTTTAGCTATTTTACTAATATCTCATATTAATAGAAAAGATGATGAAAATCTAATACTAAAATTAGAATTTTTAATATCTTTTGCACTATTTACTATATTTTTCTTTCAAAATTATGATTCATGGTTAGATTCAGGAATAATAGTCAATGCGACATTAATTTCTATGTCTTTGCTTGTAACCTTACTACTATTGGAAGGAGGGGCAATTCGTAACTCTACTCCTATCGAAAGACTAATTGGTATATGTTATCTTTTACCCATTGCAGGAGTTTCATCATTGATCTTATCTATGGAAAGTGAAAGTGTATATTCGCTTTTAATACATGATAGTTTAATTCTTATTCCTCCGTTAATTATCAGTATTAGATTAAAAGTTCTTACAGATTTATCCCAGGAAGCAAGGGATTATGGGGCCCTAACTCTGTTATTGTTACTACTGATTGGATTAACTGATATTTCAGGAGGACTATTGGCAATCCCAGTTTTCGGACTCACAGTACAACGGGCATCCAAACATGTTTCATCTCCAATACTTATTTCTCTACCAATATTTGCAATAGGTTATGCAACTATATTTTCATTCGATACTTCAGAAGATGCAATACTTTGGCCTTGGCTAGATAGTATTTCATATATTGGAGATAAATCAGAATTATTAGGTTTCCAAACACCTCGTTGGGCCGCTTTGTTATTATCCACAATTCCTGCCATGGTGCTATATTATTTACCAGATGAAAAAAGGAGATTAGATGGATCTAGATATGGTCCAGAGCAGATGTTTGGACCTTTTTTAGCAACTCTATTTGCAATCTCTTTCTTATTGCCAGATGAGCGTCTTGCACCAATTTTTATTGTTACTACTCTTACTTATGGTTCATGGAAGTATGGTATTTTGGGTTGGTTTTGGATAACTCCCATTGCTACCTTTTGGGCTTCATTAAATTTAATTTCATTAATTGAAGAAAATGAGGGTATACTAAATACAAATATAGAATATGCTGCATTTTTTGGAGGTATTGTTGGTTTATTACAATATTTACTAATACGTAATGATATTATTTATTCCAATGTTAAAAATCTTAAATTAATTGACTCTACATATGATTATTTGGGCCTGAGCTCAAGACTTATGGCATATGTTTTATTCTTTATGGCAGGTGATATTTCTGATATTATACCATTTTTAACCAGTATTATGATAGGAATAGATACTTTACGTAACAGCGAACCTATACTATTCAATATATCAATAGTGTTACAGTATTATACTCTATATTTATTAAATGACGACTATCAAATTAGTGCATTATGGCCTGTTTTAATTGGTATGGCGATGTTATCTTTATCATGGGTTAAGTATAATCCATTTCCTGAAAAAATTAATCAAAAAAATATTGAAAGTATCAGTTATGAGGGGGACTCAAATACCTATCAAAACTTGCCCAATATACAATCTAACATAGACTTTGATTTTGAAAAGAACTTAGGATTAGTCGGATCAATATTTGCCCTTATTTTTATGATTCCATTTTCCGAATCTTTAGCTTCTGAAACTGCAAATCAATCGTTGTTTGGTTTAACATTGATTTCAATATCTGCTCATCATATGATTTTAGGATTCCAACGTGATCAAGGTTGGAGGCGAATGTTTAGCCTCGTAGGTTTACCATTAGGACTAGTTTATACTGGCATAGTATTCGAAGGATTAATACTAGTTCTAATGTTATTTTTAGCGGCTTTAACTCTTATTGGTCAGTCATTGCTTTATTCTTCAAAAGGAGGTTTAGAGATAGGAAATACTCTAGAGGGCTCGGAATCCATAGTCTCAAAAATTGGCCTTCCTGATCCTAATATGATTGAATCTGAATTAAAACAAAATAATGAAGAATTACCTCAGCTTAACAAAAATCAGAATAATGAAGTCATTGAAAATCAATTAGTAAAAGAAATAGTTAATATTCCTGAGTCATTATTTACTTCAGATATCCTTGATTTTAAGATAAAATTAGATGAATCATTAGTTTCTAAAACTCAAATTAATATAAATACGGCATATGAATCCCATGACTCTTCATTATGGTTACCAATTTTAGTGATTAACTCAGAAGGAACATTATTATTGGAATGGGAAAAAAGAATATAATATAATTAATTAATTTAAATTATGATAATAATTACTTATTATAATGCGAAAGTATGAGATGCTAGTTTTATCACCGAAGGGTATGACAACAACATGGGTAGTGGATTCAAATGCTTTTATTCATCTTGGATCGCTGTCTCCAATGGGATTAATTGAGTCCTTAGAAAATGCGTTGAAAGATAATGGAATCAAATTACATGTAACATCTGGAGTACATGATGAAGTTAGAAATGTCCGATTCCAAAAATGGGACGGTAGGCCAAATTTACTTTCAACAATTAGTCATTTACTTACTACTGTAACTATCGGCGAAGGAGAAATAAGGGCGATAGCCCAAAAGATTGGTGAAAAAGCTGCTCCACAAGATGTAGACTTGTCGCTAATGGTTCTTGCAGCAAGATATGAGTTAGAAGGGCGCAAGGTAGTATTAGTTACTGACGATTTTAAGATGACTACTACCAAAGTAAAAGCTGGTTTCGGATTTGAAACATGCCCTCCGTCAACATTTATCAATAGGCTTTCGGAATCTGCTTCAAATAAACATACTACGACATTACGAACCCTATCTAGGCATATTAGAGCGGCAGAGATGAGATATGCAATTAGTAGAAGTGCTGAATATGATATACAAGCAAAATTAACTTGGCTTGTTGATAGTCTTCTAACTAGCAGACCTCAAACCAAAGTACAAGAAAACTCAATAATTTCAGACGACGATTCTATGGTACTTACACTAATGTCCCATATGAGGGGAGAAAAAATAAAGAAAAGTCGGTTAAAAAAACTTGGCAGACTTCCTGAAATTTGTAAATCTGTCTCTGAAATAGATTCCCAACTTGCGACTTTATTGGATGAAAAGGATATGTCGGATATTTCTATTATTTATGAGCAATTTTTAGAAATTCTTAGAATAACTTTGGAAAATACGGGTGTAGGACTTTCACCGCTTGAAGATTCTATTTCAGTAATAGCTCATCGTGCAATGGCAGGACCAATCAGTCGTTTGGAAACAGTATTAGGATTAATGGCTAACCTAATAGGCAGAGATCAAATTGCACGCTTGCACTTTACAAGAGCTTTACATCAAGCCAGCCTTAGTAATGATAATTCTGCAGAAATTAGGACCTTACATCATTTAGGATTATTGGCATTAGCTGAAGAAAATTTCCAAAGATCAGCCGAACTTTTTGAAGCCGCAGATTTACAAGCTCAAGTTAAGGATGCACCAAGATTGAGGCACGTTATTGCAGCGGGGCTTTCAAGACATTTATCTGGAGATGACACTAACGCTTCATCACTAATTCAAAGTGCCAATGACATAATAGAAGGTAATGAAAATTTAGCTATAGAGCCATTATTAATCTTGGGTCGATCATTAATGGGGATAGATAGGCCATGGTTGGCAATGGAAATTTTTGATGAAGCATTAGAATGTGCTATAGAAGCAGAATTGCCTAATGAAATCTCTCGTATACAGGGATTACTTTTGCTCGTAAGTACTGCTGCAGCAGGGCAAGATAATGAAGAAAATATTGCTATCAGGGGCCTTTTAGACCGACTCAATACTACTGATGTCAAAACAGATAAGGAAGTTAACGAAGTCACCTCAACGATAGAAAAAATATCAAAAGAACATCTTAAGCCACTTGAGGATACATGGAAAGAGTGGCGCCCTGCATCAGATTTATTCGCAAACGAAAGGAAATTAGATGTCCTAAGATCGATATCTGATTCCGAAGGCCAAACACTTGTCATAGTTCACCATAATATCTTAGGAGGTCTTGGCCTTTGGATGCCAGCAAATACTCCTGAATTTGCACCAAATCAGCATATCGTAATATCAGGAACTAGAATAAAAGTTGCCGATGCAACTGCGGAATTGGCAGATAAGCATAATATCAGAGGTGTTATTGCTATCGAAGATCCTGATAAATTAGATATTTCAGTAGATATTATTGAAGCAATTATTGAAGAAGAGAATAATTGATAACCGATAAATAGAATCTAACTATTGTAGCACCAATCCAATGAATATAGGTAGATTATGTTATTTATTTTTGAAATCTATGAATACATACTATAATTTCCTAACGTCTCTTCCAAGGTACAATGAGAGGTAAGCCTTTACTAATTATTTTGATTTTGTTAATGGTTCCATTTTCAGGTTGTTTGAACTTTGATGAGGACGAGAAGATTATTCCAAATGAAGAAGTATATTCCAATGGATTATTTACTACTAATTCAAAAGGAATAGGTATTGATGTGCCACCAATCATTTTGGATTTCTTCTTCAGTAATGTAGGTGAAGATGGCCCTGAACCAAGTATAGGTATTACATCAACAGGATGTATTTTCTTTATTGCAATGGAAAAACCAATGCGTTCATGTGATTATGGTTTGACATGGGAAAATTCTCGAGATATAACTCAGGCACCTTTTACTAGTGATCCATATGGATGGGTAGATCCAGTAACTGATAGGATATTCAATATCCATATGATGGGTCTTGAATCAACTTGGATTGGATGGTCAGATAATGATGGAGAAAGTTGGTTAGGAAATCCACATGATTCCGGAACTACTCCTCTAAATGATCATATTAAGTTGGCAACAGGTCCTTGGGTTAGCGATGGATACGGGATTCCTGGTACACTCTCGCCTATTTATGAAGAAGCAGTTTACTTCTGCTATAATAAAGGCCTAGGAATTTTCTGTTTCACTAGCTTTGATGGAGGGGCTACCTTCGAAGTAGGTGGCCAGATATTTGGTTTAGCCACAAGTGATGGTGGACTACATGGTGCGATTACTACGGCACCAGACGGTACTGTATACGTTACTCCTAGAGTAGAAACTCCTGCCGTAATTTTTTCAAAAGATAATGGATATTCATGGGAAACTCGTGAAATGGGTAATGATGTCGGTACACCAAATCCACGAAAAAACTCTGAAGTAGCAACAGATACAGATTCTAATGCCTATCACATTTGGACAGGTGCAGATTTTGGAGTTTATATGTCTAGAAGTACAGATTCAGGCGAGTCATGGGAACAATCTAGTATTCGAATTAGTCCTGTTGAAGTAATTTCAACTACGTTTCCACAAATCGATGCTGGAGATCCTGGGCGTATAGCAATAACATATCTTGGAAGTGAAAATAGCTCTCAACTTCTTAGTACTGACATAGATGGAGAGGAATGGAATGGAAATCCTCACTATGCTAATAGTAATATAAGTTATTATCTTTACATAACTTATAGTTTAAACGCTTTAGATGAAGAGCCTATATTTCATACCGTTAGAGTTTCACCTGACCCAGTTCAGATAGGTAGTATTTGCCTTAATAGCGGAGATTGTCGAGATATAGGAGGTTCAAATAGAAACCTTCTCGATTTTAATGACCTACATATAGACAGAGATGGTCGAGTATATGTTGCATTTGCAGATGGCTGTACTGAAACTTGCGCTACTGATTTCAACTCAACTGCTGAAGATTCTAGAAGTAAAACTGGTTCTGTATATTATCTCAATAATGGGCCTAGTCTGTATGAATCCGTTGGAGAACTATCAGAATTAACTTTTTACGAGTAAACTATTCAAGTCTCCAATATACTTGGAGGAACATGAAGATAGCGCGGCATACACTTGAGGCAGAAAACTTATCAAATCTTTTTGTATTAATTGATGCAGTGGTGAATAAAACCAAATTGGAATTTCCCAAAATACAAGTCGTATTTGATGATCATATAACTAGTGTCTACAAGGGCTTTAATCCTAAATATACTCATGATGAAGGATGGATTACTTCTATTATTTTATCTCAAATAACTGAATCTATATGATGATTAAATATGTTTTTATTGGAAAAATCTATTCTTTCTCCTAAAGATTACATGTCTCTAAGAGCCTCAGCAGGTATGTCCAAAAGATCACTGAAAGGTGCGCAAAAAGGCCTAGGCAATGAAATCTATTCAGTAGTAATTAAGATTAAAAAAACAAATGAAATAATTGGTATGGGTAGAATTATTGGAGATGGAGGTACTGTTTTCCAAATCTGTGATATGGCTGTAAAAAGCGAATGGCAAAATAAAGGTGCTGGTACAATGATTATGGATGATATGATGAAGTATATTGAAGAAAATGCTGAAGAAAATGCTTATATTAATCTATTAGCAGATGTCAATGGATTTTATGAAAAGTGGGGATTTAAGGCAACTGCTCCAAATTCAGTTGGTATGTTTTGTAAAAAAACAAATGATTGAAAAATAACTATGTCAACCTCTTCATATGTCAAATGCAGACGATGATAGTAATTGTATTGTTTGCGGCTGTGAAATGATGGAGTCAGAAGTCATGAATCAAGCCTGTTCAAGTTGTGGCTGTGAAGATTGTGGAAAGCCCCTACTAACTGATGAAGAAATAAGTGAACAACTTTGCAAATCTTGTGATATCAATTCATTGATAAAAACTCAAAATGAAGAAAAAGAGGCAAATAGGAAAGGCCTCTGTCAGCAATGTTATCCTTACAGAGATGCCAAAGTTTCACGCGAAATACTAGTAATTGATGGAATGAAATCAGTTTGTCAAGATTGTTATAGTGACCATGTAGAAACTAATGCAATACAAAATGAGCCCGTCATAGAAAATGAATTTGAATCAAATATTAATGAAATTTTAGAATCCGCAGGAATAAAAAATGAATTTATGGAAGATGAATATTGATACAATGTGTCCATTATTGGGTATAACAGATAATTCAAAAAAAATGAATATTTTTTTGTACAAATACCCATTTCACATAATTTAAACGATTTAGTTATAACACAACCTACTCACGGATAATCATGACTTTAGCACCAATTGATTATGATTATGGAATAGAAGCAAATTATTTTTTTGCTACGACGATAACTTGCGATAATGAAGAGGCAAGGAAAATGTATGTCCGTGCTTTTGGACACATGTTAAATTACAATCACGAAGAAGCAATTGCATGCTTTTCAGAATGTGCTGAGTTAGATCCTAATTGCGCTATGGCATGGTGGGGAATTGCATATTGTGTTTCTTCAAATTATAATTGGGCCCCTGGTCTTGGTTCCGGCCACGATTCTATCCAAAAAGCAATTACTCTCAAAGATGGATGTTCAGAATTAGAAAAGGACCTTATTGATGCACTAGCAGAACGCCATTCTGCAGAAGCACGTGATGCAGCAGATCCGTCCGTTCTTAATATGGGAAATAGCCCAGAATTAAATGTAGCATTTGCTCATGCTATGGCACCTCTTTACGTGAAATATAGTGGAAACTTAGATGTTACTGCAATTTATGTAGAAGCACTCATGAATCTAAAAGCATGGCAACTTTGGGATAAGAATACAACAACTGGAGAAATTACTCCTGCAGATGATAACACTCTACTTTTAGTTAAAATTCTAGAAGATGCTTTTGAAAGTAGTGAAGAAGCAAAGAGCCATGTAGCACTTTGCCATTTGTATTGTCATGCTTTGGAACTTTCACCATTCCCAGAGAGGGCTTTACCTCAGGCCGATATACTTCGTACTCTAATGCCAGGATTAGGTCATTTAGTTCACATGCCATCACATATTGATGCGTGGGTAGGGCAATGGAAAGAAGCCATGGATTGCAATATTGCAGCTGTTGACGCAGATGACCATTATGTTGAAATTACTGGTAATGAATCCCAATTTTATAAATTTTATAGAATGCACAATCATCACTTCGTAGTCTGGTGTGCTATGTTCGAAGGACAATACGAAACTGCACTAAAGTATGCACGTAAAGCGGTTAGTACTCTTCCAGCAGGAGATGCTGAATCCGGAGTACAATTCATGTTAGCAGGAATAATTCCAATGGGAGCAATTTTCCTTGAATCATATGTTACAATGCCTTGGCATGTTATGATTAGATTCGGCAAGTGGGACGAAATTCTAAATGAACCACTTCATACAGATGCAGGTGTTTTCCCTGCTGCAATTGCAACACAACATTATGCTAGAGGAGTTGCTTATGCTTCAAAGGGTATGGTTCCAGAAGCAGAAGCAGAACAGGTTTTATTCAAAGAAGCAATAAAAAATCCTGCTCTAGCAGGACGAGTACTTCACAACAATTTGATGTATCAAGACCCAAGTGATGGGCCTTGTATTCTTTTGGTAAATGATGCTATACTTGATGGTGAAATAGAATACCGTAGACAGTTCCTTGCAAAGGAAAGCGGAAATTCCTCTGACTTCACTGTAGCATTTGATCATCTACGTCGTGGAGTAGATCTTTCACTTAATCTAGCATATAACGAACCTTGGGGGCAAATGCAGCCAGTACGTCACATTCTTGGCGCACTTCTTCACGAACAAGGAGAAATCGAAGAAGCAGAAGCAGTTTACCGTGCTGACATCGAACTATGGAAGGATAATATGTGGGGATTACTGGGTCTCAAACTTTGTCTAGAAGATCGCGGCGATGCGCCCGAAGAACTCGCTGAAGTAACTGCTATGTTCAATGAACGCAGTTCCCGTGCTGATATTAAACCTGCAAAAACTTGCTTTTGTGCCCAAGATAGCATAGATGAGAGTTGCTGCTAATAGTATAGTTTGAATATTTAGTTGACTCTGTTAACTAGTATTATGCCATACTCAGCTTGTAGCATAGATGTAAATGGTTGAATTAGGTGGACTAATGTTAGCAAGAAAGTTAGAATTACCAGATTCAGCGTAAGATAATAACAATCTTATGATAAATATGTGACTAAAGATAGATTCTTTAGAAAACTATTACCAATTGAATAAATCCGAGGATACGTTTAATTAATCAAGACTCAATGATATTACAGCTAGTTTTTTGAAAAATAAAATAAAATATATTAGTAGATTTTATTCGCTACCTACGAGTTTGTAATCATCAGAAAGTGGAGTTGCACCAGTTTCCATGGAGATTATTTTACCATCCTTGAATCGAATGAAAGACATTACTGCTTCAGAAGTAGATCCATTTGCAAAATGCACTATGGAGTGAGCCATACCAACCTCATCATTTTCGAACAGAACTCTATTGTGTTCGGAGCGAACAGAATCATTACCTGCGAATCCCATCATATCAGATTTACTCATTGTTACTCCACCCACATGTGGATTAAAAATAAAATCATCATGAATTACTTCATCAAGCGCTTCTAAGTTTCCATTTTTCCAGGCTTCATTGTATGCTTCTATAATCGACATACTACTTCCTCCCTATCGATATTTAAAAATGTCATGGTTGTAATGAAATCTTTATACTTAATAAATAAATTACAATATAATGAGGGAAATTAGTAGAGAGATTCATTGCCAACGGTCTTTCCAATGCATACATGGAAGATGCAATGGTGTTACCAAATATTCCCCCCCTGTCCCCCTGGGATGCATATATTCTCATATTGATAATTCCATTTATTATGAGACTTATATTTATCGCCCCACCTCTTTTAGATTTAATCAATACTTATGCCCCTCCTGGTGAAAGAACTAGACATATTAAATGGTTTTTAGAGAAAATAAAGAAGCTACCAGTACGAGGATTTTGGCTTATAGTGATGAATGAAGCCTTATCCTTCATTTTACCTGCCGTTATAGCTTTAATAGCGAGATATTTGATTGGTCCAATTGGTTGGAACAGTTGGGCTGATACGCCCGATATAGGATTATTTTTGTTGTTAATTGCAGGTGCTGCTTGGATATTTGTTGACTTTGGCAAAATCAGTCGTTCACGTATTGATATCAAAGCATTATCAAAATATAATTTAGAAACTACTCGTAAAGTTGTAGATGCTGCAGTAGCAGGAAGAGAAATACTCGAAGGAGTATCACAAATTGAATTACCAAGGCCATGGAAAAGATTAATACAACCTGTTATAGAACAAGATGGAAGTATTACAAATAGTGAACCAAATTTTATCTTAGAATCTATAGGTAAAGTATTGGATATGGGTGCAGATGCAATAGATTTAGTTCTAGATCAGGTAAAAGAACAGGCTGTCGTAAAAGTCGAAAAGATAGATTCAGATATTCAGGAGAAGGTATCAGAAAGAGCAAGAGCATCTACTAAATCCTTACTAAGGACCACATTATTTTCCATATTTCCACTATTAGTTTTAGTAGGTCTTCAGCAATTAATCTAAGGGAATAGTTTTTTCTCACTAGGGGATGCAAATATTACCCACAATAGTCCTATAGCAATTTGTATTGCTCCAGTGATTGCAATCACTTCTCTTAATTCTAGAAGTTCATTTTCTAGTATTAAGGCAGCAGCAAGTGCTGAAGATCCCATTGTGAATGTAATTACCAAATAGTCAGTACCCGCAACTCTGCCTCTCCATTCATCATCTGAACGAGTTTGCAACATAGTTGTTGAATAGACCCAATTAACTCCCGAACTAGCATGGGCGCAGAATACTAGTAATAATAACATATTATTCCATTCAATTTGTGAAACAACAACATAAAATATTCCTGAAATTCCTACTGATACTCCTAAAAGATAGGGCAAGATAACTGTCTGCTTCATCAAAGGTTTAGCAATAATCGGGCCAAAACCAGAACCAAAACCTCTGACCATAAAGAGCAAACCAATTCCTGCTGCCAATTCTCCAAAACCGGTCTCCATTCCTATCAATATCAATAAGAAAACTTGTGCACCTCCGCCAGAGGCCCACATTCCTTTAGCAAACACTACTCTTCTTACAGATGGTCTGTTTTGGATATATTTCCAACCGGAAACAATTTCGACTATTGCTGATTTAGGAGTTAACCTAGTTTGTACAGGATTATCTGGTCCACCTGAAGGTAATCTAGAAATTAATAGTATTGAGAATATAAAAGTCAGACAATCAATCCATAAAGCAGTAGTTACTCCAAATTCTGAAATTGTAAACCCGCCCACTCCTGCTCCTATCCCTAATGCAACAGACCATCCCCCAGATCCTAATGCATTAGCAGTAATCAGCTCATCATTAGTACATATTTTTGGTAAATATGAAAATTCTGCGGGATCGAATAAAGATTTTGCTAGAACCATAACTAAGGCAAGTAAATAGTATGAAAATAAATTATTTAATAAGTCTAATGAAACAACTGTAACTAGCGCAAATAAGGATATAAAATTAGACAACATCATCAAACCCTTTCTAGAATATCTATCAGCAAACATTCCTGAGAAAGGATCACATAATGCCATCCCAAAACTTCTAGTTACCAATATTCCTCCAATTGCAAGTGGTGAATTATCAGTAGCTTCCCCTGCTAGTATGAATAATGCAATTACAGTAAACCAATCCCCGATATATGAAATCATATCCGCTACAAACAATCTACGAAAGGGCTTATTGCCTTTCAAAAGTTGAAAGTACCCTACATCCGACACGGCCTTGCGCCAGTTCTAATGCATATCATCCCTACTATGACAAGAATACCTAAGAAGTCAAGCCTAAGGGGGGGAAATATGTTCGAACAGCGTTTGGTATGGCTAGATTTGGAAATGACGGGGTTAGATCCTCATGAAAATACTATCATAGAAATTGCAACAATTGTAACAGAAGGTAATCTTGACATTGTTGCCGAAGGACCCAGTCTAGCAGTATCTCAACCTGAAGAAGAACTTGATAAGATGGATGAATGGAATCAAACTCATCATACTGAAAATGGTTTAATAAATAGAGTAAGAAATAATGGAGTTTCTATGAAAGAAGCAGAAGAACAAACTCTAGAATTCCTAAGGGTGCATTGTCTGGATGGAGTACCTCCTCTATGCGGGAATACAATAGGGCAAGATCGTCGATTCTTGAGAAAATATATGCCCAAATTACATGATTTCTTCCATTATAGAAGTGTAGACGTAACTTCAATCAAAGAAGTAATTACAAGATGGTATCCTAATTCTCCAAGGTTCAGTAAGCGCTCAGGACATAGGGCGATGGATGATGTTCGAGGTAGTATTGAGGAATTAGCTCATTACCGAAAACACGTATTTGATGCATGAATTTTAACAACAATTATTTAAATAAAAACAAATATTAACGAATGATGCGTTATGTCCTTTGACTCTGATTATGAGCCGTGGTTTCAACCACCTGGATGGGTTGTCGGACCTATTTGGCTAGTACTTTACACGATGATTGCCATTAGTTTCATGATGATGTTATCTAAAAAAGAAGAAATTTCTAATAGCAATATAATAATCACCCTATTTTTAATTCAACTATTGGTGAATATATTGTGGCCGAATGTGTTTAACTCAGCAGAATATCTTACGTCTTTCTTGATGATAGTAATCATGGTGGTTTTTACGGTGATATATGCCTATATGACTTACGGGCCAGCCAAAGAAGCATCAATCTTAGTTTGGCCCTATATTCTATGGGTAAGTTTTGCTGGAATGATTAATTTTGCTTATTATCTAAATGCAAGATGAGCCATTGAACTACAGAAAATGTTTACTAAATCAAAGATGTTTCATAGTAACCGTTGCATTGCAATACAATGTATTCCACAGCATATGAAAGGGTGGACTGATAACTCATTGTTTTGCGTATTCAAAAGATAGAATCAAAGGGAATTGCCCACAATAATAGGAATATCTAAAAGATCCACTTACCGAATTCTCTTTGACTTCTCCTTTTTGATGGAATACTCTCAAGTGAGTCGGGTTGAGATATGATGGCGGACTCGTCAATGATCTGTGGCTCGCTTTTTACCTCCCACCAACCCTTTTTCTCGGACATGATTCGACTAGGGGAGCTCTAGTCTTAAATTGCCCTATATTTCTTTGAGGGCGCGCACGGGTAACTCCTCCTTATACGAAGCAAAGAGTAGGCAGTTTACTGGGGACTCAAAACCCATTGTATTTCCCATAATGTATTGAGAAGTTTACAAGTACCCTTGCGATTTTATGGAAACGATATGGCGCTTCATTGTATTCTGTTAGGATTCAAAGTGATTTATCTGCTCGATTTAGCACCCATTCAAACATCGATTCAAGACTGGGATGAAGTGATATCGCATCTTTGGTAAGCGTATATTCGACTGTAGCCGGAACGGTTGCATAAGCAGTACGGGTGACCAACCCATTGACTTCAAGTTCGCCCAACCGTCTTGCAACAGTTGTTGAGGAAGAGTCAACCCTCTTTTTTATTTCAGAAAAACGCATTGGCGTAGGATCACAATTCATTATGTAGAGAATGCTGAGCATTTTTGATTTTGAGAGTAAAACCAGTAAATCATCAACATGGCTTCGGGCCGATTCGCACATTGATTCCATGCGCTGTGATTGTACTTGAGACATAGAAATCCTAAGTACCATTTTGTTATTAAGGTACAGGTTACAACATTGTTACAAAAGAACACATCTGCCACTTTTTGGTTTATGTACAGATGCACATAGCCGGGGTTATGATGGCACATCCAAATGGCAAAACAATGAAAATCATCGGTTTCTCAAAATACGGCAAACCAACTCAATTGAAGAAAACGAGGATGGCCTATCCTCACGGTTTTGATGCATCAAACAACATCGTGATCAAGGTTCACGCATCGGCTATCAATCCGGTCGACAAAGCGCTGCTATCGGGTGACTTGAAAATGGTACGACCCGTTGCAGCCTTCCCTCACATCATCTGTTACGATGTAGCTGGTGTGGTTGAAGAAGCAGACCTTGAAGGAAAATTCTCCGTAGGCCAACCCGTTTTTGCTCGCCTTTTTGGGAACACAAGTGATGGAAAGAAAACCCCGTGGTACAGAGGTGCAATGGCAGAATATTGTGTTGCAGATACTGCGAATGTGGTGGTAAAACCCGTCAATCTTACCTTTGAAGAAGCTGCATCAATTCCACTTGTTGGCATGACTGCACTTCAGGTGCTCAAATCATCGGGGCTCAAAGAAGGTGGTTCCATTTTCATCTCAGGTGGAGCTGGTGGTGTTGGTACGATGGCTATTCAATTAGCAAAGCACGTGTTCAAGGCTAGTCTAGTTGTCACAACAGCATCCAAGGGTGAGAAAGAAAAGTTGTGCAAGAGCCTCGGAGCAGATGTGGTTTTGGATTACAAGAACACCAAGTTCGAAGATGTCTATGGTGGCGGTAACGCAGAGAAATTTGACGTGTGTTTCGACACTACCGCAGAAAGTCTTCAGATGACCAAGATTGTCAAGAAGGGTGGCCAAGTTGTAACCATTGCAGGAATGCCCACCCTTGAGGAAATACGTCGAATAGGAGGTACAGCCTGGATTCTCAAACTCTTTTTGAAGCAGAAGGAAAAACGAAAGGAGTTCAAAGTCGCTCAATCTATGAACGCAAACTGGCACTATCTCTTTCTTTCACCAAGTCATGAAGATCTCTCAACGCTTGCAAACCATCTCGAAAGCGGTACGATTAAGCCTGTGCTCGAAGGTGTTTGGGACTTCCATTCAGAAGATTCTGAAGATGGTTGGCAGGGGGCATTCAATCGCTCTTTTTCGGGTCGAGCAAAGGGCAAATGTGTTGTAAAAATTGCATCCTAAGCGTACTTTCAACAGATTGTGATGACCTCTCTATGCCCATGCATGGAACGACTGTTGAGCGGGTATCCACACGATATACACCTCAAGAATGGATATCCAGTATCTCATACTGGGTCTATCTATGCGATTGTATACGAGCACAAAGGCTCCCCATGATTTCGCTAGTAAGAGTATTCTAAGAATTGGCGCAATCTAACATAATATTACAAATCTTTAGTCAATGCTTCTATACCCAATTCTGTAATGTAAAGAGAATTCTTCAAACCTGTTCTTTTTCTTTCGACCATTTCCCATTTAATCAATGAACGGATATGATACGATAGCACTTGAGAAGACACTCCAATTTCTTTGGCTAATTCTAAACCATTATGGCCTTTAAGATCCATCAATTCTGCTTGATTCAAATACATTAATATAGATTTTTTTATTGAATTCTTACTGAAATTAATATCTAAAAGTGGACTTGTTATTTCAGACTTCTTAGATACTGTATCTACAAAAAATACTAGTAATCTCCCTTCCATCCTCGACCAGACCATACCTTCTTTCTCTAAAATATCTAGGTGGTATGTTGATTGATTATTCCCTAGATTGGAAAGCCTTGTTAATGCAGAAAGGTGGATTCCTGGATTACTCTCAATGTACCCATATAGGCGCCCTCTTTGGAAGTCACCATGCTGTGTTTTTTTGACAATTCCAATTAGTAATAGAAAGCTCAACCATGCTTTTCTAGATACTGCCCATCTTACAGGCTCAATTGTAAATACTGTGCCAGTTGAAATGATTAATGCTGAACTTAAAGCCAATATTTGTAGATCTTCATTTTCTAAGAAATCATTATTTTGTATGGGTTCATATTCAACTGGCGTTTTGATAATTAATAAATCACATTTGCCATCTTCATCTATATCTAATGGGTAACTATTATTGTCAATCGGAGATGTTTGGCACATTATCTCATCAAAATCACTCCAATTATCGTTGTCAGTATCTTTGTCTAATGAATCACATATGCCATCATCATCTAGGTCATTTGGTATCGATTCTGGATTCAAAGAATCAGTTCCGCAAATATTCTCAATACCATCCATCCATCCATCGTTATCATCATCAATATCAAGTTCATCACATATACCAGATGAATCAGAGTCTTTTGGTATTGATTCAGAATCTAACGGGTCTGTATCACATGCCTCTTCAAAATAATCAATCCATCCATCTCCATCACTATCTGCCTCTTCTGCAGCGGAATTGAAACTCGCTAAACTCAGCAATATAGTCAAGCAAAATAGAAGAGATATCGTTCGACTCATGCTATACCTTCACAGCCCTCATTTTAGAGGTTATTTGCACATGTCTGTCCATGAGATTGTGCTGTTGTACCATCCGGGCAAATCGCCCAATCCCATGTGATGCCTGTAATTATTGCAGGACCATAAGATGGATTTAGATAAGCGAGGTCGGCCCCCGTCAAATCAGCTCCAGTTAAATTGGCACCTGTGAGATCTAAGTCATACATCATTGCATTTGTCAGATTGGCATATGAAAGATCGACACCCATCCAATTTCCTCCGCCATACATCACTGCATTATTTAGGTTGGCGCCTGACATATCGCTCCATCTAAATTCGGTATAAGCAAGATTACTCTGAACGAATATTGCATTGCTGAAATCGCTTTGCCTCCATAGACCATTATACATTGAGGCCCGAGTAAAATCGGTACGATGGAATGTAGAAAACAGGCCATCCGCACCGGCTAAATTAGCGTTAACAAAACTAGCGTCGGAAAAGTTGGAATACGTTAAAGTTGCATTCATCAAGTTTGCAAAATCAAAAATTGGTGGATCCATTACTACTCCTAAACCATTATTGAAATTGAAGAGTTCCGCATCTTTGAAATCTAGGTAAGAAAAATCATTCATTGCTCTGGTATTATTAAGTCTATTTTCTAAGTCTGAAAGTGAAGATTGAAGACTCGACTGAAGATTTTGTAACGATTGTTGTAATGCATCAATTTCTGACATATTAATTCCGTCTTGATTATCTAAATCGTCGACAATTAAAGAAATTTGATCTATTGATGATTTACTATTCTGCAAATTAATCTGCAACGAGTTTAAAGATAATAATAAATCATCAAAAGCAGCTGCATTTGTTTCGTTGATATCTTCAAGAGTCTGAATATTAGCTAATATTAGTGCCCCCATTGCATCAATATAACTCGTCTCTAAATCAGAAAATGATTGTTGATAATCTTCTTCTAAAGATCGTATTGCTTGCATATTTGTAGCCTCAATTTGTGATATTGATACTGATAAATCGGTATTAGTTTGCTCTTGTTCTGACAATGCAAGTGCTAAATCTAACTGTGATGATTCCAAATCATAGATTCGTTTGTCTTGGTTGTTTGCCTCGATTTCATCAGAGGTTGTACATCCAGCAAGAATGGATGCAATCATCAGTATCACTAGTACTACAGCTTTGCTCTTCATGGCTGTTAGATAGGGGTAGTTAATATAAGCAGATTGGGTCTTTTTTTTGATACAGTTGAATACTGCTCAAACTACTTATCTCAAATCAATGGCGTCTACTTAGGCCCATCAGATTGTTATTGCCTATTGATTCATACTTCCATACCTATACATACCCAATGCCTTTGATAGTGTCATGAATTCCGCAGAGAAGGGAGTTATCCTATTCATTGCCTTATTCATAGGATTTGTAATATTGAAGTTAATTAGGTGGCGTGGGCTTGGGCTGACGTTCTCATTCCTTGCTTTCAACAGGGCGCCTAGGATATGGGTCATAGTTGGATCAACAATATTTCTGATATTCACCATGATGGTATTTGGCCCATATCGCCTATTTTCATTATCATGGGGTGATGGTAGTGGGGGCATACTCTACTTCCTATGTGCATCGACATGCGTACTCCCTCCACTCCTCGCCCTTCACACCGCAAGGTCATTCGAGAAGACTCTCCCAGAACACTCCCACAAGAGGTACAAACTGGTTTATGACGCTGATAAGCCCCATCCTAGTGCTCCTAGTGGACAAGCCAAGGGCGGTTGGGACTCTGGCCCTGAGGCGATGGAACTTCAAGCTATGGCAAGGTCTGCGTGGATTAAGAAATACTCCGATTCACTTGACATGGATGAGGCCCTCGCGATCTCTCAGGCATTAGATGCTCAGGGCCAAAAATTCGAGGGAGGATTTCGCACTTTCTCAGTAATCATAGACGGAACTATAGAGAAGGAATTCAAAGCCCGGTCGACAGCAGAATTGTTGGAAATTATATCCAGTTTCGGTGGAGACTCCGAATTGATTTATCTTGAGGATTCAAAGGAGAAAGGGAGACAACTGGAGTTTTCTTTCCTAGGGGACAAAGGAGGGGACGACCACGTTTCAGTAAGGGAACTGCTGGGAGAGGCACTAATCAGAGAGGAAATAGTGAACGTAGAGAGGAACTATGGCGAAATAATAGACTTCGTAGAGGAAACTCTTAGTAACTGTGGAACCGATGATGAAGACTGGTGGAATTAAAGTCCCAGCAAATCGAGTCGCTCACATCAGGCTCCATTCGATCAAGGGTACCCTGTGATTGGACATCTCATCAGAGGGGGCCCTCTGATTCAGTATCTTCGCCCCATCCGTTCTGCCTTCATTTTTTTGTCTAAACAAATTGAGCACGATGATGAACAGTCTAGGCATAATTTGTGACCTTTATCGCATCTATCAACGCAGTCATGGCAAATCAAACGAAAGCAACTCTCGCATTGGTCATTTCCATCTTTTTGCCAAGTTTTTGATTCGCCAGAAGAACGACAGAGTGAGCAAGAATAGTATCTGAATGTTTCAATCTTGACCATGATGTGACGTTGCGGTTGAGATATTAGAGGGTTTATGCGAAGACCCACTGATTCGTTTTGAACCAATCAGAGGGCTCGCAGTGGGCTTTGTCATAGCCTACCGTTCCGACATGCACCTCACGAAAGAGGTTCAAGAGCGATCTCGGCAGATTCTGATCCGTTTGGGATTTGTACGCGCCCACTTCGAAGGCCCGATAGATTCCATCCAATCAACGGCGTTCCAATCACGGTTGGCAAAAGCCAGATGACAATCCCGCCACCGATCGCCGTCACCGAGAAAGCTGTGACGGTTGAAATGGTACCTGCGCCCATAAAGAGGCCATGAAGTCTGATTCGGTCCTTGCCACGGGGAGCAACGCCGTTCCCCAAAGAAAGGCGTTGGACGTAGGTCAGTGCGCCACAGATACATGCAAACACGAATGTTACAATGGCGAAACTTGCTCCTTCGTCCCAAGGGCCACTCCCAAGGAATGCAATGTCAATCGAGATGACGAAAAGGCCCATCGTGCCAACGGCGCCCATGCCAATAAGGAACTGATCGACCCTTGCCACCGCTCCTTTCCTGTTGTGCCCGAGCCTCCAACCGACGAGAACCATGTAGGTTGAAAAAAAGGCCACAAAAAGAAGGAAATCTGTACTGCCCAACAACCACAATCCACCCGCAGTAAGACCGACGCCCATCATAGCGAGGGCGTAAAAACGCCCGACTTTTGCGTGAAATTTAGGACCTTTTTGTGTCACGAAGGCAAGACCTGCCGTCAGAAGAGCGAGGCTGCCACACACGATGTGGAGAAAGAGAAATGCATCACCTACGTCCATCTAACCACCTGTCGGAATGGAGCATCCATCGTCATTAACAGTATCTCCTGCTGCAGTGTTCGGGCAATCATCAAATCGATCGTACACACCATCACCGTCGTCATCAATCACACCGTTACCGTTCATGTCTAACTGGGAAAAGGTGCATCCAAATTGATCCACTTCTTCCCAAAACCAGAGGTCTGAATCCTCACAAAGATCGTTGTTGAGGACACCGTCTCTTGTGGGTTGATACAGATAACCGACATATCATTCCCATGAAATCGCGAGGGTTCTCTCATACCCCTCAGGACATTATGGAAGAGTACAATGGGTGTTCAGTCCCCCAGTACACTGCCTACCCTATGATTCAATTTACTTGCCACCAATTAGGAACATTAAACCAATTTTCATGATCTAAAGGGCGGTCTAAGGTGGGTAAAGTTAGAACTTGATATCCTGTAAATATTGTCATTCCTATGGGTGCACATGGCGAGGGAAGGTAATCTTCTCCAGTCTCAGTAATTATCAATTGAATAGTGTGTCCTTTTGGAACTATAACATCCATTGGATTAAACTCCATAAGCATCCTATAGTTTGTCAAAGGATATGTTGGCAATGCATCATATCCTCCATCTCTATATCTAACATCCATAGTTGCATGACCTAATCTTAATCCAGAAGTTCCATCAAACATTGTTACAAATAATTGCCCTCCATTACATGTATTCGTTCTTGCATCAATATGTAATGTTGGTAATCCTGAGATATGCATGTCATCCATCAAAGGAAGACTAGTAATCGTCATTGATTGTTGAGAATTAACTGTTCCAGACATTCCTCCATCCCAGTCTGCAATTGCATACTGAATATTAGTGGTATCTTCTGCTGGCCATGTTTCTTCAATATGCCATTCTCCATCATTTCTCTGTACTTGGACATATGACTCTGGCTCTTCGCCAATATCTTTCAAATAATATTCAAACCATGGAAATAATTCAACGGCCCAATCCATTCTTGATACGCTTGGAAAAGCCTCTGCTCCATATCCTGATTCTAACTCTTCGTGAACTGTTGGTTGGTCAGGATAGTTATGCCCCCATTGTCCAGAAATAGTTCGAACATTAATTCCAGCATCACTCAATAATTGATGTGTTGGGAATGCATGGTATGGATCTACATTCCAATCTTGTAAGCCCCAAACAATATACACGCTTCCTTGATAGTTGTCTATTACATCCTGTAAGTGATATCTTTCATCCCAGTAATCATTCCATTCATCTCCTCCCAATCCCGCACCTAACCAAGTACTGAAGGGATTCAAGGGGCCTATGGCATCATCAGAACAGAATCTCATATCATCAGTAGTGGCATCAGAAGTTGCTCCTTCGTACAGAACATCATAGAGCATTGCCCTAGCTTCACTGGAGCCATTTCGATAGAACATTTGCTGTACCCCGATTGAACCAGATATTGGGACAATAGTCTTTAGATGTTCAGAGGGATTTTGTGCGGCTTCCCAATTGGTTGTTCCTGCGTATGATTTACCCATTAATCCAACATTACCATTTGACCACTCTTGCTCACCAAGCCAGTGAACTGCCGATTGGATTCCGATTTGCTCACTTAGTCCTTTTACATCCTGACAATGAGTAGATTTGCCTGTACCAAATGTCGAAATTTGGGCTAAAGCATAACCATGAGGTACAAATTCTTCTAATACCCACAAACCGACACCTGCATCAGGAACAGTATTAGGATTAGAGTCATCACCAACAACTCCTTCTCCTCCAAAATCATAGTAAGGATGGACGGTTGCAATTACAGGTATTTTAGTTCCATTAGGAACATCTGGCATCCATAAAGAAACATGCATCAAAGCGGGCTCTGGATATCCTACATCTTGCTCAGAGATTGGTAAGTCAACTTCAACGAAAAATTCCGTAGGACCAGACCAAGAGTACAAACCTTCAACTGGTAATTGACTTCTCCATCCAGTCATGTTTAATTCCATATTTTCTCGTTCATTAACCGGTATTTCCCACCACTCATATTCTGAATTACTAAATGCACCCGGACCTGCCCCGGACCAAATAGTTGAGCTAAAAATCATTCCTACAACCGCAACAGTCGTGAAGAAAATTCCAACCCTTTTACCTATGCTTAAATTGATTAAGAAAGAAGAACTTTTGATATTGAAGAAACTCCTTTTTTCAATTATCTCAGCATCCAAGGCATCAACCATCGCTCCTGCGGTTAGATGATAGCAGATTATCCTAATGCTTTGTTGGATAGAATTAATATATTCCTATTTCAACATCTAAAATCAGATTATCTCAATTGATACTTGATTCTGATTAGAACGTTTAGAGTTAAAATAAACACTCTTCAGTTACATCAGGACTATGTGCTTACGCCTAGTCAGACTAGTTATGAAAGTCGCAGTCATACAGATGTCACCAGTATTTCTAGACAAAAAAGCATCTTGGCAAAAACTCAAGGCACTTATTCTCGAAGCAATTGGTGAAGGTGCTAGCGTAATTACATGGGCAGAGACATTACTTCCTGGATATCCAGTTTGGATGGGATTGACCGATTCAGCACGTTGGAACCAACCCGAACAGAAACGAGCGTATTCGACGTATGTGAGAGAAGCAGTCAGTCTAGACGGTCCAATAGTCACAGAGATGCGTGAGATTGCCTCTGAGCATGAAATAATGCTAATGGGTGGCATACTTGAAGCAGGAATTAGCAGTGTATACTGTACACTACTAACTATTGGTTTTGAAGGTGAGATACTTGGTAGACATCGTAAGATAAAAACAACCTATGACGAGCGTCTGATATGGGCAGATGGAGATATCGAGGGACTACGTACTTACGATACTCCCGAGGGTAAAATAGGTGGATTAAATTGCTGGGAGAATTGGATCCCTCTCGCCCGTGCTGCACTACATCAAGAGGGTGAGATGATTCATGTTGCAGTCTGGCCTGGATCTTATTCTCTCACAAAAGATATTACTAGATTTATGGCAATGGAAGGAAGATCTTGGATTCTATCTGCATGTGGGGTATACAGGGGAGAGGATTTTGGACATTTATCACTTGATGATTTCCCAATGCGGGATGAAATGCTAAAAGCTGGAGGGTTATACTCAGGTGGATCTATGATTGTAGGTCCAACTGGTGAGATAATCGCTGGACCACTCCCGGATTATGATGAAGGAATACTATATGCAGATGTATATAAACGAACAGTTGTAGAAGAGAGGCAAAATTTTGATTACAGTGGCCATTACAGTAGACCAGACCTTCTTACACTAACAAGAAAATAAACAGACATTAATGAATGAATGTTAGAATAAATATTTACTCAAGTATGGCCGGTTAATCGTAATTATTTAGGAAGTAAAAAGATGAAAACGGCAATAGTATGGTTTAGAAAATCTATCAGGATACATGATAATCCAGTTTTAACATGGGCAAATTCCTCTGAAGATATTGATTCAATAATTCCTATTTACATCATGGAAGATAAATGGAATCAAGATAAGGGAAGCATCCAGGGCCGTAGTCGTTTGAATTTTCTCTATGATTCTTTGCTTGACTTGGACAGAAATCTCAAGGAGAATTATGGGGCAAAACTTTTAGTTTTCTCTGGTGATCCTGTGAAAATTATAGAATCTATAATTAATAGTTTAGATGGTAAAATCAATTGGTTATTGTGTGATTATTGCTCTGAACTTAGGAGTAGGAATGAAATTAATAAAATTGAGAAAAACTTGACTAATTTGGGAATAAATAGCAAAATCTTTCCAACAGTAAATACCATCTTAGATATTGAAAAAATTACACAATCAAATAATTTTATTAATCCAAAATCGTCAAAAGATATAGATAGAATTTTCAAAAAGAACCTCAACATAAGTCCTGATGGATACCTAGTTGATGAGGTAAATCCAATCCCTGATAATATTTGTACAGACCCATTAATATTGGAAATTGTAATCCAAGACACCCTGGCTTCACAATATTATGTCTCATGCGAAGAAATAAGACAGAAATCAGAGCAACTAATATTGAAATCAGAACGAAATAACCTCTACTTTCTGGGAGGAGAGAGAGAAGCATTGGCAAGACTCAAGAAGAAGGTTTCAGAAAGGCCTGACTTCGTTAATAATTTCAAAAAACCGAGGACATTTTCCACTAACGAAAAAGGAAACCCCATGGAGCCTACAACTACAGGATTATCGCCATATATCAGTCATGGATGCCTATCTGTAAGGCTTGTATGGAATGAATGTGCAAAGGCTCATTTCAACTCAAATCATACCAAACCTCCAGAATCACTCCATGGTCAATTAATGTTCAGAGAAATGTTTTATCTCTTATCTAGATCTGTTGAAAACTGGGAAGATGATGTCAATAATTCAAACTGTAAACCAATCAATTGGGGAGAATATGACCAGTCGAAGATTATTGCTTGGGAGTCGGGAATGACAGGTTTCCCCTACATTGATGCTATGATGCGACAGCTAGATGCAACTGGTTGGATGCACCATTTAGGTAGACACGCAGTATCTTGTTTCTTAACTCGTGGTCAGTTATGGCAAAATTGGAAACATGGAAGAGATGTGTTTGAAAGAAAACTAGTGGACTCTGATTGGGCAATAAATAATGGAAACTGGCTATGGTTGGCTGGAGTTGCACCCTTTTCCATGCCATATTACCGAGTGTATAACCCATGTCCCGATTCAAAATCTAGTTTGAATGTAGAGGCCATAGAGGCTAACTTTCTACGATTTTGGGTTCCAGAACTAGCTTCATATCCATCAAAGTATATTTTCGAGCCACATTTGGCTCCTTTAGAGGTACAAAGATTATCAAAGTGTATCATTGGTCAAGATTATCCTTTGCCAATAATCGATAGGAAAGTAAGCCGAAGTGAAAATCTTTCAATGTTTAAAGAGAATGTAGAAAGACTCAAAAGAATGTAATTATAAGTAAAAGTGAAGTCCTATAAATTATTATTGACATTAATCTATTTATGTTTGTATACAGAATTGTCAATTACGTTAGGATGATTGATGCTGAGCACTTCCCTGATCGTGCGCCTATGCAAGTCACTTCTCCGAAGTCTGTTTATCCTCGGAGATTTCCTTATCAACTGGTAAGTAGTACATTCCTGTAGAAGGATCGAATAGCATCTCAGAGGCTGATGAATTATCAATTCTGTATCCGTATTTAGCAAATATTGGCGATAAGATAAACAATACACCAACAACGAGTGATATCAATCCACAGATTTGAACAATCGGGTTGATTAAACCCTCGAACCAGTGAGATACTGGTTCTGCTTGTAGAAGACTATATCCAAATAATGAGATAAGTAATGGAATAAAAATTATAAAATAAAGTCAAAAATTTTTGAAATTTGTTAATTTCTAGTGTTCTTATTAAATTATTACAGATGTTATCATTAACTATTGCCTAGGTGCAGTCATAGCCCAAACCGTACTTGGTTTGTGCCAATCTCTTAATTGATCGGTTTCGAGACGTATTTGCAAACCTTCTCCATCTTCTGTATTAAAATCTATAAATTCAAACTCAACATTCTTTTCATTTGTTCTAAACGTATCATCGAAAAGAATAATCTGATCGACCACTGCACCATCTTTGGTATATTCCATTATCACGCGAAGATGACATTCTTGAAGTGGATTACGTAATGTACATGATTCACTACTCCCATCATGTTCTACTGTTACAATGCCTTCGAATGTAACAATGCCTCGTGGAGGCATGAGATCAATTATGGTTGATTTAGCAGATGGTGCACATACACATTCCATGTTGTCTGATTCAACATATCCAGTCTTTTCAACAATAACTCCTACTGTTGACAAATCAACTCCCTTAGAAGAAGTTGATGTAGCAGTTATCGTATAGTATCCTGGCTCCTCGTATGCATGTGATGAGTTTGGTCCAGTAGCAGAGCTTCCATCACCAAAATCCCAAACTACTACGCCTAAAGAATTTAGACTCTCGAAAAAGAACTCATGTAACTTTGCAATAATGACCTCTTCTTCATCATTATCTCCTTCATCAACCTCAATAAGGGTATATTCATTAACGCCATAAACCACAGGTGCATCTATTGAAAATGGCCCATTTGAGGAAGAACTTATTGTAGAAAATTTTGCAATAACTACTCCGCCAGCTGCCGAAATCAACATCAACGTAACGAGAGTAAGGGCAGAATATGTTACTTTCATAATACCTAATCCATATCCATGCTTATCAATATCTGTTTCAATAATATACTTGTAATATTATTTATTACATGATAAAATTTATAATTATAGAGATACTATAATGAAAACTATGCCAGATTATGAAAATATTTTTTTACCTTTCAGTTAATACTAAAAATGATGATTTAGAAATAAAACCATATGCGTCAACAGAACGATATCTGCCCGGCGATAAAATCGCAACAGGGCTCTATCGGAATTGGAGCAATGATAGTATTTATTGCTTTAATTTTAGTCGCTGCAGTAGCTTCAAGTGTTATCATGGAAACAATTGAGAAACTAAAAGATAATGGAGAAAGTACCAGTTCAGATGTCCGTGCGACCGTGAATACCAAACCTCGTCCAACAAGTATTACGATTATAGGAGAAAGCAATGACCCCTTGGAATGCGCTTCGGAAAATGATTTTTGTGATTTTGTTGGCACTAAAACCATTCGATATATCTCTATCAACGATCCAACAAAATTTGTCGATTTGCAACTTAATGACGGTACTCCATGTACAAATACAGTTTTTGGAGATCCTCATGTAGGAGTAACAAAAAAATGTTACTTAATAGATAGTAAAGAATTACTTCTAACATGGCAAATGACTCCGGGTTCTACAAATATTTTAGCAAAGGACGTATATTACGTTGTTTTTTGTGGAGGAAGTGAGGCACTAATGTCAGATACATCTGATATGGTGGATGCAGGAATGACCTTTTTGGATGGGACAAATCTTGCAGGAGAAGAAACCTCATTCGCAGTAAATGATGTGATCGAAACCGGAATGAAATATCGCGTAACTCTCTTACTTTACTCCTGTATTCCATCAATTGGTGATGAAATGTCACTGATATTATATGTGGATGGCGGAGGTTCAACAGTCATTACAATGTATTTCGCATCGATAGATATTGGTCATAAATTATACTAATATTTACTAAAATTATGAATTCATATTTTTAATTTAATGTAAGTGATACAATTCCACATGTGATACATGTAGTACTTCTTAACTCTCTAGTTATATATTCTTGATATAATAAAGGCGATTTACAAGCAGGGCAATTAAAGATGGCTAATATTTCCATGTCTCTCAGTAATCCATGTATGCTTTACCATTTAAACCTAGTGTCTTTTTAACACTAAAATAGATATTAATAATAATATTCATAAATCACAATTAAATCGGATTTCCCAAATCATCTGTGAGAATTATATTCACTCCAAATCCTCTTTTATGAAATGATATTAATTCTAAATCGTGAATCACATGTCCTGTTTTTGCAATACCTATATTTTTTTTATTAGTATTGATTCCCTTATCTATTTCCATTGGATTTAATTTTCTCCGGACTCCATTTACATCTTCAAACCAAGGCAATATTCCTTCTGGAGAATATTTGATTCCTAATATCATATCACATCCCTCAGTCCACTGTGCCGCATCTGCATCAGCCATACTAGGTATTGCCGGTGCATTCGGATGCGTATGCAACCAATGAGTAAACCTGCTGCCCCTAACTCCTCTTTCCTTTGTAAATAAACCATCATTCCATTCTTCAGGAACATGATGTACGGAAAATGAATCTCCTCGATTTACTAAATGCGGTTTACCAAGTAAATAACCTTGGCCTGCAAATAAGTCATTTTGAAAATCACATCCCATATATTGAATCTCAACTTTTTTGGGATTTTTGATATTCTTGTTAGGATCAATGCCAATAAGAATTTCATCTGGGAGGGATTTAAATGTCCAATCAATTATTATCTTAAGAGTTTCCAATGGCATCAAAATTAATGCCCTATATCCATCTTTATTTGCGAGTGAAAGTATGTTATATTTACGTGCAGATATAGTCAACCATTCATCAGACATTATCTCTCACTCAACTTTGATATCAAGGACTATGTGGTCCCAATGTGGTGCATAACTTTTAATTTTAGATCTTTTAACTTCAAATATTTTAGATTTAGGCCTAATCTCTAATAACTCCTTTATGGTTTCATTTATCCATTGCTCATAATCCTTCGAGGGTGCAATGCCATGAATATGCAAAAATCCATTTTCTTTCAATACATTCAATGCAGAAATATAACCATCGTTAGCAGATGGCAATAATCCCAGAATAACTCTATCTGCGATTCCCTTGAGATTATTAGTAGTAATTTTATTATCGCCGAAATGAATAGTACATCTTTCTTTTACATCATTTGCATCCAAATTTATATTTAATGCCCTTACCGATTCGGGGTTCCATTCACAAGAATGTATGTGTTTAATCTTTGAAAAAACCAATATTGGAATAGAATAATAACCTATTCCTGCATACAAATCAATCACGATCTCGCCATCTTTTCCAACTTCTCCCATTCTTCTTCTTTCATTTATATTTCCTGATGAAAACATACATTTTGTAAACCTATAACCATATTTGATACCATTCTCTTTACGTATGACCCAATCATCATTTCCAAGTACTAATTCTACCGAACTCTCTCTCTTTTCTCCATTAATTTCGCCCATTATTCCAATTCTATTTACCAATAGTACTTCTGAAATAATCTTCCATAAATCTTCTCTGTAACTATTCCACCTAATATTTCTAAATGATGAATTAGGTAAAATTAGTACATCAGAAAACTTTTCCCATTTTTTTGGGATATCTTTCAAATATTCTTCAATATTGGTTTCTAAAAATCCCTTGGAATAAAGATATTCTGATAATGATAAAACTAAATCATCATATGGTGCATTTTTTATCATGATATCACTCATTAATGTGCTCAAATATTCTATTAGCCATGAATTTGCCTATTCCTGGTACTGCCATCAAATCATTAACTTTCGCGTGATTTATTCCTTGCCTTCCTCCAAAATGTCTTAGCAATGACTGTATTTTCTTTGCCCCTAAACCTTCTATTTCTTCCAAAGGATCCAATAATGTCTTTTTTCCTCTACGTTTTCGATGATACTTATTTACAAATCTATGTGCTTCATCTCTTGCATGTACTAATAATCTACCTTCCCGTGTTAGAACTATTGGCTCTTTATCAGTTCTATGTAATGTTTCTTCCTTCTTGGCCAATGCAGCGATTACAAACATATTTTTTACTCCATTATTTTCTAAAACTTTTACAATTGTAGTCAAGTGGGTTTTACCTCCATCAAGTAGTAACAAATCCGGCCATTCATCTTGTCTTTTCATCCATCTTAAAATAACTTCTGACATCATTCTTAGATCATCCTTAGCATCAGTTTTTACTCTGTATTTCCTATATTCCTTATTTGATGATCTTCCATTTCTGAAAACTACTGATGCGCCAACTCGCTCTTCTCCTAACATTTGGGCCATATCAAAACATACTATATGATTCAATGCCGCCATACCAAGAAGCTTAGAACATTCATTTGCAGCATTCTGTTCCAAACTTCCTGTACGATTTTTTTGATTTCTTAATACATTCATTTTGGCATTTTTGTCTGCCATATTTCTTAATTTAACCAATTCTCCACGTTTTGGAACTTTTATTTTTATTACTCCTCCTCTACGTTCGTTTAAGAAATTAGTCAAATCCTCATCCAATTTTATTGGAATAAGTAGAGTTTTTGGAGGCTTTCTTTTTGCATAATGTTCTGTTAATACGCATGAAATTGATTCTGAAATATCGCCGCTGTGGATTACTGGATAATCCACTTGACCCTGTATTATGCCATCTTTTGTATGTAAAATAGTTACAGAGCCGGAATCTCCAGTAAATGCAAATCCAACTGCATCACAATCTTGGTAAAATCTACTATGAATTATTTGTTGAGAAATTGTTGTTTGTATGGTTCTAATCATATCTCTAATCTCAGCTGCTTTTTCATAATACATGCTTTTGGAAGCCATATCCATATCTATTTGTAATTTCTGAATTAATATTCTACCATCACCATCAAAAACTTTTGTTACTGCGGCGACTCGTTGAGGATAACCTTCTGGATCAATACATGGTCCCCGGCATAATCCAATATGGCTGGCCAAACATCCATTTTTTCCATTACAATCTCGATCTCTAATACCAAATTGCCTCCTTACTAGTTGAATCACTCTTTTTGCTGCACCTGCATCTGGAAATGGGCCCCATGAAAGATCATTTTTTGCTGGCGATCTTGTATAAATAATTCTTGGAAACTCTTCCTTAGTCAAAGATATAAAGGGATATGATTTATCATCTTTCAATCTAGAATTATATTTAGGTTTATGTTTACGTATCAATTCTCTTTCAAGTATCAAAGCCTCTGTAGGTGTTTGAGTAATGATACAATCGATTTTTTCAGAATTTTGAATTAGTTTTGGTATCATTATTCTATCAGGATTTTCAGAAAAATAAGAACGAACTCTAGAACGTAAATTTGTCGCCTTTCCTACATACATAACTCGTTCATCATTTCTACGAAAAAGATATACTCCTGGTTTAGAAGGAAGATCTAACTTTTGAGAGTCAATTGGCATGCCTATTGATGCGCAATAAGTTAACACCCATGAACCCTAGACATGTCCCGTGCCTCATGATGTCCGGGACAAGGTTGAGAATTCTTGCCCATTTATCAAAATATTATGGGAATTTTGATGATAAATGGAATATCCCTCGAGAACAATCACTTCCAGGAATAGCGGAAGCATTAGGAGTTGTTAGATCTGCGGTTCATAATCCACTAGCAACTCTAGAAAAAGATAAATTAATTATTTCAAAAAATGCACAGGTTACGGGAAAAGACTCCCGCCGACGTAAAGTTATTCATATTACACAACTGGGCCTTGAAACTCTATCAGAGGCTGATTTTCCAGAGCAAATAAAAAAATTTAGACATTTTGGGCCTATTCCAAATTTAATAAATTTACATGGAAGAGATACAGAGGTTTTAGATATCTCTAATGTCTTAAAAAGAAATAAAAATATTTTATTAAATGGCTTACCAGGAATTGGAAAATCAAGTTTAGCCCGAGTTATCGCAGAAAAAATGATGGAAGAAGGATGGACATTAAGATGGGCTTCCTGTAATAACGATACGGACATCTCAGCAATTGCAAAAATGTGGTTAAAACAATCTGGAATGTATTCATCAAAAGCAATATCTACTGCAGTTGATCATCCTAGAAACTTACTAATTATTGATGAAATACAAGAATTAGATAATAGGCATATTAATTCAATTAATCAACTAATTTCGGATACTGCATTGACAAAAGCATCAATTTTAATAATAGTAAGAGCACCTAGCCCTTTCGATAACCTGATTGAATTTGACAATATTAGGCTGGAAGGGCTACCATTTGAAGGTGCTAAGAAAATTTTACCTTCAAATATTGACAATATTCTAGCTACTAAAATAATTCAATCATTAGGTGGGCATCCTCTAGCCCTACATTTATGGGCTCCAGATACTCAGCTCCCAGAGGAAAATGATGCAGTCCAAGAATATGTCAAATCAACAGTAATAAAAAGACTAAGCGATGAAGGAATTAAAACTTTAGATGAATTATCTTTATCGCCATTACCTTTGAATACTGATGAATTATTTTCATCCATTGGGACAGATGAATTAGATAATTCAGCAATATTGAAGTGGCACAGCAAAGAAGTAGAACTTCATCATTTAATAAAAAACGTCAGACGTAGTTTTTTCACTCAGGAAAAAACTCAAGAATTTCATTCTGAAATGGCCAAAAAATGGGCAAAAAAAGAAGGATTTAGGGCAATAAGGATGGAAGCCCATCACCGACTTCAATCAGGGCAAAAAATTGATTCTGATTGGTTTATCTCAAATCTTCCTACATTAGTAAGTAAAGATAGTTCAGCTGCAGCGATTATCTTCGAACAAGCAATACATAATAGCGATGAAGAAATATTCAGGGAAATTGCTTCTGATATAGCCTTAGAAAGAGGAGAAATAGCAATTGCTTCATCCCATATTAATTCGCTTTCAGATGGAATCAATAAAACAAAAAGATTAGCACGCTTTGCCCGGATAAGTGGAAATGTCCGATTAGCCATAGAGTTAGATTTAAAAATATTTAATCAACTTAATCCAATTGAAAAAATAAAGGCGCAAATAAATGAAATTGTAAGACTGCACGATGATAGATTACCTGGAAAAATGCCTCCAGATTTAATAAATAATTTGAAGAAGAAAATTAAATTAATCGATATATCTTCACTACCAATTGAAAATCGTAATGTAGCATCATTATCAATTAATCTTTTACAAAACTCAATTGCTTTAGAAACTCAGGATTTACATTCCGCAGCAGTATCCAGGGGCATCTTAGAATCTCAATTGGGATACGATAATCAAAAATTAAAAATAATCGACCTCAGATCTAGGCTTGCAATTAAGATAAATGACAATGTTTCTCCAAAGGCAATAGAGGATGCAAGATCTGAAATAGAAAAATCATATAATTTACTAAATAAATTAAGTTTAATTCATATGATTCTTGAAGCATTAGGGCCAAAATATCCTGAATGGATAATTCAACTACATTCAGAAATATCTGAGGAATATTTACCAGAAGATATAGCAACTTATAGGAGACTATCTGCTCAAAAATGGTATTGGAAAGGTATTTTGGAGCCAGAAAAGAAACTATCTCATTGGAGAGAAGCATTGGGTAAATTTAAATCTGCAGAATGCAGTAATGCAGCAAATGAACTATTGAAACTTATATCTAATCTAATATAATTATATTTCAGTACCGATTAATGTGCGAGTTTCAAAAATACCTGGTAGATTTCTTATGTCTTGGATTATACATCGAGTAAGTTCTGATTCATCGTCGGCTTCAATTTTTACAAATAGGTCATGCATTCCAAAAACAATCCATTGCCCAACTACGGTTTCAAATTTACTAACTGCTTCACGCACTTCAATTTCTTTACCGGGCTCTGTAGTAATTAACACAAATCCGACTGCCATTATTCAGCCTCCACTGCAATTAAAGTTTCAGTATGCTGAACTCCAGGAATTGCTCTCATGACTCCAATCAATGTCTTGGCCATTTTTCTTTCATCTTCAAAATCAATTCTTGCTACTAAATCATATTCCCCATATGCAACATGCGTTTCAGTTACCTCTTCAATTTCTAGAAGTTTTTGATATACAATTCTCTCACTTCCCGGGGCCGCCCTAATTAAAACAAAAGCTGTACTCATACTTATCAAACCTAGCCCCTCAATATGTGCTTATGACTTCTACGATTAAAGAGGTATACAATAATCACTATGTGTAAGATATTACATACTTTAATTGAGCCGCTAAAATATGCACGTACATCCCTTGGTTTGTAAAAGACGTGCATTCATACTTGTTTTAATTATGTTAATTTCCAGTATGAGTATCGTGCCGGTCAACGCCTCTCTTAATGCAAAATCAACGACTGTATGGTCTGGATCAGTTTTCTTAAATGATAGTTACAATGTTGAAACTGGGCAAATCTTGATAGTTCAAGAAGGTACTAGTATTTTTTTAGGCGATGATAAAGAAATTATTATTGATGGGAGAATTAATATCGAAGGTTCAACCACTTCTCCAGTTATATTGAATTCTTTAGATGGTAATCATAACGGTATTGTATTCAACTCAACAAGCTATGGTCTGAATTCTATAATTGATAATCTAACAATAACTAATTCTAAGAATGGAATCACGATATATGGTAGTAATCCTGTAATTTCTAATCTAAAAATAATAAATGCAGACAATGTAGGTGTTGATTTATTAGATGGAGCCTCTCCAGTAATATCAAATTTAACAATCGAACAAGGTGGCCAAGATGTACACGCAATATCTACATCATGGAGATATGGAATTGGATTATCGATAGGTGATAATTCTGCTCCATTTATAAATGGAATTAATATAAATGGTCTAATGACCAGAGGAATTAATTTTTGGGGCAATTCTGGAGGATTATTTTCAAATATAAATATTACAAATATTTCTGGAGCAACTCTTTCCGTTCCTGCAGGAATTTGGGTAGAAGATTCAATACCATTAATTACTGATGTCAATATAAATCGTGCAGATAATGGAGTATTCGTAAGGCATCAAACTCCAAGTTGGATAACTAGGCCATCTTTTTCAAATTTAATAATCGAAAATAGTCAATATAGGGGAGTTATGGTTGAGCAATATAATCATAGCCAATATTTCAATTTACCAACCAACGCTATTTTCAATAATTTAGAAATAAGGGGAACAGGCGGTTCAAACGCCAAAACTCCCGGTCTTGGTTATGCAGCATTCGATTTAAACACTAGTGGTGTAAGTATTGATGGATTAATTATAGTAGATAATCCAGTTGTTGGACTTAGGGGATATATGATTGACTCTTCTACAAAAATAGAAAATGCAGTATTTTTGAATAATGGTAAACAATCATTCAATTCTGCAATGAGTGATCGTGCAGGACTCTATTTTCGTAGTTCTAGTTGGTCAACAAAAGGCCCTGCAATAGTTAATAATTTAATAGTTAATAATTCTTCAGGACCTGGTATTTTAATGATGAAAGGTGGAGTAATAGGAGATAATTGGTCCGCATCAAATAATGGTGGAAATGGTATTGATTTTCGTGAATTTCATCCTAGAGTAAATTCCATAGTGAGCCAAAATAATACTAAAAATGGCATATATATTTATGATTCAGCAAATGTAGAAATTTCTAATGTGTCTACTATTAATAACGGCTTAAATCAATCTAATCCGGAAGATGGTGCGGGTATTCTTTTTTATGAATCAAATATAGTTATGAGTGGAGGTAAAAATACTAGTTGTAATTCATGCGTCTCTTCTGGAGATAAATACGGAATAGTTGTAAGGGATAGTATTGATCTACAACTAAATTCAATAATAATTAGAGATTCAATTTCATCTCCTTCTTTGAACATAGATAATTCTAATGTTGCATATTTTGGAACTATAATCCTTGATGATGTTAAAATATATGATAACAATAGTGATTTTGCAATAGAAATGATTGAGGTAGATGCTAATATAAATAATTTAATCATAAATGGTCAAAATAATGGCCTTAGCTGGTCAGCAAAAGGAGTCACATCTTCCTCAATTTTAGATAGTGAAATATCAGGATATGATGAAAATTGTTTCTTTATTGCCAACCATGAAGAATTAATTGTTTCTACCACTACATTGACATGCAATAATGTCCAACCAGTTTTTTCCAATAGTATGATTAATTTTACCAATTCTATACTAATTCAGGACCATGATGCCAATAATTCATTTAATTTAATGTCTGATAATCATATTAGATGGATTTCATCATCAGAAATTTTCCTCTCAAATACTGAAGATTCAGAAAATATTGTTGATATTATGTGGAATATAGATTTACAAACAATTAATCAAAATTTTGTGAATATTCCTTACGCTGACATTAACCTTTCCTTCGATCTTTATGAAAATGATATAATTGCTCTTATGCCATACTCGGGACGTTCTAATTATGGGCCATTCATAGGTATGCGCTGGACAAATGATCAAGGATGGTCAGAAAATAATACTGTAAATTCTGGATGTGATTATGACGGAGTGCATAATGATACAGCATCCTTCTTATTGGACTCTGATAAATCAATAATTTGTAGGTTAGATATTTCAAATCAGGCACCATTTATCATTTGGGAACTTCCGGAAGAAAATCTAATCTATTCATCAAATAGTGAAATTATATTTGATGCTAGTAATTCATGGGATTTAGACAACGATGTATTGAATTATTCTTGGACTAGTAGTTTAGATGGTAATATATTGAATGGTTGTAACTCTGAAGAAATTTTTGATATAAATGATAATAGGAGTTTTTTCAGGGCTAATTATGATTATTTTTCTGGAATTTGCCCCTTAAGTGATGGTTTACATGCAATCACTTTGGAAGTATGTGACATAACTGGTCAATGTACTAATGAAAGTAGGCAAATTGAATTACAGAATCTTGCACCAATTCTTTCGGTTGAAACACAACCTTCCATAGAATCTTGGGGCGTTTTATATCTCGGACAAACAGCAAATTTAACCACTATGCTTCAAGGAACTTACGACCCTGAAGGAGATGACTTGTGGTGTTGGATTGAAGTTTCATATCTTGAATATTCTGAAGTATTTACTGATAAAGAACCATCCTGTCCATTAGAGATCATTAGTTCATTCATAGGGGCTCCAAGCCAATTTACAATTACTGTATACGCATCAGATGGGATAAATCCAAGTAGGCAATGGTCATTTGATATTGTTTTGATTAATGAAATGCCTACTGCTAGTTTGCAAATAACTAGGATAAATAATACATCTTCTAGTTTTGTCAAACTCGATGGTACATCCTCAATAGATCCGGAAGGTGATGAAATTAAATTCGAATTTATTAGTAACTTAGATGGCCTCTTATCATCAGGAATAACATCATCGACAGATATCGAGTGGTCAGGAAATTTATCCAAGGGTATTCACAATATAGTGCTAAAAGTTTCAGATGATCAACCCGTTCATTTTGGAAACTGGTCATATGATTTTACTGAATTAGAAGTACTTAATTCTCCTCCGATTGCCATAATAAATATCTCAAACGATAGATTAATGTTGGAATCAGGGGATTTAATAAAATTTTATGCTAATGGTTCCGGCGATTGGGATGTTTCATGTAATGAATTACCAAATAATGGAAGTAACTTACTGTGTAATCCAATATTAACGTCTAGTAATGACTTAGTTAGCATCTTATGGGTCAGTGATAAATTAGCACAACCAATTGGTACAGATTGGAATTTTGAATCCAGATTACCTGCCGGAAATCACAATATCTCATTAATAATAAATGATGGAAGTGTGGAAGTTATTAGTAATTTAATCAATATATTAATTAATGAATCTGCTCCATTATTAATTTTAACTTCACCAACTCCTGATATTGAAGTCCTTTCAAATTCTCCAGTATTATTTGATTTTAGAGATTCCTTTGATCCAGATGGTGATTATTTTACAGTCAGTATTCATTCCGATTTAATGGGCATTATTTTAGAAAATAAGAGCATAAATTACTGGTATAATGATTATTTAATTGCAGGAAATCATAAATTAACTATAATTCTATTAGATGAAAATTTAATGCAAAGGACATACTATCAATCTATTTTTGTATTTGAGTCTGCACCATTAGCAGAAATTTCTAAATTAACTAATGGTCAATATATTCCTCCAGGTCAAAAAGTTGAATTAAATGCATCAGAATCGTATGATTATGATGGTGATATCGTATTATATCAGTGGTTTTTAAATGATGGAACAATAATTGGAGATACGGAAGAAGTCCTAATTAATTTTAATCCTGGAATTATTCAAATAAATTTAATGGTTCAGGATTCTAGAGGTGTTCAAGATATTACTTCTATTAATCTAACCATTGGCTCTAGTTATCCAATATTAGGAGATTTAATAATTTCCGTCGATTCTATTAAAAAAAGTAAGCCAACTGAGGTTTATATTTATGTGACTTTAGAAGATGCAGATCGTACCACTAATTCTGTTAACGGAGAAATGACTGCAGGGGGAATATCCACTGCTTTCACTTTGAGGGACGATGGACTAGGTAGTGACCAAGTTGCTAATGATGATATATGGACATATAGGACTAATTGGCAAGAATCAGAAGGTAATTATGTTAGAGTTGAAGTGTGGGCAATCGATGGAGATTCAGTAAGCCAATCTCAAATCGAAATAATTCCAATATTGAAAGAAGATGATGATGACTCACTAGATTGGTTTTTCAATGCTGGATTGCCTATTATTGTGATTTTTATGGTTATTTTTATTACCCTAGGAATAATTTATGTAAACAAAAGACGTATCCAAATTTCTAAAGATTTAGAATTAATCGAATCTTGGTCAGGTTTTGATCCCAGAGAATTAGATAAGGAATTTGATAATGAGAAAAAAATTTAATCTTCTTTTCCCCATTTAGTACTCTTACCAAATATTCCGAATCTTAGCCAAAATAAACTTCTAAGATTGAGCAAACCATCTCCCCATGTGTTAATTTCTGCAGGCCCAACTCTAACTCTATATGGAACACTAATTTCTAATGTCTTATCCTTTTTCAAATATCTTCTTGCCCTAATTTTAAACTCCTGTGAGAGCGGCATTCCATCATGTTTTGGCCTTACTTTTTCATTTTCAAATATAGATTTTCTAAATACCCACATACCACTTTGAGAATCCTTTATTCCATACCAAAATAATAGTCTTGCAGTAGTAGCTAAAGTCCAATTACCAAATTTATGCATTCCAGACATTGCTCCTTCTTCAGCCTTAGTTAATCGGTCACATGTTATCCATTCTAAGTCATCATCTATCAATTTTCTAACTAAGTTAGGAACTTCCTCTCCAGGATATGTGCAATCTGCATCCATAGTGACAATTATTTCTCCCGAGGCCATTGGAAATCCTGTTTTATATGCACGACCATATCCTTTTCTCTTTTCTAAATAAACATCTGCACCTTCTCCTTCTGCTAATTCTCTAGTTTTATCACTAGAGTTTCCATCAATGATTAAAAAATCTAGTTTTTCACACCAACCATCATTAGGTACTGATCGTATGGTATCTACAATCGCTTCTTCTTCATTACGAGTAGGAATTACGACAGTAACATGAACAGGTAATACTTTTCCCATATCCATAATTACCACGGAACAAGGCATACATTTTGAATGATGCTATTGCTAAATTACCAATATTATCTTGAAAGAATACATTCTAGGATACATCAAGGTATAACCATGCATGTCGCAATGTTGTCTGCAGAATATCCTCCAAGATGGGGTGGAATGGGGTCTACAGTATACCATCTTTCCTTCGCATTGGCTAATTTAGGCCATAAAATAACTATCATAACTCGTAAAGGGCCCAACAAAGCACCTGAAATAAATGGTGTAAATGTTATTGAAGTTTCTTGGAAAAAGATTCCAATGGAGTTTACACGTTCTTATGGTAGAAATGCGCTTAAAGCATTAAAAAAGTTAAACTTACAAGACCCTGTTGACATTGTTCATTTACACTGTCCAATGATCTCATGGGATAAAAGACAATTTGATATGTGTAAGCAAGAGGTCGCCCCCGTAGTTTCCTCATTACATGGTACGTGGCTGGGAGAGAGAGATGGACTTTTTCTAGCATCAAAACATAATGAATCAGCAGTTTGGGCTAATCCTAATGATTTAATAATGAGAATTACAGCCAAAAGATACGCTAATTTTGAAAATATAGCCATAAATCACTCAGATGTTTGTGTTCCAAATTCCTTTTCCACTAAATCTGATTTCATGGACAGATACAATCCTCCCAACAATTGGAATTACCAAGTTATTCATTGGGGTGTTGATACAGATATGTTCATGCCTTTAGATAAAAATAATAAAGATTCAATTTTAATTAATAAATCCATACGTGCAAAATATAATTTAACTGAAAAAGATAATTTATTATTGGCAGTAGGTCGTTTAGCAGCAAGGAAAGGATTTGGTATATTATTGCAATCATTTGTTAAAGTAAAAATTATATCTCCTGATACAAAATTAGTGATTGTCGGACGTGGTGGCCTAAGATCAAGATTGCTCAAAAAAGCAAAAAAATTAGGTTTAGAAGGTTCGGTTTTTATTGAATCAAGTATGAAATTCGATGATCTAGCAACATTATATCGTTGTGCAGATTTAGTAGTTTATCCTTCTTATTACGAAGGCCAAGGATTAATTCCTCTTGAGGCAATGGCATCCGCTACTCCAGTAGTGACTGTAAATCATGGGCCATTGCCTGAAATGGTTGATGAAAATGTTGGAGGTCTTTTTACAATGGGTGATACCGATTCTATTTCTGAAACCATCTTGAATGAATTACAGTCTAAAGAAGATCTTTACATTAAAGGACAAGCAGGAAGGCGTTTAGTAATTGATAAGTTTACATTCAAAAAAAATGCATTAGAATTTCTAAAAATATATCGGGATAATGTCAAATAAAATTATTATATGATGAAAAACTTGATGCGAAAACTCTTCTTCGTAGTATTGATAATATGTCCGAGCAAGTAAAATTAGGAAAATTAAAATTTAATACTGCATCAAATATAGCAATTATGTTGTTCGTTTCAGTTTTAGCCATAAAACATCTTGAATCTATAATACAGCCACTGGTAGTTGCAATTTTACTATTTTTCCTCATAAGACCACCAGCACAATGGCTGGAAAAAAAAATTGGTGGACATCCATTTTTAGCCTACGGTGCATTTGTTACAATAGTTGTTGGAGTTTTACTTATTGTTTCTAATGTTTTATTTTCTAATATGCAAACTTTTACTGATGAAGTCCCATTTCTTTCTGCTAAATTAAGCGATAAAATTTTATGGTTTGAGGATTTATCATTTTTAGGATTTTCATTCAGTGCTCCAGCACTTATTGATTTAATAACTGTAGAAAAAATCGAAACCTTTGCCACCGGACTTGTGGGATCATTAGCAAGTTTCACGGCTAGTTCAGTCACAGTATTGATATTTCTTTTATTCATTATACTAGAATCAGAAACACTCCCAAAACGTATCAAAGCTGCTTATCCAGAGGATTCAGAGAAGATTACCAAACTTGCTGAAGCATCATCAGATAGCATAAATATCTATGTTTTAACTAGGGCTTCTGTTGCATTTGGACAAGCAATAATTGCAGCCTTTATTCTTTATTCTTATGGAATTCCAGGTTGGTTCTTGTGGGCATCTATTACTTTCATGATGGACTTTATACCTTATATTGGTGCTCTAATTTCGGTTATTCCTCCAATCTTATTGGGATTCATCATTCTTTCTCCGCCATCAGCTATTTTATTGGTAATATTATTGATTGGAAATCAACAAGTATGGGGGGGTTTAGTAGAGCCCCAATTAGCAGGTAAAAGGCTAGATATGTCCCCAATTGTACTTTTATTACTCGTTGCATTTTGGGGATGGGCATGGGGCGTTCTAGGGATGGTCTTAGGAGTGCCATTAGCAGTTATCATGAAATTAGCATTGGAAAGTGATCCACGTACAAGACCAATTGCAATGATGTTATCTATGAACCCAAAAACTGAATAACCTACCTTTCAGTTATCAAAACAATTATTCCATCTGCAATGATTTTTATATTTCTCCCCAATCCAACATTATGTAATCCTCTACTGGATAATTCCATTTTATCCCCATTTATTTCCCATTTGGAGCCAGTAAGATGTATATTTTTACAAGGTGTCAATGCAAAAATAGAAAACTCTTCTTCTTCACTAATGAAAATTTCTAATTGGCCTTCATCCGGGTGGATTCTTTCTGTAATTCTATGTTCATGGTGTAATTTTATTTTGATATTACCAGGCATCTCTACTAAATTACCCCATATTCCTAAAATATGCTCAGGATTACCTCCATCAATTCCTAATATATCTACTTCATAGATTTTATTTTCTATTAAGTATCTGATAGATTTACCCAAATCACTAATTTCCTGGTCATATATTTTCTTAGACTTATTATTCCATTTTGAGGTGTCAACTGAGTCTAAATCTCCTAATACTTTTTGAATTATTATTCCCATCGAATTAGCAACATCTGCACCTTTATCTACTCCATATACAATACTTTTTTGGTTTATTAAACTATTAACCAACTCTTCTGATGGAGTATCGCCATTACACCATAAAATTGCCTTTTTTATATTACTCACCTTTTTTTTGCTATAATTTTGCCATCTAAGACCAAATCAATATCTTCTAGGTGGATACTAGTTTTTTGCACTACTCCCCTTAATTGTAAACCAATATTTGAATTACCTCCAAGTGCTGTATTATCTCCAAAACTAAAATATGAATTACCTCTAACAACTTGATCTTCAAGTTTATTTCCTACAAGCCTGGCCCTTGAATTCATACCGAAACCAAACTCTGCTACAGTATTGATGAGGCCCCCATCTGAGGTTCTAGTATTTTTTTTATCTAATTTAAAAAAATTATTAATTTCCGAATCTCCTTTTACATCTGTAACCAAACCATCAACTATTGTAAATTCAATATTATCTTCCAATAATTTACCTTCCCAAGATCCATCAAAAATAATTTTTCCATTCATTGACCCATTTTTAGGTAAAACAAAAATTCTTCCTGCAGGTAGATTTGTAACCTGCCCTGGCCTATTACATATTCCATTATCTTCAAGTATCCATCTACTTCCAGTTGTAAATTTTATATCTGTACCAGATGGAGATGTGATGTGTACATCTCTTCGTCTTCTAAAAATTGTATTCATTGCTGATATTTCTCGTAGTAATGCATTATAATCTGCAGTAATTCCGCCTGAAATAAACATATTTTTATCGATTCCTGGCATTGAAGCAATCCTTACTCCTGCCTTTGATGCATTAATTCTTGCTTTAGTATGTGTCAATGAATCCTTAGTTGCAATTAGTACTACTCTCACACGACGCATTAAATCTGCTACCGGGCTAGGAGGCTCATTTCCCAATTTGAACATTGGAGGCATCATTATCAGGAGAACTCTATCTGTAACTTCAGAAGCAGCTTCGTATAAAGAACGACCTATTTCTGAAGTTTCAGTATCTGTAACTATTAATACATCTTCATGATTCCTAATTTCCATACATGTCCTGACTATGGAACGAGAAGAAACTAACATGGAATCGATAATCTCTTGATTGGAGATTTTATCATTGCTCGTTTCTTCGGACATGTTTTATAATTCGAAGTAATCAAAACACATAAACTCTGTTAATATGTGCTATCTATTTATTTTCATTTATACAATATGGACAATATTTCATAATTACATATTCTTCTGAATCTTGCTCTTCCAATGTTAATGGTTCTCTACATATAAAACACATTTCTATTTCGGATTCCTCTAAATTTGGATTAACTGCAACTCGTTGATCAAAAACAAAACAATCACCATCCCAATGCTGTCCTCCGCATTCTTGAAAATAATTTAGAATCCCTCCCTCAAGTTGTAAGACATTTTCCCATCCTTCATTTTCCATAACTACTGATGCCTTTTCGCATCGTATCCCTCCAGTGCAAAACATAACTACAGTTTTTGTTTTATCTACATTTAAACCTTTAATTGCATCAGGAAATCCTCTAAATGTCTTAATATTAAGATCAATAGCCTTTTCAAAACTTCCTACTCTTAACTCGTAATCATTTCTTGTATCAAGTAGGATAAAATCTTTATTTTCATTCAACCATTTCTTAAGATTAGTGGGACTAATAGACTGACTAGTATGTTCAATTGGCCTAACATCAGAAAGTCCCAATGAAATTATTTCCTTTTTCTTTTTTACAATCATCCTTCTGTATGGTTGATATTCAGTATAACTTTTTTTTAGAGGTATGTCAAGCAATCGCTCATCATACTCAATAAATTTTATAAATTCATCAATCGATTTTTTCAGTCCTGCTACATAAAAATTTATTCCATTATAACTTAATAAAACAGTTCCTTTTAATTTTAAATCTAAGCATTCTTCCAAAAAACGTACTTTCATTTCTTCAGGATCGTGGAGGTCCACAAATCTATATCCTGCAATATTTACAATCATGCTATCAATATCATTTATCTTTTATCAAATTTAATGTAGTTTTACGATTAGTATTTTCTAATGAAATTTCTTCAATAAATTCATCCAATGCCATTCCATTTTTCTGACGCCCATCTCTGGCTCTAATTGAAACAGTTCCATTGATGGATTCTTCATCGCCAATAATTACCATATATGCTGGCCTCATGGTTCTGTGCATTCTTATTTTCTTGCCAATTGTGTTATCTGAAGTATCCGTATTTGCCCTTATTCCTACTTCCTTAAGCATCTGCGCCAAGTTACTGGCATATTCTTGATGTTTCTCAGAGATTGTTATAATCTGTACTTGAATTGGAGATAACCAAGTAGGAAAATTACCTGACCAATGCTCTATTAAGAAGGCAACAAATCTTTCATGAGTTGAAAGTGGCGCGCGGTGAATTACGAAAACTTCATCATTATCTGACCCAGTTACATCAGTATATGTCAATCCAAAACGTTCTTTAGCAGCGAAATCTAACTGAATCGTAGACATTGATTCTTCTCGTCCTATTGCTGTTGTAAACTGTATGTCAACTTTCGGACCATAGAATGCAGCTTCACCAATACTTTCTTCATAAGGGACTCCCAAATCATCCAATATGCTCCTCAGATGGTTTTGTGTGGCTTCCCAGTTTTCCGGTTGATCAATATATTTATTTTTATTTTCGGGATCCCATAAAGAAAGTCTAAAATAATAATCTTCAAATCCAAATGTTTTGTAATAATCTTGTACCATTTTTATATTATTAGCAAACTCTTCAGCCACCTGATCCAGTGTACAATAAATATGAGCATCATTCATTGATAGCATTCTGACTCTTAGTAATCCAGCTAAAGTACCAGATAATTCATTTCTATAAACTGTACCATATTCTGCAATTCTAATCGGTAAATCTCTATAGGAACGTTTTTTATTTCTATAAACCAGATGATGCATTGGACAATTCATTGCTTTGAGATAATATTCTCCATCGTCCATTTTCATTGGAGGATACATCCCCTCTGCATAATGAGGTAAATGCCCACTTGTTTCAAAAAGTTGTTTTTTTCCCAATACGGGAGTTGTTACGCGCTGATATCCATATTTATCTTCTGTTTCTAGAGCAAACTTCTCAATTGATGACTTTATTATTTCTCCATTTGGGAGCCACACTGGTAATCCTCTACCAATCATCTCATCAATCATGTATAATTCCATTTCTTTACCTATTTTTTTGTGATCCCTTTTAGCAGCTTCTTGCAGTTGCTTCTCCCTATTTTTTAATCCTTCTTTGGTCGCAAAACACATACCATATATTCTTGTTAATGATTCTTTTTTAGAGTCAGCACGCCAATACGCTTGACTAGTACTAGTTAATTTAAACCATCGTAATTGTGATGTAAAAGAAACATGAGGGCCCCTACATAAATCAACAAAATTTCCCTGTTTATATATTGATGAACCTGTTTCATGTCCTATTTTTTCATCAATAATTTCTATCTTAAATTGATTATCTATAAATATCTCTCGTAATGATTCATTATCATGTTCTTCTCTTGAAATTGGTTGATTTTGCTTCATTATTTCTCTCATTCTTTCTTCAATTTTTTTTAATTCTTCTTCACCAATTGAATCCATATGAAAATCATAGTAGAATCCATGATCGATTGGAGGGCCGATTGTCGGTTTAGCATCCGGAAATAATTCTGTTACTGCCTGCGCCAGTAGGTGTGCACATGAATGTCTTAGGATATACAGTCCCGCCTCAGATTCACCATAGATTGGCTCTATTTTACAGTCTGTTTCAAGAGGCTGCGACATGTCTTTTTCTATGCCATTTACAAATACTGCAACTGAACCAGATTTACGTCCAAAAACATCTTTAATGATATCTCCAAAAGTAATTCCAGCTTCATATTGACGAACTTCATTATTGTCAATTTCAACATTTAGCATTGACATGGGAGACTCCTATGTTAAAGGCGAGAAACCTTTATGATATGAAGACATTTATACAAAACAATATCTAAACTATGGATTAAGGTATAACGAATTGTGTACCAGCCTCGCCAGCAATCATTTTTTCTAGGTCTGTTAAAGATCCAATCACAGCCCTTTCTCCTGTTTTATTTACAAAATCACATGCGGCTTCGACCTTGGGGCCCATTGACCCCTCATCGAATTTATATTTTTCAATTTCCTGTGGCGTAATTTTATCTAATTTTCTTGCATCTTTAGTCCCCCAATCCAAGTAAACTCCATCGGAATCAGTCGCCAAAATCAATACTCTTGCATTAATTTGTGTTGCTAATAATGCACTAGCTCTGTCTTTGTCTATGACTACTTCAACGCCCTTCAACGTACCATCTTTTTCATACATTGTCGGAATCCCGCCTCCGCCAGCACAAATTACTACTGTCCCTTTTTCTAATAACCAATGGATAGGCCTTAATTCAAAAATTCTTTGAGGAATTGGGGAAGGCACTGTTCTCCTCCATTTATCTCCATCAGGCGCTACTGTCCAACCTCTTTGCTTTGCCAATTCTTGTGCTTCTTTCTTTGTATAAACTGGACCTATTGGTTTTGTCGGATTATCAAATGCAGGATCATCTGGATCGACTTCGACCATTGTTAATAGTGTTGCAAAGGGAACTTCAATTGGTAGTAAGTTCCCCAACTCTTGCTCAATCATATATCCAATCATGCCTTCTGTTTGAGCCCCTAAAACATCTAAAGGATAAGATTTAACTTCTTTATATGCTGACGATTGAAGTGATAATAGTCCAACTTGTGGGCCATTACCATGTGTTATTACTACCTGATATTTATTTATTAGAGGTGCAATTGATTTTGCAGCAATCTTCACATTCCTTCTTTGATTTTCAGATGTTAAAGCCTCTCCTCTGCGCAATAGTGCATTTCCTCCTAGTGCGACAACCACCCTCATGTCTTGCGCAACGGGTATGTAGCGATAATAACGTCTATCCCTACCGGGTGCTATGTTTAGGCTAGGGTTGATTGTAAATCCGGATGCAGGTTTGGGAGGAAAACTTGGTCTCAAAGGTTCAGACGGCCAGGCAGAGATTGCCAGATCTCTCGGAGCCAGCGATAGATCAGGGCCAAGGCTTGAATTATTTCTAAATCATTTTCTTAATTTATATCGTGGAAAGTTTGAAGAAATATCATGGATAACTAGTAAGGGTAGAATGGGTACAGATTGGATACCTTTAGGGGCTAATATCGGCTCAATAATTGAAGTTCACGAATCTTCAGGAGATACTACTTTTGATGATACTCAAAATGCTGTTAAAGATATAATTAAGCATGGAATAGATTTACTTATTTATGCAGGTGGTGATGGAACTACTCGCGATATTATGGCTGAATTAGACAAATTGGGTTGCCCTAAAAAACCAGTAATAGGAGTTCCTACGGGAGTAAAAATGTATTCTGGATCTTTCGCTGCTTCTCCAAAAGCGGCTGCCGAAGTTCTTTCAGCTTGGATGAGAGGTGACTTGCTAGTTGCAAGTACTGAAGTTTTAGATTTAGATGAAGAGCGTTACAGAAATGGTGATTGGGTTGTTAGACATTATGCAGAAGCCATTACTCCCTCAAGCCCTCGTTGGATGCAAGGCTCCAAACAGAGGGTTGAAATATCTGGTGAAGAGGAGATTATCGAAGGTTTAGCTGATCATATAAATGAAATTCTTCTAAATGATAATACATTAATAATATGGGGTTCAGGGGGAACACTAGGTACAATTGGAGAGTTTTTAGGTTTTAATTTAACCACGCTTGGAATGGATGCAACACTTGGGAAAAAAATAATCGGATTGGATTTGGATGAAAAGGGATTATTAGAAATAATATCATTACATAAGGGAGAAATAATAGTTTTACTTTCTCCAATGGGGGGGCAAGGTTTTTTGATTGGAAGAGGTAATTTACAATTATCTCCAAACGTAATTCGTAAAATAGGAATTGATAACATTCTGGGAATAGTTACTCCTGCAAAACTTTTGTCTGTAAGAAAATTAAGAATAGAGACGGGAGACGAAGATTTGGACTCAGATTTTGCTTCAAAAAAGTACATGAAAGTACTGCAAGGATATCGTACCACTCGGGTTTTACCAGTTTCTATTGATTAGATTTCAATACCACAGGCCGCTTTTAATAATCCAAGAAAAGGAGGACTTGGCCTATTGGGTCTCGATTTAAATTCTGGATGATATTGCGTACCGATGTAATATGGATGATCATTCAATTCCATTATCTCGCATCGCTGACCAGTTTCATCCTTGCCGACAAAAATTAATCCAGCACTTTCAATCCTGTCTATTAACTTAGGATTAACTTCATATCTATGCCTATGTCTTTCATCAACGTATGGTTTATTTCCATATAATCTACGTATTTTACAGTCCTCAACCAAAAAAGGAGTGGGTTTGGTTCCAAGTCTCATAGTACCTCCCATGTGTGTTTTGGATATTTCTGGCATAAAAATAATAACAGGATTTTCTGAATCCTCAACAAACTCAGTTGAATTAGCATCCTTCATTCCGAGTACGTTTCTACAAAATTCAATTGTTGCAATCTGCAATCCTAGGCACACTCCTAGATAAGGTACTTTATTCTCTCTAGCGTACTTGGCTGCGAGAATCTTACCTTCAATACCTCTGCTACCAAATCCTCCAGGAACTAAGATTCCATCGGCTTCCTTTAATAATTTCCAAGAATGATCATAGATTTTTGAATCTGATTTTTTAATTTCATCTTCGAGATTTACTGACTCTATCCAATCAATAATTAATTTTCTACCTACATTATAAGATGAATGCTGTAAGGCCTTTATTACACTGAGGTAAGAATCTGATAATCCAGTGTATTTACCTACCATTGCAATATGTACCTCTTCTTCCAAAGAATCAACGTGATCGGCCATAATTTTCCAACTAACCAATAAACCTCTATCCTCCGGTAATTTAAAATCAAGTTTTTTAGATAGTATTTCACTTACGCCTTGTTTTTCCATCATAATTGGTACTTGATAGATATTTGAAACATCATGGGCAGAGACAACGGCGTTGGGAGATACATGGCAAAAAGCAGCTAATTTTTCACGTGTATCTTCAACTAATGGGACTTCAGATCTACATACCAAAATATCGGGAATTATTCCTAACCCCCTTAACTCCTTGACCGTATGTTGAGTAGGTTTTGTCTTCTGTTCGCCAACAGGCCCCATCACAGGAACTAAGCTAACATGGACAAAACAAATGTTTTCTTTCCCTACTCTAAATTGAAACTGCCTTAAAGATTCAATAAATGGGGCACTTTCAATATCTCCAACTGTGCCTCCTAGCTCAATCACACAAGCATCTGGGACGGAATCTGTGTTATCACTCGGCAAATGAGATACTCTCTCAATCCAGTCTTGAATTTCATCTGTTATGTGAGGGACAACCTGTACTGTTTTTCCTAAATAATCGCCTCTTCTTTCTCTTTCTATGACTGACGAGTAGACCTTACCTGTTGTAATATTATTATCTTTAGAAAGTGCAATATCTAAAAATCTCTCATAATTACCAAGATCAAGATCAGCCTCGCCTCCGTCATCTAAGACAAAAACCTCTCCATGCTCAAACGGACTCATGGTTCCAGCATCACTATTTACATATGGATCTATTTTTATTGCGGTAACGCTTAATCCTGATGATTTTAGTAATACTCCTATGCTACTCGCAGTAACTCCTTTTCCTAGTCCTGACAGCACGCCTCCGGTTACAACAACATACTTCATCTAATCAACAGGGTCAAAAGCGTGTATGCTAGACATATCAACATTGTCTATGACTAAATGTAACAATGTTACTTTAGGTTCATTTATCCAGTACCTTACCGAGTAACATGTTCGCGCCGGAAGCAAACCGTATCATGGTCACAGGTGCTTTGGGGCAAATAGGTACTGACTTAGTAGATGAATTGAGACAAAGATATGGTAATGAAAATGTTTTGGCAACAGATATCAGGCAAGTTTCTGGCCACTCTGGTGTAACTAATGGGCCATTTGAATTATTGAGCGTTCTTGATATTGATTCTATGGATAAAATTGTAAAAGATTATGATATAAGAAAAATATTTCATTTGGGAGCAATGCTGTCTGCTGTCGGGGAAAAAAAGCCAGACTTATGCAGGAAAATAAATATTGGGGGCGTGATTTCAGTGTTGGAAACAGCCAAGTCCAATGATTTGAAAGTTTATGCCCCATCTTCAATAGCTGTTTTTGGTCCAGACTCACCGAAACATGCCCCTCAAAATACTCCTCTGAACCCAACTACTGTTTATGGTGAAACCAAAGTTATTGGCGAGAATTTAATTAATGACTATTGGACAAAATATAATGTAGATGCTAGGGGGCTCAGATATCCTGGTTTAATTTCTTGGAAATCTCCGGCTGGAGGAGGGACTACTGATTACGCAGTCGAGATTTTCCAAGCCGCTTTAAATCACGGTCATTATGATTGCTTTGTTAAACCAGAAACAAGATTGCCAATGATGTATATGGATGATGCAATTAGAGCTACTTTGGAACTGATGGATTCTCCAATCGAATCAATTGGAAAATCTAGGCCAGGATATAATGTATCTGGACTATCATTTACTGCTCAAGAATTAGTCGATGCAATTAAAGACAAAGTTGATGGTTTCACATGCAATTTCTTTCCAGATATTAGGCAAAAATATGCTGATTCATGGCCAGATTCAATCGATGATTCATTTGCAAAGGAAGACTGGAGTTGGAAAGCAAAATATGATTTGAACAGAATTGTCGATTCTATGCTTGATAACCTTAATGATTAACTTAATCTTCTTCCGTTAGTTCATTTTGCCAATCCGGAGTTTGGGCTTCCTGTTTTGCCCACAATACATCATCTATACGAAGAACATTTATGGCCGCTTCAGTCGCTCCAGTTAATGCATGTTTCGCAACAAATAATGGATCTAATATTCCTGCGTCCATCATATTAATATTTTTACATGACTGAACATCTAGTCCTATCCACGGGCCGTCTTCTAATTCATTATTTTGAGCAGCAGATAATGATAAGATAGCGTCAATCGGATCCATGCCGCAATTCTCCGCCAAAACTCTTGGTATTATTTCTAATGCAGCTGCATAAGCCTCAATCGCTAACTGTTCCCGGCCGGATTGACTAGTAGCAAATATACGAAGGTGCCTAGCAAGATGTATGTGAGTTGCCCCTCCTCCAGGTAATATCGATGGATTTCTTTTGAGCCTATGAGCCACACCTAAAGCATCATCAAATGCACGCTTCATTTCATTTCTAATTTCTGGACTAGATCCTCTAATTACAAACGTCATACCTCCTCCAATATCGCCTTCAATAGTGGTATGCTTAACATCTGAAATTAATTTCTCTGCACGTTTGGCATAATTGCCTATATCCTCAAATTTTAAATTTAAAGGATTTCTTACTGGATTAGCACCAGTCATCTTTGATAATAATTCTAAATCTCGCCTCTCTAATCTCCTGTAAGTAGTAATTCCAGCATTTTTCAATGGGGTAATGGCTTCGTCCGCCACACCATCTCTAACAATTAATAAATCAACATCAAACGATTTAAGATGTTCAACTAATATTTTTATTTTTTCTAAATCTCTATTATGAAATTCTTTTAATGAACCAATACTTGTTATTTCTATCGAAGCGTCCATATCTATTTTTTTATTTTCCAAACCACCATCAATTATTGCGATTTTACCACCATTTGAGAATGCTAGTGTTTCCAAGTCTAATCTTGATTTTGGTAAAACTAATCCATGAATTAATTTTGAGTCTTTAATTCCTCCATTGCCAACTTGCAGTCTTTTTACTCGTAATCTTTCTAAATCCTCTCCTCCTTCTTCTGAAGAAAGTATATTTGCAGCTTCTATGGCATAATTCGTAAGCATAGAAGTAACTGAAGACTCAATTTTACCTGCTAATGAGGTTGAAACTATGGCATATTCAGAAATATCTTCAGAAATTTCCTTTGAAATGTTAGACAATTCTAGTATCGACTCTTCTAATGCTATTCTGTAGCCGTTAATAATTACGGTAGGATGAATGCCCATCCTCACTAATTCTAAAGAATTTTGTAAAATTTCAGCCATTAATAGAACTGTAGTTGTAGTCCCATCTCTAGCTGACTTGTCTTGTGAAGAAGATGTAGATATTAGTAACTGAGCAGTGGGATGTTCAACCTTAGCATTCTCGAGGACCGTAACTCCATCATTAGTAACAATAGTACTCCCTCCCTCTTCAACTAGCATTTTATCTAATCCTCTGGGGCCAAGTGTTGATCTCACTGCTCCTGCCAATGCAACAGCGGCTTTTACGTTATTAACAAGGGCAGCATGTCCCTTGATACGATCCGTATCTTCTAATACTATATCGTGCTCAGATTCGGTCATATAATCAATCCCAATGGATAATATGTTTTGAATCCGCTTGTTGTATTGTTCTTGATTAGTATAATCTAAGAACCGTTGTATTAATATATTCAACCTCTCTCCGACTAAACAACTTAAGGTTCACTAGTGATTGTTATGAGCGTTTCCAATAGAGATGAATGGGAAGAAAATATGTTAAAGGAAATGGCTAAAGTATTTTCTGAAATGGGCATGAATGTAGATATAAACATGCTTAAATCAATCATGAACCAACTAAAAGGTAGATTAGAAGATATGGGCATGAATATGGAAGATATGGCAAAAGCTAATGTCAATATGGATGTCAATAAAATGAATATAAATTTAGATCCAAAGGAATTAAGAAAAATGATGGAGCAAATGATGAATATCAATAATCCTGAAGGATTTGGAGATTTATTAAAAAATATCGGCGTAGATGTTAAGTTAGATGAGCCAGTAATTGAGATGGAAGCAGAAATTAATGATGCCAATGATGACGAAGAACTTGATCAAGATAACGTTCAAATTTATGGAGATAAAATGTACTTAACTGTAGATATATCTAGATATACAGATATTAATCAAGATTCCATGGAATTAAACCTCGCTAGTTCTGGAAACGTGCTCCAGATTATGAAAACTACTCAATTACGACCTTTCAAGAAGTTTAAGTTACCAGAAACAGCAAGTCGAATTATCAAATGGACATATAATAACGGAATATTGGATGTAACATTTGATATTAATTCAACAATGTATAATTAAAAATAGGAGATGAAAAAAATGAGTGGACCAGTAATAGGAATTGATTTAGGTACGACAAATAGTTGCGTTGCTACGCTGGAGGGTGGCCAAGCAGTTGTGATATCCAATTCGGAAGGAGCTAGAACAACTCCAAGTGTAGTTGCATTCACAAAAGATGGTGAAAGATTAGTCGGAATTACAGCAAAACGGCAAGCAGTAACGAACTCCGAGAGAACTATTCTTTCAGTAAAAAGAGAAATGGGTACTGATTGGTCTAAAAAAATCGATGAAGATACATATTCACCTCAGGAAGTTTCAGCCTTTATTCTTCAAAAATTAAAAGCAGATGCCGAAGAGTATCTGGGAAGAGAAGTTAAGCAAGCTGTAATAACATGTCCTGCTTATTTTTCTGACGCCCAAAGACAAGCAACAAAAGATGCAGGAAGAATCGCAGGATTGGAAGTACTTAGGATAATAAATGAGCCTACTGCAGCTGCTTTGGCTTATGGAGTTGATAAAGCTGATGATCAAACTATTTTGGTATATGATTTGGGCGGTGGTACCTTTGATGTATCTGTATTAGAGATATATCAAGTAGACGGTCAACCACAAATTGAGGTCAAGGCTACCAGCGGAGATAATCGCTTAGGTGGAGATGATTTTGATCAAGTAGTAGTTGATTGGTTAGTAAGTGAGTTTAAGAAATCCACAGGTATAGATTTGAGTAAAGATCTACAATCAATGAGTAGACTCAGGGAAGCAGCTGAAAAAGCTAAGATAGAACTTTCATCTTCAGCATCAACTCAAATTAACTTACCTTTTATCACTATGAGAGATGGCCAACCAGAACATTTAGATATCACTTTATCCAGATCTGATTTTGAAAAATTAATTAGTAATTTGATTGAAAGAACAATGTCTCCTACTCGCCGTGCCATGAAAGATTCAGGCGTAAAAAAGGGAGATGTAGACAAAGTAATATTAGTTGGAGGATCTACTAGAGTCCCTGCAGTTCAATCAGCTATTGAGAAAGAAGTAGGAAAAGCCCCGTTCAAAGGAATAAATCCAGATGAAGCAGTTGCAGTGGGTGCAACTTTACAAGCAGGAATAATTGTTGGCGATGAAGGAGTTACTGATGTATTATTATTGGATGTTACGCCCTTATCACTTGGTATCGAGACATTAGGGGGAATCACCACTCCAATGATTGAACGAAATACTACGATTCCTACACGTAAATCAGAAGTTTTCTCAACAGCCGCTGATAGTCAACCTGCAGTAGAAGTTCATGTTCTACAGGGTGAACGGGAGTTTGCAAAAGATAATATTACACTTGGCCAATTTCATCTCGTCGGAATTCCTCCTGCACCAAGGGGAGTACCACAAATAGAAGTTACATTCGATATAGATGCTAATGGAATAGTAAATGTATCTGCTAAGGATCTCGGAACAGGTACGGAACAATCTATCAAAATTGAAAGTCAAACATCATTATCTGAAGATGAAATAAATCAAAAAATCGAAGAAGCCGAAAAATTTGCTGAAGAAGATAAACTCCGGAAAGCCAGAGTTGAATTACGTAACCAAGCTGATAGCATCATATACCAAACTCGTAAAACTATTGAAGAAACTGGTGATAAACTTTCAGAGGAAGATACAACTCCAGTATCTGAAAAATTAAATGAATTAGAGGCCTTGATTATGGATGGCGAAGAAGCCATACCCTTGGAGGATATTGACGAAGCAGCAATACAAGCTAAATTATCAGAAGTTGAGCAATTAATGCACGGATTATCTACTAAAATATACGAAGCAGCTGCAGCCGAAATGGCGGAAGAGCAAACATCAGAGGAAGGCACTAATGATGGCGAAGACGGTGTTGTGGAAGCAGATTTCGAAGTTGTTGATTCCGATGATGAGGATGAATCTTAATTAATTATCATCAATCAATCTATGTAGAGTTCTAACATGAACTCCCGATACTCCATATTGGAATAAAGGATTTGAAGCTTCAGATTTTGCTTTACCCCCTGGTCCCCATGCTGTTCCAGCTATATCCAAATGTATCCATGATATCTGTTCCGAACTTTCTTCAAAATTACGGTTTGGAACAAACTGCTTCAGAAAAGCAGCAGCAGAATTGGATGAACCTGCTCTACCTCCAGATGATCCATTCCTAGTATCCGCGAATGCTGAATCTGTCATATATCTTTCAAAATCAGAATTTAGAGGCATTCTCCAAACATCTTCACCTTCTTTGATGGATGCATTTTTTAATTTATTTATCAATGAATCATCATTGCCCCACATTCCAGTTATTTGATTGCCAAGTGCAATAACAACTGCACCCGTTAAAGTTGCCAAATCAATGATGTATTCGGGATCAAATTCTCCTGCTTTCCACAATCCATCTGCTAAGACATTTCTACCTTCAGCATCTGTACTAAAAATCTCTACAGTTTTACCAGAATAAGTCGAAATAACATCTCCTGGACGATATGCTCCAGATCCAGGCATATTCTCAGCCAAGCAAGTTATGCCATTTACTCTTCTTTCATATCCGGTTGCCCATAGTGCTTCCATTAATCCAAAAACTGTGGCAGCACCACACATGTCATACTTCATATCCCACATTCCACTAGTGGGCTTAATTGATATTCCTCCTGTGTCAAAAGTTATTCCTTTTCCAACTATGCACGGCCTTGAAACTTCCTTATCTGCATCCGGATTAAGTGTAAATATTACCATACAAGGCTTCTTATCACTTCCCTTTCCAACATTGACCAATCCTCCCATTTTTAATTCTTGTAACTTTTCCCAGTCATAAACTTCAACTTTTACATTTTCTTTATCTGAAGCCCACTCCAGTGCTCTTTTAGCAAACTCCATTGGATACATTATATTTCCGGGCTCATTACCTAAATCTCTAGCCATGTGAACGCCACCAGTTATCTGAGTGATTCTATCCAATCCCTTTTGTAGATCTTCTTGAAATCTATTTTCTGCTTGAAAACTAATATTCCATTGTTCTAAACATTCATCTTTATCTATTTTTTTATGTTTATCAAAATTATAATCTCTTAACATCATGCCTTCAGCAAAATTTAACATATTTTCCAATATCCAATTATCGTTAAATCTCACCGTAACATCTACTCCCTTTTGTTTTGATAAAAAAGCAATGATTTTAGCACCTGAATTACGAATTAATTTATGAGTTATTTTTTTCTTATCTCCCATGCCAACTAATAAAATTTTACAGTCGGGAGTCCATAATGATATTTTTTGATCAATTTTTGCTTTGAACTCTTTGGAAACTATGGCTTCTCTTATCAAATTTTTCTGAGACGAATTTAGTCCTTTAAGAGATTCTTCTGGTATTTTTTCTATACCTTCAAAGACAGGTAATATTAGTTGCATTCCTATATCTATAAATTCACTACTAATCCACTTCATAATGTCTCACAATTCCCCTATTTCTACATACAATTAGTATAATTGATTTCACTATGATTACACTATGTATGACCTAAGCGGATAAGTTAGGCATGTTCAATCCTTCTGCGCCCGAATCAAGCAAGTTTGGCAAGCAACAATTTTTGTAGCTATTAAAGCTGCATTAAATTCTGTTAATAAATCAGTACCGCCTTGATTTATTTCATTAATATCGGCACCTATTATTTCTGTCCCATCCGCAAAAAATAATTTTTCAATTAATTCTATTGCTTGCCAATATGATAAACCACCAGGCATCGGTGTCCCAGTGGATGGAACTAATGATGAATCAAGTCCGTCGATATCAAAAGTCAACCAAATTGGCCCTCTCAATTCCTCAATTTTATTTAGTAACTTGGCCCATGTCTTATTTTTATTTCGTAGTCCAAATAAGTCTCTAGCAAACCATGTATCGACTCTAACATCATCGTTAATTATTTCGAATTCCTCTTTATTAAATGCTCTAACTCCAATTTGAATCACCTTTCCTACGCCTGAATCTAAACATCTTCTAACGACGGTACCATGTGAAAATTTTTCTCCATTCAACTCATTCCTTAAATCAGCATGAGCATCAATTTGAACTATTGTTAAATCTTGCAAATAATTTATTTTAGAATTTTCAGATAAACTTTCAATAATCGGGAGTAGGATGCCATGCTCACCTCCCAAAATAAGTGGAAATTGTTTACCATTAGTCCAAGGTTTTACGTATTCTTTAATTGAATCTAATTGCTTTTCTAAAGTACCCTCATCTGAACTCCAAGGAATAGATGTGTGAAAAGATAATCCACAAGGTAATTCATTTTCCAATATCTCATCATATAATTCAACTTGAGAACTTACTTCTAAGCATGCATCAGGGCCCATTGCAGTCCCTTCTTTCCAACTTGTAGTTATATCCAAAGGAATTGGTAATATTGCGATGTCCCATGGTCCATATTTAGACTCTTTAAGGCCGAGAAATGTTTGTCTGCCTGACTGACTCACAGCATATCGGAGGATACTATGAAAATTAATCACTTCGGATGTTTTAGTCTATAAAAATACACATTATGTGACATGGTTGAAATAACGAGGCGTCTCGTAGTAGAAGTACTGAGGTACTATGGGATGGGGTTGACACTAGCACAACTCACTCAGGCTATAAGGACAAAAGTCGATATAGATATGGAAACTGTTGTTGCTGAAAATATAGCCGAACATGCTTTAGGTTTTTTTGGTTTCTCTAATAGAATTATCGATAACGCATTAGAGCCTACAGATAGAAATTTATTTTATCAATTACAGGATTATGATTTGTTAACTACTGAATCAGAAGAAACAACCCTTTGGGACGGCCGGGAGTGGAGAATTCATTATTGGAAATTTAAAGCAAATGCAGAAGCATTTGCCCTAGCTGCTGCTGAAGCTGCAAAGAACAAAGGAAGTGTTAAGGAAAACGATCCTTATGCTGGAATTTACGACGATGTACCAACATCACTGTGGAGAGAACGTTCCGGCGTTGATGATGATTATATCGAACCACTGTTTTAAAATTTCCAATAATGCTAATATAGTAGTCAAATGACTTATATTAATCATTTATTTTTTTCAAACTGTATTTCTTAAAATCATAATCAGGGAAAAAACAATTTGATATACTTTCACAATTAAGAAAATAAATGAGAGAGACTATGAAATCACAATCCTCAATAATTTTTATTACAATATTAATACTTAGCTTAATGCCAATTTCAATACTTGGTGAAGATTCTGAATCTAATGTTACATGTGAAATTATTGTAGATTGGGATGTTATAAATCAATTTGAGAATCTAAATTATACTTCTGAAATTCTACATAGGTATACCGTCATTTTTGATCCTCCTTATTCCAATGGAGATTCTCCAGGAGGAGTTGATATTCAAATTCAACAATTCCGTGACGGCATAAATATTCTAGAAAATAATGACTACAATTCAGTTAACGCAGGAGGCTTTATTGACATAGTAATTGACAATATACCAAAATTTGCCGATATAATATCAATTAATTTAGATACTGGTGAGGCACAATGTTCTAGATCAATTGAAGTCACCCAATGGAATCAACCAATATCCGATCACGAAATAACAAGAGAAACAACATGGGCAATTGAAGAAAAACAAAGGGAAGATGGCCAATCATTGTCATTCGAAGGCAGGGGATGGCAGAAAAGAACTGCTTCATTAATGGAATCTAATGAATTAGGAAATGGTTCTATAATTTTGGATATTTCCGATGGATCCAATGTTGGAGAATTAAATTTAGATTTAGAAAAGATATGGTTAAATGAGACCTATGATGGACTTGAACTACTTAAACAAGAATTTGAAATGTTTGGTAGTGGCTCAATTATTTTAACGAATGATGCGGATAATGAATTATTCATCGAAGCACAAATAAGGGATGCATATATTTTACGTTCATTATCTGGTGATACTCTAACAGAAAGAATAAGTATAGAGGGTTCCGGATTTATTTCTTTTAATGAAGGCTCCAATACTAGTTCACAAGGTGGTTTTGGAGAAGTCTCTCTTTTTTACTATGAAACATGGGATGAGGATGGAGTTAGACGTTTACAAGACACTCAATTAGAAGCAAATATGACATTAAGGATAAGCGCAGGAGGTACATTTTCGTTCGATCTCGACGACTTCTTTTTTAGAGATAAATGGGAAAATGGTCTACAACAAGATCAATATTTGAAAATGTTAGGTTCTGGAGATTTTGATTTTATTGCTTCAGAATCACCATATATAGAAGTTAATGGTACTATTCCATTAATACATATTGAATCAGAAGGAGGTGAAACTATTTCTGATACCATTATTGTTGATGGGAATTATGATGGTGATGCTGAAGGTAGTTTTGGCCTTGTTAGGCAAATTGTTGATTCAGGTGCATATCAGAATGAAAATGGGCAATTTTTTGAAGCAGATAAGATACAGGATGAATTTTGGTTCAATGTTTCTGCCACCCCCCTGGGTCCAATAGATCAAGAATTTAATGCAGAACATAATCTCACATATGAGTACACGGTACCGCAATTATATTGGGAAAATAGAACATTAAAATATGAATATATTGAAGATAACGGTTCAGTTAACTACGAGTTTCCCCCGGACTCTCCGACTATTTTACAACCAATCGCACCTTCATCGGAGTCCATATTCTCTAATCCTATATCGAGGGAGACTGGATTATGCCCTGAAACCGTCCTCATTGGTGATAGATTTACTTTAGTGGGCAATTCTATACTCACACTCGAAGTTGAGATAAAAGGATTCGATTCTGCAATTATTGACTCTCATTTGGTATCTACTGCTATTTGGGAAGGAGAATATGATAATGGGGCTTTTGCAAATGGGAGTATCATAAATGAGGGCTTACTTGCTGGACTTCTTAGTGAAGTGTATCGAAATGTGGATTTAGGTATTGAAAATATGTCAAATAATCAAACTACGGTATTTATTGAACATCAATCAATAGATGAGATAATATATCCTTCAATAATTACCGAAGCGGAAAATACATTACCAAGTATTAATATCTCAAGTGAGTCTTCAGTAAACTTTAGGGAAGGCATTCTATTTACCGAAGGAGGATTTGCACATCTTGAAATTAAAGTTGAGGATATAGATACAGATATGCTTTCAGTATACGCTGATTTATCTCAATTAGGTTTAGGAATGATGCCTTTATCAGATTCTGGATTAAATGGAGACTTAGTAATAAGAGATGGGATTTGGACTTCAGAAATTATTCATAATGGTTTAGAATACGGGATAATAAATTTTAATGTATATATGAATGATATTTGGTCATCGGTGAACCAATCTGTTTCCCTAGAGGTAACCAATTCAGCACCAAGAATGCTGTCTATGGATTTTAATCCTCTTACTGCCTTCAGAGGAGATAATATTTCTATTAAAATTAAGGCATTTGATGGCCATGGTATTGAATCAATTGTAGTTGATATGTTCGCAAATGGCGGAGAATTAACTTTTTTGGAATATGATGGAGATGCATGGACAGGTGAATTAATAATCAAAGATACAGTATCTCCTGGTGAAATTTACTTAAATGTCAAACTTACAGATAAATATGGGGAATCTAGATTAACTAGTAAAATTTACTCGGACGGGAAGTTTATAGAGGGGCGTAAATTAATAATAGTAAACGAGCCCCCAAGTACACAAAATATTACAATTATAAAAAATAATAAAATTGTCGAAACGATATCAATTCCCAATATGGGAAATCAAATCACTCACTCCTTAGAAGTACAAATAACGGACATTGATGATATCTCATCTGCCCAAATTAAAATAGGTAGATTAGCACCAATTGGAAGTTCAAACACTTGGCTTTTGATGTCTGATGATGGAATGGGTGAAGATAGAGTCGCAAAAGATGGAATTTATACGATATCATTTGATGTACGTAGTACTCTCCAGGAGGGAGATTTTAATATTTTTATACGTGCAACTGATAATTACTTGTCAATGACTCCATCAAATTTACAATCTCATACTTTGGTTTTAGAGAAAGTCTCATCTAATGAAAATATTGATAATAACTGGTTAAAGAATAATTCAATGAATTTAATTATGCTTAGTATGATGCTAATATTAATTTCTGGCGTTGGCGGCGCATTTTATTTAATTAGAAAATCAGAAATATAATTCATGTCAATTTTCCTATGGTACGAGTGCCGGGATTTGAACCCGGGTTCAGGCGTTGGCAACGCCCGGTGATAACCACTACACTACACTCGTGTAACATGCGGGAGCCATGATTTGCTTTTCTAGACGCCGGTACGATGTCATTATAATTGATGAATATATTTTGAAATTCTATCCCTAGTTTCTCTATAAAAATCTAAATCTTGGCCATAAGGATCTTTTAAATTCCAATCAATATCGATATTTATTTCAGGGCATTCAACTCCGCAACCCATACTAATTATCTTGTCAAAGCCAGTTATATCAATTTCTGATATTGACTTAGGTCTTTGCATGCTTATATCTATATTTACTTCTGAAAGCACATATATAGTATTATTTGCCACTTTATTTCCTGGATGTGTTCCTGCAGAGTTTGCATGATGTCCAAGATTTTTAGCTATAGCCTCTGCCATTTGACTACGGCATGTATTTCCCACGCAGACGAATAATAACTTCATGAAAAATTGTTCTTATTGAACTTAATTAACTTTACCAATATATGTTATATATTTTTATAAAATTTCATAATAATTATATAATATTCTTTGGCTATATTTGAAGTACACTCAACTATTCCACAGGATTATGAGTGATTCGCCCGTTAGTCAACATAATCAATCAGGGGCCTCAAAATCTCCGGAACAAAACCCCAGTAATGAACAAAAAACACAAATGGAACAGGCATATAGGGAATTACAAAGAAAAATGCGTATTGCCAAACTTGGAGAAGACATTAAACACAAAATCCTAGTTTTATCGGGAAAAGGAGGAGTCGGTAAATCAACAGTTGCCACAGGATTAGCTATTTCTCTAGCAATAAAAGGTATGAAAGTAGGCCTTATGGATATTGACATAACTGGACCCAATATTCCAAAAATGTTAGGATTGGATAATACCGATTTAACAGTAGAAAATGAACAAATATATCCGGCAATAGGGCCTCATGGTGTCAAAGTAATTTCAATGGCATTTTTAATCGAAGATCCAGATAAACCAGTTATATGGAGAGGGCCAATAAAATTAGGGGCAATTCAACAATTTATTGGTGATGTGGCTTGGGGTAAACTCGATGCACTAATTGTAGATTTCCCGCCGGGAACTAGTGATGAACCTTTGACAGTCAGTCAGCACCTTCCTGGAATAGATGGAGTAGTCATAGTTACAACGCCTCAAGAGGTCGCACTTTTGGATAGTAGAAAATCAATAAATTTTGCAAAAACTCTTTCTGTCCCCGTCCTGGGAGTAGTGGAAAATATGAGTGGGTATTCTATCAAAGGTAAGGGAAGTCCCAACTCAATAGTTTCACTAATAGGCCCTGAAGGAACACCAATTGAATGTAAGTGCGATGAAGAAGGAAATTGGTCAATGATTTTAGATCTATTTAAGAAAGGTGGCGGACTTTTAGCTGCCAATGAATTAGAAGTACCTTACCTAGGTTCCTTGCCATTTGATCCAGGCATTGTTAGGGGTGGAGATGATGGAGTTCACAGAATAGTTGCCGAACCTGAGGGCGATACAGCAAAAGCATTTGATATTATAGTTGAAAATATTCTTAATTCATTAGATGGGGATTCTACTAATACTCTAAAAATCATCTAATTCAGTCATAATCATGGGTCGATTTGATTTCATAAAAGCCACTCCCGTAGAATGATACGATGGTTGCTGAGACTGGGATTTACATAACCTGGGTAACTGGAGCAATTATACTTAGTTTGGCATCAATGCCAATTTTCAAGCCACCTTATGCTAAATTAACAATCGATGGTTTTATCGATATGTTCAGACGTTATTGGGCTCACATAATCTTAGTATTTTCTGTTTATGTTTGGAAAGATATATTTGACGGACTAGATAGATCAATTATGGCCAATACAAGAATAGATATGACTCCGTATGTTTATGCAATTGAGGGCGATGTTGTTTTATGGGTACAAGAAGGATTTAGAAGTTTTTTATTAGATCAATTCTTTACTCATTTTTATGTTATGGGATTTATGTCAGTAACATTTTCATCGCTAATATATCCAATATATTTTGATGATAGGCATATGGCAGATAGGGTTTGTTTGTCAATATTTTGGGTTTACATACTCGCATTACCATTTTATATTTTATTTAATGTGAGAGTAACAGGCGACCATATTCCAGCTATGGCAACTATTGCATATGATTTGACGCCGGAAATTCATAATTGGTTTACCCGAATTGATCCATTTACAAATGGTATGCCAAGTCTGCATATAGGCTTGCCATTTGCGGTTTGGCTCACTTTACAAAAATGGGATGAAGATGGAAGATGGGCAAAATTTTCTAATTTTATTTTACTATTCATTTCAGTAACTGCATTCACCATCATATATCTGGGCATTCATTGGCTATTAGATATAATAGGGGGGATGCTGATTGCAATGCTTGCAGTACAAATGTCACAAAAAACTCATAAATCAATTTGGAATATTTTCGATGAAAGAAGATTTTCCCATCGCCTAGCTAGAATACTTGACAATCCAAGAGATTCTATTTCTAGTTCAATAGAACTCTTCAAAAAATTAATTGAACCATACCAAGAACCTAGTAAAAAACAAACAAGTCTCTTCATTGCAACTTTATTGATATCAACAAGTGGAATATTATTGTGGGATGCTACACATCAAAATCTTCCACTTGAGGGTGCAGAATGGCCGACATCGACGGCAGGTTCCGGAGAGTGGCTAATTACAATTGAAGAATTGCCGGATGAAACTATTTTTGTTGCAGCTTGGAATACTACTTCACTAGATAATCGTACTATCTCAACCAAGCCATGGGCGACTACTCCAAAAGTAACCACTTCTGATTTAGGTTTTGCTTTATTTACAAATGAACGCATAGATTATTTTGAATTTGATGATGGGAAAGGAATATTACAACCACTTTTCAAAATTTATCCTGAAGATATAATACTAGATATCTCTATCGCCGCAGATAACGATGAAGTGAATATAATGATACTACATGATAATTTAATTAAGATAGTAAATAAAAATGGAGAAGGCATTCCTATTCCGGAAGCTTTGAACTCTACTGCAATCACATCATCAAATAATATGATTGCATGGGCGTCAAACTCAACTTTTGGTCCAATTGTTAATATCACTTCTTTAGATTATCTAATAAATACAAATATAGAAATCAAGTCGAAAGATCTTCTTTCTGACCAAACTCTGTTATCTGATGATATAGTTTTGGATTATAAAAATTCTACTATAAGTAAGTTAGAAATGGATGGTAATTGGTTAGTTGCAGTCGTTGACTTAGGGCCAATTGATAGGTTAATTTTAATCGATATCTTAACTGGTAATCAGACTATTCTTGGAGATCCTCTATGGCAATCTTCATCTCCAAGTATCTCAGATAATAATATTGCATTTTTACAAATTAGTGGTTGGAACCCTACATTAACAATAGATGACCAACCAAATAATAATGATGTTTGGTTATATAATATGGAGACTAATTTATCAACTCAATTAACATTTGACCAAGTAAATGAACAACACCCACAAGTTCTCAAAGGAAGCGTGGCATGGTTAGAGACAAGGCCTAGTTCTAGTCCTGTATTAATTGTACATTCACTAGAAGAAATCTTTCAACCATATTCTTCAGTTGTAATCCAAACAGCTATTTTAATGTTAATCCCATTAATATTTGTTTGGTCTTCGCAATCAATAAAAGAAAATAAAACTTAATTATTCTGCTAATCTAAACATTTCTTCCAAGCTTTTTTTAGCTTTTAATATTATTTCGTCATCCAATTCAATAATTTGTTCTGATGTTGGATTCCTTAAAGACTGTAAAATATCTTCTAAATGAGTTTTTTTCATATGTTTACACATTACGCATGCCCCTATGACATTCAAATCATTTTTAGTTTCAGCCAATATTCTATCTACAGTTCCACATTCTGTTATCAACATCACATTTTTCTCACCATTTTCAGATAGTTCTATGGTTTTCGTTATCAAAACTTCACTACTTCCAACTATGTCACTTTCTTCTAATACCTCAGCATCACATTCGGGGTGACTAAGAACTGTAAGATTAATTCCTTGAGCATTCATTCTTTTTCTCCAATTTCTAATTTTTTCTCCAGTAAAAATAGCGTGAACCTCACACTCACCATCATAAATGATAACTTCTTTCTTCCCTCTAAGTGAATTTTGTAGATGTTTGCCCATAAATTTATCTGGAACAAAAATTAATTTATCTCCAGGAAGCCTCTCACATATCTTTAGGTAATTGCTACTGGTAACGCAAACATCACATTCAGCTTTTACTTCTGCAGTTGTGTTGATGTAGCAAGCCACAGGAACTCCTGGAAACAGCCTCTTTAATTCTCTTACATCTCCAGCACTTATTCCATCACTGAGGGAGCATCCAGCATCAGGAGATGGATGAATAATGGTCTTTAAAGGGCTAACTATTTTAGCGGTTTCAGCCATAAATCTTACGCTAGAAAAAAGAATTATTTGTTGCGAAGCATCTCTAGCAGACTTGGATAATGAATAACTATCTGAAACTTCATCGGCAACTCCATAAATTATATCAGGAGTTTGATAAGAATGCGCTATTAAAAAAACATCCTTTTCTTTTTTTAGTTGATTTATTTCCAATGTCAAAGGCGCTATAGTCTTACAAATATCTACAGTCCATCTTTCCTTTTGATTAATTTTATTGTATAGACGTTCAGATTCTGCATAAATATCCTCTTCTGAATACTTTTTTACAATAACTCCCTTTTTGATTCTGGGAGGTGATGGCAACTCAATTGTCATATCTATAATACCCCCCTCGAATGAAACCGCTTTGAAGGTATGTCACATCCGAATGGTATGGAGGGCGCCACTATTCCAATGTGGATAGAAGATATCGTCATGCACAAGGGCGCCGAAGCAACAGTTACAAGTGGCTCATGGCTTGGTAAATCAGCAGTCCTGAAAGTGAGGTCACCCCGAGGATATCGTACACCAAAATTAGATCAAAAATTAACACGTCAAAGGCTTTCAGTAGAAGCTAGAGTTTTGGGGAGATTACAAAAGGATAATTTTCCCTCTCCCTCATTATATGACCTGGATCTAGATAATGGTTGGATTTTAATTTCCAGATTTGAAGGTAAACCACTTTATGATTCATTAAATGAGGATTTAAATTCCTTGGAAAAGATTAAAAAATTTGGTAAATTAATAAGAAAATTACATGAATTTGGAATTTCCCATGGGGACCTAACTACTCATAATGTATTAATAGATAAATATAATAATTTACATTTAATCGATTTTGGGTTGGCACGAATATTTCCAGAATTAGAGCACTTGGGATTAGATTTACAAGTTCTCAATGAGTGCCTCACAGCCAGCCATTCAGAATATGAAAATGCTGTAGATATTATGTTATCAGGATATTTCGAATCCGATTTAAAATTGCCCAATATAATAAGTGCTGGCGAAGTAATATCTCGCTTTAATGAAATTAGAGGTAGAGTTAGATATCATGCATAGGTGAAAAAAATGAAAATACTTTTTGCAACTGGAAATAAAAATAAGATTACAGAAGCAAACACTTTATTCAGAGAATTAGGATATGATGTCGAGGGGTTACTTGTAAATGGTGACCGACCAAATTTTATTGAACCCCAATGCAATAGTTTAATGGAAGTAGCATTATCAAAAATTGTCCAAGCACGGGCTATGATTAAGAATTCTGATTTAGAAGGTTGTGCTATTTTAGTAGAGGATTCAGGGATTTTCATCGATTCAATAGAAAATTTCCCTGGTGTATTTTCTTCATTTATATTTGAAACAATAGGAATATCTGGTATTTTAAAATTATTGGAAAATTCTCAAGACAGGGGTGCAGAATATCGATGTGTTACCATTTTAGATTGGAATGGAAAAACCTATCATTCAAATGGAATCTGTAAGGGAAAATTAGGAAAAAAAGAATTAGGTAAAAATGGTTTCGGGTATGATCCAATTTTTATCCCTCACGAGGGTAAAGGTAGAACCTTCTCCGAAATGACCGAAATTGAAAAATCATCAATATCACATCGCAGTAATTCTTTAAGGGGGCTATTAACATCTTTACAACATCCGTCAAAGTGAATAGAACAATCCTCTCGTGTATCAATAGGTGAGTCCATGCCGTCAATGACAAAAGTACTAATTTGGTTCTTATTATTCATCAGTATCCCCTTCTATCTAGTTTATATTGTAAAAGAAGGTATCGAGTTTCAGATTGCCGGAGGAATATTGATATTATCTCTCACTTCACTACTTATGTTCGGAGGTGGAAATTCCATAGTAAAAATCACCGAACAAAAAATAAATTACTCTGCCCAAATAGAAAAAAAAATAGAACCTTTGGATTTACCTGCTCCAGTTTTAGAATTAGAAGGGCCAAGTTATCGCCGCGAGGAAAAGTTAAGACGCACTCGTAAAATTACAAATTCAGAAGAAAATATCCCTAAAATTCATCAAAAATTAATCGATACACCCGAACCTGGGATTTTATCAGAAAATGATTTAGAAAATAAAAGTGGTAAAAATATAGCCATGAAATATGTCGCATCTTCAGATCCTCAATCACAGATGGAATCAGAAATTGATAATTTTATCAGAGAAAAGAGAATTATTAGGGATGAATTAAAGAAGAAAATTACTATCGAAAGGAGAATAGAATTAGCAAAGAGAAAAATTTCTAAGGTTGATAAATGGGCGGGTATCGAGGATGGAGAAGATATTTCTCAACAACTCAGAGATATAAATCACGGTTTAACAGTTATTTCCGAATCTAAAGTAGCCGACCCAAGTATACCTTATGGGATATCATATGTCCGAATTGATCACCAAAGAATATTAAAAGTTAGAATGCCACTTAAAATTGATACTCCCCCAAATGATGCTAAATTGTCTAATGATAATTTAGATACTACTCCAAACTTGATTTTATCGAATCCTCCAGGCCTTCCTCCGTTACCAAATCCTCCAGGCCTTCCTCCGTTACCAAATCCTCCAGGCCTTCCTCCATTACCAAATAATGAATTTAATAATCAAAAAGATTAGTAATATATTTTTGACCGTATTATTCAAGCCATATGATGCATGCCGACATATATGGAAGACGTATTACTGGTTGAAGATATTCTTGTAGAAAACTCAAATCCCTCTGGCGGACTAGTCTCTATTTGGACTATTAATCGCCCAAATAAATTAAATTCATTAAATCTGAAAGTACATGAGGAAATAAAAAATCAATGCAAAAGGGCAGAGTCTGATGATAATATTAGAGTTGTCATAATAAAGGGGGCTTTACCATTATCTGTGCCAGAAGGAACTAAACAAAAACCTAAGTCGTTTGCTGCTGGTGCCGATATTTCAGAATTTGAGGGAAAAAATTCTGATCAAGTAAGGCCGTTTTTCGAAGATAATGGATGGGAGGCAATTTGGAATTTATCAAAACCAACTATTGCTATGATCGATGGATTTGCATTAGGCGGAGGTACTGAATTAGCACTATCTTGTGATATGAGGGTAGCATCAAAGGATTCTAAGTTTGGGCAACCTGAAATAAATTTGGGCCTAATTCCAGGTGGAGGAGGCACTCAACGCTTGTGCAGACTCTTGGGCTATGGTAAAGCAATGGAAATTGTGTTGACTGGTGACATGTTCGGGGCCGAAGATGCATTAAGAATCGGACTAGTAAATAAGGTGGAGGAATCAAATGATTTGGAATCAACTACAATGTCCCTAGCTATGAATATAGCCCAAAAATCTCCCTATACCATCAAAGTAGCAAAAAGGACCATTCGGGCTTCTCTTGATTTGCCCTTCACAGAAGGAGTTCTTACAGAGCGTTCAGAATTTGTAGCTCTCTTTGATACGGAAGATAAAGAAATCGGAGTAAAAGCCTTTTTAGAAAGAAAAAGTCCGAAATGGCTAGGAAGATAAAATATTAATCATTTCTGGATTGATTTTATTTCTAGAAATTCGTATAATCCGTGCAATCCTAATTCTCTCCCATTACCTGATGCCTTATATCCTCCAAACGGTGCATCAACATTAAAAAATCCTCCATTTATACTAATTTGACCTGTTCGCATCCCTTTGGCAAATTCAATAGCCCGTTCTTCACTATCGGACCAAACTCCTCCGGATAGGCCATAAATTGAATCATTTGCTAGAGAAAGTGCTTCATTTTCATTATTATATGTCGCAATTACAAGGACTGGGCCAAATATTTCTTCTTTCCATATCTTCATTTTCGGCGTAACATCGGCAAAAATTGTAGGTTTAACAAAAAAACCTTTGTCTAAATTAATGGGCATTCCTAGGCCACCTGATATCAGTGAAGCGCCTTCATTAATTCCTGTTTCAATATATTTTGTTACACTTTCTTGTTGTTTTTTACTTGCCATTGGGCCACAACGTATACTTTCATCCAATGGATCTCCGACAGTATATGAATCATTTTTATCTGCAATAATCTTACATATTTCTTCTTTCATATGTTCGGGAATTATTAATCTTGTCAGTGCTGAACATGTTTGACCATTATTTTGATGACACGCACTAAGTGCTCTTTTTGCAACTAATGCCGGTTCAGCATCATCTAAAATAACATTAGCACTCTTTCCACCCAATTCTAATGTTACTCGTTTAACACTCTTAGCAGCAGCATGACTTACTGCAACGCCAGCGTTTGTAGATCCGGTGAATGATACCATATCTACATCCGGATGACTCGAAAGATATTCTCCTATCTCTGATCCATGGCCAGAGACTAAGTTGAAAACACCTGCAGGGAGGCCAATATCATGCAGTATCTCAGCAAGTATAAATGCACTAATTGGAGCTTCTTTTGAAGGCTTTAAGATCATAGTACAACCAGCTGCGATAGCCGGGGCAACCTTTCCAATTATTTGATGCAATGGAAAATTCCATGGAGTTATAAAGGCACAAACACCTATCCCTTCTCTAATAATTAATGAATTTCGAACCTCTTCTGACCATTCAAAATTTTCTAAAATCTTTGAATAAGAACGAGACACAACTCTAGGAGTTCCTACCATTGCAGTTCTAGAGTAACCTATTGGAGTCCCAACTTCCGAAGTTATGGCTTGAGCCAATTCTTCTCCACGTTCCTTAATTGCACTAGATAATGAATTAAGAATTTCCATTCTTTTTACTATACTACTTTTTGACCAGTCCTTGAATGCTTCTTTAGCAGATTCAACTGCCATATCAATATCATTTGTTGAACCAGCAGGAACATAGCCAATATTCTCTTCATTTGTAGGATTGATAATTTCAATTTTTGCCCTTCCATCAGGCATTACCCATTTTCCATTGATGTATAGCTCTTCGCGGTTCTGCATATGTTGACGGAAGCGCCACATCTTAAGATATTCATGCATTTGAAAAAGAATCACTTCTAGGGGTTGTTATGGTTTTAACAGTTGAAAGGCATGAAGGCGGTGTAGCATTAGTAACTCTTTCAAAAAATGCATCAAAAAATACATTTAATTCAAATAATATTGACACTTTAATTAATTCTCTGGAAAACCTAATGGAAGACAACTCATGTTTATCTATAATTATTACAGGAACGGGAAAATTCTTCAGCGCTGGAGGATCAATTAACGAATTTGCTGATGCAATAGATGAAGGTAATATAGGTTCATTAGTAGAAGAAATGACTGGTAAATTACATTCATTGATATTAAAAATTCGTGGCTCTTCGAAAATATTTGTTGCTGCAATAAACGGTTCAGTTGCAGGAGGGGGATTAGGCTTGGCTCTTGCAACGGATTATAGGATCTCAATATCAAATGCTAAGTTAACTGCAGCATTCTTTCCTTTAGGGGCATCTCCTGATGGAGGAGTAACATGGCTTCTTCCCAGACTTGTTGGAACTCAAGTATCCAAAAGATTCTTTTTCAATAATGAAGTTTGGAATGGTGACAAAGCCCTTGAATTAGGTGCTATTGATGAGATATGTAATTCTGAAGAATTAATAAATAAATCTTTACAAATAGCAAAAAAATGGGGAAAATGGTCAATAATGAGTCGACGTTCAACTAAGCAACTATTAGATGCTTCAACATCTACTTTTTTTGAAACACAATTGGAATTTGAACGCGCACTTATGATATCTTCATCTTTGTCGCCTGAGTTTTCTGAAGGTGTTTCATCATTCCTAGAGAAACGAAAACCCATCTTCAATAAATCGGAGGAATAACAATCAATAAAAAAAGATTAATAATAATGCGGCATGCTAAAAGTAGTCACAAGAATCTAAATTTAAATGATCATGATCGCCCTCTAAATACTCGTGGTTTGAATGACGCACCTAGAATTCATCAGGAATTATCTAGGATAAATTTTCTTCCAAATTTGATATTAGTCAGCAGTTCAACACGCACTCTCGAAACATTATCTGCAATGAATTTTGATTCGAATGACGTCGAAATAAAAATCATGCCAGAGATATATCTTGCAGGAATTGATCAATTATTGTTATCATTGGAACATTGTCATGATCATGGTACAACTATGATATTAGGACATAATCCGGGTTGTGAGTTACTGATTAATAGTTTAACTGGTGAATGGCACGAGATGCCAACCGCATCAGTAGCTTTAATTTACGAAAATAATGGCAATTGGATTTTAGAGAGAATAATAAAACCAAAAGATTTAAATTTTTTATAATTTAGCTAATCTGTCTACCTGATTTAGGGCAGATTTTAACAAGAAAAATGCAATTACTGTACCTGCAGTAAATGAAAATCCAATGTACATATGAGTAGTATACATCAATATACCAATACTTACTAGTGAAAAGTAAGAAACTGTTTGACAGATAACTGATAATCTTAGTAACATTTGATACTCTAACTCATGTACATTGGTTGTTTCTTGAATATGGGAATTAATGAGGAAAAAAATAGCCTGAAATGGCAAAGCAATAGCAAGTATAGATAGGCAAATAACAGTTAAAAGTTCGGGATTATCCTGATCTAATTCTAATCCCCTAAATAATAAATTACCAGAGTTTAATCCAATAATGGCAGCGTGTATTGCCCATGCCTTATCTGAATGATCATCTTGACTACCTCCCTCATGTGTCATGTGTTGATGCACTTTTCCTGACTGTTGAAGGTTACCCTAAATATATACAAATAATTACGTATTTACTACAATATCATTCCTGTCGAGTATCTCTTCACTGTAATGAGTGATAGGAAATTATATGCCGAAAATTACGATCCTAATACTTATTATTTAATGCTAATAACACTACGAATCATATTAATAATAAAGGTGTGCAAATTTTTTCCTAACCTTTTTTATCTTTGGTGCAACTACCATTGCACAATATGGTTGGTATGAATTTTTACTATAATAGTCATGATGATGTTTTTCAGCTTCATAAAATTCCTTCAATTCTACAACTTCAGTGACGATTTTATCTTTATATGAAGTAAGTATATCTTCTATAACTAATTTTATTTCTTCTTTCTGTTCTAAATTTTTGAATAAAATGATACTCCTATATTGTGGTCCTATATCATTGCCTTGCCGATTTAGTTGTGTTGGGTCGTGAGAAGTAAAAAAAACCATTAATAATTTTTTTAATGATATCATATCAGGATCAAAACTCACTTTAACAACTTCTGCATGCCCTGTTTTCTTACTACAAACTTGCTCATAGGTTGGATTTTTTAGATGTCCTCCAGAATATCCTGGAACAACTCCATTCACTCCCTTAAGTCCAGTCAAAGCCCCTTCTGTACACCAAAAACAACCTCCGCCAAATACTATATCATCCATAAAATCATCTTCTATAATTGGGAGCTTCTCTAGTTATTTCGACATCATGAACATGACTTTCTGCCAATCCGGCATTTGTAATTTTTACGAAATTACAATTTTCTTTCATTTGTTCTATATTTTTATTACCTGTATAGCCCATCGAGGATCTTAAGCCACCTATTAGTTGAAAAATTACATTTTCCACAGGTCCTCTAGCGGGAACTCTACCTTCAATACCTTCAGGTACATATTTTTGTGTATCTCCTTGCTCAGATTGAAAATATCTTTCATGAGATCCCTCAGTCATTGCACTTACTGATCCCATGCCACGATAAACTTTGTATGATCTTCCTTGATAAAGAATATTTTCTCCTGGAGACTCATTGGTTCCTGCTAGTACAGAACCAGCCATGACGCAATCCGCACCTGCTGCTATGGCTTTTGCAATATCTCCACTATATTTTATTCCTCCATCTGCAATTACGGGTATTCCATACTTTTTACAAACATTAACGGCATTTTTAATCGCAGTTAATTGGGGAACTCCAACACCAGATACAATTCTAGTGGTACATATCGAGCCTGGGCCAATTCCAACTTTTATTGCATTTGCACCGGCTTTAATTAGTGCTTCAGCGGCCTCCCCAGTTGCAACATTACCTGCAATAATTTGAACCTCTTCGCCCCCCATCTCCCTAATCTTCTTTACAGTATCTAAAACTCCATGAGAGTGACCATGAGCTGTATCTACTGCCACCGCATCAGCACCAGATGCAAATAGGGCTAATGCCCTAGCCACTCCCTTTTCACCTGTTCCTGTTGCGCCAACAACTCTCAATCTTCCTCGATCATCTCTACAAGAATCGGGATTATCTCGATTTCTCTGTATGTCTCTGACAGTAATCATTCCGGCACAGTTGCCACTACTATCTACAACTAATAACTTTTCAATTCTATTTTTATGAAGCATTTTTTTGGCTATTTCCTTATCAACGCCTTCAGGGACAGTAACCAAATCTGTAGTCATCACTTCCGAAACTTTAGTTTTATCATCTTCAACAAATCTAATATCTCTATTCGTTATCAAACCAACCAAATTATTGGAATTATCAATAACTGGAAATCCAGAAAATCCGTATTTTGATTTAATCTCTCTTAATTCTCCTATTGTAATGTCTGAAGATACTGTAACTGGATCCAAAATTAGTCCTGACTCAAATCTTTTTACTTTATCAATCTCATTAGTTTGTTGGTCAATTGTCATATTTCGATGTATTACTCCTATGCCACCGGCTTGTGCCATTGCAATCGCCATCCCTGATTCAGTAACAGTATCCATTGCTGCTGATACAATTGGATTGTTGAGTCTTATACTCTTCGTCAATTGCGTCTCAATATTTGCCTCAGCAGGCAGAACTGAAGATTCAGCAGGAAGTAGCAATACATCATCAAATGTCAAAGCTTCTTGTATTTCGCCTCTCGCCATTGAGGATGGCCATCAACACTCATACTTGAATAATTCTATTTATTTAGATTAAATTTTCAAAGAGGAGATATAAAAAATAAAAAAGAATTCCGATGGAAACGATGTCAGCCGGATATGTAATTATTGGTTGGAGAGAATGGGTCAAAATTCCTGATTTGGATACTAATCTAATAATGGCTAAAACAGATACCGGAGCATGGTCAAATGCCCTCAACGCTTTAGATATTAAAATAATTAATAAAGAAAATAATCAATATGTGAAATTCAAACTAATCAAAGAAGGTAATACATTCACTAGAGAAATAGTGAGATGGAGAAAAGTAAGAAATACTAGTGGCTACGCGACGTTAAGGCCAGTAATATCTACAAAATTAGAGATTGCAGGCAGATCCCACCAAGTAGAAATCTGTCTCCAAAATCGTTCTAAAATGAAACATCGAATAATTCTTGGAAGAAATTTTCTTAGAAATGGATTTATTGTTAATCCATCAAGACAATGTATACACACTATAATTAGGGGTCAACCATAATAACTATCAATAATAATAATAATAATAATAATAATAATAATAATTTACTCGCATAACTAGATTTTTAAATATATTTATTTTAAAGGTAACAATGGAACACATCGAAACTCCATATTCAATTCCTGAACCTTCTAAATGGTGGCTCAAAAGTCTTGCTATATTTATGGTTATAATGATTTTTTTAATGTTATTTCAAATAGCATCTGGAGTATTAACTCCTATTTTAATAGATCAAGTTCCTAGGGATTTTAATGAATTAGAAATTTACCCCGAAAACGGAACGGAACAAGAAATAAATGATTGGGAGGAAAGTAATGAATTTTGGAATGAAACAATTGACTATCTCGATCAATTCAAAATTTTTTCTAAATTCTATGCAATTTATGGAATCGTGTTATTCTTTTTGGGATTAATGGCAGTTCCAACATTATGGGGCGGTCAAAGGGAACTTGGGTTCAAATTGACCATCTGCTGGTTTGTAATTTATGTAATTAGTCAAATACATTTAGTTATGATGTTTTACAATGGCCCAGGATTAATTCCGGAATATAATTTTGGTTCTAGTGAAACTTTAGATTTAATGGAAAAAATATGGGTTTTAATTTCAATTGGACAAATTATGCTCTGTAATACAATAATTCTTGCAGTTATTTTATTTATTTTTTCAAAATCGAAACCTCAAACATCCTTTGATATTCCCTCTGGATTTATTAAAGAATAACCTCTGAGATTTATTCGTATAAATGCATAACATAATACAGAAGAGTTACATGGAAGTTTTAGAAATGAATGAAGATTTTAACTCTGGCTCAATTGGAATAGGGGCAATGATAATTTTTATTGCATTAATTCTTGTTGCCGCCGTTTCCAGTACCGTAATAATTCAAACAGTTGAAAAATTACAGGAAGACGGAAATTCAACATCAAATGATGTTCAAGACGAAATTTCTAGAAAAGTAGAACTTGTAGATGCATATATCAGGAGTGTAGGAGGAGATTGTAATGTAGTATTATTTCAACATGCAGGATTCGGTGGTTGGAGTGCAACGTTTGGAGTTGGCGATTATTTGGTAGCGGATTTCATAGCCGCTGGAGCGGTTGACAATGATGCATCATCCATAAGGATCGAAGAAGGTTGTGCAGCAAGTATGTTCGAAGGTGAAAATTTCGATGGTGCGTGGGAGGCAGAAGTGGGCGAAGGAGATTATGACTTAGGAGATTTAGAGGCTGTAGGGTTACAAAACGATCAACTTTCATCTATGAAAATTAAGGGATTTGGATTGACGGCATTCTTTAAATTATCTACTGGTGCTCCATCTATATTGGCAGGAGATATAAGTTGGTCTGTTGGCTGTGAAGCACAGGATGGAAGTTTTGCAATTGACTACAACACAATAACTCTCTCGGGATCAAGACTTATTGATGGTCTAAACACATTTGGACAAGATTTTGATATTTTGCCAAATGAATACATAACACCAGGTATGAAAGTTAAGGTTGAGGTTGATTTTGTGTCTTGTGTGCCCTCATTAGATGAGAGTGTAGAATTTACATTTTTTGTAACTAAGGGAACCTCTACAACCAATTCATTGCTATTTGGGGATATCGTAATTGGTTATGATTTAATTCACCAACCTTGGTAATAGCCCAATCTATTGTTGCATGAAATGTTAAAAAGTTTACTTTATGCAAAGATTATTGCACCAATCTTCCAAACCAAACTCATTATATTTTGCAATTAAATAATTTATCATTCCATTTTATTTGTAAATAATAGATGATAAGTGCGATATATGGCACCATGCTTCGTGCTATTATGGCTAGAGGTGGCAGAGTGGTTAATTTCTTCTGCATTTTAATAGTTTCAAGCACAGTTTTCGCAGGGTGTTTTGGAGATAGTGAAATTGTTAAGAATGAAATTATGGATTGGGATGTAGGTTTATCTTATATTGAAAATCCAGGAACCTTTGAAGATTCTAGAGAATTTGTAGTTGGAAATCCATATGATAATCAAACATGGGGAAATGCTTCATGGGCAGTTTTTGGAAATGAAGAGGGAGGAAATTGTTGTGAACATTATTTGGCTGGAACCAAAGAAGGTTGGATAGTGAACTTTGGAGGCGAATATCCTACATGGTCCGAAGATAGAGGACATACATGGCAAGAATATATTCCAGAAATTTTTTCTCAACTAGGTTGCTTAGAACCTAAACCTACGGTCCCCGGCCAAGAAGGTCTCGGAGAAGGTAGTATTGTTCAAGCAACTAACGGAGATTTGATTTCAATGGGTTGGTTTCCCTATCCCAGTCTCAGTGGAGCAGATCAATTTTATGCATTTCTGTATGATGCGGATGATGAGGAATGGAGTTGGTGCTTCAATAGAACTCCTGAGCCATTTTATGATCGATCTTGGCAGGTAGAAGTAATAGGGCCAATTAATGGAGGAATATATGGAAATGGCGATTATGCTACTATTGTGATATCAAATTTTTGGCATCAAGTACAAAATATAGGAGGCCAAATATCTACAGATGGATTAAATTATGATTATATCAATTTCCCTGATAGAGATGGCAGTCTAGCATCTATTGAAGTAGATTTAACGGCTTCTTCTTTGGGTCCAGAGTGGGACTTCACTAAACCACATAAAGAAATGCGTGCATTTCCAGTCCCTTCAGGAGGATTATATTTTCCAAATTATTTTATTGATGGTACAGATGCCTTCTTGGACACCTCGTTAAATTGGTGGTCGGCTACTTCATTAAATGGCTCTACATTACCATCTGAATATTGCGCTATAGACTCTTCATCTGCATTGCATTGCGTTATAGCAGAAGGTACGGAAATAACTCATCTTATGTCGTGGGATGGGGGAGAATCTTGGGAAAACAATACCTATGAATTGTCTGGTTTCGCAACAGAAATAGAGGAGTGGGAATTCCACTCTAATGGGGTGCATGATTTATTTGTTCTAAACGTTAGATATCAAAGCGCTTCAGGACCAGATGTAGATATTGCATGGCACGTAAGGGATTTCTCAAATAGCCTAATTCCTGATTCTAAAACTTATCTTGGACAAGGTGACCTAGATTCTACTTCAGGAGCTGGTGCCGACATCAGGTTTGATTTTGCAAGTATGGGAATTTTACCAGACGGGGGCTCATTTATTGCATATCATGATTCAACAGACCCAGATCCTTTATTTGGAGTAGAGTTATTATTGCCAGAGATTTATGGTATCTCCACATAAATACTAGCAAAATACTTGACCACCTCCTATCTAGCGTTAATATGGATGTAGATGATTATGCCATCCGACCGCCCAACTCATTTAGAGAAAAAATCCATGAAACTATATTTGAGGCAGATACAGCTTACGGAAAATATTTTGATATTGCGCTCTTAATTTCTATTTTATTATCAGTAATTGCAGTTTCATTAGAAAGCATTGACTCTGTAGATTCCAAGTATCATGGTCAGTTAGTAGTGATAGAGTGGATTTTTACAATATTATTTACTATTGAATATGTTCTTAGATTAATTTCCGTTAAAAAACCAGTAAAATATGTCAAATCTTTTTTTGGGATAGTTGATTTAGCTGCCATACTTCCTACTTATTTAGCGCTATTAACTGGAATAGTGGGTTTTCAAAGTTTACTTACTATTAGGGCATTAAGACTTCTTCGTATCTTTAGAGTTTTCAAACTTAGTAGGTATTTGGATGAATCATTTGTACTTACAAAGGCCATTACTCAATCTAAGTCTAGAATAATTGTGTTCCTATCTACTGTCTTGGTACTATGTTTCATAAGTGGCGCTGGTATGTATTTACTCGAAGGTCCTCAAAATGGATTCACATCAATCCCACAAAGTGTCTATTGGTCTATAACGACAATAACTAGCACTGGATATGGCGACACTGTACCATCTACACCTCTGGGGAAAATATTGGCAATATTTATAATGATTATGGGATATAGCTTAATTATCGTTCCAACTGGAATAATTTCTACTGAACTTGCAAAAATTGGCCCAGTAAGTACTCAGGTATGCCCATCATGCTCTAAAGAAGGACACGATCATGATGCAAAGTTCTGTAAGTACTGTGGTGAATTAATTTAAGTCCCATTAGCCATTGACAAAATAATTAAATAATACTTCCTTCCTAATTTAATTATGAATAATGGCCCAATTTCATCTCAAATATTCAATTATGGAGATGAAAATATGATTAGTGGCCATTATGCTGAAACGTATACTTTAGTGGCATTTATATTGTCTCTGTTATCAATTTTATTCTTTTTTATAGGAGGTTTTGGTGTTATTTTGGCTATACCGGGTGTAATTTTAGCTAACAATGCATTAATTAAAACTCGTAGCCAATTGGGCCATCCCGATCATAATATGGCTAAAGCAGCATTAATTATAAGTTGGATAACCATAGGACTTTCCATTTTACTATTGTTGGGTATAGTTTTAGTGTTTTTCTTATTAGCAGGCTTTGGAACCATATTATAGAATAATTATTAATAAATTATATTGTTAATAATTTATTATTAATTATTTCTTTAAATTTATCTACAGATTTTTTACATATTTCCAATTCTTCCGACGTAATTATGATTTCTAACTTATTATTAATCTTAGATACTACGCATGGAGTTTTATTATCAGAAATTTCCATCAACTCATTACTTCTTTCATTTAAATGAAGAAGCTCCATAGGGACTCCTAGGTTATTTACAAATTCTTTCCACTCTTTCTTTGCTGATATTTTGTTGTGTGTTATGTCACATAAAGAGCAATGAGCGGTTCCTCTAAATTTACCAATCACATAGGATAACTCGCCAATTATGCCTCCATCTGCATGATATATTCCATAAAGCCTATTCACTGATTGTTCCACGTACTTGGCGATAAGTCAGGTATTATGAAGTTGTGTTAAAGAAAATATTTACATCATCTACACTAAATTTATCAGAATCAATAGGTATTTCTCCCTTATTTAGAGATGATGTACCTGCTCTGGTCTCAGTTAGAATATGGGCCCAATCTTCAGCATTTAATTCAAGTCCTTGAATCCATACATCCAATTCTATCATTGCTTCAACATCTAAATTCATATCCTTTCTCTTTGATTGAATCCTTCTAATAATATCTCTTGCTAATCCTTTAGAAAGTAAGTTCGAATCAGTATGCATATCTAGAATTAACGTAACATCTCCTATGTCCGTATTTGAAAGTGTAGAAGCAGAATAATCATCTCTTTCTACCCGTTTTATTGTAATATCTTCCATAGATATGTCATATCCTGCTAGTGCAGCAATACCGGCTTGAATTTCTAATAAAAATGAATCTGGATCGACTAATTCTAACTCCCTCAAAACTGCAGGTAAATCCGATCTACATTTGGAACCTAAGACTTTTCTATTAGGTAGTAAAACCACTTTTTGAAACTTATATAAATCGCTCTCAGTAGTTAAATTCTCCACATTCAACTCTTCAGATAGGATTTCATGAAATTCAGATATATCCGGGCCTCCAATTATCCATCCATTACGGCAAGGTAGTCTCTGTCTCCGCCCAGAATCGACTCTTATACGCCGACCTGCTTCAGCCATATCTCTGATTAATTTCATCTGCTGCTCAAGTGCATAATCTTGCGGAGGTAAATTTCTTTCAACTAATTCGGAGCCAAGTGGCCAATCAGCTAAATGAACAGAAAATCCATTTAAATCACGATGAATTCTATCTGCCATAAATGGAGAAATTGGAGCCATTAATCTTGAAACTACTGTCAATACCTCATGTAAAGTATGCTGACATGCACGTTTGTCATTACTATCAACTTCGTCCCATAATCGTCTTCTAGATCTTCTTACATACCAGTTAGATAAATCATTTACAACAAAACTTTCTAATTCTCTTCCCGCTTTATGAAATTCCCAGGTAGTAAAATTATCATTAAAAGTCTCAGCAACTCTACTAATTTTGGACAATATCCATCTGTCCAATGGGCTTCTTGAATCAACTTCTATTAAAGCATCTTTATTTTCAGGGTCAAAACCATCTAAAGCTGCATAATCTGAATGAAATCTATGAACATTCCATAAAGTTAAAAACATTTTACCATAAGTCTCTCTTACTCCATTTGGATCAAAGTTCATAGGATTCCAAGGTGCACTTTGAGTTACCATATACCATCTAATTGCATCTGCACCTTCTTTGTTGAAATGATCCCAAGGATTAACGACATTACCTTTTGATTTACTCATCTTCTTTCCTTCATTATCTAAAATATGGCCAAGAGACAAACATCTTTTGTATGAAATACTATCAAAAACTGCAGTAGATACTGCTAATAAAGAATAAAACCAACCTCTAGTTTGGTCAACAGCTTCACAAATATAATCCACTGGAAAACTACCTGCAAATTTATCTTCATTTTCAAATGGATAATGCCATTGTGCAAAGAAAGCACACCCTGAATCAAACCAACAATCCATAACGTAGGGTTCACGAATCATCTCACCATTACAATTCGGACCAGTGCAATATAATTTGACTTCGTCTACATAAGGGCGATGTAATTCTTTAGGTGTAGGGGATTCTGATGTCTTCAAATCATTCATTTCTTCTATACTTCCAATACAATGTTCGTGACCACAGTCTTGACATATCCAAACTGGTATGGGTGTGCCCCAGTATCTTTCTCTACTTATTGCCCAATCTTTGAGGTTTCGTAGCCATTCTCCAACTCTCCCTGAACCAGTCCAATCAGGGGCCCATTCCACTTCTGAATTATATTGAATTATTTTGTCCTTAACGGCTGTCATACGAACAAACCAACTATCCATTGCATAGTAAAGAAGTGGATGATCTGTTCGCCAACAATGAGGATAATCGTGTGTATATATGTGTTCACGATATAATTTATCCTCTTTTTCAAGTAAATCAATTATATCTGAATCACATTCTTTAACGTATCGTCCATCCAAAATCTCATGAGTCCCAGATATAAATTTTCCATCCATACCAACTGTGTGTTGCGCCGGAAATCCCATTTTCATCCCTAAATTATAATCATCCTCACCGTACATTACTGCGGTATGCACTACTCCAGTACCATCCGTAGTAGTCACAAAATCAGCACCTACTACAGTCCAAGCAGTATCTGAATCTCCTCTTTCTATTGCATCTGGAAATATTGGAGAATATGATTTACCAACCAAAAACGATCCTGGAAATTCTTCTATAATTTCCATATGGTGCCTTAAAACATCACCAAGTAAATCTTTAGCTAATATCAATTCTTCACCAATCTTAGCGCCGCCTCGACCTTCCCATGAGTCAGAAGGATTGGCATTAACTCTAATTCTACAGTAAGTTACGTCTGGCCCCACGGCCAAACCAACATTTCCAGGAAGTGTCCATGGCGTAGTAGTCCAAGCAAGTATAGACGCATCTTCCCCTACAAGTTTGAATTTTATGAAAACGGCAGGTTCTGATACTTCTTTGTATCCCTGAGATACTTCATGGGTTGAATAACTAGTCCCAGTTTGTGGGCAATATGGGAGAACTTTATGTCCTCTAAAAAGTAATCCTTTGTCATGCATTTGTTTTAGGGACCACCATGCAGATTCTATATATTCATCATGAAGAGTAATATATGGATTATCCATATCAACCCAAAAAGCCATTCTTTCGGTCATCTCCCTCCAGCTTTCTTCATATTCCCAAACACTTTCTTTGCATTTTTGATTGAATTTTTCCATACCATACTCTTCTATTGCCTCGTTGGACATCAAATCAAGTTTTTTCTGGACTTCAATTTCTACTGGTAGACCGTGCGTATCCCATCCACCTTTTCGCTCAACAATGTGGCCTTCCATCGTTTTCCAGCGGCACACCATATCTTTGTAAAGTCGAGATAAAACGTGGTGTATTCCTGGCTTACCGTTTGCAGTGGGAGGGCCCTCTAGGAAGGTAAAAGGAGAAGTATTCATCTTTCTATTGTCAATTGATTTCTCAAAAGTTTTCTCTTCATTCCATGTCTCCATCAGGGAATTCTCCAGTGCAACTGGATTGAGCTCTCCAGGTGAGTTAGGTACTACCATCAAACGGTGCGGAACAATTCATTGTATTGAACATACTCTTTTAATTGGATATATGTTTTTAGTAGCATTGAATAACCATCATATGTACGGGTAATTATGACTGATTCGATTACCATATCGATTCAAGGAATGACCTGCGACGGATGTTCAAGCAGAATTAAAGAATCTTTGGAATTTTTAGATGGAGTTTCTGATGCGAATGTTTCTCATGAAAGCGGCATTGCAATAATTACACATTCAGGAGTAGAAAAAGAAGTAATGATTAATGAGATATTAAAAATTGGGTATTCTGTAGACGGAAAAATCTCAAATAGCAATTTTGATTGGTCAAATATGGCAACTTGGAAACAATCTGCAAACAATACCAAATGGTGTTTAATTGGTTGTTCTATAGGAGAATTTGGAACATTGGCGTATTATTCCTATTCTGGAATTACGGAGGGACTAACTATTGGAAGTAAGATTTGGATTATGTTTGCTATACTTCCATTAATAAACGGTCTTTCTACTAGTGTAATATTGGAAACTCTTTTACTAATGAAGGGCCAAATGGATTTTAGAAATGCTATTTCAACAGCATTTGGAATGTCATTTATTTCCATGTTATTCATGGAAATATCAATGGAAATAACGGATTTATTATTCACTAAAGGTGAATTAGGATTAAATTATTTTGCAATTCCATTGATGCTAATAGTTGGATTTCTTACTCCTTGGCCATATAATTATTGGAGATTAGAAAAATATGGCGTATCTTGTCACTAATATTGCTCCCTAAACTTAATTATGGCACATACTATGAGGCATATATGGTGAATGATTCAAATGAAATATTTTTGGATTCTGGATTTTTAGATGTGACAATGCCATTAAAATTTTGGCATAAATTTATTTGGATTTTAGGAATCATACTAGTCATGATTGGATTAATACTACATGCTAGCATATATTATCTAATCTATGAAGAACAGGCCTCATTTACTATAGATTCACTAATAATGCCAATACTAATATTAATTTTGGGTAGTACTTTGATATTGTATGTAGCCCCAACACAATTAAAAAGAAAATTACAAGAGATTCGTCAAAATACAAAGCCAAGAGATTATTTAATTAGATCAGAGGCAGGCTCCGAATTAACTGATTTTTGGAAGCGAGAATGGATTCACAAACCAACTTCAGATGATAGGGGTTGGGTATTCAAATCTCCAGGAGAAAAATATTGGGATAAAAAAAGAAAATATGACCCGGATGACACAGGACCCGTACTAGAGCATCCCAATTTGATAGGAACTCCAAAACCAGCTGAAATTTCCACCTATGGGATAATTTCTATAATAATATTAGTAAACTTATTTCCAGTTATTTACTTAATAATAAGTGAAGGATTATCATTGGAATATATTGAATGGAAATTAACAGAAGGTTCCGATGATAATATATACAAATTTTATTTAATAAAATATTTTTTAATATTCACACCTTTAATTTTATCTTTAATTTGGTTTTTTTATTCTATAGTTCTAAGTAGGAGAATTTCAGATACTATTGAAACTCCGACTTCATACATACGATCCATGACGGCGGGAAATATCGAATTGGTCGGCCAAGTAAGATACTGGCAATCAAAACCTCCTACTGTATACGTCGGCAGAGATTATTCCCGGGCAGTAGACAATCTAACATCATGGAATTGGAATTATGAAATACTGGTGGAAACTACTCATGTCGAAACAGATAAAAATGGCAATATTAAGACAGAAAAAAGACAAACCTGGCATACAGTGGAATCTGATTCTGGAAACTACTCTTATGTTTTACATGACGGAACGGGTGGTGTATTGGTCCATCCTGGTACCTTTAAATTACAGAATTTAGGGCAATATATCGCGAGATGGGAATGCCCTCACAATGTATTTGATTATGATTTATATCAAGGTACTTTTCATAGAACTTGGAATGAGGGTAGAATTTTGAGACATAAATGGACTTTATTTGGTTTGGCAATTGGAGATCCATGTTACCTAATTGGTTACGCGAAACCAAGAGATCCTAAAAATAGAGACATCAAGGAACAAATAGAGATGAGTGAATCAGAAATCCTCAACAACGAACATGTTCAAAATCGTCTTTTAGAAGTAATTGGAGAAGATGGGGCGACCAATGAAGCTAGACTTGAAAGAGGCAGTGAATTAGCAGTATTGGCAAATTCTCGTAGCAATATCGAATATCTTTTAATTCCAGGCTTAAATTTGACTTTAATTATATCAATTACATTTTATTCCTTCTTATTAAGTAGTTTTTAAATTAGTAAATATTCAATAATGATGGCCCTCTTTGGGACATTGATGGAAGATTCGCTTATCATAGTATTACTCACTTCAGCATGCTTTATAGGGACTATTTCAGGTCTGATATTTTTATGGGCATATAGCACTTACAATAGGCTAACCGGTTTAAATTTACAAGTGGAAAAAGGAGAAGACAATATAGATACTATATTACAAGAAAGATTCGATTTGATTGAAGACGCTGTCGATATGGCAAAAGGACAACTTGATCACGAAAAAGAAATATGGAAATCCTTTGCAAGAGCAAGGGGGGACCGTGAACAATCAAAGAGTATGCCAGGAAGAAATTATGATATGCCTAAATTATCAGAAGCTAATGGCATTCTTGCTGGTGCAACAATGTCAATAAGGGGAGTCATTGAGCAATATCCCGATTTAGATGCAATTGTTGCAATAAAAGATATATTGAGAAAACTAGAGAGAATTGAACAGGAACTTGCGGATGTAAGGCAAATACACAATGAATACGTTTTCACATATAATGTTAATATCATGTCCTTTCCAGCATTATTTATTGCAAAATTTGCAGCCTTCAATCGTGCAGAAGGTTTTAGTGTTGTGGATAAACAAGTTAGGGCCGGACCAGAGATCAGATTATAGATTTATATCGGTAGACTTGAATGTCATAACTTATGTTGACCAATTGATGAGTGTCGTCGCGCTGCTACAACTCAACTCTATTGTTGGAGATATAACACATAACTCGTCTGAAATATCCCGTTTAGCTGCTATTGCAGTTGAAAATGGTGCAACTATGGCTATGACTAGCGAGTTAGCAATTTGCGGATATCCGCCGCGAGATTTACTCTTAGAAAAAGATTTTGTTAAACGTTGTGAGCAAGCTATAGCAAGAATAGTATCGCCAATTCCAATCCTTATTGGGAGTCCAATGAGTCCAATGGAATCAAATAATCTACCCTCAAATGGTGTAATTTATTGTAGCGGAAATGGAAAAATAAAAAATTTATACAGAAAACAACTATTGCCTACTTATGATGTATTCGATGAGGCAAGATATTTTGAAAAAGGTAATGGTATATCAATAATTGAAGATCCCAACCTTATGAAATTAGGTATTACAATTTGTGAAGATGCATGGCAACACTCTGGACATGTTCCTAGCGATTATGGTGGCGATCCGATAGCACAGCTATCCAACGCACATGATTCGTTATCATATTCAATCAACCTTTCAGCTTCACCATATCATGCAGATAAGGAAGATATGAGATTAGATGTAGTTAGGTCCGCAGCAGCATCTTTGAATCATCCATATCTGATGTGTAACCAAGTAGGGGGAAATGATGATTTAATATTTGATGGGAGATCAATTGTCTCATGGCCTAATGGAGATGTTATACAAGGTCCTGCCTGGAAAGAAGCAATAATTTTAGTAAATTTGGACATGCCAAAAAATTCTAAAATTATTGAAATTAACGGCGATGAGTGTATTTTTAAGGATGCTAATATTTTTTCTATTAATGATAAATCTAAAAATATAAGTTACGATTTAGACATTTTAGAAGCAATTACTATTGGATTAAGGGATTATTGTAATAAATCTGATATCAAATCAGTAGTCTTAGGAGTAAGTGGAGGAATAGATTCAGCAGTCACAGCAGCAATTGCATGCAGAGCATTAGGTTCTGAGGCCGTTCATGGAATTTCTATGCCAATGCGTTACTCTAGTGACCATTCCAAAGATGATGCTATGATTTTAATAAAATCTCTTGGGGCCCACTTTCATCAATTGGAACTCTCTGATTTACAAAATATTTCTGAAAAATATTTGAATAAATTAATCCCAATTGACGACTCTAGTGTTAATGATATTTATCTTGAAAATATACAGGCCAGACTTAGAGGTTTGACTGTTATGGCCTATGCTAATGCATATGGAGGGATGGCATTAGCAACTGGTAATAAATCAGAATTAGCCATTGGTTATTGTACTCTCTATGGTGATATGTGTGGAGGATACGCACCCATTGGAGATTTATACAAATCCGAAGTATATAGAATGGCCAGATTAATCAATAAAGAGGCCAAAGATAATGGCAAAGAACCGCCTATTCCTGAATCTACTATCCTAAAGCCCCCCTCTGCTGAATTGAAACCCAATCAAGAGGATCAAGATTCCTTGCCCCCATATGATGTACTTGATAAAATTTTAGAAGATTGGATTGAAAGAGGAATAGTAAATACAGAATTTGATGAAAAAACAGTCTCTTGGGTACTTAAGACAATGAAATCTAATGAACACAAAAGGTGGCAAATGCCTCCTGCACCTCGTGTTTCAAATCGGTCGTTCGGGCAAGGTTGGAGGCAACCTTTGGCTGCAAAAAAGTAATTTTAGGATATATCTGAATACGTTGCCGCTGCGTAAATACTAATTAAATATGCAATTATTGTAACGCTAACTCCTATGGCCATAGAACTTTCAAAACTCAAACCTCTTCTAAGTAAATATGGAAGTAAAATGAATAATAAGGTTGAAGGCAATACTAACCACAAAATACTCTCTGCAAAATTTGCTACTTCAATTACATCTTTGGTATCATCATAAAGCCAAATTAAAGAAAGTATACTGACTAGTGGTATTGATACTATCAATGCTCCAAAAATTGCAGATTTTTTAGCTATCTCACTTGCAAATACTATAATCGCACCACTAAAAACTCCTTTAGCAATTAGGTTTAACCAATTCATATCGATGAATATAAGTATGTGACTCAAACCTTTCCCATTAAATTAGGTAATCAAGAGCATTGGGCGTAGGGTTCATGCATTGGCGGTAGAAATAAATCAGAACATGTACGATTTACTATTGACAAGCCAAGAATTGAAGATACATCCAATCCTAATGTTACCGGAAAAGTCGATACTGGGCTAGGAATATAGTCTTCTCCAGTCTGAGATATTATTAATTGAATACCATCACCTTCGGGTATTATTACATCCATTCCAAAAAATTCCATCTTAGCTATTACTGTCTGCCCTGGATTCAAAACTTGACCTTCTTTTCCTCCGTCATAAAATCTTAGGTCCATAACTGCATGTCCTAGGTGCATTCCATTACTGGACTGCACCATTTCAACAAAGAGGTGCCCACTAGTTGATAGAAGCGAAGTAGTTGCTTGAACATGAAATATTGGCGTTCCAATAATCCTAATCTCTTCTTCGAATGATGGGCATTCGATTGTCAATGATGAAGTGGACGTTACTAACTCACCCCCTTCTATTACATTACAAGTATCCATATCATAATTTACCCAATCTTTATCCTTCGGAGGATATTCGTTTTCGACTCTCCATGAACCCATATTATCTTGAATTTCTGCTATCAGCCTAGGCGCTGGACCCTCATCTTTCAGATAATAATCAAACCATTCCAGCAAATCATCAGCCCAATCCCATCTTAATGTATATGGAAATGCTTCTGCACCTCTTCCATTTGATAGTCCTGAATGGCCACTTTCTCTATCGGGATAATCATGGCCCCATTGACCATAAAGTCCTTTGACGTCAAATCCGTGCTCAATCAAAATATTATGAGTTGGAAATGCCATATGTGGATCAACGTTCCAATCTTGCATTCCATGTATTATGTATACTGAGCCATTATAATTTTGTAAAGCCCTGTCTAAAAAAGTTCTTTCTCCCCAATAGTCACTGCCAGTCCATGCTAGATTATCACCAGATAGATATGCTGCAGGGCCAGCATAATATCCTTCCAAATATCCTTCACATGCATTTTGAGAATCATCAAGATTACCATCCAATCCAAAGCTACCATAAACTCCATTATGCATTATTGCTCCTCTTGCTTCCATACTTCCATTTCTCCACATCAAATCATGAGCTCCAATAAGTCCTGACATTGGGATGATTGTTTTTAGATATTCAGAGCCCATTGCTGCAGCTTCCCAAGGAGTGGACCCGTCATATGATTTACCAATTATTCCAACTGCTCCATTGGAAAAAGATGCAGTACCAAGATATTCGACAGCAGCATGAATTCCTTCTTGTTCGTCGAGCCCCATAAGATCCATACAATGATTTGATTCTCCAGTTCCAAATACTGAAACTTGAGCTATTCCATATCCATGAGGGACCAAATTCTCAATTAAAAACCGGCCTAGGCGATCTGCAGGTGTTAGGGCATCAACGTCTCCATCATCATAATATGGGCCTATTTCTGCGATAATTGGAACTTTACATCTTTCTTCAATATTTTCTGCATCCATGTCGCATCCTTCTATCTTAGGTAGCCATAGGCCCATGTGGACTACCGCATCTCCAGTTAATCCTGCTCCTCCATCTGTAAGAGTTATCTCAGGGACAGAAATATATTTTGATCTAACTTCATCTATATCATAAGTACCGTTGATAGAAACACGGCTGAATACATCATCGTTTTTGTAAATCATATCTGCTCTATCTTCGACATCGGGTAACCAATGTTGTCCATCATTGATTTGATTAGTTTTATTTTCAGTCCCCAAGCATCCTGACAAAGGTGAGATTAAAAATATAGAAACAATAAATATGCTAATTATATTTTTATTCATAGTATCAAACCTGGGGTAATGAAAATTTTTGAGGTTTGGCTATTCCCAAATCACTCGGTAAATCTCGAATTTTTGTTGGTAATGTTACTGGAATCATTTCCTTTCCTATTAATGCAACTCTACTTTCGCTTCTCTCTGAGAGGACTTCTCTTCCAACAAGCTTTGCTAATTTATTTGAAAAATCCATAACTTCGGTATGATTTGGCATGTTTTCTATGGTGTGATTATTCTGGCTTTTACCAACATGTACGTATCCTTTTGCCTCAATAAACATAGGATCAGCTATGTTATCAAGTCTCGCATAATCTTTCTCGTGACCTAAAGATTCACCTTTTATTAGTGTATGTCTGCACACCGTTCTAGTATCCAATGAAGGTAAAATTTCCAAAGTTTGTTCTAATTTATGAAATGCGTTTGTATCGAATTTCGGTTTACATATCCGATCGAAAACTTCCTTATTTGGTGCATCTACACTAACATATAATTGAGTAGGCAATGTATCTAAATTTTCAATTACTTTAGGCAAACTGCCATTTGTAACTAAAAATGTAGAAACTCCATGTTGGTGACAAATTTCTAGAAACTCGCTTAATCTTGAATACAGCGTTGGCTCACCATTAAGGGAAATAGCAACATGTTTAGGATCTTGGGCATCAAGCCATTTTTCTCTTGGGACATTCGGGTGTCCGCCGAAACCTGTAATCAATCTTCTATGAGCCTTTACGGATTGTAAAAACAACTCATATGGATCATCATCAATTTTGTTTAGAGTATCGGAATGAGGTTCTCTCCAACAGTAGGTGCATGCAAGATTGCAAGTATCTACATTTGGTGCCATCTGCATGCAACCATGACTTTGAATTCCATAGAATGTACCTTTGTAACATGACCTATCTGCAATCAAACTCTGTTTAGTCCAGTGGCATACCTTTACTCCTCCATGTTCTCCAACAAGATGATAACTTTGTTTAGCCAAACGTGCAGCTAATTGCGGCTCTATGCGTGTAATTGGATTTTGCATTGATGTAAACCTCCGACTCCATATCCCGCAAAGGGGCTGTGTCGACATCATGTCCGAGTAACACATGTGTTTTGAAAACTGTGATTAAATATGTCAAGAATATTTGATGCCAGTCCCATATGCAAAAACTTCAACTGCTTTAAGTCCCTTTTTATGAGATGCAGGAGTCATTGGAGAAGTATCAATTCTTACATTAATAACTTCGTCCCACCCTTCATTAATTGCAACTTCTCTTAGTCTTTGCATGGATTCAGCCCTTCCAGCAGATATTACTTTCTGAAAAATATCTACTGAACCTCCGACTATATTATTTAAAAATCCTATAAATAGGTGCCAATGACTTGGCCCATACACGGCTCCAGCCCATACTATCCCTGAAGATTTTACGTCTTTACGGTAACCTCCATCAATATTTGATAACGGATCCTTCCCAATTTTTGCTTTAATCTCGGTTTCTCTTTCTACAGTGTTTGCAATCATTGCATCAAGATTTTTGCCACTAAATATAAGCCCCCAAATAAGGAGGGTTGGGTATGTAATTGCCCAAATTATGGTTAGTGCTATCGCGAAAATTCCAAATGAAATTAACAAGATTCCTAATAAATCTCCGATCATTAAAATCACCTAATTACTTATTCAATCTTGACAGCAGTTCCATAAGCAAATAATTCTGCAGCTCCAGTTGTAACTGCTGAAGTTGCAAATCTAACGTTGACTATTGCATTTGCACCTCTTGCCATAGCATCAGAAACCATCCTACTCATAGCCTCTTTTCGAGATTCTTCCAATAATTCTGTATATTTATGGAGTTCACCTCCCATAATATTCTTCAATCCTTGAGTAATGTCTCTGCCGATATTCTTTGCCCGAACTGTTGACCCAGAAACTACTCCAAAACTTTCAGTTATCAGTTTTCCAGGAATTGTTTCAGTATTAACTACTATTATCCCTTGTATTTGCTCAACCATAAAATGATTGCGAAGCACCATCTTACTTTATCATTTCTACGAATTTTTAAAAATAAAATATTTCTTAAAATTTATGATACTAATATGATACTATATAGATATCTTTATAATAGTAGCCCGAGTAGAATATAATAAGGATAACAATATGTCGGATACGGTAATAAGAAAAGAAGAACTAATAAAAGATATCGAAAAAAGTTCTCTAAATGGTTTCATAGGTTTAGGTTTACATATTCTATTGGGATTATTTAATTTTATAATTTTATCCATGACAAATATGTTCTCTGGATTAATAATAATCACTGGCCCATTATGGTTGATATATACGAACAGTTACATGATTATTCAACCAAATGAAGCAAAAGCATTACAATTTTTTGGTAAATATTCAGGTACAGTGAGAATTGAAGGTTTTCGCTTTCTTCTAAATCCTCTATATCAAAAAACAGGAATTTCATTAAGAATCAGAAATTTTGAATCAAAGATGTTGAAAGTAAATGATGTCAATGCAAATCCAGTTGAAATAGCCGCCGTAGTGGTATGGAGAGTTTTTGATGCAGCAGAAGCGTTGTTTGAAGTTGATAATTATAATAATTATGTGCAAATTCAAAGTGAAGCAGCATTAAGGGCCATGGCTACAAAGTATCCATATGATGTTATCGAAGACAAAGATATTGGCGGCATAGCACTCTCAAGTCATCAAGAAGAAATCGCAATGCAATTACAACAATCTGTAGAAAATAGACTTAAGAGAGCAGGAATTGAAGTGCTTGAAGCACGCATAAGTCATCTCGCATATTCACAAGAAATAGCTCAAGCTATGTTACGTAGACAACAGGCAAGTGCAGTTGTAGCAGCACGTAGTGAGATTGTAAAAGGTGCAGTTGGAATGGTGGAACTAGCCCTAGAGCAACTTAGCGAAAAGAATATTATCGAATTGGATGAAGAAAAGAAAGCAACTATGGTAAGTAATCTTCTAGTTGTCCTTTGCTCAGAAACTGATACTACTCCTGTTATTAATACTGGAACTCTGTACTAAGTTGGGTTAAAATGCCATCTGAGAAAAAGAAAATACTTCTCCGCTTAGATCCATCCTTGCATAGAGTTTTACAGAAATGGGCCGATGATGATTTAAGATCATTTAACTCTCAAATTGAATTTTTATTAAGAAAGTCTGCTATGGAAAATAAACGATTAAAATAAGTAAATTCCATTACTTATTCAAGTTTTGATTACTTTTTATATTGGACTAGTTTCTTGTTCAAGCTACAACCAGTCTCAAGTATCTGCGATAAATAATTGCTCATTGTGTATTACTAGGAAATTTATTTTTTCTTGTATTTTTTTATTGTATACTTGGATTTGGCTATCATACGTAAATTTATAAAATTGAAATAAATGATGATTTCAATACTGTACTTATGATGCCAATCATTAAAACCAAATTTTATTCGGCGACTTCATGAACATGTGGATATTAGTTGAAACTGAAGTTGGCCCTACTAGAATTAATACAGATGCAATATGTGCATATCAGAAACCCAAAGAACAGCCAAATAATGGTGAATCATTATTGATTTATACCTCAGATAACACATTGTTTGATGTTAATAAAAACTGTGAAAAAATTATCCAAATTTTAGATAATCATTTCGATATATCAAATTTATAAAAAAACATCCCTTCATAGTCTATGCCCGTCTAAGGTTTACCGTGATACGTCCGTTACTAGTTACTATTCTATTTTGCTTTCTAGTTCCAATTATCACAGTGAATGGTGATTTCAGTAATGATTCTCTGACAACTACTGATTATGAACCAGTGATAGTAACCGTTGATAGTACAAATTTTAGATTTACTCCCTCAGAAGTTACAATTTATGAGACTCAAGAATTACGATTCTTTTGGAGTGATGAGATATTAGGGCATAATGCAGTGGAAGAAAATGGTATTTTTGATTCCGGCAATCCAGAAACCGATGTAGATTATTCCTTCATTTTTGAAGTTGGTACTAATGGTACTTACACATACATATGCGAACCTCATGAATTAATGGGAATGGAAGGAATTGTTATTGTTAAACCAATAATTGCTGAATCTCCTGTTCAAGAAGAATCCAATCAAGAAGTATCTGAAAAATCGTTACCAAACTTTTTGTTACCTTCAACTTTAATGATATTAATATTTGCGTCGAAAATAAACTTACGCAAATCTCTTTAAATTTTATTTCAATTAAGTAAGATGATTCAAGTAAGAAATCCTCTTCCAACATATATGGCAAAGCCTTGGGCAACTTCGCATATCGGAGAAGTGGCAAAGGGAATAGGTATTGACAAGCGTATATCTGGAGATGTTAAATCTAAACTAGTAGTTTTACTAAGTTATGAATTACAAAGGATTACTTCAGATATGGAAGAAGCAACGATATCTATTGACCCTGAACGCAAGACATTAGGTGACCCTAATCGCACTAGGCTGGGATTCAATAGGACTAGGGGGATGATGATTAATAATGTAAAAAAACTAGATTCAGTTGGAAGCGCAGCAGTAGTTTCTGTTAATGAGAATCTTGAAAATTATCTCTTAAAATTATTATTGTTGGCGTCCGATAATGCAGATCAAGATAAAATGAATACAATAAAACCTCGTCATTTGGATTCTGCTTTAGTATCTTTAAATGGAGATTTTGAAGAATTAGGAGATAATAATGACGATATCCTTGATAAAGACAATAATCTTTCTAAATCTGATATTGATGCTACTTTTAATGGGGCAATACTGACTACTTTTAACATAAAATCAATGGCTAAAAATCTCATCAGTATGAAAATAGAGGAAGAAGCATTAGAAGATTTGTTACTGGTGTATTATGATCATGCAGCAGAATTACAAGAAGACTTACAACAAAATATCCATTCCGGAAAATTTGTAGAAATTGAATTAAATTTTGAGAAAACTAAAACATTTATGATGCTTGGTTGGCTGAGAAGAATGTTAGTAAAGGCAGAAGAAAATGCCATATCTTCTGGATCTTCAAAAATACTTATTAATCATGTAATTAGACTTGACCCCTGGGAATAATGCCACGTAAATTTAATTTATTTATACCCTAGCCTAGGTATCAATGGAACCCGTCTTATCTAAAATTTCTAGTCTAAACAAAAAAAGAATAACTGCAATAAGTTTAATCACTATTTTTGTATTATCTACTGCATATGTTGGCATAGGCTACGCAGTGGCATCTGCATCATTGTCAATCAATCCAGGATGTGGAATTTGGTCAAATAACACTCCTGATAATTGGACAACAAATGATGATTGGAATAGTTTTGAGCCATATAATGATTCTGAAGAAAGAATAACGATTCGTCGAGATTTTGATGTTTCAAATCTACAAATGGATTCATATGAAAATATTACCTTTAATCCTCGTGGAAATTCCGAGATTACTCTCAGAGGTTGGTACGTTGAGGTTGATTCCGAAGCACCAGTTGTGATCCAAACTCATGGGATGCCGATCAATGGAAAATGCAAGCCGGAAATGTTACTAATGCAAGGATATCTCTCTGAGGGCGGCATTAATACATTATCTTTTGATCTTAGAAATTACGGAGAAAGTGATGTTGTTGGTGATTATTTTGCAGTCGGACAAATAGAATATAATGACTTACTAGGAGCTTATGATTGGTTAGTCTCCGAAAAAGGGTACATGCCCGGAGAGGTTGGTATGGCGGCATTTTCAGCAGGAGGAGGAGCAGCAATAGCGTTTGCAGAAGAATCTGGTATAGGGGCTATGTGGTTAGATAGCGCAGTTCTAGATTTTCCATTGCTTGTAAAAAATGAATTAGGCAGACTCGGATATCCTCAAATTTTTGCTGGACCTGCAATTACTGTCGGTGGTTGGTTAGTAGGCGTAGAATTAGACGCAAGATCACCAATGGAGGCTGCTCTAAATTCAGACTCCAGACCAGTATTCTTAACTCATGGAATGGAAGATCCAAGAGTTTCCATCGTACACTCACAAAATTTTGAAGAGAGAATGAATGATGTTGATGGCAATATTTCAACATGGTATGTACCATCTAGGGGGCATGTAGATGCTATTTGGGGAGAACCAGATGAATATAAGAATAACATCGTAACATTTTTTTCCCATGGATTAAGTTCATAGTTAAATAATTATAATCTAATAATTTTAGAAATATCTTTTTAATTTTTGAATCCTAATGTATATTTCCCACTCAGTCAAAGTTAAGACTGTGTGCTTTAACCGTAGAACGTGACCCCTAGTCCTTTAGGATATTCTGGAGAAAGGGACCCTGGAGGTAAGATGCATGGTAAAGGAGTATTTTACTACCATGATGGAGGCCGTTATGAAGGTGATTTCAAGAATGGCCTTAGGGAGGGAAATGGTATTTTTTATTATTCAGATGGAAGTCGCTATGAAGGTGATTTTAAGATCGGACTTAGGGATGGATTAGGTAATTATCATTTTGCTAATGGCGGTCATTACGAAGGAGAATTTACTAGAGATTTACGTAATGGCAAAGGCATTCATTATTATAATAATGGAGATGTTTACAATGGTATTTTCAAAAATGGAAAAAGGCATGGTCAAGGAATTTTTAATTATGCTGATGGGGGCTGTTATGAAGGGGGCTTCAAAAATGGAAAAAGGCATGGTCAAGGAATATATTCAATTACCAAGAAAAGTAAAAAAGGTAAAAAAATAGAGAAAAAGATATTTTATTATGCAGATGGTGGCCGTTATGAAGGCAAATTCAAAGAAAATATGAGGCATGGAAAAGGAATACATTATTATGCTATTGGAGATAGATATGAAGGTGAATTCAAAGAAGATATACGAGAGGGTTCCGGAATTTATTATGGCATATCCGGAGACAGATATGAGGGTTCATACCTTAACGGAAATAGGCATGGTGAAGGAATATATTATCGCTCGGACGGAGGGCGCCATGAAGGCCAATATTTGGTGGGATTAGCCAACGGACCAGGTGTACATTATGATGCAAATGGTGGTAGATTCGAAGGACATTATAAAGATGGAAAAAAATATGGCAAAGGTGTTTACTTCAGTTCAGATGGAGGGAGGTTCGAAGGAGAATACAAAGATGGAGCTCGACATGGTCAGGGAATATATTACTATTCAGATGGAAGCCGATATGAAGGAGAATACAAGAATGGGGGTTCTGATGGTAAAGGAATATACTATTATTCAGACGGCAGTCGTTATGAAGGTGATTATAAAGATGATAGTAGACATGGCCAAGGAGTTTATTACGATCAAGATGGAGATAGATATGAAGGTAGCTACAAGAATGCAAGGCGTCATGGCCAAGGAACCTATTATTGGTTAGCCGATACAGACAAAAAAGGAGATAGATATGAGGGAGAATTTAATAATGATTCTATGGATGGCTTTGGCAACTATTATTTCTCCAATGGTAACCGATATGAGGGGGAATTCAAAAAAGGTAAAATGTCAGGTCGTGCAATATTCTATAGTACGGATGGAGATCGATATGAAGGTGAATTCACTGACGGAATTCGTCACGGAAAAGGAATTGATTTTACAGCCGATGGAGGGGGCTATGATGGAGAATATTATCAGGGTAAAAGACAAGGACAAGGTATTTTCAATTATGCCGATGGAGGTAGATATGAAGGAGAATATGTTCAGGATAAAAGAAATGGCTTTGGAATATATTATCATGCTAATGGTAGCAGATATGAAGGTAATTATTTGGGTGGAATAAAGGATGGATTTGGGATGTATTACTTTGCGGATGGGGACCGATATGAAGGTCAATATGTAAAAGGTAAGATGCAAGGAATTGGAATTTTCTTTGGTGCCGATGGAGATCGGTATGAAGGATTTTATCAAAATGATTTACAAAATGGTGATGGAGTATATTATTATGCAAATGGTAGCCATTATGAGGGCCAATTCAAGGATGGAAAATATGATGGAAAAGGAATTTTATACAATTCGGATGGAAGTATAATGAATAATGGAATTTGGAAGTCCGGAGAATATGAAAAATCCTTTCCCTTGACTCCAATCTCTGTAGAATATTTTGAAAATCTTGCGGATGAAATAGTTATTTTATCAAAGAAAAGTCCTGCATCATCTCTTAGGAGACTATCCTCATTGAAATTAAAAATATCAGAGGCAATGATGAAATCAGTGGCAACTCCGACAAGAAAAGAAGGTTTAGAATCAGTTTTAGATGTAATCAAGGCGCTTTTGGACCCAACTAAGGAAATAGATGCAAAATTAAGATTAAAGGAAGATGTCCCTCAAAAATCTACAGAAATAAAAACTGACATAGTTCAATCAAATAATTCTGATAAGCCAAATCAAAATTTATCATTTAAAACTGAAGAAATGGACATCTCTGTTCTCGAAAATATAGCAAGAGCAACAGGAAGAAAATTAGAAGATGTTTTAGCAGACCTAACTCATGATGGTATGCTAAATTACAGTGCCGGCTCTGACGCTAAATCAACAGAATTTTCCGGCCAATTAGATCAATCTCGATATCGAACAACTAGGCATCTAAAAGCAGATGGAGGTTTTGCAGAAGTTTATCTGGGAAGAGATTCCAAATCTGGAAATGACATAGTTTGGAAACAAGCCGCCCCAAGCAGACAACTTTCAGCTTCCAAAGTAAATGATACTTTAATCAATGAAATTGAAATATTAAAATCATTAGAACATCCACGTATTCCGAAATATATTGATTCGGGATTAATTGAGAATAATGATGGAGTTCGAGTACAAGTTCTGATAATGGAATACATAGAAGGAACAAGCCTAAATCAAGAAATGAAGGCAGTCATAAATGGTAATTTCAAACAAAAACTTGAAAGAATAATTTCGTTTATATCGGAATGCTGTGAAGTTTTAGAATATATGGCAGATCTAGATGTGCCAATTTACCACAGAGATATAAAGCCACATAATATCATGTTATCTCCCAAAAAAGGAGTTGTATTGATAGATTTTGGGCTATCCAAGGGAGTAGATGCTGGTGAAGGAATTTCTAAATCGGGAGGTGCTCACACCATGGGTTGGTCACCACCAGAAAGAGAAAGGGGAGTTACTGGGCCATTCACAGATGTTTATGGGTTAGGTCAAATACTTTGGCATCTATTGACAAATGAGGACGCAGGCATATTTTCAAGCGATTATAGGTCAAGAAAAATTGCCGAGTCGGGCCATCCATCATGGCTTAGTGAACTCGTAAATTTAGCCACTATTCCTGATAATACTTCAAAACGCATTCAATCAATATTTGAATTTAGAATTATGTTAGAAGAAGGTAATTTAAATGAAATTTAGTTTTTGGATATTTTTTTAATTTTCCAATAATCTGTTTATCCATGAATTATACATTGGAGACTTCAATTTAACTAATCTAGTCCCCAAAACTGCTTCTTTGTCGGGCCATAACGATTCCAATTTTCTAAATGTTGAGCAATGCCTAAATCCAAGCGCATGCAAATATTCATGATAAAGTACACTTGCAGCCAATCTTTCCCATTTATGGTGGAGCAAGTCTGGATGTAAATCTATTCTTCTTACATCACTGGGTCCAAGAGTATTGGCATATGGCCAAAAATCCTTACCTCTTGCTATAATGTCTCCTCTGCTATTTTTTCGCACCCATCTACTGTTTTTCTTAAATCTGCAACAACCCATCATAGTTTTGTTATTTTTACGCAACTTTCCTAAAGTAATTTTCTCCAATTCATCAACTTGAAAATCTTTTAGTTCGGGAATGTTCATCATTTTGCTGATTACATCTTTACCGACTCGGTCAATAAATTCCATATCTAACGATAGTGTTCAACTAATAAAAATATTATTGATAAAATATTATAATTTCTAATATTAAAAAAACATAATATTATTAATCGGAAACCTTAGGGTATGTATGAAAGGTGTTTAAGAATGAATGGAAATATTTCAAAAGTAGGATTTGCGGCTAGTATGTTATCAGTTGGTTTCTCATTGTACCTGTACTTCATACATGGGGATGAGATGTTAGGAATATTTGTTGGTTTGTGGGCACCTACTCTGATTTTAGCTACTAAAGAAATCGAAGCTATGATGGATAATTAAGGATACAATCTCCTTTCTGACCATTCACTACCTTGGATTTTTAATACTATCCTTTCATGTAGCCTGCTTGGCCTTCCAGACCAATATTCTATTGAACTTATTTTTATCACATATCCTCCCCAATGTTCCGGAAGGGGTATTTCTTTATCTTTGAATTCAAGTTCTGTGTCATGAAATTCTTTTATTAAGTGGTCTAAAGACTTCAATGGTCTACTTTGCATGGACGTAAATGCTGCAATTTGACTCTCCCTGGGTCTAGATCTATGATAATCTGATACTTTGTCTCTGGGCATCAAACTAGCAATGCCCGTTATTCTAACCTGCCTTTCCATTTCAGGCCAAAACATTACTCCAGAAACATTTTTATTTGCATTTATCTCATTTGCTTTATTACTACCAAGATTGGTGAAAAAGCCTATCTCAAAATTATTTATATATTTGACTAAAACCATTCTGCTCTGAGGATTTCCGTTATCATCAATTGTAGATAGGCATATTGCATTAGCTTCAATCAATTTTTTAGTTCTAGCTTCTTCTATCCAATTGATTAGTAATTCAAGAGGCATATTATTATTGGATATCTTTATTCTTCCTCCATCTCTGTAGTTAACCCTCATTTCTTCGACCATAATCTGTATGTGTAACTACTTCTCTTAAGATTCATTGGTTCATCTTTCTTCAAATTATTTGGGTTCATTGAACATGACATTATAAACGAAATGCTCCTCGTGCCGCCATGATGAGGATTTCCTCAAACAAAATTAGCCTAAAAAAGAACGCATTAGTATTAACTTTTATTGGTCTGGCATTGATGGTGGTGCAAACAGTAAATGCAGCAACTATTGATCCAGAACTTGAATATGCAGGTGATAATCTAGGAAGGGCTACATTCTTCTTATTCTTCATTGGATATATCTCAATGGGAGCAGCATTCATATTTTTCATGAGTGAGAGAAATAATGTAGCCCCAGAATACAGGACTACAATGACAATCTCAGCATTAATTGTTGGTATTGCTGCATTCCACTACTACTACATGAGGGGAGTATACATCGACACAGGCGTAGTAAGCACAGATTACAGATACATGGACTGGATTATAACCGTGCCGTTAATGGCATTAAAGTTCCCTTCATTAGTTGGTAAGGAAGCCATCACTGATGCTAAGTTGCCAGTCATAGGCGGTTTTACAGGCGTTTGTTTTACAGGTGCATTAATTATGATTTCATTTGGTTACCTGGGCGAGACAGAGGCTTTGCCTGCAGCGCTTGGATTAATTCTTGGAGGAGTTGGATGGGCCATGATAATGGTTGCAACTGGACTTCCATTCGGCCTTTATGATGGACTCGGAGTTGACAATAGTAAAATAAAAGAAGAACTTGTTTGGAGCACTAATGCTCTAAGGACATTCATATTAGTTGGTTGGATCATTTATCCTCTCGGTTACTTAGTAGGTACAGAAATGTTAGATGCAGGTGAAGATGGTCAAGAGATAATGGCTATCCTTTACAACATTGCTGACATGATAAATAAGATCGGTTTCGGTATAGTAGCATGGATGGGTGCAAGAAAAGCATCTGCACACATGTCCTTTTAATTAAAAAATATGTTAAAAGATGACTTCTCTCTTTTTGAGAGAGGTCATCCACCTATTTTTAATACATTGATAATTTATTAATTGAATATTATTGTATAATTTAATAATTAATGATATTAAAAAATATTGACATTTATGAAAAACTTGAAAGTTACTAATTATCTATTCATTCTTATATTTATAACCGCTTTCCTTAATTACCTCCAAAGTTCGACTTGACATATGTTAAAATTAACTGAGTTACCAGGTGTCGGAGATTCTATTGCAAATAAATTAATTGAAATACTAGGATCCAAGGAAGAGGTAGAGAGGATATTAGATGAAGGTGATGTTAATACATTATCAAGTATAGATGGGATTTCATTACAGAGGGCTGTTAAATTAATAAATGCTAAGAATGGAAACTTAAAAGAAATTACTTGTACTGACGAGAGTCGAAAACTCCACAGTGATTTAATTGAACAAATTTCTAAATATGTTGAGACAAATGCCGGTAAAAGTAGATTATCTATAATATCCCCAATGACTAGGAGTAGCTTAAATCTAATAAAAATAAGACAAAATTGGGCAACTGAATCTATATGCTTCGTAGCAAATAATCAAAATTTTCAAAAAAAATGGATTAATTCTATTTCCGAGTTATCTCAAACAATTCAATCAAATACTAGAATAAACCGAGTAATAGTTATCCCAGATGCTTCACTCTTAGATAGTTTAAATCAAGTTAGTAAAAGATGTAGGATTATTGTTAGGTCTCCGAATGAGACATGGAATGATTATTTGGGGTTGAATAAAGTTACTTGGATTGGCCCGAATGCACCAGATAAATCCCCGCCTGGATGGGTTATATCTAGAATAAATGATCCATTAAATTCTATGATTCCCGAAATACCATTGGAATGGTTAAAATTAAACTATTCAAATTTATCTATCCTATCGGAATTATCTGATGTAGAGTGGCCAGTAAATTATATTGGAGAAAAAATAGGAGAGGCGCTCAATGGATTAGAGAATTTACCATTGATTTTAGAATCTATGAAAAATGAATCAAATCAACTGGAAATATTAGAAAAAATAAGAGATGGCCTTTGGGCCGAAGTAAAGTCTATTGAAGGAGCAGTCAACGATGCAATAGTATCGGGAACATCAGATGCCTCAATGTCCTTTGAAGGGAATGAAGTATTGTCGTACTACTCAGATATCAGCAGTCTAGAGATGAGATTAAAGAGGGTAGTCGCAGATTCGATGGAACAACCCCTAGAGTTAGGTAAGATTAGATTAAGTGATTATCTAAATAAAACTGGAATCAATATACCCTTTGAGATATATTCTAATGATTACCCTTGTATCATAAATCGTGAAATATTGGATGTGATAGAAAATAAATTAGATTCAGCAATATTGTCCGAACGTAGTACAGGCGAAATTACGCTAGCAAATTCAACTCAAAAAATTATTAATTTATCAAATATTGCTATTTCAAATTGTATCGAAATTGATATGTGGCTAGGAATTGGAAAGTGGGCAATTGAAAATAGATGTACAATCCCGAATATTTTTACTAATCATCCCGGGATTTGGGTGAAGGATGCAAGGCACCTACTCCTTGACTGTGAACCGGATCCAATTACATATGGATTGGGAGAAATATCTGTTAAAGGGGATCGCGACCGAATAGCATTATTGTCAGGGGCTAATTCAGGAGGAAAAACAACTCTTTTAGAAACTTTAGGGATGATTACGATTCTTGCTCATTGTGGCCTGCCAATACCTGCTTCTGAATCCAAAATAGGTTTGTTGGATGAAATTCATATGTTGGCAAAGGTATCAGGAACGCAATCGGCTGGTGCTCTTGAGAGGACACTTAGGAGGCTAGCAGAAATTTTAGTTTCAAACAAGAGAAAATTAATTCTTGCTGATGAATTAGAAGCAATCACAGAACCTGGTTCCGCTGCATTAATTTTGGGAGGATTGCTCTCTGCATCAAATAATAATTTAGATACCAACGTACTTCTTGTAACTCATATCGGGCCTTCTATAAGGAATATTATGGGAGATAAAGTTAGGATAGATGGAATTGAAGCACAAGGATTGGATGAAAATATGGATCTAATAGTAGATAGAACTCCTAAGAGGAATCACATTGCCCGATCTACGCCCGAATTAATAGTTCGAAGACTGGCAGCAAGATCATCCGGACCTACTGAAAAAATATTTTCTGATTTATTAAAAATATTCTAATTATCCTTTAATTCAAATCAGGAAATATGCAATAAGCTGGTCTTTTGAAGAATTTATGTCTATATTTAGCAATAATGGCATATATTATATTTCTTAATGGCAAAGGCCAAATCCAAGCAATTGGAAATAATATTTTATAATGCCATTTCATATAAATTAAGCATCGGATGGCCGCAGCGGATTTAATGTAACATTTACCATTTCGTACTAAATATACTGTATCTACTACCTGTTGACTTTTAGGTAATTTTGATATAATTAATTTTCCTTCTTCACTACTATTTGATAAAAATTTTATTGAATTCTTTTTATTTAAACGAGGATGTAAAAAATTGGCTAATTTTGAGCAAAGACCACAATCTCCATCCATTAATAAAATATCTTTTGCCATCCATTCAAACTCCTATTATGTAGATTCCAAACTCCATGTTCTTACTTTAACTCCTTTAGTAACATGGACTAAGTCAGCTTTCTGTAAATCTTCGATGCCCAAATCATAAAAACCGGTCAAAGTATTGACTTCAATCTCTGCAACAGCATCTTGAAACTCCCATGGTGAATGCTGTGTGTGGGCTATTTTCGTCTTTCCCTTATGATTGACATATAAGCAATATCGCTCAAATAGGAATTCTTCAATTGTCCCTTTTTCAGCTGTACGCAACTTTCCTGTTGCGAATGATTTACCCTTCAATTCTATTCCATTATCTTTACGCTTAGAATTCCAATAATATTCATTATCCTTTCCAACCTTGACTTTAGCAAAAGCATATTTGTATGGCAAACCATAAGCCCAAGGTGCAAATTTGCAAGTGATACGGCTATGCGCTTCTAAAGTCAAAAATAGCACTCCAGACTTATTATTTTTTTTGACATATATCCTAATATTGAACTCTGGAAATGTTGAAACCATTGGTAAGGAAGGAAGATATTGTGGTCTAACATTCTCCATTGTAAATGGAATTGTACCTACATATGCCTTTCCATTAAATAGATCAAGTTCCAAATCATTTGGTATATATTTTTTTAATTTATTTGGATCAACTTCCCAGTGTAAAAATGTTAAATTTATCCAATTTTGCCTTAAAGACCAATTTCTAATTGGCATCGGAAAAGGAATATGTTCTATACTCCATACTCCGCCTGCCATGTCTGTTGCTTTAACTCATGTTACTAAAAAAATTATGCTAACCCAACTTCGTTTAAATAAGATTAACCACTATGATAATATTTTTTAATAAATTTGAAGGGAATACTAAGAATTTACTATCGGGGATACTTCTTTCCCTATTATTTCTATAGCATCCATTAATTGCTCATGACTTAATTTAGCATTATCCATTTGAAATGAAAATCTAGTTATTCCTCCTAAGGCCTCGCTATGGCGAATTATTTTTTCTGCAACTTCTTGAGCATCTCCAATTGCATAAGCACCAAGTGGCCCAGTTTGCTCATCAAATCTACTTCTTGTAACTGGAGGCCAACCTCTTTCTCTACCTATGCGAGTAAATGTCTCTGCATATCCGGGGAAATATACATCTCTTGCTTTCTGTGCATTTTTTTCTACATATCCTAATGAGTGTATTCCGACATTAAGCATGTCGGGAGAATGTCCAGCCTTTGCGCCAGCTTCCCTGTAAAGATCTACCAATGGCCTAAAACGATGAGTTTCTCCTCCAATAATTGCAATCATAAGAGGTAGGCCAAGTAAACCAGCACGAACAAATGATTGGGGTGTGCCACCTACTCCAAGCCATATTGGCAAAGGATCCTGGAGCGGCCGAGGGTAAACTGGTTGATTATTCAATGCAGGCCTATATTTTCCCGACCAAGTAATTTTTTCATTATCTCTAATGGATAATAATAAATCTAATTTCTCTGAAAAAATCTGATCGTATTCTTGAATATTCAATCCAAATAATTGAAAGGATTCAGTAAATGATCCTCGACCAACTACCATCTCAGCACGACCTCCTGAGATCAAATCAAGTGTTGAAAAATTTTGAAAAGTCCTCACTGGATCAGCTGCACTCAAAACTGTCACAGCACTCGTTAAACGAATATTTTTTGTTCTAGCTGCAGCTGCAGATAATATTACCGGAGGGGCAGAATCTAGAAATTCCTTCCTATAATGTTCCCCTATTCCAAAAACATCTAGGCCCATTTTATCTGCATGTTCAATCCTATCTAGTAATTGATTTATTGACTTCGTACTTCTTTCCGGAGAACTCTTGACATTACCCATTTCTAAAGCTGCAAAACTATCAATACCAATTTCCATATTGAATCGCATGATGTTATGATATTTTATACTCTGTTAATGAGAATAAAAATACTCCAAACTTATCTTAATCTTTCTAAAGATTCTAATGCACAATTTACATGAATGGCGACCCCTAAAGGCAAAGCTTCTTCATCAACTTTGAACATTGGGTGATGGACATCATAAGTAGCATTAATTTCAGGATTACTAACTCCAAGAAATGCAAAACAACCAGGTATTTCCTGAGTATAAAATGCAAAATCTTCGCCTCCCATTATTGGAGGCATTTCTATAACTTTATCATCTCCCAGTATATCCTTGCCTACACTTTTACCTAAATTCCAACAGGTACTAGAATTTACCGTAGGTGGATAATCATGACCAGGAAATGTTACTTCTGCTTCACAACGATTTGCTGTCGCAATTGCTTCTGATATTTCCTTAACTCTTTTCTGTAAAGTGTTCAAACCTTCAAGAGTCAAAGATCGTATCGTTCCTTGTATTTCCAACTTAGATGGAATGACATTCCATGCATCTCCTCCATTAATCATAGTTACACTAATTACTCCAGATTCAAGGGGATTCAACTCTCTAGAAATTATCGTCTGCAACTCTACTACAATTTTTGATCCTGTAATTACAGGATCTCTCGTATTATGCGGCGCTGCAGCATGCCCCCCATTTCCCTTTACTATTATTTTTAAAGAACCTGCAGCAGCAAGCAAAGTCCCATCTCTTGAAGCCATCATTCCCGTAGGCAATTGCCCTGCAACATGCAATCCAAATATCTGTTCTACGTTTGGATTTTTCAATACACCTTCGTCCCTCATCATTTTCCCTCCAGCCCCTCCTTCTTCTGCAGGTTGAAAAATAAGTTTAATGGTACCCTCAATATCCACTTCATTTTCTTTTAATATTCGTGCCGCTCCAAGTAGCATTGCGGTATGGCAATCATGCCCGCAAGCATGCATCTTGCCATCTATCTGACTTTTGAATTCTATATCAGTTTCTTCATGTATTGGCAATGCATCCATATCAGCCCTGAGTGCAACACAAGGGCCATTTCCATTCCCTATGGTTCCAACGACTCCGGTTATTGCAATATCCTTTTGAAAAGGAATATTCAATTCTTTAAGTGTGTCCTGTACTAATTTACTGGTTACAAATTCTTCATACATTAATTCAGGGTGCCGGTGAATTTCTCTCCGTTTTTCGATAATCCAAGGCTTAATCTCTTTCGCTCTTGAGAGTAGTAGGTCCGATTCCATATTCCTTCACACGATTCGAAACATCATAATACTTTCTTTTATAATTTCTAGTATTACCACAATCTTGAAAACACCTGACTGAGTAACATCGTTATGGCAAGTGATGGTATGTATTACAGAATGATGGGAAATACGGGTTTACAAGTTTCTGTTCTCTCTTACGGATTTTGGGCAACTTATGGAGTAAAAGATAGACTAATGGAAAATGAAGGTATAGAAATGGCAAAAAAATGTATGTCTATTGCTAGAAATGCAGGAGTAAATTGTTTCGATCATGCAGAGGCATATGGTAATCCAAATGGAGAGGCGGAACGACTTTTTGGTATTGCATTGTCACAATTACAAGAAGAAGACTCTCAAAAATGGCGTAGGTCAGAATTAATAATAACTACTAAAATTTTTTGGGGAGGAGATGGTGTAAACGAATCTGGCTTATCTCGTAAACACATCTTAGAAGGTCTCGATGCTAGTCTTGAACGCTTACAACTTGATTATGTTGATATGGTGTTTTGCCATAGGCCTGATCCATTTACTCCTACATCAACCATAGTTCGTGCTATGAATGATGCAGTACGTAATGGATGGGCAACTTCATGGGGGACTTCTGAATGGTCGGCTGCCCAAATTATGGAAGCAATTTGGTTTGCTAAATCTGAAGGTTTAGAACCTCCAATGTATGAACAACCTCAGTATAACATGCTACATAGGCAGCGCTTTGAACAAGAGTATTTCCCACTATTTCAACCTCCATATAACTATGGAACAACTATCTGGTCACCACTTAGGTCTGGATTTTTAACAGGCAAATATAATGAAGGAATACCTGAAGATTCACGGCCAACTCAGAAAGGTTATGAATGGTTAATTGATGATTTAAAGCAAAGGAAGGCAGCTGGTGAAGTTGAGATTGTAAAAAATTTAACTAAATATTCTGAATTAAAATTTGGTTGTACTACTGCTCAACTAGCATTAGCATGGTGTTTAAAAAATCCCAATGTCACTACAATTCTTATTGGAGCAACAAAACCCGAGCAAATGGAAGAAAATTTAGGATGTATTGCTATAGCTGAAAAACTTACGGATGAAAATATTGACGAAATTAATGTTATACTTGGCAATAATCCTGAGAGTTGGATGGGCTATGGAGCAGCAGGCGCTCGACAATTAAAAACAATATAATTAATTACGAATGTTAAAATGCATATTGTCTATCAAATATATATGATTGGCATCTCTGATCTCAAATGGTCTTCAGATTTTGTATCTCAAACCCCGGGCGATAATATTGAAGAAAACTTTCCCCGTCAAGTATTAAATGCATGCTGGTCACATGCCATTCCTTCAATTGTACCAAATCCAAAAATGATTGTTTGGTCCGAAGAAATGGCAAAAATTCTAAAAATCAATAAAATAGAAACTGATTTACTTTCTGGTAATAATTTATGTGCAGGCATGGCCCCATATGCTCAATGTTATGGCGGTCATCAATTTGGTTCATGGGCGGGACAATTAGGAGATGGAAGAGCAATAACTTTGGGAGAAATTAATTCTGAATTTGGAAAGTTGGAGTTACAATTGAAGGGATCAGGCATAACTCCTTATTCTCGTTTTGCAGATGGTAAATCCGTACTTAGATCCTCAATTAGGGAATTTCTTTGCAGTGAAGCCATGCACCACTTGGGAGTTCCAACCACTAGGGCACTTTCGTTATGTACTACGGGCGAAAAGATAATTCGCGATGTTCTTTATGATGGTAATCCTTCTGCTGAAGAAGGTGCTATCGTGTGTAGAGTTGCACCTAGTTTTATACGCTTTGGCTCATTTCAAATACATGCTTTTAGAGGAGATATAGATTCTCTGAGGAGTCTAGTAAATTACACTATTAAAACCCATTTCTCACATCTAAATTCTACAGGTGACCAATTGCTCATTGATTGGCTAAAAGAGGTTGTTGAAAGCACAGCTTCTATGATTATTCATTGGATGAGAGTTGGTTTTGTTCACGGAGTAATGAATACGGACAATATGTCAATACACGGCTTAACTATTGATTATGGCCCATATGGTTGGATTGAAAACTATGATTATCATTGGACTCCAAATATTACTGATATTTCCACTGCTAGATACCGTTTTGGTCAACAATCAAATATTGCAGGTTGGAATTTAGCTAGATTATTAGAATCTATTTCACCTTTATTCAATAACACGGACGAACTTCATAATTTAATGTTACATTACGATGAGTACTTTTCAAGAGAGTATGAAAATATGTGGTGTAAGAAACTTGGAATATTGGAATACGATGCTAAATTAATAGATGATCTTATTCAATTATTCCATGAAAATGAGGTTGATATGACTATATTTTTTAGGAAATTAGCAATGATCAATCAATCAAATTTTTCTTCTATTTCTGAAAGCTTCTATGGTGGTAAATTATCACAAAATTGGATTAATTGGTTAACGCAATATCTTGAATATATAATTCCTAAGAGAGAAAAAATAATGAATTCAATAAATCCTAAATATGTATTAAGAAACTGGATGGTTCAGTTAGCAATTGAAAAAGCTGAAAATAAAGACTACTCATTGCTTAATGAATTATTTGAACTTATAAAATTACCATATGATGAACAATTTGACTTTGAATCCAAATGGTATCAAAAGAGGCCAGATTGGGCAAAAAATAAGGTGGGATGCTCAATGCTTTCTTGCTCAAGTTAATTTTATGGCAGAAAGTTTTGTACTGGAATATAGATTTTAAAGGGCCCTATTTACTATCTATGCTAAATAGCAAACCGATGCGGGGTCGATTAGGGTTGCTTATTGGTTCGATTCTCAGACTTAGGAATCGGACCGGATTTGGTCATTGCTTTAGAACGCCAAGGAATAACTGAACCCTTCGAAGTTCAAAGAGAATCTATCCCAGATTCAATCCAAGGTCGTGATGTTTGTTGTAGGGCACCAACAGGTTCAGGCAAGACACTTGCATTTGGATTACCACTTTTAGCCAGAACCGAACGTGCTAAAAGTAAAAGACCTACATCTTTGATACTCACTCCAACAAGAGAATTAGCTGAGCAAATACGCACTGTCCTAACTCCATTAGCAAAAGCTATTGATATGGATGTTTTGTCTGTTTATGGCGGTGTTGCTTACAGAAATCAACTACGTGGTTTAGAGGATGGCGCCGAAGTCTTAGTCGCCTGCCCGGGAAGGCTTTTGGACCTCATTGATAGGCGCGCAGTATCATTAAATGATGTAAGTATCATAGTTTTAGATGAAGCCGATAGAATGGCAGATATGGGTTTCATGGAACCTGTTTGTGATATTATAGAAATGTGCTCCGAACAACGTCAAACTATTTTATTCAGTGCAACTTTAGATGATGATGTAATAGATATAGTTGAAAAATATCAAAATGATCCTGTAACTATAGAAGTCGGTCCTGAGGAAGTAAGTATGGACAGCATGGAACATATGTTTTGGACTGTAAAGAATCACAATAGGGCAGAAGTGGCGGCTCAAATTGTACGTAAATCTGGAAGAAGTATAATTTTCTGTAGAACAAGAGAAGGAGTAAATCGTCTCGGTGATGAGATGTTCCAAGAAGAAATATCTTCCACTATACTACATGGTGGATTAAATCAAAATCAAAGAGATAAGGCAATGAGAAAATTTAGTACTGGAAGAACAATGGTATTAATTGCCACTGATGTAGCTTCCAGAGGAATTGATGTAGAGGGAGTAAATTGTGTGATAAATTACGACCCACCTGAAAATGGTAAAGCCTACAAACATCGAAGTGGAAGAACAGCTAGGGCGGGAACATCTGGAATTGTAATATCATTCGTACCTAAATCTAAACAAAGAGGATATACTAGGATACAGAGTAATGTTGGAATAAAATGCCGATTTACACTCCCTCAAATTGAAACATTGAAAGAAAATGAATTTGAATTAGTCCCCCCTGAAAAAGAGGATAGGAGTTCAAGAAGAGGTGGAAGAAGTAATGGGCGTCGATCTTCAGGAGGCTCCAGGAATAATCGTTCAAGGAATAACTCTGGCAGAGATAGACGTGGCGGAGATAGACGTGGCGGAGATGGCCCAAACAGAAACTCAGGTGGTAATCGTGGCGGAGATAGACGTGGCGGAGATAGACGTGGCGGAGATGGCGCGAACAGAAACTCAGGTGGTAATCGTGGCGGAGATAGACGTGGCGGAGATGGCCCAAACAGAAACTCAGGTGGTAATCGT
>Ga0209666_1000009_pt1 | contig 186715 bp, 128 predicted proteins | sample SaaInlV_125m_DNA_FD_184679 | JGI IMG/M metagenome (GOLD analysis project Ga0209666, IMG submission 184679) | Marine microbial communities from expanding oxygen minimum zones in the Saanich Inlet - Saanich Inlet SI037_S3LV_10m_DNA (SPAdes)... | ecosystem: Environmental > Aquatic > Marine >...
CATCGGTAAAACTGTGTTCGGCTGGATCATCACCCTCGTCATCGTCGGCTTCTCCACGGCGGCGTTCTTCGCACAAGGTGCCTACGCTCCGATGAAGAGCTACCCGTGCTACATCACCGGTAGTTGCTAGGGCCCATTTAGTGCCTAGGTTACCCCCGACGGAGTTATTCTTTGAATACTCTCGGTGTTTTTTCCGCTATCAGGCAATTGATATTTCATCAGGACTTATTAATACATTTTTCTAGCAATTCCTCTGAGCAAACCGTTTGATGTCGTCACGCCTTCATTTTTCCATCGCCTCAACCGCTCGAGTGAAGCATCTGCCTCTTGATGTCTAACATGTGCTGTTGAAGTTGGAAGTTTCGTTGCGGTGTCATCGTTCCATCCTCTATGGCTCGTTTGTACTCTTTTTGAAGCTCTTCGACCTGCTTTTGCAGTTGAAGAAGGAATCGATCATCCACGTGTTCGTCGTTTTGTCTTATATCCGAAACGGTGACTGAAGTGTTGTCGTGTCGCGGAGCAGCGCTGTGCACAACATGGTCACGTGGAGCATCGTGTAACTTCATTACGTTCGCATTTCGAGCATGTTCCCAGCCACCTATCGCTTTCCGCACTTCTATCGGGAGTTCTGAATCAACAACGGAAGAATCTATGCCGTAAGTTTCTATTTTGTTCTGTAAATGCTGTTCCAGTCTTGATTTGCGAATGCTTTTGGCGTATTTACGCCAAGTTCTTTCATCAAGGCCGTAATTGAAGTATGAACTTACATCTGCGCCCCTCTCCCTCCATGGAGCTACATCGATATTATCTAAGTCGAGATCAAATATACCTCCGTGGCCGAGCTGCAGGAACTCCTTGTACTCCTCTGGTGGGATGAAACGCGCACCACCTCCGCCTCCTGGTAAAATCCTCTGGCCTTTGTTGTTGTACCTCGCATTCGGCGACTGCCCATTGTAAGTATTTAAGCGTCCATCGGGCAAATGGGATAAACGCGTCTCCGGATGTGATGGAGCGCCTGGGGGGGGTGCTGGTGGTGCCAAGTCACGTTGTTCCCTTGCTGTGACAAAATAAAGAACTTTTCTTTTCCAGACAGATTTAGAACTTACGCTGGATAGGATCGCCAGAAGCTTCAGTGTATAGCTGAATGATCGTTAAGCTTGACGGTGATATGCGTTCGACGATCAACATCATACCTCGACGAACAACTCGTCTTCAAGACTTTGTCGTGCTCTTCCGTGTGGAGAACCGCTCATGCTGTTTTGGGGTTTCCGAGTTAACCACCGTCGCAAACGCACTACGAATTATGGTGTAGCCTACGTGCAGTCAACTGATGTGCCCGTTCGAATGACTTGACGATCAAGTCGCTCAACCGACACCTTTACGAAGTTCGCGTGTGCACCGTTCGGCAACGAAGTGACACCAAAGACGCGCGTGTGTTTCTGGTCGATGTATTTTGCATCTTGTATTTCATTTACAAATGTTTGTACGTATATAGAAAGCAAAAAAGTGGGGTACAATTGGCCACATGGAGCACTCGAGCGGCCTCTACGCTCATATATACATACACTTTACACATAATACTTTTTTCAATTTTTTTACGTCTGCAGCAAGTGGCGAAAGTCAGTTTGAACGGCGTCGTCATTCACACTGCAAGCTCGGTTCGTGAGGTGTACACGCTTGGACGCTCTGGTATATTCCGTTTATCGAATACATTTGTGACTTCAGGTCTTCGATTGAATTAACTGAGGCGACATGTCCATTCGTAAATACTCCGAAGTCTTCCCGACAACTGGCGATGCGCCTAAGCCAAAACAGCCGAGGCCCGAGAATACGATCAACAGTTCAAACGTAGGTATTGACCGTCATGCGAATCAGACAGGAAACACGTCGCAACAGATACTTTGGGTCAACAAATATCAACCGAAAGAGCTGACGGAAGTAGTAGGGAACGCCGCCAAGATTAGCAGACTGAAAGACTGGTTGAACAACTGGCACTCTCAGTTGCAGAGGAGAAATTCGAAAGCAATTTTAATCAGTGGACCACCAGGGATAGGGAAGACAACTTCAGCTAAGCTCGTTAGTGCAAAACTTGGATATGATTGCTTTGAAGTCAACGCAAGCGATTCCAGAAACAAATCAAATTCAGTTGTCAGTGATGGTATTAAAGGCAACCTCATCAGCGTAGTTAAGGAAATGGTCACGAATTCACCAATAGCATTCAACGGTCAGAAGAAAAGAATGGTCCTGATAATGGATGAAGTAGACGGTATGAGTAGTGGGGATAGAGGTGGAGTTGCCGAGCTCATCAGCTTAATCAAGGAGACAAAAATCCCTGTTATTTGCATCTGCAACGACAAATATTCAACCAAACTGAAAAGCCTTTTACCGTATTGTGACGAGTGTGCTTTTCAACGCCCGTTACGACCCCAGTTGGTGAAGTACATTACTGAAGTTGCGCGTAAAGAAAATTTGAATATCACCAGCGACTCACTGCTGACGCTCGTGGAAACTTGTGATAACGACGTGCGTTTGATGTTGAACCAGTTACAAATGCTGAAAATAGGAACTTCTTCTAATTACTTTTCCGATAAACTTATCAAGGACGTACCAGGAAATCCATTCTCGAATACAGACAAGCTCTTCGATGGAGCAATGAAAAGCACAGTCCAGCAGAGAGAGAGCCAAGCTCTCTCAGACGACCTGATACCACTGTTTGTACAAGAAAATTATGTGAATATACGTCCTAGTATAGCTCAAAGTGAGGAAAAGCGACTCGAGTTGTTAGCCGCATCTGCATGCAGGATATCAGATGCTGATATCATTAGCAAGGCTGTATATGTGGATCAGAGGTGGGGGTTGTTGCCAGTTGCCACGATATCTAGTTCCGTATTACCTTCATCTATCGTTTCTGGTAGACGGGAAGTCCTCTCGGTCTCGCAGAATGAACGCAATTTTCATCGTTTTCCTGCACTACTTGGAAAGATATCAAGCAGATCGAAGGTAAATAGAGTATGCCATGAGTTATCGAGCCACTTTTGCTGTCATGCACCATGTGCCGCAACAAGTAGTCAAGTGCGACTCGAGTACTTTCCCCTGGTTCGCACAAAAACTCTCCGCCCGATGATGTTTGCGGCAAAAGGCGGCAGAGAAAGTGAAGGTATAGCAGAAGTAGTGTCGTTCATGCGGGAATACAACCTGAATCGAACAGATTGGGATACATTGCACGATGTCACAAAGTTCAATGGTAAAGGTCTTATGTTTCAAAGTGTAGCTAGTGTTCTTTGCGGCAAAGTAAAGTCCGCCTTCACGAGGGCTTACGGAAAATCGCTACGCTTCCGCTGAGTACGTTCTTGAATTGATACATTTTCATGCCACTTTGCGGTGAGCACAAGCAGTGTGACATTCAAATGTTCTCGCAATAACTGTTGCCACTGGGCATGCGTGTGTGACTCAAGGAATTTTTCCCGCACAGTGTTTGCTGCCCTTCTTCCTTCCTGTCTTGTGCTTTGGTGCGCATCATTTGCCTGTCGACATCATAAATGTGAGGAATTAAAGCTAATAAAATGAACTTACTAGAGTGAATATCGCTTCGATGAGTCCTTTATTCGTGGTAACAATGTCCTGTGACACCAACTGTTAGCCAAAAATTGAGTAGTTGTAGAGATATTTTATACCTGAAGCCCATGTGCTCCACTTTTTTCGACAGCGATCGCAATTGAAAATGCAACTTGGGCCCTGAACTGTGGTCTACTATGTTTCACCAAAAGTAACGCACTAGTAATGATAACTTCTGAAGGAGCGGTGTCAACCAAGAGGTAGAGAGCGCGACGCGCATCAGACATCACGAACTTCTTCTCAAAAGAGCTCTTCTCGAGTAGAGCGTGGAAAAGAGAAGACTTCTCGGCGCTAATAAATGGAGCAACAGATAACTGCCGCGTATTCAAAATATCGATCACACACAGCAAGGCAGCCTTAACTACAGCGCTGCGCAAATTTGCCAAGCTTACCAACAGAAGCGGCATCCACTTGGTGAGTTCACGCTCTCCAACTTCGTCTGTGTGATGAACGACAAGCGCTCGAAACTGAAGAAGACCCTCGCATAGGTCTGACCACTTGTTTGACGAGAGTTTTCGTTCCAATGATTCGGTTACAACGTGTGGTTCCGCAAGAGGTTCCACGTTTCTCTGCTCGTGGAACTCACACACCGAGTGTACCGCGAGGGAACCGGACGACATGTTCCTATGACGTACAGTAACGCATCACTAGAACCTTTCGGAAATCAACCTATCACGTCACCATCTCACGACGGCGCGTACGAAAGTTTATTTCACACGTTGAGAGGCTTCAATTTTGAAAAAAAGTACACTACCAACTGCCCACCCAGTTAGGCAACTCGATCTCTTTGGTGGTATAAAATTTTGAAAAACTTTTTAGCACGGCTTCGGGTGTACACATATATGCAAAAAGTTTGACTCGGGATCAGAGCTTTCGCACGTTCGACGACAGTGATGCATATTTTAAACAAGCTGGCATTCCTGCATTTTCCGGGACTCTACTATACATACAACTTCTTCTAATTCGAAAGCTGGATCAAGTGCGCATCAAGGGTCATACTTGCAGATATGTTGGAGCTCAACGTTTTCTTTCATGTCGTCGGGAGTCACTACTTCCGCCTAAGGCGAGTTGAATATGAAATTTTAGCTGTAAACATTTGAACTCACCGTTTTATGGTGTAGGTCGACGTGCAGCAATTTTGCGCACTTTCCTTTCATTTTTCCTCCTGTGACAACAACAGTGGAGTTTAATCTCTAGACAATTATTAAAACGTTAACTCAGAAGAGTCAAAATACACACATACAGGTATGACTTTATCTAAGTCTGCTTGGTGTGCCTCTACTAGACAGCCAGAAAAGTTTATGCGTGCAAGACCAGCATTTACTGTTACAATAGTGCCTTTGCCCATTTTGCGGTCTTGTTTTAGTCGGACAACAAGTCCGGTGGATAGCCATTGTTCATCTTCCAGCTTTTCTTTGGTATGTGAGTCGATCGCCTGCGTCTGCAACATCAGAGCTAAGTAAATCCTTGAAAAGGCACATTTTCGCACCTTTCGTTGAGTTGTACTTTTCATCTGCGTGGCTATCTTTCAGAATGATTGAACACAAATTTACAAAAACAATCACCTTCAAGACGAAGCCTTTGAGCTCATTGCCGCCACTTATCTCAGATGGTGCCTTGACATCACGCATTTGCGTTGTGTTGTGTGTATACGCTGACTGCAGCTTTATCACCTGTCCTAAGATTGAGTTGTGACAATGTAGAAAAGAGTGCCTTTCGACCTTTTCTAACTGTCTTTCGTCCGCACTTTCTCGGGATCTTTTGCTATTCAATTGACGGCGAAGAGCCTCCTCAGTATCTACGGGGTTGTACACTATGAACCACCCTTTGGGAGTTTCTTCTATTGTGCAGTCTGGTCTACTATTCAAGTGCTTGACGAACTCAGTCAAGGTAGTCCATTTTGTAGCTGCAGCGAGACTTGAGAATACATGGAGAGGTGATATTACTTTAGGAAGTCGTACCATTCATGTGTACGTGGGTTTTGTGTGAAATAACCTCGTTATAGACTTTGGTTGCTTCGACCCGCGCGTGCCTATATCTGTGGTGTGGTTCACTTTTGGTAATACAAAACAGAAAATTCACTCACGACAGCTGCAAGGTTTTGATGAAAGTTTGCTCGAAAATTGTCGAATACTCGTCGACTGCACGTTTTGAATTCGATCCAAATAGCTGTACTCGACGAAGATGACTTTCTGAAGCGCAGTGGCACTTGAAACCGTTTTCATCTCTACACTGCTTTTCGCACAGTTGACAGTACCATCTTAGCTTTTGAAGGCCCTTAGACTTTAATTGTTTCGAAATCGCGCTAGTTGCACTTTTTGTGCCACCCATCTGATGTGTCGGGATGTCCTGCACGGCGACGCGCTGTCTTCGAAATCGCTCGACTTTCCGACGCTGAGCACTTGCACTCGAGTACTGGTACAGATATCGGTAAATATTTAGTAAATATTTAATACTATACTTTTTGTACAGTATACGATGTAAATGTGCGAAATGCGCCTATAATAAAAATCAATAAAAAATCAAAATGGCGGCACGCCACAGCTCTGCCTTAGAGCGGCAACCCGCGTCGAGACTTACGTCGTCCGCACACGCGTATCGAACGCAAAGATGACGAAAGGTATCGCTGTTGGACTGTCTAAAGGCCATGATGTGACCACTCGAACGTTGGCGCCTCGACCCGGTTCGCGCAAGGGGGTAAGTAGTAGACTTTTGCTTGTTTGCGTTTTCTTACTTTTTGTCTTCGTAGCGCTGCGGGAAACGCGTCGGAATGATTCGAGGCCTTATTCGCGACGTTGCCGGGTCCGCACCTTATGAGAAGCGTCTGGTTGAGCTTTTGAAGAATGGCCGCGACAAACGCGCGTTGAAGCTCGCAAAGAGAAAAGTAAGTGCCCGTGGACTAGGGCTTTCCCGCTCTCCCCGAAACTTGTCGTCGCGCTCGCGCTCGGTTGCCTGGTCGAGTCGAGGAACTTCGTTCGCGCCTAAAATCGTCAAAATCGATGACGATCGTCGATAAGCGGATTAACCCTTCGAATCCCTTTTTTCGCCGTCGCAGCTCGGTACGCACTTGCGCGCGAAGAAGAAGAGAGAGGAGATGGGCAACTTGATGCGAAAGTCAAGCAGGAAGCCCGCGGCGGAAGCAAAATGATTACTTAGCCTCTGAAACATAGCCGATCCCAGTTGTTATTACAAGCGAGCGGTTTCACAAACTCGAATCTCTACATCGTCTGTCAGCGCAGTAGATTTCTGGAAATCTCCTTGGCGTTTGCCAGAGCCTGCGACAAAGGATGATCTATGCTGCCTAGATTAACGACCGAATCTTGCATCGAAACTCGGTTACATATTATATCTGGATCTGTCTCAAGGATGAAGCCGTCGTCAATGAGCTCGTCAAACGTCAGCATGCACTCGTCGAAGTGCTCCAGCAAGACGTGTTTCTCCATCACACCACTTGTCAACGTAGTTAAAGCACCATGAAGTGCTTGCAGAACAGCCGCTAAGATGACTTCATTTTCAAATTTAGGAGCGACTGCGTAAACTTGAAAATCGATTGCATTTCGGTAAACCACCAAATTGTGCTCCAGCACTATGACGTCAAGCTCTTGCGTTGCTGCGTTGGTTTTGTTGAAAACTGCCTGCTCAAATGCGACTTGTTTCTGGGGATTTTTCCTGTACGCGCAGCTTAAGTAAGTATTCAAGTTGAGAGGTTTGCGTGGTGATACGAGTACGCACCATTCTGGGCTATAGTATTTTGCCGCAATCCGTTTGCCTTCATTGTCTAGAATTACTAGACTTGTGATCGAAGGCAAAGAAGCTGGCCGCATGGTACAGACGTTCAGACGAAACTGTAGCACACTGCGCTAAGCAATAAAGCTTAAAGTGAAATCCTGTAGCAATCCCGTTGATGCACTCAAAAGTGTACGAAAGAAGGGAAGTGACGTGGGTTGCCTTTCAGTAGCGTGCGAGGATAGTTCGAGCTGTTCGCTCTTGATTCGTTAGCTTCTCGTTGCCAAATAGCTCTATAGCGACGCCTGGTGTTGCGTGTCTAGGTTCGTACAATACGCTCTCGACTGTCATAATAAGAGCGCTTTCGGGGAAGTCTGGCGCGGTACGTTTGACGTGGTCGTGTTTACTTTCTCATTTTCTGTTACTCCCGTCGAAGCATTTGCGTATTTCAGTTGCATTTTGCTCTACAATCTCCACTTGTACCATCCTGATACTTGTGCAGCACGTGCAGCACATGGCTTGGAGCGGACCAACTCGTTCGCTCCATCGCGAGTTGTGCGTGCGCAGCGCTTCCCACCGCGGCCAAGATAAAGATCTATTGGTGGAAGCTAGCGATGCTTGAAGAATTTGTCGTGTTCCAGAGAAGCGGACTCATTCTATTTTCTTGGCGGTCAAACGACAGTCAGGACATCGGTAGCATAGCAACAAAGGTCACAGAAGAGATTCTTTTGGGCGGCCGTTCGGGCGAAAACTCCATGCTGCTCCATGAACACGGAACAAATCCGATTTGTCTCCAATGGAAACTTGATAATAACTTTGAGTTGATATTTTTAGTGGCTTTCGTTCAGGACTGTCACCCAACAGGAGTTTCGGCTATGCTGGATGCAATACACATCGAATTTCTAACGCACTACAAACCAGGCGTTGTACTATGCGATCGATTCGCGAAGTTCGTCTCGGAACAATCTCGTGCTGGATTGTGTTCGTGGATTCAAAGTGGAAACAGTACGAATAGGGACGACAAAGGAAATTTGTCGAAGGTTGCAAGACTTGACTTCTCTGAGCAGGTTCCCACATCATACGAACCACGTGCACGGATGAATAATATTAAAGTGCCTACGCGTGAAAATCTGATACCGATTACCCAGTTGCAATCGCATAAAGGAAATTGGCTGTCTCGTCTCATGAACGAAAGTTTCCACGAGAACATTTTTCAAAAGAAGTGCATCACCGAGGAAGGTTTGAACCCAGTTCTTAGCAAAATGAGAGATTCTTTGCTGGATAAAAACGTTGCCTCTACAATAGTTGAACACGTATGTGCTGACGTACGTGCAGCTTTACTAGGGAAAGAAGTTTCTGTACTTGGGTCGTTGGGTGCAGCAGTTCACGGGACAATAAGAAATTCACTAATGCAAACACTCTCTCCTCAGCGTACCATGAATTTACTCGCACAAATTCGTTCGGCTCAAGCAAAGAAAAGACCATATACGATCACATTTATTGGCGTAAATGGTGTAGGAAAAAGTACGAGCCTGTCAAAAGTGGCGGCATGGTTATTGTCGAACGGTTTGTCTGTCCTGGTTTCAGCGTGTGACACCTTTCGCGCAGGAGCGGTAGAGCAGCTTCGCACGCACTGTCAACGTCTAGAGATACCGTTGTACGAACGTGGATATGAGAGAGATCCGGCGACAATAGCCCAAGAAGCAATAGTTCAGGCGAGGCGACAGGGAATTGATGTTGTCCTCATCGATACAGCTGGACGCATGCAAGATAACGAGCCATTGATGCGTGCTCTTTCCAAGCTGATATCCATAAACTCACCCGATCTAGTTCTATTTGTAGGAGAAGCCCTCGTCGGTAATGATGCAGTCGACCAGATCCAGAAATTCAACTCGGCGCTGGCCGATTTGGACAGTCGTGGAAGGCAGCGAATGATAGATGGTATCATTATTTCAAAATTTGATACGATAGATAGTAAGGTTGGTGCTGCATTATCGATGGTAAGAGCTTCTGGCGCTCCTATCCTCTTCGTCGGCTGTGGACAAACGTATCAAGATTTGAAGATACCAAACGTAGGGCACTTGCTGGACACACTTCTGAGTTAAGTTTTCTTTTGATGCTAACTATCCACTTGCCTCGACCTTTTGTAACACCATTATCTTCAGACACCACAAGAATATGTATTTTCCCACCTGGTTAATTCGCCAGAAGTCCGGGAAGGACGCGCTTGTACAGAAACTGGGGAGTGTGAAACAGATTTCCTCGATGCCACCTACGTTAGTATTCCCAGTGACTCGTACGGCCCGCAGTGTGCGCCGCAACAAACTTCGCTCGCATCGCGCTACGAGTATTGACCCGGAGATGCACGAACTGTAGTATCGGACTAACTAAAACGCAGTTCAAGCGCGGTGGAGTCCGCTCCAAAGTCAACGAGGTTGTGTCGGTTTGTCACATCAAACTACGATGAGTCCGAACAACAGAAGACCGAGTCGACACGAAAGGTAAGCTTCACTTTGAGTAATGAAGATATGTGGATGTTTACATATCCGCAGCTCGTTGAATTTGCTGACGCAACGTTTCATCGCTTTGCTGAAGTGTGAAACTAGCCAGTATTTCGATCTCAACTATGCAGCCCGAGCTCTTGGGGTACAGAAGCGACGCATATATGATATCACAAATGTACTAGAAGGAATCGGTTTGATAGACAAGACTTCGAAAAATACCGTGAGATGGAGGGGTAGCGTCGAATCTGCCCTAAGCGACTTGGACTCACATGATGCACCGTACAAGGGAGCTACACAAGCTGAGACCACACCTCTTGGCACGTGCATACAGTCTCGCACGACAGAAATATCTGAATTAGTCAAGATTTTACTTGCAGACGATACAAGCAAGGTGAACTCACATTTCTCGAGCATTGATTCGGAGTAATATGTTTCCAGACAGCCTTTTTTGTCGCCGAGGACTGCTTAGCTACTACGTCCTCTCTACATTGGGACACACTGTTGGCACTTCGGGCCCCAGTTGGTACCACGTTAGAAATACCTAACGCCAATGATCAATCTAGGCTTTGGCTGACGGCAAAAACCGGACAGATAGAAGTTTACGCCATCACACTACCGGGTTCTATCCCCGACCTACCTCGCCAAGGTATCGTCGCTACTTTCATCATTTTTTTCTTCTCAAACTCTCGACAAATAGATATTGATTCGAACAGATATCGAAAACGCAGAGGCACAGATAGTCAACACATGACTCGAGATGGTAGCAAAAAGGCAACGACAAAAAGTGAAATACAAAATAGACTTGAAACGCTGGACTATTTGACAGATATATTTTGATATTAACAGCTAAACATTAAATTTGAAAAGTAACACGTCTCCTTCGTTGACAACGTATTCCTTGCCTTCTAGTCGCCACAGTCCTCGCTCCTAATACCGTTCAGAAGAACTGCGGTAGGATATGTGCAACTCACTCACCTTTGCGACAGTGTAGCCTTTACAAGTAACAAAGTCATCAAAACCGACGGTTTCACACCTGTTCACAGAGTTACCGCAGAAACGAATTGACATAGCCATATTACTTGATAAAGCCACGCTCAAAGTCCGAATGAATGACGCCAGCAGCTTGGGGGGCAGTAAAGCCACGCTGGAAAAACATGAAATGAATGTTTTCAGAGGAGATGAATAAAAACTACCTTTATGGTCCACGCTCTAGTTTCTTTCTTGCCAGTGGTGAAATATGTTTGAAGACCCAACTGCGCATATGTTGCTCTAATCTGAGTTTGGCATGAGTAAAGCGACACGGAGACTCTCAAAACTCTCAAAACTTACCAGTGATTCGAGACCACTGCGAGATAAGCCAAGATCACTTAGGAACATGCTCCTCTCGTTCTTATCGAGCTGCATAATCTCAGCCTCAACCTATGTGTGTTTCAAAATGTGGTCACTATTGCATAAAACAGACCGGACCTGCGCAGAAACAACAATAACACCTGCACTCTCCTCGTTTGCAGTCTCGCGAAGTTTCTGCACTTGATCGTTCTTCGATCCCTGAAGTTACACTGTTAAGCGAAAAGTGCTACATTTGACCACTTAAAACGAACCTCATCTCGCAGGTCACCTTCGTTCACGTTAGCTGCGTAGATGCAGGGTTTCATGGTGAGCAATTTCAAGTCGGACAAATCACTGTTTTCCTCCTGAAAGAACTCATGCTGAGAATCAAAATGAAGTGCTTTACCGCTTACCTCCGAAAGATCCAGTGTCCTCACGGCACGTCCAGACTCCAATACTTTGATCAACTTTTCATATAGTTGAATCTTTGATGCGGCGTTTGATATCTGTATGTATTCAGTGCCTTACTGGTTAGTTATACGAGAACATTCCCACCTTCCCACGAGTCTTCAATGTCCTTTCAAGGGCACGTTCAACTTGAGATAAATCAGATAGAATCAACTCAAAATTTATCACTGCGATGTCGCGCTGCGAATCGACACTGCCGTCGACGTGGATTATCTGAGTCGAAAATGTAGCGTTAGACAGGGAAAACGGCATCACTTTCAAGATACGTACATCAGTGTCTTCAAAACAACGAACCACGTGTACAAGGGCATCACATTCTCGAATGTTAGACAAGAACTTGTTCCCTAAGCCCTGTCCGTCCGCTGCACCCTTTACGAAATTTTAGCCATCTTCATACCTTGGGAAAAACTGTTTTACCTTCACAAGGCCCGCGATATCCACAAATTCCACAGTTGCAGGCACAATTTTCTCTGTCTCAGAAATGTTTGCAAGGACGTCCAGTCGGTCATCTGGTACATTTACGATGCCAAAATTGGGCTCGATCGTACAGAATGGAAAATTTGACGCCTTTGCGATATTAAAAAGGGTAGTTAAGATTCGTTTTCAAGGTACCTGTGCAACACTGTTTTCAACAAGTGCATTGAAAAGGGTGCTCTTGCCAACGTTTGGTAAGCCTAAGGTTGTCGTTACGAAGGTTCGTCAGAGAGCTCTAGATACTCACCGACTATGCCCGTTTTCAAAGACATCGAGATATGACTCGTATTACGGGTGGGGCGGCTGAAGAATATCTACCGGCAAAGTTTAGGCTCTGCAACTTTTTCACTGTGGCAACTTACCGACTTGAGTTCTAATCGTGTTAAAGACCGGCCTAGGGCCACGCGAGAGCAATTTGAGGTCATCATGTCGGAAAAGTTTGGCTGCTTTCGTCGAAAATATACAGACGATCGCGACGGACACTCGTGCTACGTGCTATCGCCCGAGGACGCATCAAGCACGACCCGTTTTATTTTCCCCTCGGGGGTAACCTACTGACCTAGGCGAGTTTCCCTTATTCTAAGGCTAGTTGGTCAGTCGATGAAATTATCGATCAGTTTGATCGAGTCGATCGATCATGCATCGATCGAATCGATCGGTGAATCGACCGATTTCAATAGGCGACCGGTGTCGCCTGCGAGAGCCGAGGCGGCGCACACTGCGTCGCGCCGCACGCCGGCTGGTTCCTCGGCCGTCTCCAAAGACGCTCGGACACAAGGACCGGGCACGATACTCAAGCACGACTAGTCATAGAAGGAATCGCATGCCAAAAAAGAAGTTTATAAACGGGCCCGCCGCAACGTACGCTCTTCTACCCCAGAACGGAGAGAGTTCTGGACACGCTTTACGTTGGATACGCACAGATTTGAATGGCGCCTTTGAACCCTTCGCAAACACAGAAAGAGTGAATGAGTTCAGGCCACGTGCGTGTGATGGCATCACCATACGCGACGAATCAACTGGGGTTGGCAATAGTCGATTGGTAGGGCCAGCAGGAGAGTGTACCGAAGAGCCGGCACCCATAGTGGATTATGACTACGATCGCCATCTGCGTGTGATGGGCTCAGATCCAAATGCAATATATTTTCAATCAACACACGCGCGGAAGGTTGTGACCTCTTCGGATTGTGGAATCGACCAGAAAGAGCGTGGTGTAGAGACATCAACAGATGCCGAGCTCGACCGAGAACTTTCTGAAATTGAGTACAAGCTAACAGACATCGCATCAAACTTAGCTTCAGATTGTGACCCGGATGAGTACGATGACTTTTTCAATAGTATCATCGGTGCAGAAATCACGATTGGACAATCATGTGAAGGCGCTTCAAGAGATAAGCCTCGCAGCCTGAGTGGAACAACTTGTCTCAACAGAAACACCGCGACGGACGATGTTTCGAGCGATGCATTTGTGAATATGATGAAATCCTATGACGATATGATGCCAGATTATTCTAGTTGTACTTCGGTCGGTGGATCGGGCGAAGTGCTGAATGCTTTAAATGAGTTGCAACTTCGCACTGCAGGAAGGACGAGTTGTGCAGCAGAAAAAGAGGTAGGAAATCCCTCATCCAGCACAAGAATTGACGTGAAAAGGATTGACCATCGCGGTATCAATCCCTATGAAGATGCTGGTATCAATTTACATTCCAAGTTCGACTGTGAAAGTGTTCTAAGCTCCTACTCTGCACTGGACAATCACCCCAAACTACTTGGGACAACTATCAATCAAAGGCACGAGCAGAGGGCTCCTGCTACTCGCGTAGGGCCGGCATTTACGATTGCCTCGCAGAGCACAAATTTTTCTGACATCGTTGCTACTCCTATCGATCCAGCGATTCAACATCAGGACTCATCTTGGAGAGAAAATATTGTGCGAAAAGGTGAAACCCGTGAGGAAAAGAAAATTCGAAAAGCTGCAGTGAAAGTAGGACGAAAGGAGGCTCGAAGGCACAAAAAGAGTTTAAAGGAGGCATTTAAGAAAGAAGAGGTCTCGCAAAATTGTATTTTGGTTTCAAACAGTACACCCATTAACGCATCAATAAGCAAGCTCTCATAGGAGCATTTCCGTCAGTTTTTTTGTACAAGTATTGTATGTACTGTATTTATGTTGTATCTATTTTGGGATTGGGTAGATCATTATTAGTGGATATAGGTCATACATTGTGACATCAGTTGTAGAAACTTGAGAGCAGGCCGATGGAAAAAGGCGTTTATGGCGATGAAATCGTACAACGCCTTCACATTACTTGCGTTGTAAATAGCTTTTTGCCCTTGTTAAAGGGAGTAGCAACATGATGCCAACAACACAAGCTGCGAGTAGAGCTGCAAAAAAAGCATCCCAACCGTACTGTTGAACCAGTAGTGAGAGCGGCACACCAGCATTAGCTGCTCCAAGATATGCTACCCACCCTAGAAAACCCTCACTTGCACCAACTGAGCGCCGACCAACTATTTCTGCACCGCACAGACCTATGAGCATCTGTGGACCGTACAAGAAAAAGCCAATCATGAAAACGATGGCTGCTTGTGCACCTGCATATCCGTTTGGCACTGCTTTGAACGCGAGCAGTGCTGCAGCGACACCACAAAGATAACAGATGACAATTTGGATACGTTTGCCTACGGCGCCACCTGGATATTGAGCGATATACCAGTCACTTAGTTTACCGGCAATCAAGCTACCAACCAGTCCACCGAGTTCGAGACCAGAAACACGCACTGCTGCTGAGCCAGCATCGACAACTCCTTTCTCTTTTATCAAGTAGAAGATAGACCATGATGTAATACCTTGCCTTACGACGTACACACAAAAATATGTGAATGCGAGGCCCCAAATGAAAGGGTTGGAAAGAACGTTGTGAAGTAAATTTTGGACCAGATTTGGCTTCAAGTCGTCAGAGACTTTTGGAGACAAGTCTGCTGATTCGATCTCGACAGGAGCGAAACCACGACTTTCTGGCGAATCGCGAAGTGTCGCCACAATAACGAGACCAACAGAAACAGCTATCACTCCTGGAGCCCAAAGACCCCAATTCCATCCTAATGTTCGTGCGGCTGTACCTGCCAATATGGGTGCAGCAAACCCTCCCAAGTTATGAGCTATATTCCACATTCCCCAGTAGGTTCCGCGCTCCTTAGCTGCAAACCACGACGTCAATATTTTGGCACAACTTGGCGCGCCGAAGCCTTGTAATATTCCGTTCATAGCCCAAAGAAGACAAAATAACGGCAATGTACTACTAAAGCCGAAGATGAGGTTGACAAAGCCTGTTGCTATCAGTCCTCCTCCGAGCATGATAGCAGGAGACAGCATATCACCAACAACTCCACTCACAAACTTGCTGCAACCATAGCATAGAGGGAAGATTGACGTAATCACTCCAATAGATGTTATGTCAAGTCCGAGGCTTGGTGTTGCCACCATAGCTGGTGCAGTAAATGTCAGACTGTTCCTCGTTAAATAATAACACGAATAGCCCAGCAAAATACTGAGAAAAACTCCGAGACGGACTTTCAGGAACTCGCTCGTGTAAGCTTTTTCTGGTTCAACAGTATTTGCCGTTGCGCATGTCAATACAGTTCGCGTGCGACGCCCGACAATAATGCTGAAGTCTACTGCCATCAATGCGTGACTTCGAACTGGTTGAATAGCGCACGGTAGTGTGTGCCGCGGATGACAGACTCGAATGGCGTGACGGGCGTTGCGACTCTGTCGTTGAACTACATATCGATTCGCATCGGCGCGAGCGCGCACTGAAACGCTCGATTTCGTGGCAAGAGTCCAAATCATGGCGCCCTCTTGGCCCAGCCTTTCAGGTCAAGGGTGTGCGGTCTCCGAGGCGTTGGAACGTTGACGCGACTCGCCAAGAACACTAAAGAGCCACCTATCGTATATATGATGTAATACTACCATGTTTGTATACAAATAGTAGTTTAGATTAAATTTTTACTATATAAGCGATTTATCAGTTATACAGTGGACTGTGCCCACAGATGGACGGATCTTCCACGCGAGATCGGGAACCTGCCACTACTTCAGAGTTCGGGAGGGGCGTTGTACACGTCCGCATGGCACTACGAGATGACTTCTCTCGATCGATGCATTTACAACTCGTTTCGAAGGTGAGCGCTTTTACGCACCGTGGGATTCCCTCTTAGGCTATCTCAGATATGTGGTGCCGATGTGACCATCAAAGAGACGACCGCAGAAATTTTCTGCCAAATACTTGCATCGTAAGTCGAATATTTTGAGTAGCATAACTATTACGGCTAATCCCCATCGCAACCAAAAGGTACATCCACGAAACTGCGATGTTGTCCAAGAATCTGGCTCGAATTGGAGTACGTGTTCAACTTAGGCTCTTTCCAGCAGTGCAGCTAACTAAATTCAAGGGTCGAACAACTGTAAACGTTGCCGATATTTTGCAAAGTTGTGAAGATTTCCATAGTTTGGTGGAGTTTTTTGAGAGAGTTTCTAAGGGACCGTGCACTGTGCGCAGTGGAAACGGCGGCATCTCTTTGCGCAGAAGAGCAAAAGTACGTTTTACGGAATAATTTAGAACTTGAAATTCATACGCGTTGCCTTCATAGCTGCGGCCTACCTTAGCGACGGTCGATGAGCCATATCCGGAGTATACGCCTGGCTTTTTGCCTGTTCTACCACGGCAGATTTCACGACCAACAAATATAAAGCTTATGAAGGAGGAATTCAGGAGCCAATTTACAGAGGTCGTATGACTTTGAGAACACTCTAAGTGACAAATTGAGATTTTTCTAGGGAACTGACCAACAACGGAGTACTAGGGTGTTGTATGACGACCTAAAGAAACAGGAAGTCGCTGGAATGGCTCCAGAAATTGTCGGGGCACCTCTGAAGTGAGTACAGCATTTTCATTTTGTCCACACTTTGCTCTGACGAGACACATAGGTCGTTATGTTCTCGTGTTCCAACATTGCAACCTGATCAGAGTCTACGCCATTCCCAGAAAGAACAAGGAATAGTCTCAAAAGCAAGTGGTATTGTGTCCGGTACCATCCCCATTTTGGACAACTCTTAACCGCCGTGAGACGTTATGTCTTGAAAAATTTACACATCGACTCTATTGCTTAAAAAGTCTCTATCTCACGTCGCCCGTAACGACACATCCCACACTCCGGCCCCAGATAGCATATTTAGACGAACTGAGCCATTTTCAACACTTATACAATATCTACCGTCGGACGAGTGTAAGTCGGACGACTGTGATTCTTGCATTATTGCACCACAATACGACGACGTGACAACCACGAGTGCTTCGCAACACACGCTAGTTGCAACAAAGATCGCGCTTAAAGGGATATCAACTCGCATTCATCGCTTCAAGTCATTATGCGACACCGGGCAATTCAACGATGGTTGTTTACGACGAAAGACAAAAGGCCGCTGGCGAACGTTGGGCGCGACAGATCTCAGCCCGTTGGTCTTTATCGCAATCGTTTTCGTCCGAAATCTCTTAAGGAGCACGTCCTGATCGCACAGCGCATAGATAGTAATAACTTCAAATCATACGGCCAAGTAAGTTGTTTGGACTTTCCTCACGTAAGTCTAAATCAGATGTTTGCAGGTGACACGTTGGGAAGAAGATGGTAAGCAATATGATGAGCAGGTACTTTCAGCATCATAGGACGATGAGAAAACTAAATACGAACTAGGATTTAAAATTAGAAATATGCCAAGGTAGTCCGCGCCTATATATTTTCCGAGCTAGGGACAGAGACCTATCATTCGACAAAATTACATACCACGAGAAAGTCACCCAGTGTCTTTTTCGCATTGGCAATCATCCCTGGTGAGTCGCTCTCTTTTCTAGGAATCAATTTTCAAGGAAACGCATCGCGTAGGTTTCTTGCAGTGGCAAAGCCAACATTTTGTGTTAAGCAGTTTCCGAGCAGTGATGATATTGAAGTGTTTCAGATTGAAGGTACAAAATCTTCTTGCGACACGAACTCGCTTGAGTTGAGTTGTGTATAGGTGATTTAATGGTGAAGTTAAATGCCGGAGTATGGCATGCTGGACCATTGTTCGATGTATGTCAACTCTCGTCACTCCTTTGAATTTACTTGACGCTCACTTCAGGGCACTGCTTACTTGGATTTTATAAATTTAGAGCTGAGTGACACGAACATCGTCGATCACCATACTCACTCGTACAACGCGCTGGGTCTCACCTTTTCTGTTCAGCCAGCACGTGAAGCACCTGATTCAATCTGGTGACTCACTGCTGAAGAGTCACCGACCGTTCAAACTTGAAAGGTTGTAGAGAAGCACCCGCCCACGCGCATTCCCTATTGCTAAATGTGTGCTACACGGGTGGAAATCACTCGAAAATACTTTGTTCAGAGGAGTGTTTTTAGTCGGCCAGTTGGGTAGAGTAAAATTGGTTATGGTATCGACTATTCTGACCGCATCTTTCGATGAACTTGAGCTGGCAAGCAAAAGGTTGCCATCGTGGTTGAAATGTAAGCCATCGATTGCAGTTATTAGACTGTTCACAAGTTTCACAGGAGTGGCGATCGTATTTACTCGTCTTGCGTGCCAGTCAGAAAACAAACCAATCGTACCGGAAGAAGTCCCAACTGCAAGGGATCTACCACTTGGACAGAGCGCAATCGCCGTAGCCGCGGACAAGTCATTGTTCTGGAGTCGAAGTTTACATCTATTTGTTCTCAAGTCCCACACATGTACGCTACCATCACTGTTCAACGTTGTAAAATCCTGGATACCTGGGCCGAAAACCCCTGCTGTCACTTGACCACTTACTTTCAAAGTGGCCACTTTACTACGCGACTTGAGTGCAAATAATCCAACTCGTCCTTGTTCACCTAACACACACGCAAGTGAAGAACTTCCAACAGTCTTACTCACCACAAAAGACGCTGCGCGCCAGTTATTTTCAGCGCCAAGCACAATTTTTTCAGCAATACTTGAGTCTACGTCAACCACGTACAAATCTCGTTTGCCTGCAAGAAGTACCTTTCTATTATCATTTCCATAGAAGTCCGCGCGCCGTATAGGTAATTCTTCGACATGAAGGGTACGAGCGTTCTCGTAACTGTCGCTGTTAGATTCTTGCACGAATATCCTGGCATGTCCATCGAGGCCCGCTGTTAATAATAGTCGACCAGTGCGGTCAAATTTCGTCGCGTAAATAGGGCTAACACTCGGACAAGATATGTTTGCATCATCTAACCGCCTGAGGACTACGTGTCGATACTTATTCGTCACTGCTAGTGCGTCCTCTGAGTCCTTAAGTGTGGTGGCTTCGTTGTCTCGTGACCATTTCGGTCGCTTTCGTGACGTAGTACCCTTCCCATATCTCTCAGTGTCGACTTCCTCGATCGAAGAAGCCTTCGAGAAAGACGTCGTATCCATTGCACTCGTATGTTAATTGTCGCACTTGAGTCAACTAGCAGCGCGCCTCCTGTCTCGAACCTTGCTCTGCTGTTTCTTTAAGCGTTTAGAGAAATTAACCGCTGAGAAACCTTGGGTTTATAAGTCGCGATGGGTGCCGTGCGTGCTTGTCCGATGCTTATTCATACGCGCTAAGTCTATATGTAGTTCTAGGTCGTGTAGTGTATACATAGGCGTTAGCATCACTATAATACTGTATTGGGTTCATCTCATGTGTCATTATCTCTCAACCGCAAGCTGTGAGCTCGGATTGTTCAGTTTGAGAGATAATGTGACACGTGATATGAACCTTCTCGTATTGTAGTGATGCTGACGAGTATGTTCACATTACTAAATTTGGACCTACACTATATAGCTACATTCAAACTTAGCACAATGAATGACTGAATGAGCGACATATTGTATCGCTCATTTTTCCTATGCGGTATTCTAATGTTAGAGTTTGCTTCATAAGCACAAATTACACCCGCGTACTTTGCTAAGTTACGGCGACGGGAGCGCGATTCTACGCATACGCAGTGAGTTAGAAGCATCGAGAGGTAAGCAAGGCGGTCATTGCAGGACATGATTCGCTCGAAACTGCTTTTCCGAAGTCACTTTCACGTGGTTCCTGTTTCGAGCTCTACAACGCCACCTGGAGTGAACCGCCCAGAGAACCCCAAGGACGCAAAGCGTTCGGTGCGCAGATCATAGAATACGCACAAATCGTGCACTTGTACGGCATCGTGTCGCGTCCGATTTGGCTTTCGCGTGTCCTCTGTATCCTGTGCGAGTTTCACGAGTTTCACCTTAGTAGGAAAGAAATGCAGACACTGAGTGGCAAAAAGCTTTACAATGTACCAGACGCACGAAACAGTTGGCTACCGAAGTACCGCAAAAATCCTAGAACCTTTTCCTCAACTCGTGCAATCGCCGTGACGTCAGCTAAGCATTCCCTTTTCACTTTTGGTAAACTATTCTCTGTTCAAACTGAACAATTTGGTTGCTGTATACATTTTCTCCCCTCAAGCCCGCCCCTTTTACTGGCAACTGAGGCTGTTCTACCATCACCAAACGAGTTTAGCGTTCCTATACTCATGATTTTGAGCTTTTGTTGCGGTGCTGTATGTGCTGGATTGGCACTGCGCGTGCAGCAAAATAGGCAAGGCGAGCTGGAAGCCAGAGCCAACAGCAGACAAGCACTTGCTGAAATAAGTACGTTGGATGAAGGAGAAATCCGCGAGTTATTCGGCGAGTTACCTTCCTGGTTAGCTTTGAATGATTTTCAGCGTGGGGGCTGGCTGAATAAGGTCGTCTCTGCAGCTTGGCCATACTTGGATGAGGCTACGTCAAATGTCATAGTCAACGCGTTAGATCCAATCCTGCAAGCAACTCGTCCAAACTTCTTGACTTCACTTCGATTTGAGAGATTCAGTTTCGGTAGTGTACCTGCCAAAATTGAAGCCGTCAAAGTATACGAAAGCACCGGCGAGGGCGCTGTTGAAATAGACCTTCAAGTTTTCTGGGCAGGGGATCCTAATGTGGTCTTAGGTGTTCGTGCTGCGCAGGATACCCTCTCTGTCCCGGTATCTTTGACCGAAATCAAATGTAAATTCACGCTTAGATTGATTTTTGCTCCCCTGATTGGGAAATTTCCATGTTTTGGTGCACTGACAATAGCATTAACGGAAGAGCCAGAGGTGGTGTTCGATCTTCGTGTTGTTGGTGGTGACATTACGCTTGTACCAGGACTGGCTCAACCCTTGAGAACGTACATAAAAGCTCTCATTTCTTCGTATTTGGTTTGGCCAAGATGCATAACGGTTCCAATTCCGGGCACGGGATATTCTCTGCCAGCGAATGCGCGACTAGAGGACCTTTCGGGTCTCTTGCACGTGGAGGTCATTTCTCATGATGCTTTGACAAATCAGCCTGGTGAGCTCGGCTTGGAAGTGTGTTGGCCGGGAAATATCATATCACAAGAAGAAGAGCGTGTGAAGGCACTACCAGGAGGTCGAATGCTTTCATCAAAACCCATCAGCCTCCTAGTAACAGACCCCAGGTTCCAAACGCTCAAGTTACGTTGGTATAGTGAACAAATCGACGGTGAAAACGAGTCAAATGCCAGAGGCGAATCGGCTATTGTCTTAGAAGACTTGGTTCGTATGAGTTTGTATAATGAAATAGCTATTGCGGATGTGAGTAAGAGTTGGGGACCGATAACTTTGGCAGCAGAACTTGACCCCATCGTAGAAAGTACAGCCAATATCAATAAAGTCCAGGGTGCGGATATCTCCTTGAAGAGCCGAGTTTTTGGCATTTGGGACGGTACAAAATCTTTGTTCGCAGTAAGGCGTGGAAAAAACTCAACGGAGAAGGGCGTGTACGCAGTAGATAAAATGGAGAACAAAACATACGATGTGCAGCAGGGTTGTGCCAAAATCGTTCAAATAACTTTGCGGTACCAGGCACTCCAATCAAACAGCCAATCCTTACCGGAGACTTTGGACGATCGATACCAGTCTGAAATCAGTCAAAGCCTATAGACGGGTGGTACGTGCGTCAGACGAGAAAAGCACATAAACGAAACGCAGCGAATGTTTGAAATGTTGTGGTTGACCTGTGACGTCTGTCATCACTCTCACGTGTAATAGCAAAAGCGTTGCATTCGAGTCAGAATTCACTGTCAGCTTACTTCATCATTTTATTTTCGACTGTTTAAAACGATATTCTACACAAAACTGTCGCTGTAACTACTCAAGTACGGCGCGAAGGCGTTTTATTTTCTGATGCATGCAAGTTCTGTACAAGTCCTCGTATTTATGGCTATTGCAAACTGTAGTTCGCTCAGAGTCGGTGTATCTTTTGATCATCATCAATCAGCACCTTGCCCGCGTCTTGTAGCTTGTGTAGGAAGATTAACATGTCAGTTCGACTAAGATTTTCACATCCCTCCCAAGTGTTCACCATCTCTTCCAAAGTAGTCATCGCAATTGTCTCGCAGCGTTCTGTCAACTTTGCAAGTTCTTTCGTGAAACAGTCGTAGTGATTTGACACAACTGCACCTTGTGCAGCCACGTTTTTAGTATCCGTCTCCATTACTGACCGCATTATCTCTAGCGCTACAAGAGCATCACCCCTCTCAACTGTGGTTGACAGACGCATTTTTGCGTGTGCAGTCGACAATCGAATCATGGTCTCGAGAGTACGAGCCGTGATTGGGATTTCGTGTTGTGTTCCTGACTTTTCGTTTCTCCAAGAAGAATAGTGCTCGGCTAGGCAGCGCTCTGCGTCAGCCGTCAGCTCCGCACGGGGACGCCTTTTCACGTAGAATATGAACTTTTTCAGAAACGTTTTGTTCAACAATCTTACGTCATCTTCACCGCCTTCGATAGATGAACAGGACAGAAGCTTCCGTTGGTCGTGATCCGTCTCCAATCCGTGATGTTCATCTCGCGCATGCATGGATAATACGTGTGAAGAGATCTGACGATCATTCACAGTACTCGCTTCGTCAAGAACAACAAACAGAAGATCAAATCGAGATAAAAGAGAATCTGGTAGATTAATGTTCCGAGGTACAGGCTGACTATGATCATATGTACCATAAATTGGATTTGCAGCAGCAAGTACACTGCAGCGTGCATTCAGAGAGGCATGGATACCTGCTTTTGCAATAGTTACGGTTTGCTGTTCCATGACTTCGTGTATGGCAACACGGTCTGCATCATTCATTTTGTCAAATTCGTCAATGCAAACTACTCCACGATCAGCGAGTACCATAGCACCAGCTTCAAGTCGCCTTTCACCTGTGTCTTGATCTGTGGAGACAGCCGCAGTGAGCCCAACTCCAGATGAGCCTCTGCCGGTAGTACTTATTGCAAATGGAGCGACACCCATGACACAGCGTAATAGTTGAGATTTTGCTACGGAAGGATCGCCAACCATCAAACAATTGACGTCCCCACGTATGTGCGTACCGTTTTGCAAGTTCTTCTCTATTCCACCTATCAGCAATAATATTAGGGCTCGCTTTATCGTGTCATGACCAAAAATAGACGGAGCCAGTGACTGACCTAGAAGTTTCAGTAGGTCTTCAGGATCTCTTTTCGCCAATTTTGTAATCATAGCGTGATCCGTACTTGTCAAGTCTGGTACACTAATCTCCCCTGAAAGTTGAGTTATACCAATTGCTACTAGAAGTGTACGAAATGTGCCACCAAGTGCCATGTTTGGTAACCTTGATGGTAGTACTTTATACACGCCGACAATATTGACACGGTCACCAGGCTTGCAAGTATCGACTAGATCATCTTCGAGCACAACTTCGACTGATCTTGGCAGCTGGCCACTGGGAGAGTGCTCAGGCATTTCTTGGATAGTGATACACTGTTGATCGCTGTAAGAACTGAGACCATATTCTGTGGTAAGCTGGTTTCCAGTTTCGTCTCGTGCACTGATGGCGAGAGATGTCGGTGCCCCTCTCAGTGTGGTAGCGTCTCTATACGTCCTGTGAGAAAATTTATTTGTCTCTGAACAAAACTGCGTGATTTTTGTGAGTTTTGGGCGCACCGCTGTGCATTTTGTGACTATGCCCTTGACGCTCACGATTTTTTCAATATAGTGAGATAAGAGATCTCGTGGAGAGATACTACGGCTACCAAAGTTTCCTTTCAGGCATATTTTAACTTCGCTTTGCTTGGAGACTCCTTTCAGTCCGGTGTTGCGCTGACTTTCAAATTCCTCCACCGCAGATGCCAAACTAGTGAGGTATGTGGCAGGCTCGTCAAGGATCTTCGTAATGAGATCTTTCTTATCTTTATTGTCACAATACTTTCGCAACTTGTCGAGATCTATGGTATGTCGACCACTTTCAGCTGAGAACTCACAAGCGTGCTCTTCGTCATACTCCTCCAAGAACTTCACGAACTCCTTTTTAGCGTCGACAGCATCGATCTCGTTACTCGACATCACGGCGAGCTTGAACGTGAATGTCTAGCTTTCTAACGAACGTTTGGCGAATCACCGCGTACCGCTGAGGCAGCGCGCGACCGGCACGCGGGATGTTTTCGAATTTAAAAAAGAAATTCAAACGCTGTGAGAGATAATGCACATGAGATGAACCCAGTCCCGTATTGTAGTGATACTAATGTATATGTCTACACTACATGACCTAGATAGACTTAGCCCGTGTGAATATATAAGAAAGCACGCAACATCCATCGCTTACTTAAACCCAAGGTTTCTCAAAATCGTATTCACTTGTGCGACCTGCGAGCACTGGAGGACTGACTCAAGCGTGCTCCCCACACCCCCGTGAAGAACGCAAGATGACTGCTTCAAGGACAAGCAGTGCGACGCACTTGCAGTTGAATAGCAAGCCCAAGTTCAAGGCAGGAGTGCCCCCGACGCTCAGTCGCCGTGCCGGCATGTTGGGAGTCGCGTTTTCTCCTACACTCGCCTTCAGGAAGGCTTTGGTGTGTAGAACCTCAAACTTGACTGAACTGGACTAACGTCGAGTCAGGCTTCGACCCCTGGAAGAATGCCTGGCTTATCTGCCGCAAATGCGCAGGGTGAGAGAGTGTATGTGCGTCCACTGGGCAAAAGTGGTGGTCACGGGGTGGGCTGGAGTGAAATTACGCCGTACAAATTTCTCATCTATGATGGTTGGGACGAGAGGCCTGTGAGTATAGCTGATCCTGAGGGTACAGAGATTGATGCGAAATTTGCGAGTGATGAAGACGGTGAATTGAAAATTATCTTGGCACCCATCCTTAGATTTGCAGACTTCCCGAATGAGGTATTTAAGGTCTTTCTCAATATGCAGGACAACTAATAGACAAAATTTCCAGTCGAACCCGCAGATACAAGATTTTCTATCTTTGGCAAATTTTATTAAAGGCTTTGGTCCTGAGCTTATAGGAGCGCCGGTTCAAGAAGAAGACGTAGTACGCAGCTCCACGGATGAGCGTAATGGATTGACATTTTACAACTATGAGCTCAGGACTCACTGGCTCATCTCAGCAACGGTGCATCAGAGAAGAGTGTATATTATGGCTATACACGCTAACGCTTTGCAGTGGCGTAGGAGCTACACGAAACTTTTGAGAACATCAAATTCGTTCTCTATTCCAGATCTATTTGAGTCTGGAATATGACATACGAAAATTTCGCGAACGGGCAGCTATACTGGTGGCCAAATTGGTATTCCTCTGCGTTGCACTGAAAAGTTGTCTCCATAGCTCTTTGGTTTCTTCTCTTTTCTTAGAGCTCCACTAATGACCGTCGTAGCTGTGCGTTTTATGGATGAAGGTGACTTTTTGCTTGTCAGCAATAAATCTAGTCCACTACGCTCGCAGTAGGACCTAGCAGCTTGGCTCGAAAGAAATTCTATGTTTGTCGCGAACCTAGCAAAATGCGGTTGTTCGCTACTAGTCCAGCCAGTGAGTGGATTTTGCCAACGAGTGGTTCCATTTCTCGGCCGTACTTGCCACGCGTGTGATCCCGAGCCCTGTTGACAAGTTGACGGGAGCTTTTCTTCTAGTAGCACCTACACTGAAGGTAAGTTTTCTTAAACAGGTTCTGTGTTCTTGGTTCACCTCGAACTTCGCTACGTTAGACGCTGTTCTCCCGCCCACAGGTATTTGGCACCAGTTTGGTATGCGAGCCGCGGCTTTTCGCATCGTCTCTGTAAATTTTTGCATGCTCTACGTTTTAACGTTTTCACCACAAGTTCCGTCCGACCCCTTCCGTGCGCTACCACGTATAGCGTTCTCCGCGCTATTGCGAAGCTCGAGTACAGTTGACATCTGGATACTGATACTACAAAACTTTGTATGATACGAGTCGTAGGTCTCTCGCGTGAAAAAGTCGTCTATTGTAATGTTTTATAATTATTATAATATGATAGCATCATAATAGCTGAATATATATGGTTTCTCGTCGTAATGGACAAAAGTTGCTTTTATAAAAATAAGGATGTAGTTGTTACTGAGAGTGGGGTTCGAACCCACGCAGTCAATGACTACCAGAAATCTCACCAGTTTTTTCGGTGAAGCTTATTCGCACTTGAGTCTGGCCCCTTAGACCACTCGGGCATCCCAGCGTAATAAGCATGTCGAACCAAATCAATATATCCACGTGAGATCGCTCCTCCGCACAACGACGCCAGAACTGTAGTCAACTGCGATACAAGTCCTGTGAACTCGGGACGAGTGCGCATGGGTTGTTTGGGCAGTCGCGTAACGAATTGGCCAATAGGTAATCATTTTTTTTCATTTCGTGTTCATCGACCTCCTTCGCACGGCCCGTGGCAACTGAAAAGTGGTATTACAAGTAACGTGTGTTGTCCGTTTCCACGACATCGGCGTCGAAGTTGTTCGCTGAAGGGCGACGATAAAGAGAAGAATCGCAAGCACGTTATCACTCAGTACTCGTTTTTCAGTAAAGATGACGACCTCGGAGACGAGAGAGCACGAAGTCACAAAGGGAAAGCGCTCCTTGGGCTGACCTGGTTGCAGGCTGCAACAAAAAAAGTCAAACACTGGTAAGTCAGGCACACACCTTCGTTTCGAAAGAATTCTAAACTTAGTAAACTTTTGTTCCAATTCCAGGAGAGATCTTGATCTGAAAGCTCTGAAGTCGCGCGGTTTGGCGGGCACTCTCGCTTATGGTTTCTTGAACTCTGTGTATTATGGTTTGGGAATAATCTTCGTCTGGATTTTTATCTCCCAGGTGAGCATGAAACGGTAATGCGGCGACGTGCTCACCATTTCAACCGAATCTCCTAGGTTCCTAAAGGTCTAAGTTTGAACGAGTTCACACAGACTCTTATGCGAGTCGCTGCATATACTTGGGTGGGTAAAATATTCACTAATCCCGCGAAGTGTCAAACTCTTCACCAATATTCAGGCAGGTAGTCAGGTGACAAAAAGTTTTAGGATCATATCAGCCGTGACGCTGGCTGGGCATGTAGACAAATTGATCGACAGAACAGCGAATACACTTGATACTTCTCACAACACGGTACGTACTTGATGGTTACTGTTGCAGCTCTGATTTATACAGTCAGTACTAATCAGCGCGTAGATATTTTTCATGTACACACTTTCTTGCTTCCTTTTCGTTTTCATATGTGTCGCTATTCTAGCGTCTGCGTGGATCAATTGATGCGAGTGAACTAGGAACTAGAGCAGCTTAAATACAACTTTCTGCAAGTTCTATGTGTCGAAACTTCTGTGGTTTCCAGTAACTCACATGTTGTAACAATTTAGCAATGTTCGTAGTATAATATATGTCTTTAGTGAACGTTTCTTTGTCAACATTTACAACGTAGTCTAGTTTGCGCGAACCTCGGCGTAAACGTCGTCAAATAAGTTCCACTTTCTAGGAGTAGTACGGGAGCACTTGAGTGAGAATGTACGACCAGGCAACGCCGGACAAGCCGCCGACGAGCCAGCCAGAAGTGAAAGAAGCCCATCCATCCGCGCTTTGAAGCGGATCTTTAGAGATAGTTCGCCCGCTTAAGGTCTTGACACCAACAACTTCATCGCGTTGAAAAGCAGTCGCACCATAGATGCTCAGACACGCAGTGAGGATCAACACAAGCCCTGCACCAGACAAGCAACCAGCGAGCTCCGCGGCATCAGTCGCTCTAAGAGGGCCAAGCTTGATAAACGGCCCAGTTAAGAAGAAGCCATGCGCAAGTCCGACCTCAACACCGCGTAAGAGAGGGGCGACGCCAGTACGGTATGCTGGCAGGTTCGAGAGGAAGTTGGCCACGTCTGGGGAAGAAGTAACCGGAGTTTCGAGCATACCGATAAAAGGATCACCATTGATCGGCTTGACGATTTGAACTTTCTCGACCGATGCAGACACGATGGACGCCGTACGCTTTGATACTCTAGGTGGAATCAAGAAAATGAGTTGTCAGTAAATCGTGTTCAGTATGTATTCGGTATACCGTTTCAGTCCTCTAGACGAGGCTTAAAAACGCGTTCGTAGAAATTCATTTCACATCAATTCGAAGAATTTTCTCACAAAAGTCGAGCGCGTCTGTTGACTGACGTACCGCACAGATGTACGAGAGGCGCGAGCACCACGGAAAGAAGCGCAGCGAGATCGCAATCCCTGTTGAAGCAAACAAGAACAAGTTATCGTCAGTCGTGCTCAAGGGACAGGTCGCAGATCGACGTTAAATCACAACTATGATTATACCTTCACAGTGATATGCTGCGTCGCACTTGAGAGCTGAAGAGACTGCATGTCGTCCGCAGATGACAAACCACGATTTGACGCCGGGATCGAGAGATACGCCGAGAATCTGTCGGCGTATCCATTTTCTTCCAAAATAAAATCCTTTTGGTACTAATATATAGCTTTATGTTACCTTTAAATACATCTATGTCTATGTCGTATAGGAAGTGATGTATATGCTACTATACCTATCTACAGTATGATATCATATAACAAGTATCCGGGTAAACCCTGGTGGGACGACGCGGAAGCTATCTCGCAACTTGTTTTCACGAGCGGAGGGCTGCAGTTGTTCAGAATCGCGTCCAGTGCTCTCGAACGAGGACGCTGGTGGACAGTATTAGCGGCGTGAGCGATGAGTTTCGGTGGTACGAGGAAAACGCTTACCAGTGGTATCAGTTTGGGAAAGGCCGTAAGCGTCACAAGCAAGGCCGGCTTCTTGCCCTGGCGGTTGACTGGACCTGTTTCGCACGCTGAGTGGAAAGATGTGCCGGTGGGTGCCGATGAGTATCGCAGTTTAACGCCTACGACTTTATCTATTGATCTCAAAATACCTCAATCGATCTCACATCGGATTTACAACACTCGCTATTTTGTGCGCGACGCCCGAAGACACGCTGTGTCCCTTCAAAACACCGGGTCGGAGATAGCAAGAACTTTCCCTGAGCTGCAATCCCATGCACTTGGAGTACAATCACGCAGCATAGAAGGAGCCAAATCCTTATTCGCGCAGCGATCAGAAAGGGTTGGTTTACTTGAAGACCCGAACAGCGGTTTTGTCTGATCGAGCGAAACCTGACAGAGTGAGTTGAGTCACCGTGTCAGACTGGGTGATGAAATTCTAATCATTCACAGTTTTACGTTTGACATCCTATGTGCCATATCTGGCTTTTTGTCAAACATACGCAACTTTCACTCTGCTCTACATGACGCTGCGACCTTAGCAGAGTGAAATTCCGAAGGATACAGCGTAGTAATTCAAGCAAAGTCGATCTGTGCTTGCCTTTTTATGCATAAACCATTCATATGGCGTAGTAGTAGTAGTAGTAGTAGTAGTAGTAGGTGGATATATATGTGTATGAGGTCTAACAATCAACCTTTGCCAAAAGCTTTTCGATTAGTTCAGTCGGTGTTGTTCCTACGACGGGTATCTGTCTTGCAGTTTCACTAATAAAACCAGCCGCGACGGCATCATCGAGGAATCGAAGAAAGGAGTCGAAAAAACCACTGACATTCAATATGCCAACAGGTTTTGCATGTAGTCCCAGCTGATGCCATGTGAGTATCTCTAGCAGTTCTTCCAACGTCCCAAACCCGCCGGGCAACGCGATAAACGCATCGGCAAGCGTAGACATGTACTTCTTCCTTTCATGCATGTCTTCTGTGACGATGAGCTCTCCACTTGTTTCACCACTAATCTCTTTCGGAAGTAATTTCTTCGGAATAATCCCTAACACTGACCCTCCTCGTTCGTGAACTTCTTTCGAAACCTTACCCATGAGCCCAACAGAGCCCCCTCCGTAAACAAGACCGAAGTTTCTTTGAGCAAGCTCTCGGCCCAAATTTTCTGCCGCGCGTGCATATTCACTGTTCACTCCCACAGACGAACCGCAGTACACACAGATCTGTTTCAGTGCCATCGGTCAAAGTGAAGTTTTGCGAAGGCAGAATCGGGAGTTGGGAGCAATCGAACCGATATGCCGACAGACCTCCGCTATAACTCGAGACGTCCTAATTTCATGTGCGATCTTGTGCAACACAACAAGAACACGTCTTTATAACGTAGATGATTGATTGGCTTTCGCATGTTTCGGTAGACTATTTACAAAATTAGAGCCGACTAAAGACAAATTAAGGCTGCTTTAGCAGCGGGAATACCTGAGCATGTAAACAGTTCCTACAAATACTCCGAGAAACGCTCCACAAATTACTTGAAGGGGACTGTGGCCGAGAACTTCTTTGAGCTTTTTGTCACTTATTGCTGATCCGTGGAACAAGTCTTCCACAATTTTGTTCAGAACTTCAGCCTGTTTGCCTGCGTGTCGCCTCACACCAGCAGCATCATACATCACAATAAGTGTAAAAGCCAGTGACAAAGGAAAGTAAACACTTCCTAGACCATATTGATGGGCGATTGAAGTGGTGAGACCTACAACGAGCGCTGTATGCGAGCTGGGCATACCACCACTATCGAACATAACTTTATAATCCCACTTACCGTCACGGTAAGAAGACGTAAATAGTTTCGCTATTTGAGCAATGAACCAACTCCAAAACGCACTCATGAAGATATGGTTGCCGCTAAGGTCACTGAACGCAGTCGAGAAGCCACAAAATATGGGAGAGAGGCACCAAACCCAAGAGTTACTCATGCCAGATTGTGGTTGCCCAGACTCCACGTTCACAATGCTCTCTTTCAAGGCACTGTTCGGTCGCAACAATGAAAATTTGCGCATATTTCGATACTTGTTGAGATTTGCGACGACACTTGTTGGAATTACCGTCTGAAAAATCGTTGATGTCCCGCGCGCTTGCTTAGTGTGTGACTGTGTGTTGGCTAAAAGTTCGGACGCACTGCAATCGCTATCAGTTCGCAAAGACCTCGCTGAATTTTGAGATCTCGTGTTTCGTGAAAAGCGAAGGATTCGGGTGCGCTCGCGTTTTGCTACACTTCGCCGCCCAGCCAAAGGCGTCCTGTTCTTCGTGGCACGCAAGCACTCAGCTCGTAAAACATGCAGAGTCTCGTACATGTTTGACGAAAACTGCAGTGAAGCTAGTCGTGTGCTGATCCAATGGAGCGTGATGGCGCGCTGTCCGCGCCGTGCTTCACTCCTTGCGTCGAGAGGTGGAATCCGTTCGACTCGCCCTCGTATCCTCCTCCGACTGAACAGATTTACGACCACAATATGATATCATACCATATCATATCATATCCACATCTGTACATATATATCGACTTCAATCGGCTAAGAACATCAACCACGGCGACTGTCGACGACGCATACCGCATTCGTGCATATATTCTCGAGAGTTTTTCTATACGAATGTAGCAAGGAAACTTTATCGAAGTGGCGAAAACCTCGAAAGAACGGAAATACTCTCCCGACGGCGCGCGGTGGCAGTGCGTGCTCGGCCGATCTCGGCGTCGATCTTCGGCTGGCGTGATCTTCAGGTGCGCCCGTCGCTCACCGCATTTGCGGAGAACTGCGAACCCACGTTGTCTCGCTTGCTGACGAACATGATCCCCTTATCTATCTTATTTCACGTCTTCAAGTCAAGGTTATCGCCCTACTCGCCTCAGGCATGATCGACGAAGCATATTGTGCTCCACCACCTCTCTGCGACATATGTGTGTGTCTCTGTGCGCACGATTACTGACTCTAGAAATGCGCCCATTCGCAATCGCAGGCAACTTCCCTGACCACGAAGAAATCCACAGCAGAATATAATTGACAGCGCGATGAACTCTTTGGCAAGCAGGCAACCAACGCACAATATCTTACGCGCGACCCCTAGATCATCATGTCGGAGATCAAAATGTCGTTCCGCCGTTATTGCGATGGCACGTGAGACTGATCCGAAGAAAAGAGTCGTGATTACGGGAATGGGGTTATGTTCTGTGTTTGGTAACGACTACACCGCATACTACGATAAGCTTCTTTCTGGACAAAGTGGCGTTGCGCCGATCGATCGATTCGATACGAGTGATTTTCCAACGAAATTCGCTGCACAAATTCGCAATTTCGACAGCGAGGGCTACATCGACAAGAAAAACGATAGACGACTTGACGACTGTCTTCGTTATGCTCTCGTGTCTGGTAACAAAGCTTTGGAAGATGCAGGTCTGGATGCTGCCGCACTCGAAAACCTCGATAAACAACGTGTCGGTGTTCTCGTTGGCAGCGGTATGGGTGGCCTCACTGTTTTCCAGGATGGTGTGAAAGCACTCGTGGAGAAGGGGCCGAAGAAGATAACTCCATTTTTCATTCCTTATGCCATCACAAACATGGGCGGTGCAATGCTCGCTATAGAAAAAGGCTTTATGGGACCGAATTATTCTATCTCGACCGCTTGCGCAACGGCAAATTACGCCTTTCACGCGGCAGCCAATCACATCAGGAACGGCGATGCAGAAATCATGATCGCCGGTGGCTCTGAAGCACCCATCATTCCTGTTGGTCTGGGTGGTTTCGTCGCTTGTCGAGCTCTCAGCCAAAACAATGATGATCCGGAGGGGGCCTCTCGACCCTGGGACAAGTCTAGAGATGGATTCGTGATGGGTGAAGGTGCTGGTGTCCTCATCATGGAGACGTTGGAAAGCGCAAAGAAGCGTGGTGCTCGCATCCACGCAGAGTATCTTGGTGGAGCCATCACCTGTGACGCGCATCATATGACTGATCCACGAGCCGATGGTCTTGGAGTATCCACGTGCATAGAGCTTTCCATCAAGGATGCTGGTATCTCCGTGTCAGATATAAACTACATCAACGCACACGCCACCTCAACTCTTGTCGGCGACGTCGCAGAAGTCAACGCTGTTCGCAAGGTGTTCAAAGACGTACAAAATGTCAAAATGAATGCAACCAAATCAATGATCGGACATTGCCTCGGTGCTGCAGGGGGGATGGAAGCCATCGCTTGTATCATGGCGATAAAGACTGGCATGCTGCATCCGACTCTGAACCAAAACGAACTGGAACCGATAGTTGACGGGATCGATACGTGTGCAAACGAAAAGAAGGCGCACACGGTTACCGCCGCCATTAGTAATTCCTTTGGTTTCGGTGGCCACAATTCTTGCGTTATATTTGCACCCTTTGAAGAATAAATCAAGATGTGTACAAAGTAGTTCCTGAGAAGCTAGAACTGTTGACGCACTCTGCGCCTTCGGGACGAGCACGACGCAATACACAACGGTGAGCAACGTAACTTTTAATCACAATCCGTACGAACTCGATGCCCGCATCAGCTTATGAACTAAAAATGATCTTACACTACGTGTTTATGAGGCACGGCGACCACAATCGCAGCGCTTGCTGATAGGCGTCCACACGTTTACCGAAATTGATACGAAGGAGTTGGGCATATTGCTGTTCCGAAGCAACATGTAGAAATTTTATACATGCATATGTTCGCCTCTACCCCATCAGTCCTACAGTCCTTCTATGAGCCTCCGAAATCTTCATTCGCATATCGTATCGACGACTTTTCAAATCACGGAGTGTGGCCGTCGGTCAGTATCTGCATACTTGCAGAAAGACAAGCCTCACACAGAAACTCTAACACCACAGACCGCACGTCGCGCGCGCAGTGTTTGAACGCAATCTATCACTCGTTGCCTCCGTAATCGCGTATTGTATTGCGCCGGCGCGTCAATCGCTCGTCTATGATCAGTGCACGATGAACTTCAAGTCGGGGCATCTTTTCGGCTGCGCAGGAGCTGTGTTGTGTCTAACGCTGTCGTGTAAGTTTGTGTCGACGTGCTCAATTGTTGATTGCTCACGTACGCGTCGTAGGTTTGGGAGCCGCATATGGCACCGCGCAGGCTGGGTTAGGTATATGCAGAGCTGGAAGCAAAGACCCCGCAGTCGCTATCAAAGGGATCATCCCCGTGGCCATGGCAGGTGTAAGGGCGATCTACGGGCTTGTCCTTTCTATCATTATACTAAGTGGAATCCACGCTATCGAGTATTCAGACTATAGCGGTCTAAGACACCTAAGTGCTGGAATTTGCTGCGGTGTTGCTCAATTTGTAAGTGGTGTCACAGTTGGGGTTGTTGGCGAGAGTTCCACGCAGGCGATTTCTCTCAGGGGTTCACTGTTCGCTTCCTCGGTGCTCATCTTGATATTTTCCGAGGCATTGGCGCTGTATGGACTCATATGTGGAATGATAATGGCTCAAAATGGATGAACATGAAATGGATGAACGTGATATCTGGGAACACGCTACATCAACGAGCTTTGTTATCGCTACTCGCTATGTTGAAGAACAGGCTGTCATGACTGCAAAAGACCGGGTCAATAGACGGTAAGCGTATCTACCAGTTGAGTTCGCCTTCGTCCAACTTGAGCATCTTCATGTTGCTCGCGAAACGTAAAAAGTGCGGTATGCTACGCACTAAAGTTGGGGTTATAAATAGACTCAAAGCAGTCGTTCCGAGCAAAAGAAGATAGAGCTTTCTCTCAATGAGGCCGACGTTCGAAGCACGAGACAGGAGTACGAAAGAGAATTCGCCTATCTGTGCAAGAGATATACCGACTGTCATACTTACCCCCGAAGAATATCCGAATGCACGAACAACCATGCCAATTATGCTAGTTTTCAAGGCAACAATGACGAGTAAAGAACCAAGCAGAATATCGGAGTGTACCCACAGAAAAAAAGGGTTCATTATCAGTCCGATAGACACCATGAAAAGCGCTGCGAATATATTTTGTATTTGATGAAGATTTTCGAGCGTCTTTTCAGCATAAGGTGTTGCTGATATCATGATTCCGGCAGAGAACGCGCCAAACTCTAACGATAAGCCGAGTTGGTCACTCACAACAGCAACAGCGAGACAGAAGGCAACAGTTATCGTCTGAAAAAGTTCTGCAACTTGCCTTGAAGCAAAATGAAATAGTCGCAAGACAAGTGTCCTGCTCAAGGCCAAACAGCAACTCAGAAAAACTATCATCTTGAAAGATATACCGAGAAGAGTGAAGGCACACTGCCCAAAAGATTTACTACCCGCAAGAACTGGTACAAGTGCGAACAACAACCCGACACAGCAATCCTGTAGAATGAGAGTCCCCATCGTTATTTGGCCATGCAGGGTGTTCAAGGCGCCAGTTTCTAGGACACATTTTCCGGCTATCGCCGTAGAGCTCATTGATAGTAGGGCCCCAACGAAAACACCTTCTTTGGTACCCGCCCCTGTTACGTCACTGGCAACTCCGCATAACAACATCGTCAATGATATCTGTGTGCACCCGCCCCAAACTGCAACTCCTCGTATATGGCGGAGCTTCGATGCACTAAATTCAAGTCCAAGACCGAATAAGAGAAATATGACTCCAAACTGCGCTAAGGTCTCAACTTGCACTAACTCAACAATAAGTCCAAGACCGCCAGGTCCGATAAGTGAGCCAGCCAGCAAATATCCCGTTATGACAGGCTGTCCAAGCAAGCAAAATAACGTGGATCCGAACGCAGCAGAGCAAAATAAAATAACCAAATCTTGGATTAGCCTCAGATCCTGTTGTAATTCCATAGTGCCACTCTTTGGGTTTGAGATAACAAACTCGTTGTCAGAAGAATCTACGAGTCTTTCAACGTCTTCAGCGTCACCTTTACCGGTGCGCATCACTTTATCGATGCCTCGAGATACGTCACGTAGCTGATGGATGAACGAATCCTGCGAATACGATTGTTGTTCATTTTCGCTTCCTGCTCGCACGATAGGCGAGGCACCCCCTAAACTGTTCTCCTGTTGAAAGTCGACATCTATACTCTGTGTATCAAAGTCGTGTGCTCTAGTTACCCGAGCCACAGTTTCTAGAGTACCGCCTCCATTTCGCACGGTGCTGTCAAAACTTCGCCCTGCCCCATCTGAAGCGACTCCCTTCACCGTTTCATTTTCATTAAACTCCTTCACTAAAACTTTGTGCAACTGCCCTGCGATTGTGGATTCAAAGTTACTATTTTGACCGGATATGGAAGGCTGTTCAATTTCTTGATCTACTGAAAGAGTTGCAGTATTTGAACCCGGATCATCTGTATTTTGCGCAGCCATCTGTCGCCCAAACCGCGCTTCTTGACGCTCAGCAGCACACGAACGAAAGCAACATAGAACCACGACACAAACGAGTAAAGTCGCACCATTTCGACGCGAGTTACACATGAGAAACGAACAAGCGCACGCACTACGTTTAATTTCCCTTTGAAGGACCTCTTGGTGAAGGATACCTCCACGCGTTCCCCGGGCCACAGTGCCGTTCGCGTCGAAAGTGCACGTCGTAGTAATAACTCCTCCGGGGGTAACCTAGGCGAGTTTCCCGTATTCTAAGGCTAGTTAGTCAAAGTGGTTTTTTTTCTGTGTCTGCTTATGTTCATATTTAGCGTTTGATTCACTTTGTGCTTGTTCCTATGAATCGCTTCGATCAATTCTTCAAGTGTGGGCTAGGGTCTTGGTGGCTTACGTTCGAGCAACGGCGGGTATGTCCCACGCATATTAAGGCAGAATGACGCACAACGACACGTGTACGGTAAATCACAAGCCATTCGATTTTTCGCATGCGCGTGCTCGATCATTTCATTCCGCGAAGTGTGTGCATGTGCCATTCTGTGTCCTAATCCTAATGTGAACCGTCGAGCAAACTCAATTAACTTAAACTTTGCCAGTAAGAAGTCATGAAACCCGAAAAAATGGCAGGCGGGAAACTCGTTCTTCCCGGCGCTTTGAATCCAGTATTCTCTCAACCGAAGGAGTTTGCAGCGAGATCATTTCGGCATATTTCGAAGAGAGTCCATTGGCGCAAACCACTCAGAGTTGCTGCCAAACGAGTTCGTAGGGCTGAATCTTGCTACAATGCAAAACCAGGAGAGATAGTCCTGGGAGTTCTCGTATCTAAAGGGAAATCTTCGTGTACCGTGGATATACATGGTCGGTATCGTGGTACTCTAACTTCTGTACTGTCTGCTAATCGTGATGGAGAATTCGCTTGTACAAAACTTGGTGAAGGCATGTTTTTACGCGTAAAATCAGTTTTTGCTGATGAAACACGTCTGGAACGCCTCGATAACGATAAACATGTGCGCACCGCGGTTTCACCTCTACGCGGGCGTCTGCAGAGCTACGCAAAACTTGTACCTGGATCTTTGAAAGTTACATCATCGCTCTCCAGCATTGCAGCAAAGTCCGTCGAGGCAGAAGCGCGCAGTTTTGAGTTCGCAGCGGGTGCCAATAATTTAATGTGGGTAAAAGCCGAAAGTGCACGAAGCGCGGCCCTAGTGATTCAAAAATTAACGCAGCGAACTTCAAAAATATGGAAGTAAGCCACAGGTTGTGATGGAAATCGGTTTGACCAGCCAGGCAGGAGAGAAATCATGAGCACTCAAACGGTGACCCTACTCACTTAAAATTATTTATTTAATATTCCATTAACAGCACTGAATGCTACCTTCCCAGTCTCGCAGGCCCGAGGTACACGATTACCTCGAACTTCACATGTATCCGGTATCATAGGTAGTGTTTGAATATGAATTCATTCGTGAACTCGAAGCGCACGTAAACATCGAAGTCGAATTCTCATGCGCTCAGTAATTAATAATAAATAATTCGAGAAGAAAGACACTCGATTGGATGACGCGGGATGAAATTTTTTAGCAATGCAGATGAACATCAAGGCGTGGAGTCAGATGTCTTACTTAAGCCTGAGGTATGGGAGCAAATCGTCTTATTCGTGGTATTTCACTTACTTATTTTGAAAGCACCTCGCGGCTCAATTAATGAAAAACATACAATACTGCGATACCGGCACGTGTAAGTTCGCGCTGCAATGGCGCTGTAATTGATAAAATCAAGTAGAAAGGTTGCTCAAACGTTGCGTGCTCGAAGATGTATTTGCGGATCGTTCACATTGAGATATACTTTGGCGCACAATGGATTAAAATAATTGATGGAAATAATTCCTTTCTTTGCCGGGGAAGGAACGTCGTACTCATCGCAATGTCGTTCAGCTCGTCACGGTGCGAAATGAACAGATATTCATGCATCGCTTGCGATGGTAGGTTCGACGCCCGACGATATCTCACTGGACGCAAATAACAAGCGTAGCGTGATATTTATTTATTTATTTTTTCAGAATTAAAATAAAATAAATGAGTCGTGCTCCTGAGATCAACGTGCAGTTCTGAAAGTAAGCACGATAGGGATCATCTGCATGTTGATAGACACGACTGAGCACATGTCCAAAGTCCAAGGAGAAGAATTCCTATCAAGCGTCGTCGCTTTATACAAAACTACAAATCCCACAATTGTTTGTTTGTTTTCAGGGTTCGTTGCATCATAGCGCCGCGCTACGTCACTTCATAGTTTTGTGCGACGACGGAGTCGACGGAATCGAATGAAAAAGCTGCTTGCACGCAATGTATGCCTCCAGCTATTAGGCGCTCACTCTCTTCTTCGATGTAACACCAGGTTCAAGCACGTACGACGCACTCCACCGGCAATTCGTGGTTGTGGTGGATCAAGAACAAGAAGACTTGCGCTCAAATCTCAATTATTCACGCCAACAGGGAGCACTGCGCCGATCGCTCTCATTGATATTCCGGCAAACCTTCGAGAGCAACGTGTCAAAGTAGCGGAGTGGAGAACGTGGGCGAGGCAACAAGCAGAGTACTTCAACAAGAGTATGCGTGAGCACGCAGACAGCCCTTCACTTGAAACTCTTTTTACCGAGATTGATTGGCTCGTTGACGATAATATTTCGTTCGAAGAACACAACATTTCTTCTTACGCTAAGCTATCCAGCTATTCCAACGAGGGACTCGGACGAAATCGCTCTTTAGATTATTTATCTGTGCGAATACCCCTTGAAGAACTGAGTCTGCTATGGGCTCGCAGACTTCGTGAGCGTGTGCCGCTTCAGTATTTGACCCATATCGCATACTGGAGAGATCTTGAACTCGTTGTTAATGCTGATGTACTCATACCTCGACCCGAGACTGAGTTGGTCGTCGATTGGGCGTTAGAAGCAAGCGCACGAAATCGTGCGTCAGGTTCATCTTCATCAGGTAAGCTTGAACACGGTCCTTGGTTAGATCTTGGAACTGGCTCTGGAGCTATAGCCATCGCGTTGGCCAAATACTTCGTTGTTGAAAAGGAGGGTATACGTCCATGCGTTTACGCTGTAGATATCTCTCCTGGTGCTTGTAGTATTGCTGCTCACAATTTAATGCGGCACGGAGTACAAGAAGTTGTTCATCTCACGCAAGCTTCGTGGTTTGATGCATTCGAAAACAACAAAGAAATGCAAGGAAATTTTGCTGGTATAATAAGTAATCCTCCTTATATTCCGAGCGATAAACTCAATTCGCTCCAGCCAGAAGTACGACATGAACCAAAACTTGCTCTTGATGGGGGCACTGGTGCAGGTTTAGATAGTTTGACCAAAATATGCACAAATGCGGCCAAATATCTAATGCAGGGAGGTACCTTGATCCTAGAAACACATGGACCTGAGCAGTCTATGATACTGAAGCAACAACTCTCGTCCACCTCATACTTCACACACGTCGAGGTACGCTTTGACCATTTCGGTGTCGGCCGATTTGTCACAGCTCAGCGCAATGATGCAGTATGGCATTGATTGAATGACGATTAATCTAGTACTACTAGCACTGGTATTGAAAACTATAATACAATAGCACAATAGCGACAACTATTCATAGGTATCTACCTGCGTGTCACGCTTTTTTGTGTGTACGCTAACTTTCTTGGGAGAACTTTTCGGTAACTCGTTTGGAGTCATGCGCGCACCCGGAGCTTTGATGAGATGGACTTGCTGCGATAGCTCTTTCTTATCTTTCTGCCTCCTAGCATCCTCGACGCCCTTCATCCTATCTTCGTAAAATCTCTCCTCCCTTCTCTCTCGAATTCCTTCAATAGACTTCATCGCTTTAATGGTAGCAAGAGTGACCTCACGACTGTATTTAACAGGGCGATTTCGACGTCGCTCAAAAGCAAATATCGCATCTGCTTGTAACTCCTTGCCGTGCAATACTCTGTATGCCTTCGTCCACTTTACTTTGCGTGGGTTTCTCTTCATCTTGAAATTCTTATGGCACTTGGACCGACAGAAACGGAATTGCTTTGAGTCATTCCGAACGAAGCAAATACCGTGGCCTGGGTAAATAGTTGAGCTACAGAACCAACATTTTTCGAGTCTCATTTCGGTAGCAACGTGTGAACGAAAATACTTGTGTGAGACGCTGCGCCAGACGCTGGTCGGAGCGCCGCCAAGACTCCACACCGCACGAAGTTCCCATTTCTTATGTTAATACTCTAAATCTAAAAATCACATGGAGACATGAAGATATCAAGTATGGCAAAACGACATTTTATTCAATATTTTATTCAACATTATTTTTTTTAAGAACGGACATATTCTCTCTAGAGCTCGCCTATGTGAGAATGGCTGCGCAATTAACGCAATTAACGCGAACGGAAGCCCTCCAGATATGGATAAGCCCGACCGTCGGCGTCTCGGCGCCATAAGTTACCGACCACCTGGTCAGTCACAGACTGAGAGAACGCAATCATAGAATTGAACAATGATGACGTACTTATCACCAGTCACTCACTCAGTTGCTTCATTGCGTGACAGCCGAAGAGGTACGCAGAGTCCTAATCTCGTAGCCCACTTCGTGACGAACTCGCTTGTTTCGCAGCTGTCTCCCATTCAAGAACGAAAATGACCAACAAATCACGGAGTTGTACTCGATTGAGTAAGTCTACCTTTAGACTCCGCGCAGTTTCTGAAGGTAAGTTTGTCGCTGACCTGGAAGGTACACGAAATGACGCGCGTGTAAGAGGGCAAGGTTGCTGAAGCCAGACCGGTCTATCCCTTCACTGCAATCATTGGCCAGGAGGAAATGAAATTTGCGGCGCTCATGAACATCATTGATCCCAACATTGGCGGTATCATGGTAATGGGTGATCGAGGCACCGGGAAATCTACGACTGTTCGTTCTTTGGTATGTTCTTCTATGGTGCTGGGAAACTTTATTGAAACTTAATTGTTTACTCTTGCACAGGTTGACTTGCTTCCTTTAATCGACGTGGTTAAGGATGATGCCTTCATGAGTAGCCCGACGGATCCTAATCTCATGTCTCCTGAAGTTCTTGCGACTTACCGTGCGGGGTAAATTGAAATGAGATGCCGAAACTTCCCGTGAAGACTGATTTTTTCTTCGCACAGGGGACAACTCGAAACAACAAAAGTGCCTATCAATATGGTCGATCTTCCCCTAGGGGCCACAGAAGATCGTGTTTGTGGCACAATCGACATCGAGAAAGCTTTGACAGGTACGTGTTCCATTAATCTTACGGCTCCTTGTATTCATTCCTCCTGTTAGAGGGTACTAAGGCTTTTGAACCTGGACTGTTGGCGAAGGTGAGTGCCAATAGCTTGGTAAGCTTTCAAACTGACACATGTTCCTAAGGCGAATAGAGGTATCTTGTACGTCGATGAAGTCAACCTTTTGGACGATCACCTCGTGGATGTGCTCCTTGACTCCGCGGTGAGTTGAGATAAGTTGAGCTTCTTTTCCTAAAATAATTCTTTCTTTCAGGCTTCGGGCTGGAACACCGTGGAACGGGAAGGAATCAGCATATGTCATCCCGCGAGATTCATTCTGATCGGCTCAGGTAACCCGGAGGTAACACTTTGTGCGCTCTATCATTCGTTGCTCACATCCCCATTAGGAAGGCGAACTACGACCACAGCTTCTTGATAGGTTTGGGATGCACGCTCAGATTCGAACTGTCAAGCTTCCAGAGGTGAAAATATCACACTTCGCTTCCAATATACGTTAACAACTCTTAGGAACGTGTGAAAGTTGTTGAAGAACGAACAGATTTTGACTCAAATCCGAAGGCCTTCCGTTCAAGTATGCCGTCCAATTATCTCAACTCAACTTTTCCTGACGGTCCTTCTCAGAATATGCGGAAGAGCAAGCAAGCGTGATTGAAAAAGTGACCCAGGCTCGGGCATTACTTCCTGAAGTGGAAGTTCCAATGGAAATCAGGCTGAAAATTTCTCAAGTAAGTATGCAAAATTTTCTGTATATTTTTCTCACGGAAGAGGCAAGGTGTGTGCTGAGCTTGATGTTGATGGTTTGCGCGGTGACCTCGTTACAACACGCGCCTCTCGCGCCGCTGCTGCTTATCGGTGCGTATGAACCTAAATTAGTTTCCAGCTAATTGACTTATGTGAAAATCATGCAGTGGTTCCAAAGTTGTTACCGACGAGGATGTGTATTCCGTCATTTCGCTCTGCCTCCGACATCGACTCAGAAAGGACCCGATGGCCACCATCGACGAAGGCTCGCGAGTTTACGAGGTCTTCTCGTCGGTTTTCGGCTACGAAATTGAATAAAATTCTGACGAGAGTAAAGTTGGATCTCCACTTTTTAATACACACGCAAACACTTAAGTTTTAACTTTCTTGCAAGCATCATGACTGCATACAGCCAGTTGAGGGCAAATTCGTACTACGCATAATAGACGTGTAATAGTGAAGACACATTGAGGTCGATATATATTTTGAAATGTCTTGAAGTTTACGAATCTCATTACAAAAGCTTCATGTTTGCAGTTCGGACTTGAATTGACGAGACCCTAAAGGGAGAGGCCACTATCGTCATCCTTGCCACCTGCAACGATGGAAGCGTCTTGCTTGCCAGCGACGAAGTAAAGGCCGAAAATGGCGAGCGGTACGGTAGCCAAAATGATTCCAAGAGCACCGTCATTAATGCCCAACGGAAGCCCGGTGCCATCGCCATTGAGTCGGTCATCAACCTGGCTATCAGTTAGACACCGTTGCAACAACTAAAAAAAATAGGAGACGTACTATAGCGAAGGCAGGAAGCGTTTGCATCGCAGTGAGAACAGAGGCAACCTTAGCTAGCGGGCGCTTAGCGGGGAGCACATCCAAGGAGCGCCGTTCGGCGCGGACTGTTAATAAGGTAAGATACAAGTCAGTACCCCTGAACTAGCGAACGAGTTCGTCAGACGCGCGATGTCGCCGAACCAACGCAGGAGTAAGATAACAGTCGTAAAAATTTTGACGTACCGATGGTCTTCTTCATGGCTTGGCGCTTCGTCGACCCTGCTCACGGAAAAGATGCAGCAACGTTAGGACCGCGGTAGATCTACGTGTTGCGTTGTATATCCAGCGCGCACCGACAGTGCGAGATTCGTGGATAACGTACCACGCGGTGTAGAAATAATCCTAGAAACGTTAGTACTCGTAGTCGTGAAAGACATGGTGGATCGAAGGCGTGTGTGTGTCTGACGCCGTTACGGCGAACGGGGGCGATCGTCCAGATGATACGGTTGCCCGATATCCCGATACGCGGAGCGACACAAAATTATAAAATTAAGTACATAGAGAAACTCGCTTTCCAATATTGTCTTGCCGCGAGAATCAGAAAAGAAGAGAGGATTCAAGCCGCCGGATCGCAGAATCTTTCTCCGTCGAAGATTGAAAAGCACGTATTATATTACGATGTGGTCCATTCAAGACTTTGCATGTCGCAACGGTGACTACATCGCCGCTCTCTCCGTTTCCGGATAGGGCGAAGTGGCCGGCCGTGTACGTTGCTATCCACTATCCGGACGATCACGGTATACCACATTAAAAATGATTTCTCTCTCTGCCCACTCCGCGCGCCTCGCGCCTACCAACGCTTTCGTCGCTCGTCGATCTCGTCAAGGTGCGTATCGAACTCTCTCCGCGATCCAAGATTTTCTCTGCTCGCGCAACGCACGAAGATGAGCGCGGTTCCTTTGCGATTATCGCGCAATTGTGCAGAAATTAAATTAACTTTTTTGACAGGCGCTATCCGCTCGGGCGCTCAAAAAGCTAGCGCACCGGTGCGTGCGGTCGCCAAGCAATCGTTTGAGCGGTACGTGTTGACACTCAGCTAGTTCTGAAACAGCGTTTTAAGAAGTGCAAACTGCTCAGTCAACCTCCTTTCACTGACATTTATTTCGTAGGGAAAGTGTCCAACACAAGCTCTCTGCAGCAACTACTGCGGCTTTGATTACTTCCCTGTCGAACCCACTCGTGGCAGAGGCCGCGATCACGCCGTCCTTGAAGAACACGTTGTTGTCTGTCGTTGCTGGCGGTGTAGTTCTCGGGGCAATCGCCGCGGCTGTCATCGGAGTGTCCTCGTTCGATAAGGTGTCTCGAAAATAATGCACTAGTGGCGTTTATGTCCACCAATGCTGCGCCTGAATCGTTAAAGTAATCGTGAACTTGTTATTACAAATTTTGCGAACACGAACTCATCTCTGTCCTACTCCCTTTGAGTGGTATATTTTGCAAAAAACTCCGAACTGCTCGGAGCTTCTCAGTCATAGGAACCACCCACCGAGAATGATCTCAGAATGGCTTTAAGAGTCTAGGAGGAAACTTTGAGCGGGTTCGAAAATATAACAGACAGCTTTGTCATTTACCTTCTCTGCATTCGTCCACTCTTTTTCAGTTGCCGAAATAGTTGCCATGACGAGATAATTCTACAACAAAATTATGACCTTTCCATGCAAAGGTTTTGCAACGTACCATCGATGTACAGACGGTGGTCAAATTATGTGCACCGGACTGTGCATACGGTGTAAACAGCTCGTACTGAAGTCGCAATAAAAAAGAGTATCATATGCAGCGCCAAAGCCTTACCTCGTAATAAACTTTCCCTTGTTTTTCGACCTCTTTCACGTCAACAATGTCTTCTTCTTCGATTGCCACGCTGTTTGGGATAATTAGATGCTTCAACAACCTTCCATATAGTGCTACTAACCTTCCTGTGATAGCAGGTGATATGGCATTCAGTATACCTGTCGCGCTCCCGACATCTTTCAATGATGGATTTTTCTTCGCGATAAGAAGTTTAGTCGTCGGAATGATAATAACCTGTAAGGTTCCTTGCTCACTATTACCAAACGAAACTTCCGTCGTCGCCTGTTTCAATTTAGCCTCTCAATGAAACATTTTGGACACAAACTCACCTCATCACATCGTGGCTGGCAGTAGTTACCACTTTTCGCGTTGCTTACGAGTACCTTCGTAGCGCGTTATTAACGTGACGGAAGAAATTCAAAGTAGCATTACCTCTTTCCATTCTGCTGGTAGATTTACTTGATATTGTTCTAGTGCACCAGCCCTAATACGTACAAATAAAAAATTGAGTAATACGCATGTTGGTGGACATACCGCAAAGCAGGTGTTCGACTTTTTGAAGCCGTGAACTCGTAGAATCCGTCCTATATAAAGTCAGCACGCCGGGGAAAATTGAAGTACAAACTCTGGAGAGTACAGTATTCTTGCTTCTGTACTTACTTCTGTTTTTGACTTGGGAAGGTAGGAGCCAACCTAGTTGCCATATCAGGTCTTTGATTGAATAATAACATATTACGTTTCAGTACCATTTTCGTGTCGAGCTATGGCAAGTTTCAGAATTTAAGCCTCACTAAGATAATTTCGCACCACTTGTGATTCTGCGCATGCGACTCCACTCGTAGAGATCTGTGTAAGTGCCAAAAGTGCCACTGATAGGCTGCAATGTCGTCTACCCACAGCTATTCCAGCCTAGAGCGTTGTCAAATTGAAAGTCATTAATGTGAACGCGACTTACTGTTTGATTGCTTGTGAGGGTGCAATTTATTTCATCATCCCATGCCCGAGGAGTCAGCTTATGTGTTCTCCTTCTAACGGTGGTCCTTCGTTGCGTAGGCCACTTTGATACGCTTGATACACCGCTTGATACACCGCTGATGCCGTTGCCGTACGCACGCATTTCACGATCGTGGCTTCAAAATGATCGAGCGACTAAGACGCGTAGAGATGATGATAGACACCGGGATGCTGCGTCCGCGGGCTGCCTCGGTCACTTCACCCTCTTCTCCACTTGTATGTTGGCTATAGTTGCCGTTCGCTGTTCGCTATACCTACTATAGTATCATACTAGTATGGTCTATACAAGTACTTTTATAGATCGGCAAAAATTTAGCGTGTGTGTAATGCTTAAATCCACCCCCTTAGACCACTCGGGCATCCTGGCGCTTTCTTTGTACAGATATATGTATAGATGCCAGGAATGGGGTTCGAACCCATGCGCACATTGTACAGTGGGTAGTTTTTATATGAACAGTGATCGCAAGCGTCCAATACATAGTATATGATAGTTGTTTGTATTTTTTGTTTCTTGTGAAGCGAGGCACGCGGCGGCTTGACGACCTCGGTTTCATTTAGGCATTGCCTCATTGCGCGTGCGACGAGCGAGTGTCATGAGCAGGTGTAAACGCACCGACGAATGCTTACTCCTCGTAGAAGCGATAGAGAAAAGTGGCGTTCTGTCTCGCGCGGAACTGAAAAAGTTGACGAAGAGAATTTTTCGTTTTGAAGACAAGTTAGGTCGAACTCGTGTAGGCACAGCGGAAGCAATTTTGGAGTATATCCAGTACATCAGATATTTAGAATTTCAACATCATCGGAGGGTCAAGAGTGCTGGAATCATCAGTGTGAGCCCGTTCAAGCGGTTTACACTGAATATATTTAGGCACGGAATAGCACGCTTTCCCACCGACAGCAACTTGTGGTTGCTTTTCTTATCGTATGGTGCGAGTCAAGGCGTGCGCAGGGTTGTTTCGCATAGTCTTACTCAAGCTCTTCGATTGAATCCGACGAGTGCAGGATTGTGGGCTTATGCCGCCTCCTGGGAGTTTGCAAAAGAGGGAAACCCGTTTGGGGCACGACTGATACTTCAAAGAGGACTCCGAAATTGCCCGGATGCGCGAGAACTTTGGAGAGAATATTTCAATTTGGAGCTCAAATATGTAGATAAGATAAAGTCTAGGAATGCAACTCTCAATCCGGAGCCTCAAGGTGGGGAGACGCGCACGCAAAACTCAACTTCTTTGACAGTGCATGATGGAGCTTTTGCTGCAAGTGTTTATGAAGCAGCCAAATCGAGATGTTGCGGAGATTTCCGTTTTCTTTTACACTTCTTGTTAGCTGTGTCGACTTTAACATGGGCGATGAAACTGCAGAGGCACATATACAAAGATCTTTGCGACAGTTTTCCAGAACATGCAGCGCATCTTGTTCTGGCTTACAAGAGGCGTTTTTCTTCTAAAAGTAGGGACACGTATACCTATTTGGCTCGAAGTCTGAGTTTAAAAGAAGAAGATGAGAAGTTTCAGAAATTGTTTGTAGCGTTCGACGGTGAGAGAAGGGTTTTCACTGCAGTAGCAGACTGTCTGCAAAACATTTCAGGGCTATCTTCTCTACATGGTTTGATCCTTTCGCGTAGAAACTTCAATGAAGGTAGCAAACAATGTTTCGTAGGCGCGCACAAAGTACGGTCAAGGCGTGTGGATGCGGTCGGAAAAGTCAGAGTTTACACGTTTCGAAATATGTTTTGCCATGCGAGGTACAAACACACTTCCAGAGATAATGACTACTTAAACGGAGGAGGACTTCTATTTTCACCTCGCGACTTAATAGAGGCACGATGACGAAGAGTGCATTGCATACGCTAGGCCGCGCAAATGCTACACGTGTACTAGGTTAAAATCTCACTCACAGCATATCAAGTTCGCCCTATCGCGAAAGAAGGAAGAAGTCAGACAAGTTGAATGCTCGTTTCACTGCCGTTACCATACCTTTAACGCATCTAGCTTGGTTTGAAGAATTCCGAGACCCTGATGAATCACCTCCTCAGAAGGAAGCGCGCCAGTACTTTCCACAGTAAAGTTGAATTTGTCTTCGCGTGGTCGAATTTCAACTAAACCCGGCTTGCCAAGCTCCGCAGCCTAGGGTATTTTGTAAATTCATAATGCAGATCAGGCTCGAGTTAAAAGTAGTTCTCTTACCTTCTTAATCGCCTCGCCGTCGTATGCATGCATCGAAGTAGTCTCGACTTCGATCCGGCCAGTTTCTCTATCAAACCGGAAAAGTCTCCCTGGACAACTATTGACAAAGCTCTCTTTCTCGATATCTGGTGCTGATCGTTAATCTCAGGAGGCAAAACAAAATGAACAACGTACCGGTGAGAGATTTCATAATTGATTCATTCAAAGTTATCTCCGGCTCGTAACGAAAGACGGCAGTAGCTACCGGTGACCACTTCGCATGATCTTTCCCTATTCCCTTCCGCGCAGTGCAACGTACTTTTAACTCTTGATTCTTTCTTAATTTTACTATCAAAATCCCGGCTTTCGCTGAATTTGCACCAGTCTCTTCCTGAGAAGTGTACTTTACTGGGAAGACTCGCTTATCGTAACACTGTAGATCGTCGCTGGTGACGTCGTACGTCTGGTCAGACCTTCCTCTCGCGTGTAGTTCAAAATCCACCTCTGTTTGTCCGCTTTCTTCTTCGGCATTAAACTCATACGGAAAGTTCATATCTTTCGCTGTTGTACTTATGAGCGGAATCAGACCGAGTCGGTGGCTGATGAATTCGTCGCAAAGGACCGATGAATTTTCTAGTACTTCGACCAAATCTATTGCGAGTGTAGGAACCTCAGCGATACAAATACGGCGAATCGCATTGGATAAACTTGCGTCGACGCCCTCTAAAGAAAAGTTGATTTGAGTCGTCGTCAGATCTTGTACTAACACGCGAGGCATCTTGATAGTGCGTTGTGCGCCCTTCCGAGACACCTGGGATACTGTGCAACGCAAATTCTTCCTGGTCCTGGTCCTCCTTTTGTGCATCCGTAAAAACTCATCCGATGTGTATTACACATATATAAGTACCGAAAATTCCTTGTCCTTGAGCGGCGGATACCGTCATTCACGCGGTTCTCATTTTGTTTTTTGTGTTCTATCCACGTATGTTTAGCCTCCAATCAGTCCTAAGTGAGGGCGGAAATCTTACGGAAATCTTTGAGCTGGGGAATCTTGAATCCGTCTGAAAAGAAACCGGCGACGGACGTTCAAGTTGAAGTCGCGCCACGGGAGCTACACGGCAAGTTGCAATACTCTGTCGCGTTCATGGGTATCCACGGGGCAGTTAATATCTCATCGTCCAATGGTGTGTCATACAATTGTGGAGGTTAGTTTTTACCTGCTTTCAAGCCCAATACCAGAGAATGACCCCTTATCGTAGACTGTGGCTCCGAGGTTGTCTTACGGCCCGGTGACGTCGTGATATGTCGTGAATGTGGCTATCGTATCTTGTACAAGAAGCGAACCAAACAAGGTACTCTTGTTCTTACCTGTACTGTGTTGTGACTTAAAGTTCCAAAAGTTGTCCAGTTTGAGGCTAGGTGAGGTCCGAACAAAGTCAGTGGTGGGAGTATGGCGCGTTCACATGACCGGTTGTATTGTAAGATTACATTATGATTATATTTCAATTCAAACTATTCGTCCGCCGCATCGCCCGTGTCTTTCCATCTATGTGCACATGTCGTGCACTGAAAAAATAGCGACATACCCTCACTTGTGGTGACGGAGAAAAATACTGCTTCTCTATTCTCGCAACGGATGCATCGGACTCCTCGTGACAGTGGAAGAGTTGGATCAGACGTGACGTCTGCGATGATCGTCGTTGTCTCTAGCGCGCTGTGGGAAATGTGATGGCGATATACACAGCTTCCGTCTGAGTCTATGGCGTAGTCACAGTTTCTGCAAATGTAAACAAGCTTCTTACGCTCTCTATCCTCTTTAGGGTAAAGGAGGTCGTTGCTGTTTGGGCAGAATCGAAGACGTACTGTTCTTTCTGCCGACGGCATCTTTCTGATGCGCGGCGCGACACCTGAGCGGACGAGGACTGAGTGAGCGTAACTTAGGCGTCACGCGGAACCTTGAGAAAACCGCACGTCCGTGGCGTCAACTGAGAATATGTTTTTCAACCGGGGCTTCTTTGGTCGCCGTCTGTCCTGTCTTGCCGTACAAAATGAAAGCCGGTGTGTGGAACGCGCCGCGAGATGCTCGTCTCTCACTTGCGGAAACTCTTGCATTCGACGATCATCATCAGTACGAACTTCAGAACGTGTTTTCGATAACTAATATTAGAGAAAAATGATTACTTTATACGCCGCCGACCCATTTCGGAATGTCGCCAAAAATAACTAAAACGAAATCCGCGCTCCACCGCCACGACCGTATCCGGCAGCGAGCACGCCAACTCCTCACTATCATCGTTCGGAAACGTACGAACGGATAACTTGAAGAGAAAAATGTTTTCCGTTTCATTCCGACCCATTCAAAGCGGCAGGTGCGTTACGTTCGCACGTTGAGCACTAAATCGACTCTTCCTATCCACTTTATCCCGCGATCGGGACACGTATGCGCCACGTTCTCGCTTTTAATAGCCCTGAGAGCTGCTTCCCGAAGCGGTCACAGGACGTTTGATGTGAAACTATGATGCACGACGATTACGGTGTCCTGACTTACGCATATATTCGTTTACTTTCCGAAAACAGCCTGAGCGCGAAGTTGCATGAACCTAAGCTGTCGCGTTCGCGCACGACGGCGCGTGTGACGCCACGAAATGTGGTCACAGCGTCTGGTGCCCCTTTAACTGATCGGAAATTGCGTGTCGCTGTCATCGGTGGTGGTCCTGCCGGTGCTTGCGCCGCTGAAACTCTGGCGAAGGGTGGATGCGAGACCTTCCTGATCGAGCGCAAGATGGACAACTGCAAGCCCTGTGGTGGCGCCATCCCGCTGTGCATGGTTGGTGAATTCGACTTGCCGGAAGAAATCATCGACCGTAAGGTCACTAAAATGAAGATGATCTCGCCTTCGAACCGTGCCGTGGATGTCGGACAAACTCTGAACGACAAGGAGTACATCGGTATGTGCCGTCGAGAAGTCATGGACGACTTCCTGCGCAAACGCGCGAAGAGCCTAGGCGCGAACCTTGTCAACGGTCTTTTCATGAAAATCGAAGATCCCGGCCAAGGAAACGGCCCTATCATGGTCCAGTACAACGATTACGAAGAAGAAAGCAAGACTGGCGTTCCCAAAACGCTTGAGGTTGATGTCGTCATCGGCGCGGATGGTGCCAACTCTCGCGTTGCCAAGTGCATCGACGCAGGTGAATATGACTACGCCATCGCCTTCCAGGAACGCATTAAGATTCCAGATGCGAAGATGGAGTACTATAAAGACCTTGCTGAAATGTACGTCGGCGACGACGTGTCGCCAGATTTTTACGGTTGGGTTTTCCCCAAGTACGATCACGTTGCGGTGGGGACTGGCACGGTTGTGAACAAGACTGCCATTAAGCAGTATCAGACTGCCATGCGCAACAGAGCCGAGGAAAAGTGCGAGGGTGGTAAAATCATCCGTGTGGAGGCGCACCCGATCCCGGAACATCCGAGACCGAACAGAGTGAAAGGTCGCGTTGCCTTGGTTGGAGATGCGGCAGGCTACGTCACGAAGTGCAGTGGCGAAGGTATTTACTTCGCGGCCAAGTCAGGTCGTATGGCAGCCGAGGCCGTTGTCGAGCAATCGATGAACGGAACGAAGGAAATTGGCGAGTCTGATCTCCGTGTTTACCTTGACAAGTGGGATCGCAAGTACTGGGCGACGTACAAGGTTCTTGACATTTTGCAGAAAGTCTTCTACCGCTCTAATCCGGCGCGTGAAGCCTTCGTCGAAATGTGCGCGGATGAGTACGTGCAGAAGATGACTTTCGATTCCTACCTGTACAAAACTGTTGTGCCGGGCAATCCGTTGGACGATGCGAAGCTCCTCGCCAATACTGTTGCCTCACTGATGCGCTCGAACGCTCTTCGCATCGCGTCCAAAAGCGGTATTACTGCGTAAGATGCGATTAATTTCAATTCTTCACGGATCATCTTCGCAGCAAATTAGTAGCGCTACATCTTACAATGTTATAATCATTTTATTCACCTATGAGCACGTCACTCTTATCATTGGAAAGGCGCTCCTCTCTTTTGCTGAAGTCACACTATGCAGGTAATTTGTACAGCATTGAAACTAGTACAGTACATATTATGAAGAGATTCGAGGTTCAATTGATTGATCTTCTACTCCCTCATGGTACTGCCAAGCTTTCCTACACTCTCGACGATGTCTTTCTGCCATTGCATTCGCGTTGGACAGACTATCTGTAATACTTTCCTTTGATGGAGTGAACGAGTAACAAAATCCGAACTGCGCTTCAAATACTAGTGGTAGGAAAGGAGACACGACAAAATCAATAAGTGGTTTAATGGGGAGTAAAGGAGTGAGAATCTTAATCGCTTCACTATTCATTCTTCCAAGTCCTTGTATGGCAGCAGTTCGAAACAAACGCTTTGCGTAGTACATTTTGAGTTTAGTTAGAGCCTCAGATGGATGCTTTACATCCAAAAGAAGGTCAGACAGAACGAAGGCATCTTCAAATGCCAAACCAGATCCTTGACCGATGTTAGGCATCGTCGCATGGCACGAGTCTCCAAGCAATACGACATTTCCATCAGACCAGCCCTTGAGGCAAGGGGGGCGATCCCATAAATCCCTTTGACTGATATCTTTATCCCGTGAAATAGAAATCAAAGTACTGATTTCGGGAGCCCAGTCGCTAAATTTATCCAATAAATATTGTCTTGGCTCATTAATCTGTTCACTATCAGGACCCGCCTTGATAAAAGCATACCACTGAATACGTCCATGTCGGTCTGGACACGTCACAAAATAATGGTCTGGTCCGATGTATGCACAGTATCCAACATCGAAAAAGTCTTCAGTTTCGTGAACGGGCAAGTCACTAAACAGGCGATAACCAGTATGGGAGGCCGTACTCTTGGAACCACGCCCTGTCCCCACCTCGTCAAGCATTTGAGCCCGGACGCAACTCCATATGCCGTCTGCGCCCACAAGGATATCACCTTCAACATTGGTACTATTCTCGAGTTTGACCGAGACTTTTCCCGAAGTAAAATCCTGAGCATACGACTTAACTCTAGAACCCATCTTCAAATCTGTATTGCCGCATGATTTATCACTGTTGATAGATGCAATCTCGTCTAGCAGACAGCGCTGCAAATCTGACCTGTCAACGCAGACAGCAAAAGGCAACTGACTTCTTCTAGGTATTTCTGTAATTGCATCAAATGTGAACATCCAATCAGCCGTGTATCCGTCTTTTATGCCGCTTATCGTACCCCAGAACGGTCGACTGTTTTCTAGGATGGCCTTATAAAGTCGTTCGCTCGTTGCTTTGAGAACGCTCGTGCCGTTACTGGCCAACTGGATAGGGCCACCATACGGACGGTACTCCTGAGTACGTTCAACTACGGTCACGTTGAAACCCTTCTTAGTCAAACAAATGGCGAGAAACAAACCACCTAGTCCCCCCCCGGCTATCACGATATGGAGTTTGGGTGCGTCTCGTGTGTCATCGCCACTTTCAGTGGAAGTTCCTGAAGCGGAGAAGCGTTTTACTACGGACGCGCTCCGTCGTCGTCCTTTCAGCTTTGTATTGGCACCAATACGCACGTTCGATTTACAAACATTCGAACAAGTGCGTTCGCGAGGTATCCATAGCCGTACGTTCGCCATGGTTCCCGTCCCGAACGGAACAGCTTCGAAGTATCGGGCTGTCGTGGGTTAGAGCAGGGTGTACGGAAATTACACTGGAGAGTAGGGTTGGTACACACACTGAGATTTGTTTTTTGATAGCGGTGAGCTACTCACACGCACCACACAAATGACAAGTCAGGGTGATTGAAAGCGGTTTTAAACGATTCACAACGTCGTAACTCATATTTTTCTAGAGAGCACATTGAGCTCCTGTTCTAAGCTTTGTAACTCTCGTAGGTGTAGTTGTAGCATGTGGAACATGGGACCAAGAGTGGTGGCCCTCGTTTCGTTCTGCTTTTTTGTCAATCGTGGAAAATGAAGTGACAGCGACTAAGTTTACCGATTGTTTTGGATACGATTCTGATTGTAGAAACATCTGCGTGACAGCTTGGACCTTGGAACTGACGTCTTCACCAAAAGTAAAAAGTAACTCTCGTTCGTTGCTTGTCGACACAAACACACTGGTAAAACATTAGACACCGGGCTGTGAATCGTAAGAAGGAGCTCGAACCTTTGCGCTGTTTTGAGATCAATACTGAGCGTTTTCAACACGTTGTCCATCTCTATTTGATGTGCCTCTAGTATATCCAACTGTCTCGCAATTCTACAATGATCTGCAAACGAGGTTGCGAGCTGTGCCTATGTTGACAAACGAGTTTTATAAACCTTTAACATGAAATGAGTTTCGGAGCTTGACTGACCTGCAAATGCTCTAATATAGATCGATTGTTGATGACCTGCTTGTCTAAACTGTGAAGTCGTTGAACCTCTCTCTCAAACTCCTGCTGCAGAGGTTTGAAATATGGAAAGCCTTACGTCATATGTATCGCTTACGCTGTATTGTTCGAGGTCGCGCGACCATCGCACTGCGCGTATAGCGGCATACGTCATGTCCCGAGAAAGTTCCCTCGTCATAGCGTCCGGAGGTTTGTGTTCGTTGCCGCGGTATCTACAAGCGCCCTGATAAGTGTACAAGCGTGCGCGTCCTTGCGGCGTGTCGCGCTAGTAAATGGTATGATAAATTCACTTGGATACTGTCACTCGCGCAGTTCTTTCGCGCTCAAGTTTCCGTCGTCTCACCAATACGTTACGTGCCGCTGTATAACCAAAGTCATACGTGTGCACCTACTTCCTCGAGAGCGGGGGCTCGGATTTACGATTTCACGATTAGACGACATTCGTCCACTTCGTATAGTGAGTGGCACGAGCCCGATAAAACACATCTGACGATGGACACTGTGTACCAGTGAGAGTTAACGTCAAAGTTCGAACGGTGAGTCCCGCTTGCGCTCGCACGCTAACGTGGATACTAGATGGAGTGACTTTCCTTTGTACTCGTCCATATCTGAAATTGGGAGTTTAAAATTAGCAGAGTCCAACAATTCTTGGGGCGTGTGCTAACTCGACTAAACTTTATAATTTCACCACGGCTGTAAAACGCAAGCGATACGGACACCCAGTACGTTATCAGTATTATGTTCTCCGACCTGTTTCGTAATCTGGCCAGGGTGGTGGGTTACGCATATTGTATCGCGGCGGGAACTCTGTTTACTTTTCAAAGGAAACTTCAATACATCCCTTCGGCACAGCATCCTAGTCACCCTATTCGTCTGTCTGCAAGTTTCGCAGCAATAGAGGAGATTTTCACAGTTTCTGAAGACGGTCTAAAGCTTCATGGTTGGCATTGGCCAGCCGTTAAGGGCAGCATGTACGCCCACATCTCTATCTTGCACTTGCATGGTAACGCCGGCAACCGTGAGCACCGTCTGAGGTGGGCGTATATGATACGGCAGCAACTTGGTTGTGGTATTACTCTCATGGACTACAGAGGGTACGGTGGTAACAAAGGACGTCCTTCAGAACCAGGTCTCATTCTAGATGCTATCGCCGCTATTAAATGGCACTATGATAGGAAAAATGCAGTTGATGCCAAGCTCGTTTTGCATCTGGAAAGTATAGGAAGTGTTGCGGGGATAACTGCTCTTCTCAAAGTTGAGCCGTATGTTCAGCGTGCAATATCTGGTATAGTTGTCGAAGGTGGCCTGAGCTCTTGTATCGATATAATTCGCGATAATTTTCGCATTTTTCCTCTATCTCTTCTAATGTTGGATAAATGGAATAATACGTGTGCAGCAGCAAGACAGCTCAGTATGAAAACTCACTTCTTGAGCTTGCACGGCACGTCTGATGCCATTGTACCTCTGTGGTGCGGTAGAAAGCTCTTCGATGCAGTTGCTTGTGAGCACAAGCGATTTGTTCATTTTAATGGCGGTGGACACAATGATCTACTGGATCAGCCGACATATATCCAAACGCTAGAGGAATTTTATGCAAGACTATAGCAAATGAGCGACATACAGAACGAATCAGCTTGCCTCGGGCATGAATTGCACCTTCGCTAGAGTCACCGAATCACCCTTTCTAGTTCGTGTGACTCGTACTCGTGTATAGCCACCTCGCCGCGTTTGATAACGAGTAGACATATCAAACTGTAGTTTTTGTGCAAGTTCCTCTGACCCAAGTACACTTTGGATCCGTCGACGCGCACTTAAACTATTCTGTCCACTGCTTAATTATTTCGTGTATGGACTTGCGAAAATACTCACCTCTTTACCAATCGTGATTAATTTATCTGCGATCGTTTTGAGCATTTTAGCGCGCGTTAACGTTGTCTCCACTTCTCCATGAGTGACGAGTTGAAAGGCCATGTTTCTGTTGTACCTCTATGAAACTAGAGCTCAGATGAGAGTATGGAAAGTTTACCTCATCGCGGGAGAACGCATAAAGTTGTTTAGCATAATCGTTGCTCGGCGATAACTCAATTTTCAAAGCAGCGCTCGTCAACAGTGACGAGTGCGGCGACAGCAGACACTCCGTAGCTCGGCGGCGGATATCGTGCTTCACAGTACATGTACCCTATTCCATTTTAGTCGGAACTAGTAAAAATAGCCTATATTTCGCTACTGGATAGCTCGATTATTTTTGATATCTTTAGTCACCCTTGCAGCGTTGTGCTCATACCAAGTTAAAAGTGAAGAAGATTCTGTCGCTTCGAAGGTTAGGTTGCTCGACGTACCACGGAGTGCTGCGCACTTCCTCGTAAGGTCGCCTGTCCTTTGCAACTATCCAAGCCGACACGAACGGTTGTAGAGGTAGTTGAAGCAAGTCGTACGCGCACTTCTTTGCTTCAGACAGGATTCTCAGGCACAGGGTGACTCTCCGAAGCATGGAGAGTATTCAAGTGTTTGGGAGAGCTTCGTTGAACGAAAGGGAAGAAAAAGAAGTTCATAAAACAGAAACACGAAAACCAACAGCGCAGCCCTTACATGTCATCGTAGAGGATAAAGATTACCAGCTACATGCGAAAGTCAAGGCAGTTGCGGTAAGTGCTGCTGAAATACTATCACACGCACCCGCATTGCAGGGGACAACTGTCAACACTCAGGCGTCGGTACAAAAAACGTGGTGAACAAACCGAAGAGAACAAATATGTCTATGTCATCAAATGCCCAGTGATGTAGGGCTATCCATGGTGCTCGTACAACGACGCTTTAGAGCCAAACTGGATGGCTTTTTTTATTCTTCGAGCGGCGGTCGACAGGCCAAGATGTAAGGCGAGCTCACGGAGACACTTCTTGTCGCCAATTCCTGGTGGCAAAGTAAGTTCAGCGATCTCATGTACGGGTGTTTTCAAGATTGACAGCATGAAGTCCTCATCTAAGTAGGGGAATCGTGCTTCGCGTCCATGATCAGACAGTATGCGATCGTCTCTGCCCAAGTTTCTTTGCCAGATCCTGAGAGTGTCTAGCCTAAGGTTCTCCTCGAAAGCGTCGTTACCAAATGACTTGAAAATGTTACGATGACGAGTATATCCGCCGCACAGTTCGTCCGCGCCCTGTCCTGATAAAATTATACGACAGCTGGTTTGGTAGGGAATTCGAGCGGAACTTTGTTGGTCACTTTTGATTGTGCCGGCTCCCTTAGCTGCGAACCACAGAGCAGCGCTTATGTTAAAATCCATCGCTGATTTACTCGGATAGATCAGAGACTCGATGTATTGTCTCATCGTGGATAATTGCCTACTATGAACATTTACTTCAATGAAGCGCCAGTTGCGTCCTGGGCAAACACGCTCAAGCTCAGCAAGCGCGCTTCGGGCTGCTTTCCTATCTGGAGACCTACCACCGTCGAAACATACACTGCAAAGATCAATTATTTCATCAGCTTGAAGATTTCGGTGCAGTAAAGCACACAATATGGTGCAGTCCAATCCTCCTGAAAAGAGAACGCCAAAATATGCCTTGTCACGTTTTGAAATACTTTCATGTAAGGGAATCCGACAATGTGCGGATCTCAGCTGCACGGATCTATCGAGACAGTACCATGAAGCTTGTTTGCGGCGAATAAAATCTTCATATTCTCGTGTTCGCTTCGTTCGTACATCGTAAGGCTCACACTCTTCTGTACTACAGCCTGAGGCACCTCGACGGAAAAAGAAAAGTAATAATGCCTTGTGATCACGCCAAATGTGATTTAGCCAGATTGATTTATTAATATATTTCGCACATCTATCGATGTACGTGCGCGACGCATTCGCGTCGAAGCTGAATATCCCCGGAGGACACTCAAACCAATCATGCCCTCTCACTTGAGCTTCACGTGGTACGACAGAGCACACACTTAAATAACCACGAGAACTACTCGGAAGGCAAAGTAATAGGCTTCGCCGACCCACTATATCCTTTGCAATCCAAAGACGATGCGTTTTATGATGCCAGTAGACCAGGCTCCAAGGCCCTCTCACAGCAGAAAGTAGTTGGGAAATTAGCACGCTATCACCTTCAGTAGCATCAAGTTGAGCCAGCAACCATTTTGAATCACTATCTACTACGACTCTGTTACCGCTAGTGTAAATTTCACCATTAAACACCAGCACGTTCTTTGTCGTTTCAGAGCATAATGGTACTTTAGTTCGGACGTGGCCTCGGAGTTGAAGAATAGAGCTACGGAAAGTCACAGTCGTTCCGTGCTTGGTCGACCGCTGTACTGTGCCGGTACCGTCTGGACCCCGGCGTGCGAGTGTCAAGTCGGACGATAGGCACGCGAGTATTCGATCGCTCACGCGTGTTTGTTCTGTGAGCACGGGACGATTAAACAGTTCGGAACTTTCGGGTGTGTAGGCTACGGGACCCAGTTCCACGTGAATCCCGCACATTCTTCGCGGTGACTCACTACGGTTGATATTTGAGCGATAGAACTAATTCACACGGATGTATCTCGTGCGGGCATCACGGCGACAGCTCAGTTAGTGCCGATGCAACGCGGTGAATATCAGTAAATGTGAGAAGTCGTTCTACAGTGTCGCGCGACACCTCGAAGGCGGATCGATGGCAGATGCGACTGCGAAACTTACATCATTTTTAAAGTGCTATGAACGCCCGCGTGTTACGGGCGCATCTCAGACGACAACGCTCGGGCCCACGACGCTAAAACCCCGCCTGGATTAAAGTCTGGCGTAAGGCAAGCAAGACCTGATGAGGGGGAGTTGAGATGTCCCGACGGCCACATCAATACTCAGGCGTGCTTTTCTTTCGGAGGTTTTGGGACCGTTAAGGTGCGCTTTACCCGGACGCCGGTGCATCACCTGTGGAAAGCGTTAGTTGTAGAGCAGCCCGCGAACAAGATAACGGCGAGGCGAGACGCGTCTAAAATCTGTGACGTTTCGACAAACGAACGTGCGCGTACCTTCCCGCTTGCTGTAACTTTGTAACGCTTGGCGGCAGATTTCCGCGTTTTCATCTTCCCCGCGACGATTGACGTACTCACACGATCGTTCGCCGAAGTCGTCTTGCCGCTGGTGCACGACCCCCCCGCAAGTGAGGACTTCCGCGCAGTGAGCTTCGCCGAAGATGATGGGGAGATAAGTCGAGTGATACTCATGGAAGTAGTCGCGACGGGTGCAAACATTTGCGAGTCGTGGCGGCGGCGGCGGCGGCGGCGGCGGCGGCGTGACCGAGCGTGCGGAGTACGCGGACACGACGTCACGGATAGCCTTGCCCTAAAAAAGGGTTTCTTTTATTATTTTCCGGCGGCTTCGGTTAGTCATTTTTGTCATTAGGTGAATCGAAGGAGTTCATACTCGTGTACACACACAATATACGAAAAGGCAATTTCACGTAGTGTACACATACGAAGAGTATCAAAGAAATGCCCAACTGTACCGCAGTTCCCAACACAGCACGCCGTTGACCACATTGCGCCACTTTGCCTCATCTGGCTTCCCTGTAACGTGGATGCCGCACGATCCGTTAGCTTCTGGGTTCACTTTCAACCAGTATCATGCAAATGACACTACACGGAAGGTAAAGGCGGCGACAAAAACGGGGACAACAATCTGTGGGGTGGTTTTCTCTTCCGGCGTAGTTTTGGGAGCCGATACTAGATCGACGAACGGAGAGACAGTGGCGGACAAAAATTGCGCGAAGATCCACTATCTAGCTCCGAACATGTTTTGCTGTGGTGCAGGTACAGCGGCGGATACTGAGGCTGTGACAGGTAGGCTGACCACTCGGCTTCAGAGCTTTTCTAACTTGCCGTCAGGTTCTGTATCTTCTGAACTTTTACTACATCGTTCTTTTTCGGACAGGCCGAGCAAAGTAGTCACGGCGCTGACGATATTGAAGGAGCGGCTTTTCAAATACCAAGGGCACATTGGAGCTGCGCTGGTCCTCGGCGGTGTTGATGGAAACGGTCCGCACATTTTCTCTGTATATCCGCATGGCTCTTCTGACTCCCTCCCGTACGCAACAATGGGTAGTGGCTCCCTTGCAGCGATGGCTGTACTAGAATCTGAATATCAGGAGGGGCTGGATGAGAACGGAGCTAAGAACCTAGTTACTCGCGCGATTAAAGCGGGCATTTTCAACGATCTTGGATCAGGCTCTAACGTAGATCTCTGTGTCATCACGATCGATGGGGCCAAAGAACTTCGAAATCATCAAACTTACAACGAGCGATCGTGCAATCTTCGAGAGAGCCCGCTTGTAAGCGAGAAAGTCGAGCTAAACACCAGCAACTTGACACGTGCGACGGCGGCATCTAAGCCTATAAATACGCCACGTGCCATTCAAAATTTGTGAGAGGTGCTTTGAACTGTTGACCAAAATGTATGTTGGAGTCAAAGATGCTCTCTAGTATGGTTCGCGTATGGAAAATGATCGCAGTTTATATTAGTAGGTAAGCTTGAGCGATTGACGTAGATCAACGCTGAAACGTTCTTACTTCAAATGATACTAGTTCTAGAGAAGTTTGTTTGAATTTAGATGCGGAATCAACTTACACACTACAAGTTACGAGAGCTCACTGACTAATTATTTTACTATATTTATCAGTAAACGAATCGAATTCGAGCTTCTCACATCTCACATCCTATCTAACACATACGAGAGAGCCAGCGTGTGAGTTGGATTTAGTCTAAAACCCTGAAGACCATTGAAAGCTATAGTTGCCTGTTCCACAAGTTGAAATTGCACACGCGCAACTCCGTCAGCACCTTGTGTTAATCGTGCGTCTTCAAATCCAGGAAATTGTTCGAAAAGTATTTGCAGCATGCTATCCGTCGTGGTTGCAGGTAACCCTTTAACACATATGATCCTACTGCTGGGTGCGTCAGTGGTGCGATCTCTCTCACTTATCGAACCAGTTTGTGCACGCGACCTTGTCGCCTTTTCTTTAGCCTGACTATCCGCTTTCCTCATCGCATGAGTATCGCTAGATCGGTTAGTAGAAACTCCGCTGCGGTGTAAGAACACATCAGATACACTGTGTGCATAGGACAAACGCTATAAGGAATTTGTGAAACGACATAAAGATAGAAAAGTAGCTCCTTACCAAAGGTTTGTCATAAAATGTAAAGCCGTTCAGATAACTGATTGCGCTTTGAGCAGCTGTCCTCTCTTCAAAAATTACCCACGCTTGTCCTCTGAGTTTGTATGTCTTCGCAGAAGTGACCTGAAGAATTTTCCCGAACTGCGAGAATGCTGCATACAGAGCAGACTTGAGATCTGCCGCAAAACTTAACTTACGACACAATACAGTTCAAGAAGGAACACGCACCATTTTGGTTCACTTTTTCATTTAAGTTTTGCACATAAACCGTACTGACTGGGGAATCCATCCTCAGCCAAAGTTTTCCAGCCGCCGTATTGAAAAAAGGTACTTCACCGTCGTCGACCGTCTTCACTACACCAAAATACGCTATCGTAAAGTGATGACACGTACGTGTTGGATCCGAGTCTTAGCGAACGCTTACGGACGCAAATACGAGCGCGTTGTGCAAGAATGCTCCCAAGAAAGAAACAGTTCGGTTTGTTTACGAATTTTTTCACACGGACGCATTGTTATCACGAATAATGTTTAGCATTCGAGATGATACAATATGACATATTGATAGTAAGATTGTATATAAATTATTGAAAGAAAGCCGGGTCTTCGAGAAACGTGGGCATCTCGCGCAAAAACGACCCTGCGGCTGCCGGGCGTCCCAGAACAATGTGGCTTTCGAACAAGCATGTCGAAACCGCAACGAGCGTTTTATCGCTGCATAAATGTGTTCGGCATCCGTTATCTTGTGTTCCTTTACGAATGTTGGAGCTGGAGGTTACACGGAGCTGCAACGGTGATCGCTATGACGAACTGGATGTATGACACTTCGTTGAAATTGCGTTCGTGGTGGCGCCGATTTCGCAGCAACGTACGTCTACGATTCCACTACAAGATTCATTGCTCACTAGCGACGAGTATAGAGGACCCGAGGTGCACAAGCTTTAGTTGACTGGGAGAATCCACTAGTGACTGGACGAAACAAGAGGTGAGTTTACTGTCAAACTGCAGATGAAAAATCACGATTGCGCGACTAGGCACGCGCACTGCAATCTTTATGCGTTCTCTTCGACGGGAGAATCTCATCGCTTTTGGGATTCTGGAGGTAAATGGTCCACGCTCGGAACCCTCAATAACATGGTGGTGTTAAATGGTCACTGGAAATTTCACCTCGCACCCGAACCGTCTAAAGTGCCAACATCTTTTTACGAACGCTGTTTTGAAGACGACGAATGGGGAACCATCCCAGTTCCATCAAATTGGCAGTGCGAAGGACATGATGAACCAATATACACAAATATCCAGTATCCATTTCCTCTGAACCCACCAAGTGCACAACGAGACGGAAAAGTTGGCTATACAAATTCAACAGGATGTTACAGAACCACTTTTCAGGTCCCGGACGAATGGGTATCAGGACAAAGGCGTATTTTTATGACGTTTGATGGCGTTGATTCAGCGTTCATGTGTTGGCTCAATGGCACATGGATTGGTTACTCAGAGGACAGTCGTCTACCTGCAGAATTTGACGTAACGAAAGCGATGCAAACCGATAACATCCTTGCAGTTCAAGTGATGCGATGGTCAAACGGAAGCTATTTAGAAGATCAGGATCAGTGGTGGCTGAGTGGCATTTATCGCGACGTACGGCTTTATTCCAAACCAGTGGTGTTCATCGCAGACTATCAAGTGACAGCCGATATTTCTAAGAGCCAAGCGTCAATATGTGTGGGAATTGAGCTGCAGTCACACCTGGATCATATTTCCGACGAAATCGCGGCGATCACAGTGAAAGTGTTGGATAAAGGACGTACCGTGTGTGAAACAAGCTCGAACGAGTTTCGCAAGGTTATTGGCGAGAAACCTGGCTTCGGGAATCAAAGTACAGTTCCACCAGATAACCGATATAAAAGCAACTTACATTGCCACCTGCAGAGTCCAAAGTTGTGGTCAGCCGAAAATCCTTACTTATACCGTTTAGTCATCACTTTAGTATCCTCAGCAGGCGAAGAAGTCGACTGCGAAGCGTGCAGAGTGGGTGTAAGAAACATACAAATATCAGGCGGCCAGCTTTTAGTCAACGGCACGCCTATCATTGTTCAAGGAGTCAATCGACACGAGCACTGCCCAAAGCATGGAAAATGTGTTAAAGAAGACTTAATGGTCCAAGACATACGGTTGATGAAGCAAAATAACTTTAATGCAGTACGGACAGCACATTATCCCAACCATCCACGTTTCTATGATCTCTGCGATGAATATGGATTATACGTGGTGGATGAAGCCAACATAGAAACACATGGTTTTCAGTCATTATTACACTCGACAGGTTTCCTATCAAATAAAGAAGAATGGGAAAACGCTTTTCTCTCAAGGTTTACGCGAATGGTGCATCGGGATTACAATCATCCATCAATAATAATTTGGTCTCTTGGTAACGAATCTGGTTTTGGTAAAAGCCATGAAAAGATGGCACTTTGGGCTAGAGATACGGATAAAACTCGACCAATCATGTACGAGGGGGGCGGTGCGCGTACTAGTTGTACCGATATTATTTGCCCTATGTACGCCAGAGTCGAAGTGTGCTATAAACTTGCGTATTACAAAAATGAGAAAAGGCCATTAATATTATGTGAATACTCACACGCCATGGGAAACAGCAACGGGAGCTTAGATAAATATTGGTTACACTTTAAGCAAAACAAAAGGTTACAAGGAGGCTTTATTTGGGATCTGGTCGATCAAGGTCTGATAAAACAAGACGAGCTTGGGCAGGAATTTTGGGCATATGGCGGTGATTTTGGCGACAAACCAAATGACGCCCAGTTCTGTATCAATGGCCTAGTTTTCCCGGATAGGACAGTGCATCCCGCCATGTATGAAGCAAAGTATTTACAGCAGCCTGTCAGTGTTGAATGGTCATCGGAAGGTCAGTATAGAAACGTCACGATAACGAACTGGTACCACTTTTCGCAACTTTCTCATTTACACATGCTTCTGCACGCATGTTCATACGATGGAAGTGAGATATTCCACGCAAATATCGAACTTCCGGCGATATATCCAGGTCAGAAGCATACATTCGACGTTCAATCTTTAATCGAATCGTCCGTTGTGAATAGACGCCACATGAGTTCTGTGGCTTTGCTAAACTTTACTTCTCACTTACGCAGCAAAACTGTGTGGGCTGGCGCAGGTTTTGAAGTGGCAAAATCTCAACTGGTGTTGCCGAAATTCTTTCGATCAAATGATATGCCAATATCAACTAATTTGACTTCGAAGATTGATGTCCGCCAGTCTGATGGTTTAGTTATTGCTTCGAGTAATGGTGTTGAGTGCTGTTTTGCTTCATCTGGAAATTTCGCAGGATGCATTCAAAGTTTGAAAGTTCATGATGGCCTGGTAATCATGGGTCCAATTCATCCATGCTTTTGGAGAGCACGCACAGACAATGACCGTGGAGGGGAGGGGCTTTCATACTCAAGTAGGTGGATTGATGCTGGACTTGACCAGCTCAAAATTATGAAAGAGCCATGTATATCGATGAAATTTGTAGATGACAGTTTTCATGTGAAAAGTTGCTTTACGCTAGTATCAAACGGGGATGGGTTTAAAAGGATGGTAGATGTATGCATGACGCATATTTTCATGCCGTCAGGCGAGGTGCACGTCAATAGTTGCATGAACATCGTCGCTGCCTTGCCTGAACTACCTCGTGTTGGTATAAGATTCAAGTGCAACAAAAACTTTCAGGGCGTGAGTTGGCTTGGACGAGGGCCACATGAGTGTTATCAAGATCGCAAAGCATCTGCGATTTTCGGAAGATATACCTCCACTGTTGACGATATGCATACACCGTATATAGTCCCGAGCGAGAATGGTGGTCGATCAGATATTAAATGGGCAGCACTTGAAGACTGTGCTGGGAGACGCGTTCAATTCACAGCTGAGAGTCCGATTTTATTTAGTCAATTCTCGGCATCCAACTTTGACCTTGAAATGCTTGATCATGCAACTCATACCAATGAATTACGACGCGCCGACTACGTGAACGTCCATCTAGATATGTATCATATGGGTGTTGGGGGTGATGACAGCTGGTCGCCCTCGGTACATAGCGAGTTCACGAGCAAAGCGCGGGAGTGGAACGTTAGTTTTACGGTTCACACATCAAGATGCAATTAGATTACACGTAGATAAAAATACTTTCGCGCTGACTGTAACAATCAAGAAGTTGTAAATCAAAAGAACAGTGTTCATGGAATTACTCCAGCTCACTCAAGTATGCTTCCATCTCCGCATTTTCTAGAACTCTAAATTCAGAGTTGTGCACGACACCTACAGTGCAGCACGCAGTACTGATTGTACCATCTGGACATGTTTCTCGCAACGCTCTGAGACTGTGTTGCACAAGCTTGAACGTGTTCAGAAGAGGAGAGGAGATAAAAATACCACGTTTACCTGGTCAAGGGACATCTCCGACAATCGATACTTCTCAAGATATGTTCTTGCTGCCTGGGATCGACTGCCTGCGTAACCGCTCAATTTCCAACAATTTGAAATAACAAGCGTAATCTCACCTATCCCAACTGCCTCACTTTCGTACGCGTCACCTGATGGTAGCAACTGGTGAAGGTGCAAACCACTTTCATCAGAACCTGCAAGAAGTATACCTACCCCGTATGGACGACGAGATGCATGTTGTGTGCACGCCTACGGAAGTAATGGGTGAAATAATCAAACTGCAAATGCTAAAAGCTCACCTGAAGTTTTCTGGCTGTGGCTGCGCTTAAATGTGCAACTCTAGCTTCTCTATTGTAGACAAAGCTGGAATTAATGGCCGTGTTCCGCAGAATTGACGCAATCTGATGCCCGTCTGAAACGAGTCCCGATACAGCAATGCCTGCATTCTTACTAATAGGAAAAATTTTTTCATGGCGTGCCGCGAGCTCAGAAGAGCTACGTTTGAGAGCTGCGATCACCACAGCGTTTGACCCCTGGAAGTCTGAGTCAGCTCAATCACTTTTGTATGCATAGCAAGAGATTTCACTGAGAAAGAGTTATACCTTGCATCCTACCACAGAACTTCCCTGCGTGACTGCCTCAATTGCGTCTGAAGAAAGGATGTGTTTAGCTACAGACGATTTCAACTCACTTAGACTCACATTCGACTTGATGCAGTCGTCCGTGTGGACTCCAACTCAGAACATCCTGTGAAGTGATAATTAAAGGGAACTGAGAAAATTGAGTGTCTGCACTCACCTGGTCGTACTGGTTTCGAAACATTCTACAATCTTACGCTTAATTAGTGAACGTGGCGCCGCTGGTGTGGAGCGAACTGGCTGCAAGGTGGTTCGAACACAAAGATGAACCGATAAACGACACTTGATATCATACCAGTATATAGTACTTTCCACGTCCTACCATATGATATAGTATTGATATTTATATCAGTATTTAGGCCGACTAATCTTAGTCAGCCTTATCATAATATATAAGACCTTTTAGTCTCTTTTTTCGAAATTAGTGCAAAACGTGGGTCTATTTTGTACTAATTTAGTCGTTTTAGCCGCCCTGATGCGAGTTTAATTAGGCGATGTGCAGAGGAGTGCGCACTTGGATACGACGCGCCGTGTAGACGAAACGCCCTGCTTTCAACGGCCGTTGAACTTCCCACTGTCCGCTGCAAGGAAGTGCAGTATCACGATAGTGCTCTGCAACACAGCCGAAAGAAGGCATTTCTATGACGGGCGGCACGAAAGGACGATTGTCCGAGTCTGAACGATGTCTTTTGCGGACAAGCCGCGTGTGCGACGAAATCGATAGTGTTCGTCAACCAAATATGCTCACTGAAAATACGATAAGACTGAAAATTCTGGGTACCACGATAAAAAATCTTGAAGATACGTTGGACGTTGTTGCTTTAGTATCAGACTTCAGGAAACAAGAAGAGGCGATGCGTGTTGCTTTGTCGCTATCAGACTATGGAACTGTAGCGAAGCACGCAGCAAGTTGCTGCGATATACTGCAGAAAAAGGTTCTTTGCGAAGAAAGATCAAGATTTTCTGCGAAACGACTTGGTTTATTTGAACAAGTGCTGCAAACTGTCCGAAAGGCACTGAAGGCACTAATTCCTACGAAAGATTTGGCTGTGATATGCGACCTCGTTAATGTACTTCCATTATTGAATTCTCAAGAAGAGGGAGTAGATTTCATGTCTCAACGTATTCGAGATAGCCTACTCAGTTCAATAGCAGAGAGTGCAACAGAGAATCGGTCGATGTCGAAAAGAGTGACCCTCGTGCTCAGCCAAGCATCACAACTCGTTGACAAAGTGTGTTGCAGCTTATCGCAGCAATATGACTGCGTATCTATCCAGCGCTTTGTCAATCAGTCTTGCAAGCATTTAGCTGGTATAACAGCTGAAGTGGCAGGAGAGTTTACGTACGAAAACGAAGTTGAAGACATAGATGAAGCCAATATTGGCGAACTCATATTGACTAGTCGCGCCTGTAGTATTTTTTGGTGGGAGTTGAGTTCACGCATGCGGAATATCTTCACGAATCAAGTGCAAATAGACAGTAATTTCGGTTGGTATGACGATGGTAGCGATAAATTAATGTCCATGTATATGGCAGCAGAAGTACGTTTGCTTCGCAGTCACTACCGACGAGCGATTGCTGAGACATTATGTAGTACCAGTTGCAAAGTCTCTTCTGTCCATGACATCTTTTACGTTATGAGGCGAAGTTTTGAGAGGGCTTACATATCAACGTGGGCGCAAGCGCTCAAATCCGTCCTTGAAGAGATCACACGGATCTTGTCAGAAATGTTTGATGACATTGAGCGAACAGTTAAAATGCCAGCTAAAGAAGTTTTTGTTTCAAGTTTGCCCGACCTTGGTGCGCGTATCCTGACTGACGTTGAGTTGTTCGATCAACTCATAGAGCGACCTGAGATGTCACAACGCATACACATGGCATTGTTATCTGAGACTGTGATGGCATTTAGTGCAAGTTTTCTCACAAACGCAAAATCTTTGATTCATGATGGAACATACAAACGAGGCAATCAAAATTGTTCCATGGACGACTGTTTGCATAGTTTAGATTCAATAACCGTTGCATTTTCCAAGTTATCATCCGAGCTAATGGCAGCACTCGCACAAGATCTACTCAATGTCATGAAGCAAGTAACTAATGAGATATCTTTAACGCAGTACGTACTATCAGGCGAACAGTTTGAATCCATTAACGTAAAAGAAAGCTGGGTAGAGCCTTTACTGTGGTTTTTTGAGCTCTTTTCTAAGAGGATTGAGAATTATTGTGAAGAGGCTGGTGATTGGGTTACAAAGCTGATACACGTATTGATCAAACGAATAACACTGGTATTAGAAATGACGATGTTCAACTACTTGCGTTTCAACCAGCTTGGATCCCTAGTGTTTGAGCGTCAGGTTAGGGCACTGATTTTAGGGCTTTCGAATTTAAGCCAACCAAATACACGAGCTGAATTTTCACGATTACTGAGTGCATGTCGTCTTCTAAGCCTCGACCACGTGCACGACGTAGCAGACTACCTTGACAACTCATCTGGTTTGATTTTGGAACTAAACATCAACGAAGTCACACAGGTGCTTTGTCTCCGAGACGATTTTTCTGAAACAAATATACGAGAAATTCTTGACAATTTATTCATGGAACCTAGATAATACATAAAAAGCTATCGATAGAACTACTACTCTCGAGTGGACAGACTACTCTCGAGGCAACACCAAACATCACGGAATTAGTTTAGTAATATTTTCGACACTCGTGAATGGTTGTATGTTGAAACGCTCATACGCGGCTTTCTCAAATATGGAACCGACTTTCAACAATTCTATTTCTCCAAAAGCTCTCCCTATTAACTGGAATCCGATTGGGACAGTTGTACCGCGAACAGCAGGCTTCCCTCTTACAACAAGTGCCGGAAGACCGCTCAGGTTGACATTCACGGTCATCGCGTCACCTGTGTACATCTCGAGCGGATTTTTAAGTGATACATTTAGTTTAGGAGCCACAGTTGTCGCTACAGGTGTTAGGAGGGCATTATACGTCCTCAACTTTGACTGTAACTCATTGGCTACAGTTTCACGTACCTTATTCGCGCGCTCATAGTACGCGTCAGCATAGCCAGCAGAGAGTGTATATGTTCCCATCAAAATTCGCCTCTTCACTTCACTGCCGAGATGTTTCGAACGAGTCGACGAACACAGCGTCGTCCTTGATTGAGATTGCAGACTCGAGCCTTCCCGTATGCCATCATAGCGAGCAAGGTTACTGCTTGCCTCCGATAATGCTAAAATATAGTAGGCAGGAAGACCATCCATGAATGTGTCACAGGATATCGTGTCAACTTCAGCACCTAAATCACGCAAGAGGTCAATCGAGTCCAAAAAACTATTCAAAACTTCTTCAGCGATTCCACCCTCGAGTGCTTGCCTCACAATCCCGAATCGGTATCCACACAGTGGTCTATCATTAGAGATCGGCTCAAGGTTGAAAAAATCGGCCACATTTGTATTGATGCGTGTCAAGTCATCATGTCCTCTGTGTCTTGATAACGTATTGAACATAATAGCACAGTCTTCTACACAAGAGGTCAGGGTACCAACACAGTCAAATGATGAAGCATACGCCATTAGACCATTTCTAGAAATGGCTCCATAAGTCGGTTTCAAGCCAACAACTCCACAATGTGACGCCGGTTGCCGAACGGATCCGCCTGTGTCTGATCCTAAAGCTGCAACACACTGCTTGGAAGCTACAGCGGCTGCTGAACCACCGGAAGAGCCACCAGGAACGCATGCTTGATCCCAAGGATTGCGTGTTGCGTTGAAATACGAACTTTCCGACGTGCTTCCCATGCCAAATTCGTCCATGTTCGTTTTCCCTACGATAATCGCGCCAGCGTGCCGGAGACGACGCACTACAGTTGCGTCGTAGGGGGGGATATACCCTGCAAGTGCGTTCGAACCTGCTGTGGTCGGTAAATCTTTTGTACAGATGTTATCTTTTACTGCGATGGGGATTCCGGCAAGAATTCCTCTATCGATACCCCTGCTGAGCTCGTCATCGATCATTTTGGCTTGCGCAAGCGCGAGGTCTGTGTCAAGCGCAACGAAGCTATTCAGTGTACCATTGGTCTGCTGTATTCTACGTAAATAGCTCGCGGTCAAGTCAACCGCACTTATCTCACGATCCCGCAGTTGCTTTGCAATGTTCTGTATACCGTGTACATCGTTAGCTGTATCCTTAACGGCGCCCAACGTCAAGGCTGAAAACCTTCTTGCTGGCACCAATGAAAACTTTCGGAGTGTGCTGCCGGCATTTCGAGCGCCCCACCTCGCCCGCTGCGGAAGCTCTGTTGTGCCCGGCATACGGCCCTTAGAGTAGTCGAAACAAGAAATTAACGACATTGATGAATCGGACTGTCGCGACGCGCAATCGCAAGCGTGCGACGAAACCTCTCAACCGGCGTCGCGTCGCAGGACTAGTAACTAGTCACTAGTTCCGCGTCTGGATTTTCTGTGTAAAATACTGAGAGATAATGCACATGTAATGAACCCAATCCCGTATTATAGTAATACTAACGCCTATGTCTACACTACATGACCTAGACCTACATATAGACTTAGCGCGTATGAATAAGCATTAGACAAGCACGCACGACACCCATCGCGACATATAAATCCTCCGAGGTTTCTCAAATACGACGAAGGATGCCGTTTTTGATGAGTTTCCAGGATACTGTATTATATTTCCTCTAACGAGTGGCATCATCGGCCGACGGCCGTTGGGAAGATGATGTCAGTACTAAAGGATTTAGTGCTTTAGTGCTTATGTGGAAAACTGCTTACGATCGTCTGAAGAGACTGCCTCTTCCCGGTAGGGCTTTGATATCGTATCAGTATGTATTACTTTCCACGTCCCTAGGGACGTGCGCGCCGTCGGAAGTGCTAAAACTCGCGACACGTACTGTAAATAATTATATGAACAAAATATGAAAAGGTATATAGATCGCCGCGCGTAGTTTGGGCAAACTGTCACATATCGGCGTCGCGTGAACTCGTTTGTGACGTTTCGTCTACTCACTTCAGCTAAGAACGCGCATTGAGACGTCCGTTCCGGCGCATCCTTGGTCTCGTCTAAGGCGCCGCATGCGTACATAACGCAACCGATCGAACACTTACGCCTGCTCAGTGTAAATCGCCGACCGTCGCACAACGCAACCTGAGACCAAGCGTTGGGTGGCTGAAGTTGTACGTGCCGTCCGCCTTCGGCATGTAAGTCAAGTTTTATGACGCGCTGCGGCGCGAAAACAGCACGTTAAGTCCCTCGGCCGTAAAGCATGCCATAGTTTCGCGCGAGCCACACGACAATCTTGTCGACCGTCGCGTCGCGCCCTGGATGGCCCACTGGTGAGAGCGAGCACGAGTTCTACTTGGAACTTGTCCCCAGGAAGACAAGTCATCTACTTGCTTACTACAATAGGCGGGATTGGATGTACTTCGCCCGTTCAAAAGTACTAGGGAGCGAAATTTAGGAAAAGCATCGGCCACTAAAGTAGTAAACTGGAATGATTACGTCGCTCAGTTTCAGAAGCGCTCACCAAAGCGGATGTAAGTCGAGCCAATTCCTTGGTTGTTATCGATACACCATTCAGCGCGTACCGGTCCAAGTTTTAGTCCAACACCACAGCTTGCTCCTTTGCCAGCTCGGCGATAATACTCTGTAGGGTTCCCCAGTACTCTACCGCTCGAGTCTAAGTCAGAGCAGCTTTCCCAAAAAGCAAAAGCGTGCGTGTTGACGTATGGGACTGGCAAGCGAAGTTCAACAGCAGACTCAAGAACTGAACGTGAGACACCAAGCTCACCAACACTGTACCCACGGCAAGAGTGTGGGCCACCGAGTGTAAATGCATCGTAGGCACTGCAGTTACCTAAGATGTGTCCGAGCTTAACATGAGCTACGAGGACTGGAGGTGGTAGCATGGTCTGTTTACTTTCGGAGACCAGCTGTACAAACCTTGTCATCTCTGCTGTCAGTCTATTGAGCGTCGGTAAGCGTGCACTTAGACCAATCGATTGATCGAACTGCAACATATCCCTAGAACCGACTTGTGTCCCATTCACAAACTTCGTAGTGTCCCGAATGTTGTTACTTTGTAGCACCAGCATCCTGTCAGTTCCGGAGTCAGCATGAGTTGTACGCGGTCCATCGGCAGCGAGCAGACCGTTTGACAATTGCTTCACTCCGTGCGCGCATATGGCCCCCGAATCATCACGCGACGTAATCTCTTCCAGAATGACACTTGAACTCGATCGTGACTGGCGACTAAAATTTTGACTCAAAGTTGCTTTTACACCAGCTCTGTCAATCCATATTCCGGGGACTTCTTCCATCAAGGGGCCTCCCGTGAACGTTGGCGAAAGTTTTCGCGTATTGAATACCGCAGTCTTAAACGAAGACTTGAGTTTATCACCATCCCCGTAACAATAAGGATGTACATACTCGAGTTTAAAGCCGAGATCATCCTGTGGCTGGAAAAAGTTTGCGGTCGAAACCGAGCCAAAAATTTGACGGCCCCAGCCATCGAGATTCCGTTGTTCAACGAAGACTGATCCACCTGGTCTAGCCGAAACTAAATCGGGTCGCCCCTGCTCGCCAGGAGCGATGCTCCATTCTAATTCGGTTTCTGCGGTACGAATAGGTCTCTCACGTAACATGATATCGACTTGTACCTTTGTTGGATCTTTTTCATCAGGACGAGGAACAACTTGGACGTTATCGAACAACTGCAGCAAGAATATATCTCTTAATGCAGTTTTCGCGTCTTCCACATTGTAGAGTTTGCCTACTTGAAAGTTGTGCTCGCGTTGAATAACTCGTGGGTGCGTGAAACCCTTATTCCCAGCAATAACTTGCATATTATCATCAAGATATACAGCCTGCACCCGAGAAATTTCTCCTTCCACCACATGGGCAATGACTTCTCCGTTTTCCATTCCGTCGAAGTGAGATATGGTGCCGAATGTCAGACCTTTACTCGTGTAATAACTCTCAACTATGTTCTTTGCTGTAGCCAAAACACGAACGGTGCAATTCTGACTTTTTTGTGCAGCTTGAAGAACTTGAGTCTCAACGTCCTTCGGTAAAGCGGTTGCTCCAGCAACTCGAAATGTTTGAACTTTTGGCCAAATTTTTTCCCTGAAGACAAATTCAACTGCGTAACCATCTTTTTTGGGAGTCACGTTTGCATCGACGTTGGCGAACAATCCAGTATTCAGAAGTTGATCCAAGTCATCCGACAAATCCTTTTTCGAAAGCTCAGCACCACGACGTGCATTCAAACCCTGGAATAGTTCTGACTATAAAATGAGGAGTTGTTAGAGTTATGGAGAACAAGCTGAAGTAAGACATACCTTAGTTGGGATCCCAGGTCCAGTTGGTAGATTTGTGGCCAAAACGGACTCGCAAATGAAGCTATCTTTATTTTTCGGTTTCTTGGATTGACTTCGAGACGGTAAGTCTTCGATTTCTTCGTCATCGTCGTCATCGTCGTCGTCGTCGTCGTCGTCGTCGTCATCGTCATCGTCATATTCGTCGCCAACGTCTCCAGCGTGTAATGAAAGGTCTTCTCCATCTTTCGTGCTTTCGTCATCGCGAGCATACGCAGGTAGAGCACCAAGACCGCCGACGTAGTCCCCATTACCACCACCACCACCATGAAAGAAGTTACCACTACCATTTCCTCCCCCGCCGAACGCGACGCACAGGACAGGTGCTGCCAGCGAGGAGAAACCTCTTGCCGCAACGTATGACAACACTAACCTTCGAAGCATTGTTGCGGGCAAAGAGAAACTTGACGAAGGTTTTTTTTCGCTGAAAACACGAGGCTGTTTCGATTTATGTGCTTGCACGACCATGCGCACGCCGTGGTGTCGCGGAAGACACTTTCGTCGCATCTCGGAAGGTCTTGTTCCGGACGACAACGCTGATAACGGCGCCACTATCGAAGCGCATGATGGCGTCATCAGAGAATAATCTCGAACGAATAACGAGAGTAAATGAAGTGTCACGCTCAACTCTCTCTCGACGTCGACGTCCCCGTACGCGGGAGAAAGCAAGGCGACAACCCGGCTCACAACCACTGCAGCCAAAACCCTGCGATGTGGGCCTTTTTTGTTCCTTTACGAGCTTTACGACTGATGATCGCTCTGGAAACTTCAAAGGGTGAAAATACTCAATATATGCATTCCTGAGAGGCACCGCGCGCCGCCGGGCGGAAAGAAGGTTCGAGAAAAAGTCGGTGCGCTCCGTCAGAACTACGCCGATTCACGTGTACGATGATGTCCACCTTTCCGGCTAGCAACATGTTGCAGCGCCACGCAACAAAACAACACTGCTGGAGATCGTCCAAGTCCAGCGCGTTCGCAGGGACTCGCCTTCTCTGCAAGAAGGCTGCTCCTGCTTGCAGAGCGAGGGTGACCGCATTGAAAGTGCGCGCCGAGAAAGTAGTTGGTATTGATCTGGGCACGACAAATTCTGCGGTATGTTTGACTGAATTTTTCGCGCATCGATTTCCGTGCTCCTCACAGTGGCTCGCGCACGCGTTAACCATCATCGAACTGACAAAGCATTTTCGAACCTCGCTATGCAGGTCGCCGCGATGGAAGGAGGTAACCCAACAATCGTCACCAATTCTGAAGGTGGGCGAACGACGCCCTCTGTTGTCGCGTACACGAAAAATGGAGAGCGTCTCGTCGGTCAAATTGCAAAGCGCCAGGGTGTCGTGAATCCTACGAACACGTTTTCTTCGGTGAAGCGGTTCATTGGTAGAAAGTTCGCCGAAGTGGATAACGAAGCTAAAGAAATATCATACTCCGTCATGAACACCGCTGGGTCAGTGAAAATTGACTGTCCTGCTCTTGGAAAGCAGTTTGCGGCTGAAGAGATATCCGCTCAAGTCCTACGTAAGCTTTGTGATGACGCCTCAACTTTCCTTGGAGACAGCGTGACGAAGGCAGTAATTACTGTTCCAGCATACTTCAATGATAGCCAACGTCAAGCAACTAAGGATGCCGGACAAATTGCTGGTATTGACGTGCTGAGAATTATAAACGAACCCACAGCTGCTTCTTTGGCTTATGGCTTTGACAGAAAATCGAACGAAACCATCTTAATTTTCGATCTTGGCGGTGGCACTTTCGATGTGTCCATCCTTGAAGTGGGAGACGGAGTTTTCGAAGTTCTTTCCACATCTGGTGACACGCACCTTGGTGGTGATGACTTCGATAAGAGGATAGTAGATTGGCTTTCTGACGATTTCAAGGCTGCTGAAGGCATCGATCTTCTCGCCGACAAACAGGCATTACAGCGACTCACAGAAGCTGCTGAAAAAGCAAAAATGGACCTCTCCTCTACCACATCAGCCAATATCTCTTTACCATTCATCACTGCGACGGCTGACGGCCCAAAGCACATTGATACGACGCTTAGTCGTGCCAAGTTTGAGCAACTGTGTGAAGACCTCATCAGTCGATGTCGATTACCTGTAGAGCAGTCGCTCAAGGATGCGAAGTTGAGTCTCTCCGAAGTCGACGAGGTTATTTTGGTTGGAGGTTCTACAAGAATTCCTGCTGTCAGGGAACTTGTGCGAAGCCTTACGAAGAAGGAGCCTAACATGAGTGTTAATCCTGATGAAGTCGTCGCTCTTGGAGCTGCTGTTCAGGCGGGTGTTCTAGCTGGTGAGGTATCCGACATAGTTCTCCTCGATGTCACACCACTTTCTCTTGGGCTTGAGACTCTTGGTGGTGTGATGACGAAGCTCATTCCGCGTAACACTACCTTGCCCACTTCGAAGTCCGAGGTTTTCTCGACGGCAGCGGACGGTCAGACGAGCGTAGAAATCAATGTTCTTCAAGGTGAAAGAGAGTTCGTGAAGGACAATAAAAGCCTCGGTACTTTCCGTCTTGATGGTATCCCTTCTGCACCTCGTGGCGTACCACAGATTGAGGTCAAGTTCGACATTGACGCGAACGGGATTCTCTCAGTGGAAGCGTGCGATAAAGGTACTGGTAAAAAACAGGATATTAAGATTACAGGTGCGTCCACTCTCTCTTCTGATGAAGTTGAAAGAATGGTCGCCGAGGCAGAATCTTTTGCCGCAGAAGACGCCACTCGTCGCGAGGCTGTGGAAGTAAGAAATAGTGCGGACTCAATGGTTTATCAAACCGAAAAGCAGTTGAAAGAGCTAGAAGACAAAGTACCAACCGATGTAGCGGACAAGGTGAAGGAAAAAGTTGCAGACCTGAGAGCTGCCTTGGCTGCAGAAGATGTCGAAAAAATGAAAAGTGCTCAAGAATCTCTTCAGCAAGAAGTTATGGCTCTTGGGCAAGCTATGTACCAAGGTGAATCGTCTTCAAGCACGTCAGCCACAGCGGAGAGTTCTTCGCCTGACGACGTGATCGATGCTGAGTTCAGTAGCGACAAGTAAAGTCGGACCAGTATTTTTTGTTCTCATTGTGAGGATAGACTAGCGCTGGACTAATAAGAGAATATTCTCAGGTGAAACTTCCTCTTCGATATATGTAATCAACTTTGCTTTCAAGCCCAGACCCATGCACCATTCAACCCTCCCGTTGTTCAAGATACGCTTTGCCAGACGCCCGAGAAGAACTTTTTCCTGGTGTTGTAGTTTGAACGCAGCGGAATGAACATTTTCTTCGTTCCCATCATAGAGAGAAACGGACATAGAACTAGAGCTGCCAAGAGTTGCCCAACTGGTAACTTTGATGAGATGGCAAAACTCGCTGCGTCCAATGCCCTGTTTTACAAGGTATGATTGATTTACATACGTATCCCAGGAACAGCGGTGGTGACAACACATAGAAACGGCAAATCCGAGTGCTTTACACGTAGGACTTTCACTTTGCCTTGTACGAAAACATGCACGTAAAGCAAGGTCGGTCGCTGAACCACACAGATGCTTTCCAAAACCAACAAAAGAACAAGTTGTTAGTTCTCGTATCTGGCTGAGAACTACGTCTTTCAGGTCAACCGTGACTCGACGTACAAATCCGATACAACGACCTCGTAACGATCGCTCTGCTTTAAATCGATATGCCTTTCTCTCAAGAAGAACAAGATCGACGCCACTAAACACATTTGATAGAAAGTGTGACAGGTACCCTCGACCTGCACCAAACTCGACATACACAGGTTGTTTCTCGGCGCAGAGTTTATTGTTTCGTTCGAAAATTAGTCCATATCGTTGCATAGAAGCAATTATCGCAGCATACTGCTTTTTATGCGACTCTTTTACGGGTATTCCTACCCCCGACACAGTTTCTCGACGCAGTGAAGCTTGTATGTACTCTTCCACCTTGGCTTGAAAGTATGTGCAAGAGTTCAAATACTCATCGTATGTGGCGTAGTTAACGTTATTGAATGTTTTCAACATGAAGAGCATATCTTCAAAGCACACCGCATCGTTGAGAGGAAGATTCGCTGCAAGTCGTGAATCCGAATCTGCGTGTGCGTTAACGTCAAGGTGGAAATGAGGTTGAGCCTGAAGCTTTTCTTTTCGAACTAAGACCGGACAGACTCCTCTGTGTCGATTCGGCCGCCGAACTGTAGATTTGCAAAACGCGCACCACCCAGGGACCATCTTGACGTTGAAATTTAGGGCTGGACTTCGCGAATGCCCAGGCAATTGTTTTCTTTGACACAAGACACAAGAGCCTTTAACTCGGAGATAAGTTGCTAATACCGCTCCAGTGAGCACATCATGCGCACTCTTCGCTACTAAAAGCCCGGAAGAGCGTTCAGAAAGTTTAGCGCTGAAATATCAACGCTCAAGCGTGCCGTGAACTGTTCTCCCTCGTCACATTGAAGACAAAGTTAACCTGCAGCTTGTGCTCTTATTACCAGTGTAAGCTTCGATTTCAATCGAAACTCGGGGGCACGACGCATGGGTCGCGACGAATCTATTGTGCAAGTGCACCGTGAGCAGTCGAGTTCGCCGGCATTGGCAATTGATGAAGTTCTGCGACATTACAAAGAACTAAGCTACTGATTTTTGTACAAGTCCAGCAGCGGAGTCCCATTCGCTCGTACTGAGAACTTTATCTATTGTCTCCGACGGCTTGTCAATAATCTTATCGACAATTCCGTACGCGATCGCATCTTTTGCTGTCATATACAGCGGTCTCTGTATGTCCTGGTTGATGCCATAAGAAAGTACAAAAAAAACCCCAAGACCGCTCACCTTGTCGATCTTATCGGCTGGATGTCCGGTTGTTTTTGTGAGAATATCAACGAGGACTTGTTTCTGTGCCTTAACTTCTTTCCATTTAATTTGGAGCTCTGTTGCTTGTCTTTCGCCCGTACTCGGGACTTTGGGCTGGTGTAACATGGCGGTCGCGTGAGGTGTCATGAAGCGTTTACCCTTGTTTCCTGCCGACAAAATCATGCATGCCTGGCCGATAGCAACGCCAGTACCGACCGTGTATATCTATATTTCGTCTCAGAGATATGTGGCGCGTGTTGTAGAGCGTACACGCACCTCGTTGCCTATATATTTCATGGTATCGTAGATCGCCGTGGCCTCCGTATCGAAACCAACAACTTCACCGTCAGCACGAGTACAGCCAGACGAGTTGATATAAATGTAGCATGGTTTCGATGAGTCCGTGTACTGCAAGTAGAGTAGTTCGGAGACGATTAATTCGGTCACCGCCGGTACGAGCTGTATTCAAAGTGTCAAATTTCAGTATACTTGGCTCGTATGTGAACTCACCGGCATTCCGATGTAAACTATTCGACTATCTAACAAAAGAGAGGGAAGATCTGGCGGTGGGGTCTTTGGCTTATGCTCGTTGTAAGATGTTCCAGGTGTCGCACTCGCAGGGGAATGGGACGCAGTGGTTAGGTTACGAGGTTGCCATTTCCGAGTGATGGGGTTACCCCGCCGAAGCCCTAGAGGTGGAGGGCCGTCATCGTCAGTCCTCTGCAACAGCTAAGGTACGCGCGTAAAGGAACGAAAACATGATTTCGTGCAGTTCATCTGCGTCGTGTAGATGTTGATTCCTTCACGAGGACGTACCGACTCTTTCACGGCGTGAACAGTGTAAAAACGTCGCACGACCTGCAGCTACGGGTTTGGCGCTACACAACATCGTCCCACCACGGTGTGCCGGAAGAATGTACGATCGTAAAAAAATTTTGTGCGCTTCTGTGCCGTGGTGTGTATGTGCTAGCTCGCCAGCAGACGCGAGATCAAAGAGCGCTATAGGGGACGCGCTCTTCTGAACTGCTGTTATCACGCACGCCAACGTGTTTAGAACTATACAGATATGTATATGAGTTTTTTTCCTGACGCGCTTTTTTGCAGGCCCAGCCTTCGACTTCGTGCAGGGTTTGCTCTTCAGAGCACAGCCCATACCATAACAGCACGGTCGCACGACATAGAAATACTTGCATTTAGCGCAGATTGCAGATGGTAGATATCCGTGCTCTTTCCTGGATACTTAGATCTGACTTCTCAAACAGGTCACGGAATGTCGCATGTACGAGCAGTGTTTTCCCGAGATCGACGAAGTTGTGATGGTTCAGGTTCGGCGTAAAAGTTGCACGAAAGTTCGTGAAGTTCATCTCTTTTAGGTTAAAAGTATCGCGGAAATGGGCGCTTACGTCCAGTTGTTAGAGTATAACAACATAGAGGGGATGATATTGCTGTCTGAGCTGACACGGCGTCGCATCCGCTCCGTATCAAAGCTCATTAAGGTACAGAACTTCATTTGTGTCAAGCAAATTGTTCATTTGTCATTTAGGTTGGACGAATAGAGCCTGTTATGGTGCTCCGTGTGGATAAGGAAAAGGGCTATATAGACTTATCGAAAAGGTACAAACTGACGCTTCATATTACCCAGTTATGTGTGTAAACCTCTAAAACAGGAGAGTTAGTCCAGAAGACGTCCAAGCTTGTGAAGAAAAGTACAACAAGAGCAAAATGGTTCACTCTATACTGAGGCATGTAGCTGAGACTACTTCGTCCCATGATCTTACTGAACTTTACGAGGTACGTTACTTGAACGCCCTACTTTTTGTTCTCACCACTCTTTTAGCATCTTGGCTGGCCACTTTACCGGTTCTACGGACACGCGTTTGACGCTTTCCGACTTATGGTCAACGACGCAGAAACTGTCTTTGATAAAGTGGAATCTCAAAGTACTGGGGCTAAACGAATAGAGGAGTTCGTGAAAGCCGCTCTATTGAAAGACATTCGCCGCCGTATGACGCCGCAGCCACTCAAGATTCGAGCAGACGTGGAGATCACGTGTTTCGATTATGATGGTGTTGAGCACATTAGATCTGCTCTGAAAAAAGCAGAAGAAGTTTCGAACAGCACCTGTGATGTCAAAGTTTCTCTCGTGGCCTCTCCATTGTACGTTTTCACAACGCAGACAGCCGATAAAGAAGCAGGAATTGAGCTCATTTCGCAAGCCATCTCTGCTGCATCCGTACGTCAGAACGTTCATACCACAGCTTTCCAACTTAAATTTCGTGTAGGTATATATAGCGAGTGCGAATGGAACTATGAACGTCAAAGAAAGTCCACGAGCTGTGAGCGAAAGAGATGACCGTCTCCTGGCTGAGAAAATTGAAAAAATTTCAGCTGCAGATGCTGAGGACTCAGACAGTGAGGATGAAACGATGGGAAACGCAGACATCTGATGTGCGTTTTGCAGTAGGACGTCCTTGACGATACTTCGCTCGGTATCATCGCATGTAGTATGAGGAATATTACTTGGACCTTGTCGTAAGATGGCAACTGCGCGTCTTTTGAGAAGCATGCGGAACTACGCAATATGCGTAGAGTCTCTAGTCCGATGCCTGTAGTATTAAAAGAATATCTTTTTTATTTCACCACTTTTATATGACTACCAAAGAAATTTACCTAGATTCCGTTAATTTTTCATTCACGTAGAAAAGCCGGAATACCATAAATAATGGGAGCCCCTCCTGTCAAAAATTTCAATCGACAATTTGCCCTCGCACGTACAACAGAAGTTGAGATCGAGTGTACTTTTGAGGAATTCGGACCTCCACGCCAACCACCTATGAGTTCCAGAGAAAACCTATCTATATCCTTGTCTGTTACGTCCCAGAGATTTGCTACAATTGCTGGTGAACCTTTGATCATGTATGAAAGTACAACTCCATCATATCCAAGTTCACCCTGGGACACCAAGGCTCCGCTGGAGCAACCCATCAGAATCATTATTGATTTCCATGAGCATACTACGGACGTGGGTCTCAGGTACTGTTGCGCGGTGCCATGCCCGAAAAACAAAAACATATCATACAATGCCAGCGCTTCATTGATACCACACGGATGTACACCAGTTATAATTTTCCAACTTTGGTTTGTCATGATAGCTGGAAGAAGAACTTTCTCTGTTTCCAAGAGATCGCCATCTGGATTAAGAACCGCGAGGGTATTGGATAAATCTGCGTATCGAATGGGCTGGGAGCATTGCAAATCTGGAAATGTTGCGCTCTCTTGTGAATACAAAGCACAAGGGATGCGATAGTACTCCTGATCAGAGATTAGTGGAAGTGATTCCCACGGGAACTCACTTACATATCCATCAAAAAGGAGTAGAATAGGCCCTTGAAAACGTTTCTCGGGTCCTGAGCCAGTTTTGGATGCTGCCAAAATAGATTGCGAAATATCTTTGCAATTCATTGTGAGACTTTGTATGGCGTGTTGAGCAGCGTCGACTGCATCTTGCTCCTCTTCCCACGCAAAATGCTTTTCCCCTCCTCTAAACATACTGCACAACACCGTTTGTATTTCTTTCAATTGCATTTTTGTCGCATTTTGCAAAAGTAATCGAATTGCGTGAGGTGCGTACTGAAATAGTTCAAGACCTTCAAGAACTCCGATGTCACGCAGACGGCACATTATTTCACTTGATGCTGCCAAAGTCTCTTTAACAACGTCATCTTGTGGTTCGCCTAGTAAAAGGAACCACCAACAGCCCAACGTGTAAGACTGCACTTCATGAACAAGTTCCTTCAATTGTATATCCTGCGCAATACGATGCTCCCACCATGCTATTTTTTCTTCTCGTTTCATGTCCCCCTTGAGCGCATTTGAATTTGCTTTTGATGCCAGAATATCTCGAAGTTCTTGGACGGGAGATATTGAATCGGGCGCAGGGCGAATCCATGGTAGCGTCACTACGACTGGTATCTCGTCAGGTAACACTGAAGATCTCGTAAGGAGGATCTCTACCTTGCTTGAATGTTCCGGCGTGTCGTCAAGTATACCCAAGGTGGATTCACACAGAGTGATCAAAGGGTGTGTCACAGAAATTATTTTTGCAGAATCTGGCGCCAACATTTTGAGCTGCATATCAGTGCTAGAAGATTGCAGCATTACGAGCTCTTCACGACTGTCCAATTCGGTACGGCAACTTTTGGCACTCAAAGTTGGGTCACTGATTCTGCTTGCTCGCTCGACAATCGATCGCTGTATGAAAGTTGCACCGCACATAACGTGCATCGACTTCGTCAAATTGAGTGAGGCTAGGGGATCATAGAGCACCTCCACTATCGAGTTTAAGGCTGCCAACTTTTTTACGAATACTGGAAACTCATGAGTCAGCTGGAGTGACTTCTGCAACAGGGCTCGAACATAGTCCAATTCTGCGCTGAAATGGTGCGAAGCAAGAGATGGATTCGACTTTTGCAATCCATGGAGTCGTCCAACTTCAATAGTAGACTGTATGAGCAGTATGAATGCTTCGTCTGCCGCACATGGACTAGGTTTTCCTTGTAACCACTGTCTACTTTGTGAAAGTAGTTCGTTAGCTGATTCGATGTCAACGTACAGTGCTTTCCGTGCCCTCATTTTGGCAGTTAGACGAGTACACCATTGAATCCATGGATCAATCTCTAGCTTAGTGCCGTTTTGTAAGGATTGCAATGTTGCCAACGATGCTTCAATACAGTTCTCACATGCACGCGCATTGTCGAGCTTATCCGAGCAACTCATATGTCGCAGATATGAAATTGATAGCCCAAATACGTCTTGTAGTGGGTTTGACATGCTATGTTCAACGGTTTGCGCATTCAAAATCTTCTGTGCACGAAACTGATTGTTGAAGTCTAAAGACGTCTCCATGATGTGTAACGTATATTGGACTCGGACAATGTTTGCCAAGTCCAACGAATTCAGACTTTCGCACGTGCGGACGGCCTCGTCTAGAGCGCGTTTTGACATCTCAGTACAGCCGATAGAATGCGCAACTAATGATTTCAAAAATAAAATCTGCATATATACTGTCATTAGATGCCAAAAACTCATGCCGTACTTGACTTCAATGCCATCATGACGAAGTAGACGAAGATACTGAAGTCTGTCAGAATCATTGTGATCACCGTTGGTAGTTGCTACGATGTTTCCAAGTTTCAAAGCAAGTCTCAACTTGTGCAAGGCCTGGTTTGTCACCTTGACGCACTCAACAAGTTTTCCATCACTACGAAGTCTACATATATCAAGAAGTTCGGAGTGAATGACACTTTCAAATCCGCTTTCACTTCGGTACCAAGAAATACCTGGAACAACTTGTTTCGAATTGTTGAGTGTTGGTGTGTAGGAAGGGTCGGTGAGAAGAAAAAGCTCACCCGCGCACAGTCGAGTATCTAGTTCAATACCAGTTGTTGATGCTACGACAGCAAAAAGTGAATCAGCTGCTAGGATATTTCCCGTAAAACAAAGCTTTGAATGAGTCGATTCCAGTACGCAGAAAGTGTTCATGAAGCTATTTTTTATGCTGTCACAAAGCGCACTTCGCTGCTTGTAACCAGAAAGTCTGCGCAGATGCCGCATAGCTTTTTCATACTTCATAGCGAACTCTGCGTTCGCATCATTGAAATCTGAAGTATTTTGTTGCGCACATTGAAAATATAACAAATGTGCAGCAAATTCTATTTCCTTTGCATTTCGGTGGAAGTCGCGATATTCACAACCCGTGGATTCTTGTCGTGATAAAATTTCACAAATATTTATGAGTTTGTCGACTGTTTCCATTTGCAGGTAATCGTCATAAAACCCGTCAGCAGAGGTATGTTTCGCCATCAACACCAAAAGGCAGTCAAACATTTGTATGAGCATTTCATAAGAGATCGCACGATCCAAGTTTGACAACAGTTTTGCATCATTGTGAAGAGAAGAAATCAAGCATGTTTCCACAAATATTTGCTCTTCAAATCGCACTCTGAAACGTATCGCCTCTTGCCACGCAGAGTAGTGTTCAGTCAACATTCTCGTCCACTCGAGGTCTTGATTGTTTTGCAGATATCTGAATACTGCCAAGGCGCATAGTTCTTGGCGGTCTGTATCTGGTAATGCACAAAGACATCGTACCAACTCAAACGCATAAACGGCACGAACTTCTGCTTCGTGTGCGCGGTTTACAAGCATAGAGCTCAAAACAATTTCTGGCCTACCACCAAGTTCAAGCAAGATGTGATTGCGAGCCATTAAACGCAACGATAATCTATCTGTATGCACATCGGTTGTGTTGGACACTGCTAGTAAGGCGCACATGTGACAGTCGGCGTCTAAAAGCATCTCCAGATTAGGGCTACTATTCGATCTTTCCACCAATTTTAACAAAAAGTCTTCAATTTTCAAAAATTGTCTCTCTTCTACTATGTGATGACACTTTCGTAGAACTTGCTTGAGCTCAAGGCATGCATTCTCGTTTGACACACACGTGGGAAACTGAAAGCAAACAGTTTTCAATGATACATAAGCCATAGTGAGGGACATCATTGATACTTTTAGTATCGGAACGATTGTGTCGTCGTTACCCGAACTGCTGGGCGTTTCCTCAATAGCTTTTAGTAAAGAAACTACAAGTTGTAAAAGTATCTCAGACGTTCTGCTTGCATACTTTATATCTGGATCTGATCTCGGAATGTTCAAACATTTGCACAATTCAGAAGCAAAGTCACGGACACATCGCCAAAATTGTTTATTAGTATTCAGTTCACATCTACAAAGAGATTTGTGGCGCGCAGAGCGCATAAACTCAAGCATACAAAGACTTAGCTTTTCGCAACTCAAACCGTTCGTCGCCAAACGCATCAAAATCATATATATTGTTGGCTGATGTTCCTGTCCGAAATGAATGGATTCTTCGATAAGCAAGATTTGATGAACAGTCACCAGTTGCCTGTCACTCTGGCAAGCGTGCGCACCAAGCTTTTCGATTGCTATCATCCAGGTATCTGCAGAAAATGATTGAAGTTGCTTCACATCGGCCAGAGAAAGAATATATTTGAAATTTTCGAAGCCATGAAGCTGTGCGAACATTCTTATCAGATTGGGAAGCTGTTCAGCACAGTCTGACTTAACGCATGAAAATAGTGTGAATTTTGAAAGAGAACGAGTAAATGCATCATTTTTGTCTATATCGAAAGATTGATCTTGTGCTTTGGCATTTGAAAGTTTTTCCAAAAGCCTCAACGTATAACGAAAAATCACTCCGTTGTGACGTTCGCAGTTTCCACTTTGAAGTATCCGGAAGTTCAGTCGATCTAGAGAGTTAACCAACAGCCGCAAAGTGGACTCATATTTGTGCCCACATGGATTTAGCTCTACAAAAGCGGCCAACATACTCAACCAACATCCGACGACAAATGAAGAATATCTGCGTGAAGCTCTTTCAGGCTCTTTGGTATTGGAACTGCGAACTGCACGGTGTGGTGAAGACCATCCATCCAGTCGATGTAGCAGTACAACGGCTTGTTCAGAAGCAATATCAAAACATTTCAGAGCAAGCAACAACTTAACTAGCTTGAGGTGAAACGTTTCAATTTCGAGTTCTTTCTCTGCAAACTGAATATTGTCGTACATAAAGTGTATTATTGTTGCTATCTGATCAAACGCAGTTGGCAAACACTCAGAGTCGCTTTCCTCGGCGAGAAGTGAGGAAAAGTTGTCCAAGAGTGCCGAGAGCTTCCGAAAGACATCGAATGAAAGCTTCACTTTTCCACCTTCCGACGAATGTTTGGTCAATAAATTCAGAACGCGCGCCACAGTTGCTGAGAACGTCTCAAGATCGCCACTTGCTCTTTCTAACAGTTTTTCAACATCGTGCAACGAGCAAGGCGTAGAAATATCCGCGGTTCGAGTCATATTGGGGTGTTCATTTGAAGTTATCACAGCTCTCACGCGAGCTTGAACAACGTCAACTTTCTCCCGACGAAAGAACCCGGAATTCGCGAGAGAACAAGCACTAGTTCAGTTTGCGGTCGTAGCTGACGCTGGGAGAGGTGTTTGAAATTTCGAACTGTGTCCCATTTTTACGTTCCCAAGGGTTCGGATGACCTCGCGTAATGTCCTTTGATTAGGCGGTAGACATTTTCTAGAAATGTGCTCGAACCTTATAGCCCGGTCGAAATTTGTTTGACTAGCGCTTCGTGCATCATAGTAATTCAATGCCCCAATATACGTAACTTGTCGCCGACAATTCGAGAGTCCAAACACTGGTCGGTGCTCGAGGCACGATTCCGTGAACGGTACGCGGCGCACGTAGCACACATCCCGACTGATCGTATTGGCGTGTACGGAAGGTTCGTGAATAGTTTGCCTTACTGCAAAATAGTAGAGGATTCATCCCGCGCGAAAGACATAATCGTATAGTTGCAGAGACGGCTGTGGAACAAAAATGTCGAAGAACAAAATCGCGTACTTTTACGACGCGGATGTCGGCAACTATTACTATGGTCAGGTAAACATTCGTTGCGACGAATTTACATGCTAGATCTCGATCATCACCGGGATATGAGTCCATCGCGTCCCTTCCTTCATCGTAAATTTCCGTTCCGATCTTACAGTTTTCTCTTCAGGGACATCCTATGAAACCTCATAGGATGCGCATGACTCATAATTTGCTGCTACATTATGGATTACACAGCCGCATGGAGGTGTGTTTGATTTCGTTTCTTTAGATGTGCTTCCTACAACGCGTTCATGCTAGGTGTTCCAACCTGCTTTGGCAAGTGCTGAAGATATGACCCTCTTCCATAGTGACGACTACGTAGAGTTTCTTCGGTTAGTCACCCCTGAGAATCAGCACGAGCATATCCGGCAATTGAAACGTTTTAATGTGGCCGAAGATTGTCCTGTCTTTGATGGACTGTTCAATTTCTGCCAGGTTTACACTGGTGGATCGGTTGGAGGTGCGGTGAGGCTGAACCATGGACAGTCTGATACTGTTGTCAACTGGTCAGGTGGTTTACATCACGCAAAGAAAGCTGAAGCAAGTGGCTTCTGTTACATCAACGACATTGTGCTGTGTATACTAGAGTTATTGAAAGTTCACCAACGTGTCCTTTACATTGACATCGACATTCACCATGGTGATGGAGTGGAGGAAGCCTTTTACACAACGGATCGAGTCATGACGGTGTCATTTCACAAGTTTGGCGAATACTTTCCAGGTACAGGTCATTTGCAAGATGTCGGACAACATGCCGGTAAATACTATAGTGTAAATGTGCCATTAAAAGATGGGATTGACGATGGCAGCTACGAACAACTGTATAAGCCGATAATGGCGAAAGTCATGGAGGTATTCAGACCAGAAGCAATAGTATTTCAGTCCGGTGCTGACTCGTTATCCGGCGATCGTTTGGGTTGTTTCAATCTCTCCATTCGTGGCCATGCAGAGTGTTTGAAGTACATGCGAACTTTTCATATCCCCATGATCGTCCTGGGTGGGGGTGGATACACCATAAGAAACGTGGCACGGTGTTGGGCATATGAAACTGGATGTTTGCTCGGCGTTGATATGGACGATACGCTACCTACAAATGACTACTCTGAATATTTCGGACCTACGCGTCAGTTGCACATCCAAACAAGCAATATGGAAAATCAAAATACTGTGGAGTACTTGCAGGGCGTTAGAAATCGCATACTGGAGCATCTTTCCCAACTGCAGCCAGCCCCTAGCGTACCACTTCACGAAGCTCCAACGACACACGTGTCTTCAAAGCACGTACAATCAATGAATACGGAACGTGACAATGATGCTTATCCGCCAGCTCACGACGCTGAGCTTGATCATGAACGTGATACCGAGCATAAACCGGAAAGAAACGTTGGTACATCAAACGAAAACGAATTGCCTTCTAGTGCAATCAGTACCCAAGCTCGAAATGAGCTGATTCAGACGGTCGATATGTTGGGTCTACCAGGACATAGTAGAGCGCACGACATGTTACCGAACAGTACAAATGAGTAGATTGGTGATCAGTAGGTCTCGAAGTGACTTTGTAGTATTGCACTTACTTCTTGCGTTAAAAACTAGAAATACTAGGCGAATCTAAGCGAATCTAAAGCCAGACGGCTAATCGCTGTCTGGTGTCTGCTTAAGCTGCTCTGTGATTTTGTCTACGTACACCTGAAAAGTTCTAGACTCGAGTCGAGCTATATCACCTGCTGTGCGTAACGACCGCACAGCGGCGTGCTGCTCGTGGTAAGAAGCAAGAACGCTTTTCTCCTGCCATGTGCATAATGATTCTAGGCTTTGAAAGAAATGCTTCAAAGTTGACAGAGGAAGTGCCGGGGGGGTGGCGACGGGCTGTCCGTTCGCATAGCCCACTCCTTGAGTTGTATCTTTCGCGAGGTGCAGAGTTGTACTCTTTGCCAAATCGACGCTCGCACTAGTTGCAAGAACTTCTTTTGCTAAAGACTCTAGTTGCGTGCCAATCCGCGATAACGAACGAGCCACCTCCATGGCTCGCCTTTCTACACTCTGTGCCGAACGGGTTGCAGAATCTGTCGAAAGTGGTCGTGTTCGAAGGATGATAATATCTGCCTCCGTTCGTTGAAAGAGTTGATCTAGATGAAATGTGTTATCAGTCATTCCCGTCGAATTCGTGCTCGTTTTGCCACGCGTCTTCGGTTTCGTGCAAGTCGTCTACGTCCCGATTTGACTTCCATTTTATCGCGGCATGTGCGAACAAGGGATGACCCCGTATTAAAGTGCCCATCAACCTCTCAAAGAGAATTGGACTTGTACTGTGAAGAAATATTGCGACGTGGAAAATCGCAACTTTTCCCGCTTCTGTTGAGTGCACTTGGTCGCTGTGGACGCAACTGTACTCGTCCTCCTGTAATTTCAACCAAAAGTCTTTCGATAGATATCTTCATCTTAGCCGTATAGGCGGTGCACACGTGTGCGTGTCATGGCGTGCAAAGCCCAGAGTTTGGTCACTTTTGGGGACTTGGGTCTATCAACGTGGATCGAGCGTAACTTACGTACTCTAGGGATATTGCAACCAACAGACATCCAACAGCGATGTATTCCGCCCATACTTGAAGGAAGAGATGTGCTTGCGGCTGCACAAACAGGAAGCGGGAAGACGGCTGCATTTGCCCTACCAATACTTGAGCGTTTGCAGACGGATCCGTATGGTGTCTTTGCTGTTTGTTTAACACCTACTCGGGAACTAGCGATACAGCTTACTGAGCAGTTCAGTGTGTTCTGCGGAGGGACCTCACTCAAATGCGAAACCATCATAGGCGGTGACGACGTGAAGGTCCAAGCACAAAGACTTGCTTCAAGGCCACACATAGTGTGTGCAACTCCAGGTAGACTGATGGAGCATTTCGTCTTCGATGAAAGTAACTCGAAGTACTTTTCCAAGGTGTCGACGTTAGTGCTTGATGAAGCTGATAGATTGTTAGATCCAGGTTTTGACGCTGAACTACGAATAATCTTGTCGAAACTACCGAAACAACGGCAGACACTACTTTTCTCGGCTACAATGACGCAAAGTATTTCTGCGATGAAAGATATGAATTTGCATAATGTGTTCCATGTCGACTTGCATAACTGTCAACCGGTGGACAAATGCAAGCAGTGTTACTGCTTTGTACCGGCTAACGTGAAAGAGGCGTACTTGGTGCAGGTGCTTTCCCATTTTCTTGCAAGATTGACAGCATCAATGATAGTTTTCACAAACTCGATCAAAACGTGTGAGCTTCTTCATCAGATTTGTGTGCAACTTGGTATTGAAAGTGTGTCTCTACATTCGCTCAAAAAACAAAAGCAACGTCAAGAGTCGTTGGAGCGGTTCCGTTCGCAGCGTGTTCCAATACTTTTTGCAACTGATGTTGCGTCGAGAGGAATAGATATTCCAGCAGTAGAGGTGATCATAAATTACGACCCCCCTAGGAATGTTTCGGACTATGTACATAGAATCGGTAGAACGGCCCGCGCTGAAAGATCAGGTGAAGCTGTAACGTTGGTCACTCAGCATGATGTTGGTAGATTTTTAGCAATAGAAAAGGGCACTACTCAGCGAATGGAACAGTTCGAACTAAACGAGCAAAACTTCACGTCGAGTTTAACACGCGTGATTGCAGCAAAGCGCTCCGCACGACTGGCGATGACGCAAGATTTTGATTCCAAACTGACGAACCAGAAGCGAGAAGATAAGAGAAGAGAAGAGAAGATAAGATAAGATAAGATAAGAGAAGATAAGATAAGATAAGAGAAGTTGAACACGTGCAAAAGCATTTTGGCAACACTACATCTCATGCAGGCTAGGCTAAGTAAGACTGGATGCGTAGCCTTCTGCGAACGTCATTCAGCTTTAAGTGCAAGCTTGACTCAAAATCGATGCATTCAATCGGTGCACACGCCGCCCCAGCTCGTGTTGCCCATGGAAATAAGTACCTGCGAAGACGCTCCTGCGATTTGTTTGAAACTTGGAGCGTGCCAATCAAGGCTGCTAGCCCACTCACTGGTAATTGGCAATTCACGAACTCAATCGCCTTGAGCGTCAATTCGCCTTCTATAGTAGTCGAACAGTCAAACAAAACATGAAGAAAATCGTGGACTTCTCGGAGACGGATGAGAACATATTGTTGCGACGCATCCAGTGAAGTGTCGCAACTCGAAACTGGTGGACGATCTTCGGGCTTAAATTGACGACGATCCATAAACTCTGCATACGTGAACCCGAAGCTATCAGGATCACAAAGTCGAGCGAACTCAAGTGTTTGTTTTGAGACACGGCGCCTTTCTTTGAGCAGTCGTCTGCCTTCTGCACAATTTGACATACGCCAGTGCAATCGCTCGATCGCGGTTTTCGACGACATCTCTGACAGGAGTGCGACGAGATCAGCTCGTGTAGGGTCGCGTAGAGTTTCTGCACTAGCGAGCCCATGAAGCAGAGAACGGACAGGCAAAGACCGTGCGTCGTGCATTTGGACTCGAATACAATACTGTCGGTAAGCCTTTCGCAGAAGATCAACGCTGCATGTAGAACCTACGCGCGCAAAGCTGTGTTTCCACCTAAGACTTGCCCTTGTGAACACGGCCATACTTGTTGCTGCTAAATTTGTAAAACTTAGGAAGTTTCTGGCCCGGTCGCTCCCCGAAATCAAGACTTTCAAGACACGCAATTCTTCGTGTGACCTTAATCGAGCCTAAATCAAGCCTAGGCGAACATTAAGAATGCTCTACTGAATTTATGACGTCGCGCGATCGTCTTCGTTCAGCACGGAGTGGAAATCGTGCAGCACGGAGTGGACAACGAGCCGTCGCGCCCTTCAACGCCCCTGATTCGTTGATTTATTTGTCGAGCGCAATTTTTGTACTACCATATATAATTACTCTTCGGCCCCATACATTTAGAAGGTTAAGTCCATACAAGCGACGTGCGCGTCGCGTGGATGCGTGTTTTTTGCCGAAATCGCGCGAATGCGCGCTAAAGAGGGCGATGCGCGCGCGCGCCGATTTTTACCTCGAGCGGCGTCGCGGTCGCGACGAACGGTGTCGGCGAAATTTGCACCTCTGAAAAGCGACTTAACCTTCTCCACTGACGCCCACTCGTCGACGCGCCATGGCGTGATCGACGCGCGTCGACGAACGCGACCACGACTTCGTTTTTCGTTCGTTCCCGTCGCCGAGTTTCGAGCGAATCGACCGCCTTTCCCGGTCGCGCGAGGTCGATTTACGTCGATTGTTAATTCGACGACACGCGCCGTCGGCGGTGCATCGGGGTGTGCGTTCGTGGGCGTTCCGCGTCGCGAGGAGGACGCGAACGATGCGGCGCGCGCTGGGAGAGTTGGATCAAAATACACCGGTCGCGCTTCGTCGCTCGCCGCGGGCGTGCGTCGCTCGCGTCGGCGCTGAGACGCCGTCGCGAGCTCGGGTGGAGACGGTTGAATCGGTTGAGCCTCAGACGACGACTCGACAGCACAACGCCGCGGCGCTTGACGCCGCTGTGGCGCTACTGCGCGAGAGGAATGTCGAATCGCCGCGACCGAGCGATCCGGGCCACTTGAAGTACAAGGACGCGCTCACCAAGGCGGGATACCGGGGTGACAACGGCGTCGTCGTGTTGAGCAAGCGGTTGGGCGCGGAGAAGCGACGAGTGGACGCGGACTCGGCGGCGAATGTGCTCATCGACATGAGTCAATTGTCGAAAGCGCAGAAATCGCTGCGTTCAGCCATCGATGGTCTCGACGACGTCAAGACGTTGGCGGAGCAATTCGACGCTCTCGTGGGCGACGGCAAATTTTCAGACCCCACTGAACGCGAATTTGTCGAGAATCTCATCGCAAGCCACACGTGATCGCGAGATGCGATCGACGATTGGCTAACGACCAATCCACGAGTGCCACGAGCGGCAGATCTGTGGGATTTACCTGGCGGATTGTGCGGCGCGGCGGCGTTGACGAAGCTGCGCACAGCTCGAGTCTCCGCGGAAGCTCGTCCACAGGTGCGTCCGCAGCAGCAAAATGACGGCCGACGCGGCCCGCGAGGGCCTCGCGGCGGGAATCTTGACGAAACGCGCGATGAAGGTGAGGCGGTTGTGAATGCTCTGCTCGGAAAACCGCCCGGTGAGCGCGATTGGCGCGCGGTCCCGAAGGCGGACCTCGAGAAGCTGTACGTCTTCGTGATGGGTGAGTGGTATCCGGCTCAACAGTCACACGCATGGTTTGTCGAGGCACTCGAAGATCAAATAGCGGAGCAGTACCCGGATTTGTTACCCCAGGACGCTTCCGAGTCGGATAGACTCCCAGGATCGCCCATGAGCCCGATCATCGACGCCGTCGGCGACGTAAGCTTTGCAGACGCCAACGTTGAGGATTCGCCGGCTGCGAACGCCGACGTTTCCATGAACGATCGCTCCATGGACGATGTCATCGTGTAGAACATTCATTGTTTGTTGTAAAATATATTCTTTGCGATCGCATAGCTCGCTTGACGCGCGTACGTGCGTCGATGTGATGACGCGCGGGAAATCACGTCGCTCAGGAGTGACTTAACCTTCTCGAAAAATCCATCCTACAGCGCGGTATTGGCCCCGATCGATCTGAAATTTGGCACAGTGGTGGAAAATAACACTATATATCAACTCGTGCGCTCGTTTTTATCGTTCGCCCATCGGCGCGCTGCGTAAAAAGCTAGGTTAACTAGTAGGCCGAAGAGTAATTATATATAGTATGATATCATTTGATTTGGATACCAGGAAAGTGACGAGCAAATCGACATGGCAGAACAACAGTCGAAATAACCTCAAACTGGCGTCGTCCCGGCTGTATCGCATGGTTTACGCAGACATTCTGTCGAACGGTTTGCATTTCAATTAGTTGCGTCTTAAGAGATTCCTACGCTGTATGGTGTACAATGCAGCTTCGTGCTGGAGCCCTCGTGAAACTGCAGTTCTCAAGTCGACACTGAAGACGTGGTTGGACCAGCATACAGACGACGATACTCTGCGCTTTTACCTGTACGCGGCGTCTTTTATTGAGGGCAAAAGCACGAGAGACGTAGCGCTCCGTATGCAGTGGATATTACAACATCATCCCGACTTAAGTACGAAATGTAAAAATGGACTCGGGCACTTGTCAAAAGATAAGCTGCGCTGCGCCTTAGACTCCATGCTGAACCAAGACTCAGGAGGCGTTGAACATTTATCAGAAATGCGCAAAATGTTACAGAACAATGATGTTCTATTAAAAACTACACAGAAGTACATGTTAAGCGGAGACTTCGCGACAAGCAAAGAGCATATCAAGCAAACATATCTTGCGTTGACAAAAATTCTGGGCCGCGTGAAAATAGTTACGACGGACTTATACCCTATGCCGAGATTACCCGTCAGTTTGAATACTTCGCTCGTAGATACGGTCAGTGTATAGCACACATGCATATACAAGGAGATATCTTCACCATGTAAACCAGCTCTTACTCGTTATTTCCTCGAATTTCTCGACAGCGTAAATGAAAACACCCTCTGCGCTTGTCTCCTCTTCGTTCTGGTCTAATATTAATGCTATCATATCACCTGCCTCCAGCTCAACTTCATCATTTGCGCCGAGCGTCTGCCATGCACCACCGGCTAAAGCGACACCAGACACATTCTTCGTGTGCAGACCTTTCACCAAAGCCACGCCGGTTTGAATATTCGCTACAACACTTAGCTGCTTGTGTGAAATGCGCTTTGATTCACAACCACCGTGCCCACGTCCAATTGTTTGAGGCCCACCGGTGAGGTAAACGTCTGTTCTATCGGGTGCGACAAGTTTACATTTATACTTCGGCATACTTGCATGCTTGGTTGGTTGTTGGATTGATACCGTGTGCTGATTTACTCCTGCTGCTGCCAAATCACGACTCATATGGTGCGCCAGAGCGTTCAATTTGACGATGTCACGTTGAAGCAACTGAAGGAACTCCTTCATGGATACATTTGGTAGAATTTGTAAGTCGTCGTGTCCGAAAGGCACGCCAACGGTCTCCAAGTTTAGAATCATGTGCTCTAAATGCTGTCGCTCACCGTCATCTTCTATTTTATCGTCTTTGAAAGAATCGTAGATGAAAGCACCGATAATATCAACAACTGTTGTCGCGACAGAGACCATAATGAAGCAGCTCATTATTGCCATCATTGCTGTGTAGAAGTCAGCTTTGCCCATCAGACCCTTTGCACCATACTCCAACTGCACTCCTCTGTACTGCATCACAGTTCCACTTGCAGAGATATCTGATGCTGGTCCGGAGAAATGCACCATGTCTACGCTTGTGACAAAGCTTCCCTCACTGCTCAGTTGAATATTCATATCTGCTTCAGCACTGAAATCGAACGGTTTGAAGTGCGACATCGGACGAAAGTTACTAAAAGTCAAGTCAACACTCAATCGCACGCCCGTCAGCCGATAAATGGGAAAATTCGTGGCGAAAGCGGACGAAACTTCAATCTCGTTTCTTTCGTCCAGCTCGATACCAGCTAAACGCAGGATCTCATGAAGGTACATAATCGGGAATTTCGCCGAGTTATTCGCATCGTTAGAGTAAAATGTTCGAAATGCTGTCGACGTGTGATCAAATACAGCAACCGATTCGGGATAGCCGTTATACCCCCAACTCGTAACAAAACGCGGCCGGATTTGCAGGATTAAGTTGTCTGGATCAAGTGGGAACTGATTAACATCTGTTTGATATGATATGCTGCAACCGACCTGGGTCAAAGCATCTGCACACGATCTTGTAAACATTCTCGACTTCAAATGCGTCGCGATGAACGTAGCCACCTCATCAGTTTCAACCATTTGTGCTGTCGGTATATGAGTGACGCAACTGTTATTTAAATATGAACCTTCCGGTACAAGTGAGTCTCCAGCGAAGTCTGAATATGACGCGTTGCAATAAATTTGATTGAGCATTGCACTATCAGCGAGATTCAAATCTCTCACTGTATCATTGAATATGGTAGACATGTATGCTCGTGGCTTTTCCTTGAGCATGTACGTGTGGGCCCCGATGACTGAAACGAGAGCGTACACAAGAATCGTCACCATGAGCGTCTTGTGAACATAGGCCAGGCGCCTATCGCTTATTTTGACCACCTTAAGTGTCCGATAAGACATCAAGTCATCCCAAAGTTCGGAGAGACCCTCCTTAATGCCTGTATTGTAACAAAAATGTATGAGTTGAAGTGGGAGTGACTGGCGTGAGCGATGGACTTACCCATCGCGAACTCTAGTTAAAAGTTGAACAACGGTAGGACTCTGCAATATGCGTGCTTTACGTGACCATTCGACAGCTCGGACCAGATCTTCGGTACGACGAGATATCGAGATATGTGTTCGCCTGGGGTGTTGAGGCTAAAGGCACGTTGAGAGAAAATGACCCATCCATGAACCTTCTCGTATTGTAGTGATGATAACGAGTATGTCTACACTAGTAGAGCGAATATAATATGGAGTTTGGCGTTTTCATACATATATCGGCCTCTGAAAACAGTATGTATGTATATTGTATACAATTATTTTTTATGCAGGGGTGTAGACCTACACACAACAGTTCGCACGGCGAAAGGCAGCGCCAGAAGCTCCAGTCGGAAACCGCGCGTTAGAAGAACTGAGCTCGGTCTCGATGGATGACTCTTATCTCATCTCGGTTAGTCCAACGATTGCAAGACGTATTAAAGCGAATGTAGAGAGTTTGAAGTTAGAAGCGAGTACACCTGCTCAGAGTGACAGGCGGTCGTTGCGAGGTAGTGATGAAATCGTACTGCTCCAGCACGACATTAATTATATGACTAGAATGCTTGCTTATTATTGATGACAAAGAGCACAGTCTGTGCGTACCCGAGGGACGTGGATCTATAGAACTGTGGAAAAGCTTTGATGGGACTCACACTCTGAAGAGTAGTGACCTGCAGCACGTCTTTGTATGTGACAACGCTACACTGCACGAAAATGATGAATTGAGCACTTCTAGTGAAATTCAGCACTGGTAAGGCGTGATTAATAATCGCTCGAGTTTTATTTCACTTCCAAACGCAAGCGAACTGTCCGATGCCAACGCCATCGCGCAGTCCAAGATAGTCGAGGTAAGGTACACTTTTTAGCTTATCAAACTAGCTTAACACAATATAGGTCGATGTCGCACGTTTATCATCTTCTCACGATTTAGGAAAGGCCACAGTACTGATTGAGTATGTGGCGGAAGTGGACGAACGTCAAACCGGTACGTGAGACTTGCTGGCACAGCGTAGGGTACGTAGCTAGTAAATGCGTTGTGAAAGTGCGGTATTCGTGATAGGCAACGGATGTGCAAGCACGGTATGATAGGTTTCACATTATTATGGAAATTTACACCGTATAATGTCGCCTATGCGCGATGCACGGGTACGTAAGAGTGAATTTCTTGCACTGTAATCATACAACAGAGCTGTAAGTCTACTCGTACGATGATCCGACACGCAGCAACAGGCAGTGCAGTTGGTTGAAAATAGTCCTTTCTAGCGAAAGTGAAAGTGAGCGTATGTTAGGGCTCGAGAATTTGTATTCGCACACTTGTAAGAAGTATGTATGATGAGTCATCATGAATCATCACTAAGTGTTCAAGTTCCGTAGAAAAATATGAGTGCTGGCTCAAATAACGTCAAAAAGTGTATGCTTTTCAGCCTCATTGCAATAGACCTCACTGTGCGCTGTGCCTCCGCACTTGTGACGATCAAAGCTCACTGGCTTCACAGCGATGGTCGCCAAGGAAAGGGTGTGCTACTACTATGACGAAGAAGTTGGTAGAAACTACTACGGGCCGAACCACCCCATGAAGCCTCATCGCTTGTGCATGACGCACAATTTGATTTTGGCCTATGATTTGCATAAACACCTGCAAGTTTTCAGGCCACGAGCCTGCACGAACGCGGAATTCACTCAGTTTCATAGCGAAGATTACGTCGATTTCTTGTCAAAAATAACTCCTGACAAGCAGCAACAATACGTTTTAGAAATGCAAAGATTCAACCTTGGCGAAGACTGCCCCATTTTCGATCACATGCTTGACTTTTGTCGACGGTACACAGGTGGGTCCATTGACGGAGTCCGGCGATTGAATCAGGGGTTATCAGACGTTGCCATAAACTGGTCTGGAGGTTTACACCATGCAAAGAAGGCAGAAGCTTCGGGATTTTGCTACATCAACGACCTCGTGTTAGCGATACTAGAACTCCTGAAGCAACATGCACGGGTCGTGTACATAGATATAGATATTCATCACGGTGACGGAGTGGAAGAAGCATTTTACATGACTGATCGAGTGATGACAGTCAGTTTTCATAAATATGGCGATATGTTCTTCCCGGGCACAGGTGGTTTGAGGGACATCGGCATAAACTCGGGAAAATACTACAGTGTCAATGTGCCCTTGAATGATGGCATAGATGACAAAAGCTTTGTGGATCTGTTCAAATTTGTCATGCAAGACGTGATGGATTCATTCCAACCAGGCGCCATCGTCCTCCAATGCGGCGCTGATTCACTAGCTGGCGATCGAATCGGTTGCTTTAACCTTTCACTGAAAGGTCACGCAGAATGTGTTTCCTTCATGAAGAGTTTTGCGAAGCCGATACTTGTTACAGGTGGCGGAGGCTATACGAAATCCAATGTAGCCAGGTGCTGGGCGAATGAGACAGCAACTCTCCTAGGTAAACAACTGGCAGAACATATTCCACCGCACGAGAACTATTACGAGTATTACGCCGATGCAGGATACAAGTTGAAGGCACACGCGCCGGTGTGGATAGAAAATTTGAACACACCTTCATACTTGAATCAGGTGAAAGAACAAGTTCGGCAAAACTTGAAATCCCTCACGTTCGCACCGAGTGTTGAATTCAGCGAAGCACCTCCCGCCGTCCTCGTACCGGAGTTGGACGAGAGTGATTTGAACCCAGACGAAAGATATGGCGGGAGTTTGGGTCAAGACAGCGTCGTCATAAGTAAGGAAGAGTTCTACGAAAACGACTAATACTTTGTTCGCTGACCACGGTTGCAAGAAATTCACCAGGCCGTATTTCGTATTTCCTTGGACCTTTTAAACAAGAAAAGAGCCAAATAGTTGATGTAGGTATGATGTGACTTTAGGCGATCGTGTAAACACAACGCAGTGAAAATTAATTTCGATGGATACCTTGTACAATCCGACCTATTGCATCTTCACATAAAATACCGGTCTAACTCGCGCACTGCGCGAGATCCTGCGTCCAATTTTGCCGCCTTCTTTCACATGGTCGTTCACGGACAAACTTCAAGTCGCTAGAAACCGTCGCGCGAGCCATTACGGTGAAGTTGGGTTGAACACTCGATAACGCGGTATCTACGCCTAGCTTGTGGGCGCTGACACTTCTAGAAGGCCAGTGCGCGTAAGAAGCTCTCGTTCTCAGACAAGTTCCGAACGAGACCGATATGAGTATGAAAGATTCAGACGAGTAAGTTGAGCGTAGTGTTTTTAGAGGGACCCCGTGACACGAAAGCGACAGTTACGATTATCTCTTCAAGATAGTCCTCATCGGAGACTCTGGAGTTGGAAAATCAAACCTACTTTCGCGTTTCACCAGGAACGAGTTCTGTTTAGAATCAAAGTCGACGATTGGTGTCGAGTTTGCCACTCGTAGTGTGCAGGTATGCATGATATAAATTAGTGAACATGGTGAACAACGAATGAGTTTGGTCGTAAACTAGATAGATGGAAAGACTATCAAAGCTCAGATTTGGGACACCGCTGGCCAAGAACGATATCGAGCCATCACGAGTGCGTATTACCGTGGAGCAGTTGGTGCTTTATTAGTGTATGATATAACGAGTCTAGGTGAGTTATGTGCGAGTTAAATCGACTTATGTATTTCAGACATGATGCAGACTCGTTCAATGCCACTGGTAAGTGGCTCACTGAGCTCAGGGACCACGCTGATTCCAACATCGTTGTTCTCTTGGCCGGAAACAAAAACGACCTTGCACATCTACGCACAGTTTCAGCCGCACAAGCACAACAATTCGCCCATGCTGAAGGTTTGGAAATAAATATGTCTATATATTTTCATCTTGAATATTTCTATGTAGAGTTATCAACCGTTGAGACTTCAGCCCTCGACGCCACGAATGTTGAGCAGGCATTCATCGATCTATTGACGCAAACGTATTCGGTCATGTGCAAGGTATGTTATGATCATTCCTCACTGTGGGTATGCCATTGCACCTTTTTGTACTTACAGTGATAAGAAACAGGCACAAGACGACGTCACAGCAACAACTGCACGCCCGCAAGACTTCATAGAACTTTCTGATGCAAGCAACCAAAACATGAAGAAGTGCTGCCAGTGATCTAAGGTTGTCGCATCGTAGTTACGACTCTCGCGGTTTCCCACGGATTCATCGGCCGAGCCAACACACTGAGAAAGTTTACTCTCAACATTACACGCTTAGTGCTATTTTGTAGGTCCTCAACTACCTGAGCCTACGCGCTTCGCGTTCGGACTCCATCAAAGTCAGGATATCACCTGTCATAAAATTAGCACCATTGTGAAGCGAAGCGACTGTTTCATCTTACCTTCTCGAACCGGACCCTTGACGTTGCGCATGATTTGCCGGTTTTGATCGTCTAAGAATTTGACCCTAACTTGCGTGACCTGTACATCGAATTTCAGTCAGTACAGCTGATCAATTGCATGTGTCATTCAAGTATTCGAAGCGGTTTCTGCCCGCCGGATAATCGCATTTCGCACCTGGCCTCTCGAGCCCGTCCGACCGATAACTTTCATGACGATGGCCCTAAAGTCGCGGGAAAAAACGTGGGACACGGTCAGTATTCACGTTCGCCCTTCAATTCGGAGAGAGTAAATATCGCAGATGCCACGGAGTAGTGTGCCGATACGAACAAATTCTACCACCGCGTGCAGGTGACTTCGCCCTCCTTGTCGACTGCGCACGTTGCTTACTTTTTTATTACGTCCTGAAGCGCCGCAAAGCAAGCCAAAACACAAGTCAGTCAGTGCATACGTACGCGAACCGCGACCACGAAGAGCGTTGTTTGCACGTACCATGGTAGTGCTAATGCAGTGTCGCCGTCGAGTGCACTCGCAGCGAGTCGCAGCGTGCGGCTGGTGTGTGATCACTCGGGCCGACCCCGGTACGTGAAAATACCCTCGGTATCGTGATATCATATCACACGACGATATACAAGTATGATATCATACTAATATTACTTTTCATAATATGTAATATACCCTCGCAGAAATGTGAGATGAGTAATGTATTCAAGCTCAATACGAACTATCATGTCAGAGGGGTTATGTTGGATAAGGAAACTTGGATAGATCTTCGTGGCGCGTCCGGACGCGGCCTTGATCGGCACACTGTGTTGCACCCGACAGCTGGTGCAGAACTCGCGATATTTAGTTCGTTCCCCGCAAAATGGTAGTGAGCACAATCCGTGCGCAGACTCGCCCGGTTGCGAAGATTCAAGCCAAAAAAACCGCGTCCGCGAAACCTACGAGTCGTCCGCAACGCAGCGTGAAGCTTGCGCTTCCGGTGTCTATCGCAACGGGTAGGTACCGTGCGCGCGCTTGATGGAATTTCGCATAATTCTTTCTTCGCGTGCGCGAGCCGTGCTGACCTTGGCTTCGCTCACTTGCTCGGTCGTGTAGCCTGATCTGGTTGTACAAGATATTGTGACTTATCCTTTTTTTACTTAGGTTGCATGACTCTGGCAAGCGAAGCGAGAGCTGAAGAAGCTGCATATGCCATCAGCGCACAGGTGCGTTCGATCACGCGACAACGTTTCGCGACTCCGTTCTTTCTGTTCGATGGATCTCACATGTTTCTTCCCAGGTGGCTCAAATAGCGGCTGTCCCAACCCCTTTGCTCTACTTTGGCTTTCTTACTTCTTCGCTTACCTTTGCGGCCGGGGCGGTGAGTACACATATATTCCTTTCATACTTCTCCTCTAACTTCTTCATCGTCAGTACATCGCCCTCAGCAAGATAAAGTTGATTTAATTTATTTGACGTAAAAGTGCATGAGTTACGCGTTGATACATCTAGTAAATGCATTTGTAATACCGTAACTACGTGTCGCACTCAAACTTTTCTGTGAGTTCAACGTCAGGTGGTTCTCGCGCGCGTTTCTAGGTTTCAATGCGATTTTAGTGACTAACCGAGAGCAAGCATCACAGTGGGGTTTGTCTGCTTTCTCTCTTGTCGTCGTTGTGAGTCACTTCAATTCGATATAACATCGGTGGGTCTAGTAAAGATATTCTGAGGGCGCACGTGGTTTACCTTGTATGACACGTTTGATCAGAATTCACTGGCAAACATGGGGATGCCAGAGTTGCTAACTGCGAGGTGTGTTGGGTGCTGAATGACAGCGTCAATCAGCCCGTACTCCACGGCCTCTTCCGCCGACATAAAAAAGTCTCTATCTGTATCTTCCATGACGTCTGCAAGCGGTTTGTTCGTGAATTCGGCAAGGTAGCCATTGAGAGTGGACTTGTGATGCATGATTTCGTTCGCTTGAATCTCAATATCTGCTGCTTGACCTTGTGCACCGCCTAGAGGCTGGTGGATCATGATTCGGCTATTCGGTAGACTGAATCGTTTGCCTTTTTGACCCGATGCAAGTAAAAAGGCTCCCATCGAAGCAGCCAATCCGACGCAGACAGTTGACACATCAGGACGAATGTGTCGCATGGTGTCGAACACAGCCATTCCTGCTGTAACAGAACCGCCTGGTGAGTTCACATAAAGTGTAATGTCTTTCTCAGGATCGTTCGCATCCAGCCACAAAAGTTGTGCAACAATAAGGTTGCATCCGTCATCATCCACAGCTCCTCCCAGTCGAATGATGCGCTGATTCATCAACTGGCTGGCTACACTTTGGAATCTTTCCACGACTAGCGGCGAAGGGCCTTTCCCTTGCTGCGCTTGAATGATAGCACTAAGTAAAATTAGCACACATTTGGTCTGTTCAGTATAAGCCTGCTTACCTGGAATCGTATACATACGACGGGCCGTTGCGTGTGGCGTCAGCGTGCATACTGCGTGTCGATCTGCGAGCGGACGAAACTTGGGTCAGGCAACTGTAAGCATAGAGAACAAATTCGAGGATTGTCCTTTTATCCTATTCAGTGTTTACATTAGATCCCGGATCGTCTTACCTGCTTTGTGTGCGATCGCAACTCTTCCTCTCGGTAGGTTTAACTCGCCGGGACGAAATGGACGACTTCGCCGCGCTCAAGCGCTGAAGCCCGCTCATCGTAAGATCGCCAATCGTGGAATCGCACTACCGGAGAAATAATTTGGATCGAGATTCGTCGCAACGGACGACCCCGTTAGGTCTCGGGCTGCTGCGCTCCGCTATGGCGGGCACTCGTAGTCCGGCGCACGTCAAAATAAAAAGAAACCACCTTGCGATGCCGTGCAATGAAACTGTGAAATGAGAGATAATGTAGATGTAATGAACCCAATCTCGTATTGTAGTGATGCTAACGCCTATGCATACACTACATGACCTAGACCTACATATACACTTAGCGCGTATGAATAAGCATCAGACAAGCACGCACGGCACCCATCGCGACGTATAAACCCGAGGTTTCTCACAAATAACTCCTTCTGGGGTAACCTATGTGAGTTTCCCGTATTCTAAGGCTAGTTAGTCAAAGTGGTTTTTCATTCTGTGTTTGCTTTCGTTGTTGGCCTCCAATAGCATAGCATTGTATAGCACCATGATCAAACCGCTCTACATCAGAATGTAAAAGCTGCGCACACCTGTTGGGACGGCTGGGACGACTGGGACGGCCGGGGAGGAGTCCGCCGAGACACCACTTTGCAACTAGCAAATCGTCACGTTCCGAGAACGGTCCCGGCGCGAACAAGAATAAAAGCTTTGAATATGTCTGGTAAAGGTGCAAAGGGTTTGTCCGGCAAAGGGCTTTCCGGGAAGGGTGCCAAGGGCACGATGTCGTCCAAGAAGGGAGACAAGCGTAAGCCAACTTCGCGCTCCGTGAAGGCTGGTCTTCAATTTCCCGTTGGGCGCATCCATCGTTTTTTGAAGGTAAATAATTCAGAAATCGATCCTATGCGTCGAGTACCGCGTTGGCGCCGAGCGGAGTAGTGACTGGAGAGTGTCTCCTTGACTTGACCGTTTAAAATTTGAAAATCGCGGAGACTTTTCTTACTGTCGTTGAGCGCTTGCGTGTACGTATCCATTCATCCTGACGATTTTACGCCATAAACAGAACCGTGCCGCTTCCGGTGGGCGTGTGGGTGCCACTGCGGCTGTGTATTCGGCCGCCATTCTCGGTGAGTTATTGGCCAGCAGGCTAGAGCAACAAAACTGACTTTACTTAACAGAATATCTTACTGCTGAGGTTCTTGAGCTCGCTGGCAATGCGTCCAAAGACCTGAAGGTATTTAAAATTGTTAGCATCTTGCGACACTGTACTCACACTACTTAAAGGTGAAACGTATCACTCCTCGACACTTACAACTTGCCATTCGCGGTGACGAAGAGTTGGACATGCTCATTAAGGCTACCATCGCCGGTGGTGGTGTCATTCCGCACATCCACAAGTCCCTCATGAACAAGTCGTCGAAAAAGGGTGAATAAGCACGAAATATGAGAGACACACTATACGACTACAACAACAACACACCATAGAGCTCTATGGGAGAAGTGTGCACTTGTACTTTTTGTAGGGCGGAGGCTTGGCACTGTACACGGTGCCATCGATTCCTGTAATGAAATAACAGTCGAAAACGAACATAACATAACATATTATAACATAACATGTGTGCGTAACGATTACATCTTTCAACTCACAATTTTTTACACCACGAGGAACTTCGAAAGAAAAATCTCACGGTGACGGTTTTCCTCAAGCACGCCCACGGCCAGAGAATCGACCACCTCGACCTCTACCACGGCCGCCAGCGCCGCCACGACCTGCAGTGCGGGCACCTCTACCACCTCGGCCAGCTCCACGTGCAGTTCCACGACCGGTATTGCCCCTGCACGAGCTGAAAATATGCATAACATTTTCCGTCAAAGCAACTTACCTCTGCATCGCAGGTTGCGTGAATCTTTCAATTGGTAGAAGCTTATCTGGACTGATGTAAAATTTGTCACCTAAGATTAAATTCGACTCAATATACACTGTCAAAGATTATTTAAAATCACTCGTACCTTTCTTGTAAGAAGACGCTTTCACGCCATCCGAAAGTTTAACCGTGAATTTCTGTTTACAAATTGAGAAGTTACAGGCGTAGACATTGTTCACACCCACCACTTCGTTAATTGTACCGAAAATTTCCTCAACTCGTCCAATGAGAGCCTTACTTTCGAGAAAAATCGGACCATTGAAATACGGAATCTGTGTTTGTCAACATTTGTCAGGATTTGTACCGGACTACGCGCTTGATGGTACCTTTTTGTTTGTCAAACTCAGAACTAGCTCTCCTTCGCATTCATGCATTAATTCGCCGATTTCTACGATCACAGTTGAGGTTTCAACGATGTCGCTTACACAAAAAGTTGTACCTTCAACGGTGTCGGGAGTTGTATCGGCGATAAAACCACGGCCTCGCCCGCTACTTCCGCGACCGAAACCTCGACCAGCTGATCTGTTTCCCGCACTTCGCCCTCGTCCAGCAGGTGCTCGCATTATTCGTTTGAATAACTCCAATGTTCGTGGTTGTGTCGTCACGCACCGCAAAAGCCAGCCGCCGCACCGTCTGCTCGGAAAGATCATTCCCGCTTCGGAAACTAAATAAAACACAGTGAGGGATCTCATACTATACCAGTAATATTTCTATATGTACAATACATGGCCCTTTATCGAAATAGAGGATAATTCGACTCTTATATGATCCGATGGATACATTTTGCAACAAGTTTGTTTCCGCGGGCTCGACGTCGACGTCCGTGGACGCCGCGCGCCGCAGTGAAGTGTGTAAACCGAATCGTAGAAGCGTGATATGCTATGTGCGACGAGTGAACATACATCAACTAAAGTAGGGTTTGACTTATCGATAATCGAGGCCGCGTTGTCGAATATTTTCAGTTGTTATTCGTCCTTTTCAACGCTCGGAGCAGCCAAGATTCTGACTCGGAAAAATGGTGCGACGTCTACCTTTTCCTGAATAAATTGTATGAGCTCGGTGTATAGATATGCATCGGCCCGGTTTGTGTGCCGGCCACAGCAATATTCGGCATGAGTCTGCTTGCGGTTCGACGTCAAGTCGAGAACTTTTCGTGCATCCTTCGGAGACTGTTTGAGTATTACTGGACTAAAATCCGAAGTGAAAGAAACTAAGGAACTAATTGGCTTAGATGCGCGATTGACAACGCAACACACGAGCACATTTGATTGATTCAAAGTTGACCGGAGCGGAGGTCCACCACTATGCAGGATACATTATCTTGTGTACGGCTCTTGATAGCTCTCTCCACTAGTGCACTCGCCACGTCGTGCATCTTACAAGTGCTGTCTCTTTTCATCATGGAACGAACGAAGGTTATAGCCTGTGCACTGTTCATGACGTCCCAAAGACCATCAGTGGCGATGACCAAGAAATCGTCCTCCTCTGAACGTTCATAGACGCGAACATCTGGTAGAGCAACGACTGGTGGTCTCTCAAGAGTGCCTATCCCAGATGCACCGGTTGACTTGAATTCCTGCAGTAGCTCTACCCTACCTCCCTTGAATTCATAGTCACCAAATGCCCTACTGACCGCTAAGATCCCGCAAACGCGCATCTGTGAGACCCATCCACCACTTTCAATTATACGCGATATCTCAGCACGACCTGCTTTCGAGGACCCAACTGGTCGGTGATCGTTGCTCATATCAACTGTTCTTCCATTTCGACCTAAAACGGCCCTACTGTCGCCAACATTCGCAGTGATGATGTAATTTTCGCTCACAAAACAGACTGTCGCAGTGCTGCCGCTCCAACACTCTGGGTCACCAAGAGAGCCGAGGTGGTCAAGTAGAGCAGAATCTGCCCTTTCGAACGCGCTGGCAAGGGGATTTTGTTCATCTACCCCATAATCCTTCAACGCATCATCTTTAACAATCTGATCACACATTTTTATCCCTGCTTCGTCAATGAAATCTAAGAGGTTGCTTTTTAAATATGTAGAACTTGCAGCGCCACCGTGTCCATCAAAAATTCCAAAGTAAAGAAGCTTCCCATTAAGGTTGCGCATACACCAGGAATCCTCCATCTCGTCACGTGGGCCCTCAGAGTCATGACCTCCCCAATCGGTAGCTGCGAGTTTGTTCCTTCCAATCTTTTTCACGCTACTTTTGCCTTCCTTTGTACTTGAGTCTTTTCCTTGCTTACTTATGTACTGCAGGAGAGGCACTGCGGCGCAAACACAAAAGGTAGAAAGCAACCATGAAATGTCGGCACCATCTTCAATAGTGTTCAAAGACATCAGCGCGATATTCATGCGTTTTCGAGCTAGCCTTTCACTTCGGAACCGTCGTTGTCTGCGGGGAGTGGAAGGACGAAACACGCTACGAGCTGAGGCGCTTCCACTGGATAGCACGGGGATTGGCATCAAAGTAGGAAAGTGTGTCAGATACCGCGGCGATCAATTACACGAGTTTGGAGCTCAAGCCCATGGGATGCGACAGTGCACTGTTGAAATCGCTGCCAAGGTTTTTGTTGCGTTTCACACCATCAGACCATTTCGAAGGGAATTTGGATATCGTTTTACCGGATTATATACGTACGTACACGTTGTACTAGTACACAGACAAATGAATATACCAAATTGGTACAGTACTACTGGTATATTCATTATACGAAAACGCAGAGAAGAACAGTTTGCTGGACAACTTCCGGTCCGTTCCGTCACTAACTGCTTCTCGAGATAGCGCAACATCGCCTGTTGCTAAACTTGCCCTCATGACCGCGGGAGACACACGCTTCTTTCAATCTCAACGAAAAGGTAGATGCCCTGTCATAAAAGAAGCCGAAAGCTGACTTCTTTCTTTTCTAGGCGAAATTGCTGAATGGCGCGACGAACTACGACGTACTGATTTGCTGGTACAAAAACAAGCTGTAAAGAAAGGTAATTTAGTCTGAACGGCCATTTGCTAATAAACGATGGTGATATTTTATCGCAGTCATAGCGGCGATGACCGTCGGCAAGGACGTGTCCTCCCTCTTCCCTGATATGGTTCAGTGCATGCAAACTCCAAATCTCGAGTTGAAGAAACTCATATATCTTTACTTGATCAATTATGCGAAATCAAAACCGGAACTCACAATTTTAGCTGTGAATACATTCATCAAGGTGAGCTGACGCTCGTAGAAAGTTTATTCTGACTAAACTGCTTCAGGACGCCCAAGATGCCAATCCGCTCGTCCGTGCCCTTGCAGTTCGGACAATGGGATGTATACGTGTCCATCGGATAGCAGAGTACCTGTGCGATCCGCTGCAACTAGCGTTGACGGTAAGTCTAACGAGAAATAAAGTAAAAAATTATCTCAACCTTCCACTTCAGGATGGAGACCCATACGTGAGGAAGACCGCAGTGCTTTGTGTGGCAAAACTCTTTGAAATCGACCCAGAATTAGTTGAAAGTCGGTAAGTTCACGAATATTTAATAGTCTTTCTAGTCTCATACTTTGCTTCAGCGGTTTCATTGATACGTTGAAGGAACTGCTGTACAGTGAAACCAATCCCACTGTTCTGTCCAACGCCATTGCCGCTATGTCTGAAATATCTAGTTCAGAGCGATCTTTCTACGTCGACGCGAAGCTCGCAGATAGATTGAGTACTTTGCTTACGGAGTGTACAGAGTGCGTTCGTTACACTGATCATACGTTTCTACTAATCATCGAGTAGATGGGGTCAAGTTTACATACTAGATGCGCTTGCAGCGTTTTCAACGTTCAATTCTCACGAAGCATCCGCCATAGTAAAGCGCGTGAGCGCTCACCTACAGCACTCAAACGGCGCTGTCGTTTTAGCGAGTATCAAAGTGTTGACAAATCACTTACAGGTACGGGACTGGGAGCTTTCTAATTTCTTGCTTCTGACCATGTAGCAACAGTCGATACCTGATACTTCGCAACGCACGATCAAGATGCAAATAGCATCATCACTCGTGACTCTCTTGGGGAGCGAAATGGAAGTTCAGTACATTACACTACGATGTGTGCACTCGCTGCTGCGATCCTATAAGGAAGAGTTACAAAGACACTTGCAGGTAAGACCCCCCCAAATCGTTTTGTTGAATTTTGTAAATTTTGTCTTTGTAGGCTTTCTTTTGCAGATATAACGATCCGTTCTGCATAAAGCATACGAAATTAAAAATTCTACTCGAACTCGTTTCAGACGACACAGTCAGTCAAGTGCTGAATGAGCTGAAGGAGTACTCTTCCGAGGTAGACTTGGATTTTGTGCGACACGCCATTCGTGCTATTGGGGTATGCGCAATCAAGTTTGAAAATGCCAAAGAGGAATCAGTTGCGCTACTTCTTGATTTAATTGATAGCAAGATCAATTATGTCGTCCAAGAAGCTATAATTGTCACGAAGGATATCATCAGGACCTACCCCAATCAGTTTGAGTACACTATACCGACCTTATGTTCTGCTCTTTCCTCGTTGGATCAGCCAGAAGCAAAGGCAGCGTTGATATGGGTAGTGGGAGAGTATGCTGCGAGAATCGAAAATACGACTGCACTTATAGAAAACTTTTGCGAAACCTACATGGATGAGCCAGATTCGGTTCAGCTACAGCTGCTCACATCTGCGGTAAAAGCTTTTTTGCAACACAAAGTTGCCAGCACTCAAGGAGTTGTTCAACGAGTTTTGCAGAAAGCTTCTACATCAGAGAATCCTGATGTACGTGACAGAGCTTTCATTTATTGGAGATTACTTAGTAGTGATTCGGCGTACGTTAGCGATGTTGTGTTATAGTTTCAAACCCAGAGCAACCAGCGTGAGAGAACTTTTTGTGCCCGAAGACAGTACCTCATACCGGTGCGACATAAAAGACAACACAACCGTCAGAAATGTCAAACGTACAAGGTACATAATCGATGACGTTCGCTGTCACTTCACGAAGCGCGCCTCGCGAAAGCGAGGAAAGCGGGAGACCTCTTACTCGAGTATGCCTCGAGATCAGTCGGTGACATAGCTCAGTTGGGAGAGCGTTAGACTGAAGATCTAAAGGTCCCGCGTTCGATCCGCGGTGTCGCCATTTCTTTTTCAAGCTCCATTGTTTTTCTACCTTTTAAACGGCGCAAGGCTATTCCAGGCTCCCCCAACCGAGTACAATTTTGCGTACTTAAGAACACCGAGAGCTATCACAAAACATATGCTATGAAAGCGACATAAAAAAGCACAGACAGTGGTCGAGGCGACTAGCACCTTTTCACAGCATCTGCCGGCGTCAACATTCCACGAACAACAGCTGCAAGCGTTTCGTCTGCGGCTACTCACACTCTCGATGTTACGTACGACGTGTATGCTTCGGCACAGGGTGCGGCATGTTTGCAAGTCAAAAAGAGGAGTCCGCGCTGACAAGAGCGTTCAGAAAAGGTTTGTGCGCAAGCTAAAGACAAAAGTTTGTCCAAACCGCTCAAAATCAGCAAGGCCTTATTCGCATGTTTCGAATGCATCCAGTTATGTAGCAGTAACAGATGGTGACCCTTTGCCGACTTACAGCTTGAAGAAGACGATTGCTACCTTAGTGTCCCAAGGCGTCGCCGTTATAAACCCTGTGTTTCACGGAGATGTAAGTGTAAGTGAGACAACAAAAACTTCTTTTGGCGATTACCAATATAGTGGTTCAATGCAGTTATTTTCAGAGCTTTCGACCATGGCAACAGATTATGGAAGTCCACGTGAATTGGCCGTTGCAATTTCGAATTCACTTGATGCCACCGAAGTTTTTCACAAAGTGGAAGTCGCTGGGCCAGGATTCATAAACATCTTCCTTTCCGACAAGTATATCTCACGTAAGGCATCACAAATGTTCAGACAACTGAATCAAGAAGTACCGAAGAATAACAAAAAAGTGATTGTTGATTTTTCTTCACCTAATATAGCGAAGGAAATGCACGTTGGGCATCTGCGTAGTACAATAATTGGAGATTCGTTGTGTCAGGCTCTGGAACATCGTGGCTTCACTGTATCCCGACTCAACCATGTAGGTGATTGGGGAACACAGTTTGGTATGCTGATTGCGTATATGCGCGAGCACGGTGATGAAGGCACAGTTGGCTTATCCGACCTTCAGTCGTTTTACAAGCAAGCGAAAGTTAAGTTCGACGAAGACGAGTATTTCAAACGACGGGCTCAGGTAGCGGTGACAGAGCTTCAGGCTTATGAACCAGAAACTTATAGAGTTTGGGAGCAGATATGTGAAGCTAGTAGAAATGAGTTCGAAGCGATTTATGAGGAACTTAACGTTGAGATAGAAGAACGTGGTGAAAGTTTTTATAATTCTTTCATTCCGAAAGTTCTCGAAGAGCTTATTGAGAAAGATATCGCAGTTATGAATGATGGTGCATTGTGTATATTTAGTGATGATTCAGATGTACCACTGATCTGCCGAAAGAGCGACGGCGGATTTAATTATGCGTCGACAGATCTTGCTGCACTATATCATAGAACACAGGTTGAGGATGCCGACTGGATAATATATGTAACAGACATAAGTCAAAGGCGACACTTTGACGCTGTCTTTAGCGCAGGTAGGCGTATTGGATGGCTCAATTCCAAGAAGGATGTTGCCGTTGACCACGTAGGATTCGGTCTTGTGACCGGAGAGGATGGCAAACGGCTTCGCACACGGTCAGGAGAAACCGTCAAACTCAAAGATCTTTTGGTAGAAGCGAAAGAGCGCTGTTTGCAGCAATTTCAAACTCGAGGCACAGACTTAGATATGGAGACACTTCGGACCTCTGCGCATGATCTAGGTACAAGTGCAGTAAAGTATGCTGATCTTCGCAACAATATAAGTACTAATTATGCATTTTCTTTTGCAAGGATGTTGGATTTGAAAGGGAACACGGCCGTCTATTTGCAATACTCTTTCGTGAGAGTGAATTCTATTCTCGAGCGAGCCAACCGCTCAAACGAATCTTCCGCGAACTGCGTGGATCCAACATGCTCAACGCCTCAAGAACGTGCACTACTTCTTCACCTCTTGAAATTTGATGATGCTGTTGACTCTATGCTTACGGAACTGATGCCGTCGAAAATTTGTGAATTTACGTACACTTTATGTGTTCTCTTTAATAATTTCTACACGGAATGCAAAATATTTGGCGTGATCGAAGAAGAATCCCGGCTGACAACATGCTTGCTCACGTTAACTGTGATGAAAAAGTGTTTCAAAATCATAGGGATGCGACCACTTAGAAGAATATAATTATGAAATCAAGTTCACTCGTTTCAAAGAGACAAAAAAAAGAGATGTTGATGCTGGGCTAAACTAATTTAGTACAGGAGGCATCAGCGGATGAGCGTATTAGATTCTGTTGAATTTTTGAACGCTCTTCGCAAGAAAAGAATTTGAGAACTTTCTCCATCTTCTTCGTGTCTTTTGATGAAAACAAAGCAGCCAGATCTTCGATACTCCATATATTTGCCAAGGCAAACGGAGTTAGATGCTTCGTAGTGCTCGGTAACTCACGTGCAGTCATCCAGTCAGCTATTCTCGTCATTTGTTCGTGCGGATTTCTTTGCTCTGCTGTGCGCTTAGGTTCTTGTGTAACACGTATTTTATTAATTCGTAGGAAAGCCTCGGCATATGGCGCCCAAAAAATGCGAGCATGTATGTCCAAATTTAATGATGACAGAATCCCTCGCAGCAAAGCAACGACTCGAACTAACATAAAAGTTTCTTGAGGGATTCGTGACAACTTCATTTGGCGAATTTCGAGTGGAAGTTCGTCATCGAAAGGGTTCATTCTTGCCTCTGGTAGGTCCATACGGGTATCGAACAGAATGTAAGCAACAGTAGACTTCAGATGGCGGTGAGCGTTGTCGACCTTGATCCCTAATTCTGTCAATAATTCACCGGCATATGGAGAATCTCTAGCAAGAGCGACGACGAGTTGTGCGAGCGCTATTCGCGTTGATGAACTCAGTACTTTTACCTGACCAAAGTCTAGTAGCGTTAGCGAACCATCGCGACCGATGAGTATATTACCAGGATGTGGATCACTTTGAAATATACCAAGCTCAAAGATTTGATATGCATAAACTTCAAGAAGAGAGTGCGCAAAGGCTGTTAGTGTTGTTTTGCCTAGTTCGATGCGCGATTCCTGCGAAAGAAAGTTTGATAAGCTGCAACCCTCCATGAAAGTCATCGCGATAATATCATTGGAGCTAGCGGTTGGCAATGAAGATGGTACATTTATACACTCAAACTTAGATCGGATAGATGTCCCCAGTAAATCCATCATAGTCCGCTCCCTGTGAAAGTCAAACTCTTTCGGTATCTGCATGAGTGGGTTAGGAACAATCAAAGCGTGCTCTTCAAGGACTCATACCTCATTTTGATACTCCAACAGAACGCTGATGTGATCAAACGGCAAACGTATATTTAATGAGTCCAGAATTTTCGAAACTAAAAGCATATTTGACATATCAAGTTTCATCAAGTTTTCACTGCCAGGGCGTTTGATTTTCAGTACGATATCTCCCTCTACCCCGACCATCGTGCCACGGTGAACTTGCGCGATTGTTGCGCTAGCAATAGGTGAATAGTCTACGTTTGACAATTGCTTGCGGATGCTGCTCGACATATTGCTATCAATGATCCTCCGAACTTCTGTTGGTGACACGGGCTCACAACTTTCAAAAACAAAAGCTAGTTTTCTGATGTACTGTTTAGGCAAGAAATCCTGCTTAGTAGCGAATACTTGCGCCACCTAGGAGACATTAACTTCGATTTCATTCGAACTTTGTCTGACGAACCTTCAAGTAAAACCCTGAAAGCTTTTGAAGCATATCTGCGCACTTCTCGGCACCCCAGTGGTGTCGCATATCCCACAACAGCTGCAATATGTGTCAGTCTTAAATCCAAATCCAAATTGATGTCGACATGCCTCAGCTGGCTGCGAACTTTTCTTCAGCGGAATTGTGCTTGTGATAACGGACGTCAAGTATAATCAATATCGAAGAAAACACCCTCACATGTATTTAGTCTTCAGGTATCCAAAAACGATCGGTAGGAAGTGCTCGTAAAAAGCCAGCAAACGTCCAATGCCCGGAAAGAAATTTGGGATAAATACCGCCGCAATCTATACGACACTTCAAGGTCGCCAAAATCGAAGTTGACTCGAATCGTACCTGGTTATACAAACACGGTCCGAAGTATTTTTGTGGAAGAAACGCCTGCAAACGTTGAACCTTTACGTCCAAGATGACCCTCTGCACACAAATATTTGTTTACTGCATTTGGCTATTCGACGACTGGTAGCTCACCATGTACAGGAAAGTCCGGAAAGTCTTGTAGGGCGCTGCGTGATTCGTTCACGATTCGTTCAAACACTTGACCACGCAACAGTACCTGGTTGAAAGCAACGTCCAATCGTGCACACAAGGAAGCGAGCGAAGCCTGCCAACATGTCTATGGTCGCGTAAACATAAAATTAATCACTGACTTTCTCGCTATGGTCAGTTAAGGTCGTAAGTAGTTCGCCCTCGACGCTCCGATGTGCGCTGTCGGTCGCTGTCGGTCAACAGGAAGCGGCTTCAACGATTTACACAAAAGCGTCATCACACGGATTCATATGAATAGGAATATGATATGATATTCAATGTTATGATTATGAATCCGTTCTCGAAAAAAAAGGAAACAGCTCTTTGTCCCCCAAGGTTTGAGTCGTAAACCGTTGATGAATATTTGATGAATATTCACATATTTACTGCACCATCCGGGAGTCGAACCCGGGTCTCGAGCTTGGAAGGCTCATATCCTAACCGTTGGACTAATGGTGCACACGTTCCGTAGCGTGCACGAGGGCTTAATAAACTACGCGTATACTTTAGAGTGGGTCTTGAGCCAGCGCGCTTCAGAGCGTCTTCGGCCATTGATTGCGAGGATTTCGCGTTGAAAATCTACAAAATCTACTGAAGAATATTGACACTGACCTTGAGGATCTTCTCTTTGCGTTTAACGGTATTTAAACTGCCGGCGACCCAACGTCGCGCGGCGGCCTGGAATACGTTAACATATTTTCGCGACTTCATCCTCCACCGCATCCGGCGCCGCGGTGGGACTGCGTGTCCATAGCGAATCAGTGCGGCATCATCAACGGTGACGATCGCCCCCCGTCCCTCGTCTTCGCCGCGAAAGTCGCGCCAGTAGCGACGCGCAGCGACTAGTGATGTCGCGTCGTTGGCGCGATCCGTGTCGCGCGGTTTGCGTACCGTCGTATGGGTAAACATCATACTTGTATAAAATTTCGTTCTACAACCGAAATCCTTCCACTACGCACTATATACTGGTACCAATGTTCCACGGAGGCCATTTAGTTCTACCAAAATCGGGTTTTCTCTTACCAAATCCTCTGGCTGCCCCACACACCCTCTCGCACACGGCGCGCTCCGCTTGAAATATTTTAACGTTTTAACCATGCATCAAGTTCGCCACGGGATTGAAGACGCCGGTCCTTTGCGTGGTATCGATAGGCGACTGCTTGCGTGCGTTCACAAAAAAATACGGGCTCTACTCCCTATACAGGTTTCGAGCTGGCGAAGCCTTCAATCAGGTCCGGCGGAGAGAGACTTTCAAATAATAGCCAGCACTGGTAAAGGGAAAACCCTATCATACGCTCTACCGACTTTGAACACGCTCGCAAAATTTGCGAACAAGGAGAGGAAAGTTCTGGTACTTGTGCCAAGCACTGAACTTGCCAAGCAGGTTGCAACCGAATTTCACCCGTTCGCTGAAGCTATCTTTGCAAAGGTTGCAACTTATAATACTGCGCTTCAACGCAAAAGAAGAACGACCGCGATTCTATCGCGTAAGCGGCGCGCACAACTCGTGACAGGAAGAGCTGAAGTGAAGCTTCGAGGCCGTCATGTGCAGTGCGACATTTTGATTGTCACACCTAGTCAAGTACAGAATCTCTCGAGAGTGCTTTCTCATACTATCTTGAACACATGCATAATAGATGAAGCAGATAAACTGACTCGTCAACTTCATCAAGGTTGGTTGGCTCACGTGAACTCTATCGCCGCTTCGATGAAGCAAACATTGCGCACACACGTGGGTGAGCGTCGGTTTAAAGTGAAGCGTACCATTCTGGTTTCTGCGACTCTTCAAAGCGATGGTAGCGACGCATATCGAGTGAATACACACGCCATGAAGAATGTGTTTGAGTCGCATTTCTGTGATTTGCACCTTCCACTAGGACTGAGGGAGCTATGTGTTCTCACAGCCCCGAAGCAAAAAGTCGGCACGTTACGGAAAATTCTTAAGCTATTTGAAGGAGAGTCGATAATAGTAATTACATCTTCAGTCATAACTTGTTCCTACGTTTGGGAACAGATGAAGAAGCTAAACCGAGCCACAAGACTAGTCAAATACAGCGGTTGCATGTCAAAAATGGAGCAGAAGAGTTCGCTTGAGGCTTTCCGAAGCGGCAATTCCAGAGTAATGATAGCATCAGATGCCGCTGCACGTGGCTTGGATATACCTAGTGTAGGGCTAGTTGTCTTATACGACGCACCTCTTCATGTTGAAACATATATCCACCGTGTCGGGCGGACAGCACGCGCAGGAGCTACGGGCATAGCGATTACTTTCTGCTGCAACTCAGAAAGACAGCAATTCGAGTCACTTTCATCGTCTATACGACGTCATACAGCAGTCGCATACCACGATGCACAAGATTTTCTCGATGAAGCGATATCTGAAGAGCTACGAACAGCGGAAAGTGACCCAACAAAGACACGATAGACATTCCGATTTCAAATCATTGAAACCTTCATTTGTATATTCATCGCAGCAAGTTCTGCGGCTAAATATTTGAAAACATATGGTAAAGCAACCACCTCAATTGAAGAGCTTGTCTCGCAAACTTGGCACCTTGCAATACTCGAAGCAGCTTTTAAGGAGCCCGTTGCTGCTCTCGGCACCGTAGAAATGATGTTACCGCATGTCGTGCAAACACTAGATAAGTGCGTGTCCGATGATAAATGCAGTCGATCGCGAAGTAGATACGCAGCGCCATGTGCAAGAAGAGAATCTCTCTCCATCTCCCCGAAACGCACACCACCGCCAGCTTTGCGACCTTTGATTGGCTGCTTCGTTAGAGGGTTGACTGGCCCAGTTGATCTCACTTGGAATTTATCGCTTACCATATGTCGCAAACGTTGATAGTACACTAAACCAATGTAGATATCGACTTCGAATGGCTCTCCCGTAACTCCATTGATCATAGTTTCCGAACCGGTGTAGTTGTATCCAAGATTTCGAAGCGTTTCACCTTGTGTATCTAATGGGCTCACCTTTTCTGCTTTGAATGCAGACGCATCGACAAAATCACCAGTTAAAGCGCCACTTTTAGAAGCTAAACTTTCGACTAACATGCCGATAGTCATTCTCGATGGAAATGCATGTGGATTTATCAGAATATCCGGTCTAACACCAGATCGTTCGATGAAAGGTAAGCCTTCGTCTGGCCACAAAAAGCTTAATACGCCCTTCTGCCCATGCCTACTGCTGAACTTATCACCAATAACTGGATTTCGATTGTATCGCAAAGTGATACTGATCTCATCGCCTTGAAGACTGCTCTTTGACTCACGGCAAACTCGCTTGATCTTATCCACACATGCTTCGTCAGCACCCTTCAGCTTAACATGGCGATAATGACTTGATGCTTCATCAAAAGTCTCGTATATTGTTGACGCCGTCACAAGTCTTTGTCCCACATAAGGTAGTCCATCCTCATCTAAAGATGTAAGAGCTTGCCGCATTTGTGAGTCATTTCTCTGAAAGCGTTCATTTGATCGCAGCTGAATGACATTGGTCTTGTACAATGTTGAATGCGCAAAACCACGTTCAACAGCAGATTTGTTGACGATCATCGCATCTTCCATATCGTATCCTGTATGCGATAGGACGGCTACGACCGCGTTTGTACCCAGTGGGTAACTGTCTATACAATATTTGTCATACGTCATGGTCAGTGCAATAGGACGTTGTGGTATATGTAACCGATACAACTTTGTATCAGATCTACTCGCGAAAGTATGTAACGGCATCCCCATTGTCTGCTTCGCCATTTGGCATTGGTACATGTTTCGTGGACTTTGATTGAAGTCCGACCAAGGCGTCAAACTTGCAACAATACTCAACACTTGACCTGGAGAAATTTCGCTATGTGACTTTGGTTCATTGTTTGTGGTAACTTCGGGTGAAAGCGCTATATTCAAACTGTTTTGCTCCATTGTGCCAATGAGTTCGACTGTCCCTGTGATTTCATTTCGCACAGGTCGAAGTAGACGTGAACTGCCCGAGAATATCACCAAACATGGATAGGCACCGGAAATTTCGGAGTCTGGCAAGACAGCTATTTCCAACTCTTCGGTGATAATCGATTCGGAAGAAACTTTCTGGTGCCTCAATGTCGACGCAACCGCCCAGACGTCGTTTACTGGTATGTATCCTAAGACGAGACCATCAACTAACACAGGGCACATTTTTATGTCTTTGATGCCCTCAGGTGTAAGTAGCCGGCAGTATCGAGATATAGTTTCTACAACGGCGTCAAAGACCTCATCAGAACGCCTTTTGTAAGCGTTTGAACCCATCGCAACCTGGCATGATGCACTCATGTGAGTCAATAAACCGCACGGTGAACCATCCGGTGTGTGTACTGGACACATGAATCCCCACGACTCAGGTAATAGCTTTCTCACTGTGGTTGTTCGAAGTTCTGCAAAATATGCACCGCGATGGATCGATCGGAAATGGGATATATACCGCAAGTAGTTGAGCTTTTCAGCTACAATTGTGAAACCACTTGTCTGACTCAGGCCTAAACCTGTCTTGCTTACCAAATTGCCCGTTGCAAGAAAGTATTCAAGTTGACGACCTACATCTATACGTTTTATAGCTGCCATCACGAGCGTATTCAATTTATCATCTGATAAGTCAGCGATGTTGACCCGATCAATCCGTTCGAGTTCCGATTTGACACGCAGTAAAGCTTCATTGAGCTTTTCATGCAATATGTTCTGCAAAAGAAACCCTGGGAGTAAAATTTCCTGGTGAACAAGAGAATCAGGATTGTCCTCCTTGCAGTTTCCAGATACCAGCGACAATAGCTTGTTCAGCATGAAAATGAGTAGATCTGATTTTGCTCCGTTCGTTCGTAAGTGAACGAATATACAACTGTGCATAATGCGCTCTCCTACTTCAAGTATGCTAGAAGCACGTCCTGGGAAAACTGCTTTGAACATGGAGCCTACATACTCTAAAGCATCTGTTCGTGTGCGAATCGTTGCTTGAAATGCCGTCTCAAAAATCTTTTCCAACGTTTCCTGAGCATAACCGAATTCTACTTTTCCACCTACAAGTACACCCTTCAAGACTCTTGATTGGAGCTCGTAGTCAGATAGGTCAGTCAGTGCTCGGAAAACAAGTGCCAACGGAAGAAATATTTCCTGGCGCCCTAATGTCACGCCTACATTCACCGATCCGTCCGAAAGATAATGCAGACGCACAGTACTAGATCGCTCACATTCATCAACGCATCGAATTGCCGTGGCATACTTGGTAAATCTTGAGCCTCTAGTTCTAAACGAGCTACGGACAAGTGCCATCACATAATGTCTTCGTTGCTGTATGAGAAGACGAATCACTCTTTCAATGCCACTCACAATGAAATAACCTCCGAATTCATTCGATTCTTCTCCACGACTGACGAGTTTCTCTGCGCTTGCGTCACGTAGCTCACATAGCCTAGAGCCAACCATCACAGGAATTTGGCACATGTTGAATAGCGTGGTCGAGGTCGGCGGTGAGTCGTTGAGCGACCATGATATTGAAATCGCAAGAGGTGCCGTGTATGTACTACCGCTCTCTCTACATGCCTTAGGCGTCCTCAACATGTGTTTGGTATCACGCACTTCTGGCCTGCCTGCTTGAACGTCGTCAAACCAGCATTTTAAACTATTTGAAGAGTCGATCGTTACGGTCACTGGTTCAATACTTTCAACAATTCTCGTCAAACCGACTCGTATAAATGTGTCGAACGAGTCCACGTGTGCTTTCGAAATGTTTTGTGACGCTTCAGCGCTGTCCCTTTTGGTCATGTTGAAGCACCAACTTAGGCTTTCGCTTTCGTTTGCCCTGAGACCTGATCCTGTTGTTCGCTTTGCCTGACTAGAATGTGACGAATCCCTACTTCGAATCCCTCTTTACGTGATGTGTGCCTCCGGACCGAGCAGCAGCCCGGCGTCTTCCCTGCCCGGCGGCGGCGGTTGCGAAGTCACGATTTAGCGCGGAGCTTACTTTATCATATGATATTTATTATACCCGGATATGACACATATAGATGACATAATAATGTAACTATGCGAAACCTACCCGTTTACCAGTAAACGTTTAGCAGTCAGAAGTATCTATCGGGATGGGTATCACATATGGGCAAACATTGCAGTCCTATGGAAGCCATTGGTTCTGGTTTTCAGTATCTTGCAATACATTGTGCAGTTGCTGTTTGTGTTCCATCAACATATCAAGACCAACAAAAACGAGTTGCTGCAACTCATGTTTCTCGTGGGTGTGACGTCTCTCCATTTCAAGCAACCTCGCCTACAGTAAAACTAATTTAACGTGCAAAATGGTTATCTTTTCTCGTCTTGCCTTGGTCTTGTTGACGCCCTCGACTTGGAGCGGAGTTGCTTCATTCAACTGAGTCGCCTGTGTAAAACTGAACACCTCTGCCTATAATGATATGATACGCAGGCGAACCTGTTTTTCTAGCTCCCGCAATTTTGCTTTTAGTTCATTCAGCGTGAAATCGACCGTCTCTCTCCCAATCCTGTACGAAGTCTCTGCATTCTCGAGATCGGCTCGGAGCTGTGAACACGTATATACTCTGAAATGCGGTTTCATCGTTGTTGAATGGGATCTACTACGTTTCGATTTACCTCTCTTTTAAATTTGATGAGATATTTGTCTTCAGTCTTTCTTGGCTGGTCAACTGTTGGCAAAGCTTCCTGAGGTAATTTCAATCAGTTTCATTTTGTTTTTATAGAGGAAAAACATACCTTAGATTTGCATCCTCCATGTTCTGAACGCGGCATGCTTGTGCATTCGAGATTGCCTTTAACTAAGCGTATTTTTGCATAAGCAAGTAGCCATCATCAACTCAAAATAACGTACATAAAGTCTATCTTGCACAACTGAGCTCGTCTCAACTGCGTCAGATATTGGGAGCTCCAGCCGCAGTGACCAAATCGCGTGTTCAGCTGAAAGCTGAGACAAATTTTGTTTCAGCTTTCCAATTTTAGTCCGAAGTGAAGCTGAGACATTCTCAGTCACAAGGGCTGGACACTGAGAAATATGCGTGTCCTATGGATGTAGTGTGACTTGGACTAGAATGTTTGCACCACAAAAGCGTACCGCTGCCTGACTACTCCACCGTAAAGTTGTACTTTTCTGCGAAAGAATAGAAGTAAGACAATCTAAGCAGAGAAAGTTCGTCGAACTTACTCCCTCATGCATGTGCATGTTTCGATGGACTGAAGCACAGTGCGTGCTGTTCTCCTGTAGCTGCTTCATGTACTGTTCGGCTTTCTGAGCGTGCGTAAGCTTTTCTTGTCTTAGAGCGGCCTAAACACTATTAGATTTTCCATATGATGAGTCAAAGTTGTAATACCACTCTAGAAAGTATCAAATCGTCATTCCGTTGCGTGATCTTTGACTCAAAAAGGGAGCGCTGTAACTCTAAGTTTGCCTGTCAGAGTTTGGGTCAGGTGAACGTGTTTCTCGTCGCTTCATGACTTACATGCTCAAGTTTGGTTCGATCACGCATCCACATATCACTTTGTTTGTGAACAGTTGCCAACAGATTTTCACATGCCTCCGAACATTTCTGATCTTGCCCGCAGAGGAAGAACTGCACAAATAGAGTTACCGTAAGGTGCAGACACCAAGAAGAACTCAAAGTTACCTTGTAGGACGAAGTAACGCGATGAACAAACGATTCACCTTCAATCGCGTGCTTCTATTTTTAATTTGTCACCTCAGTAACGCGATACACGGTTACTTCGAATTACGTACCTGAGTTCTCCCATTGGCTCCGTAGTCACCAAGTTGAAGAAGCCAGCTGAACGCCAGTGATAGTGTTGGCAGATTTGTCGCTAAGTTCTGAAGCAAACTGCATGTCTTCCCAACTTGAAACGGATAATGCAAGTACCGTAGCAGTATCACCAAATCTTCTTCTGCAATGATCTGATTGCCGCGCTGGATGTCGAGAAGTTTGAACGACTTTTCAACAAACGCCTTGAAATCTTTTGCGTCTAGTTGCCGATTTGTCGGTTTACCAGGCAGATCGACTCCGCTTAGACGTTCTGCGATGGATCGCACACATGACTGTATATATCTCTGATCCGATACCGGACGAGGATCGAGTTTCATTGGGCGCAAACGGTGCGTTGTGACGGGCCCAGTACTTACTGCAACGGTCAATATGAAGTACCGACAATAAAGATTCTTGAAGGTTCTTGTTACGAGATGCAAGGCGCGGTGTGGCTCAGCGACACTTTGGATTTCATTTTTTTGAGACTAATAAGTGGAGTCATTTGGCTGAAGTAGTTCATTCCACACGTCCGCCTCGGCAACAACAGAGCCGATACTTTTTCTACTTGCTCGGAGTCCGCGAGTAAAAGTGTCCGCAACATACGTGAAGCAAACAGAGGAATTGATGTGCAAACGGCCGCGCACGAACTTAATTTTTGGGGTTTTGATCGACATCCAGTGAATCATCACATGTTTATCTACAACGGTCTATCGTCGCCGACGATTCGGAGTGGCTTTGCTAACGAAAAGGACAAGTTCATGCCCTCGTGGCATTTGCGCGTGGTACTATGATCGCATCACGCCTGATTAGATTGGTACTGTTCAGCCATTCGCTGCAAGTTGGCCAAATTTTCCGGTCCTTCACGGGTGTTAGCGACCATCGCACTGGTTTTGGGCGGAGAAAACGTACCCAACTGATTCACAATGCCCGGTAGAAAGTCTTCCAAACCTGTTCATTCTGTAAGATGTCCGCTGAAATAATAGTGAGCAACGCTTACGCTTTGTCTCAGGGTGTCCACTGACGACATACGCGTTTGCTGGAGGAGACGCTTGCACTGGGCCAAAAGTTAGACCTTAAACTGAGGGTCCAATGTCATGAAAACCCTACCTTTTGGATTCACGAACTGCGTCACGGTATCCGAGTGGAAAATGTTGACCTCTTGTACACCCGGGATGGCGTTCATGCCCATCTTTTTCAAAACTGTTTGCAATCGCTTGTCATCGTTGCTCACGGACTTATGCATAGCCTTCTTCTTCCTACGCACACGGTGATTTTCGGGGTTCGTCTAACTCTGATGTCGCTTACCGTCTCATAGAACCTTTCCCTCCCATCCGGACCGCTCCGGCTAAGCGCTGTAATTTTTCGACATCCATGTCCGGTAGCGGCTACGAGCGGCCAGTTAGCGCGTCGGTCAGTATTCAACCGAGTCGGCAGATGTGAACCGGGCCAGTGCGCGGTCTGAAAGCCTCACATACCTCTTAAACGTGCTGATGATAGGCCGGACAAGATGCGGCAAGCTTAATTTCGCACTCTTGCGCTGGGGAAGTTTGGAAAGTCACAGAGCGCCGCGGTATGTGCCCGCAGCGTTTGTCCTTATCGCCCCCGAAAAAAGAGACGGCCTGAAGAAAGAGCCGCTCTCTTTTTTCACATTTACGGAAATACAATTGTACATCGTACGTACACTTTTGTTTGATCGTCATCGTATCGTACGACGCGGAAGCCTATCATCAAGTGATGCAGGAAACGCTCAATTCGCGCTTAATTTTCAACTCACGACTGCACTTCTTCGCTAACACGACACACGCGACGTCCCGAGCTAAATGTACACGCGGCTCAAATACGTAACGAGCGCCGCGCGTCTCGTCCTTCGAAGACAGTACTTAAGTGATGCCGCCGTTTCCGATACGCGGCCGTCCACGAGTCGAGTATCGCTCGCAACGTTGCACGAAAAGTACAAACAAGGCAAACCCATAACTGCCATAACAGCCTACGATTATCCGAGCGCCGTCCACGTACGTAATTGCCTGAATCTGTGAACGTTGAAGTCTTAACCTAACACACATGTTTCAGGTAGACAGAGCGGGTTTCGATATAGTACTTGTGGGTGACTCAGCGTCGATGGTGGTGCATGGGCAAGATACCACGTTGCCGATGACACTTAGTGATATGATTGTACACTGTCAAGCAGTGAAGCGAGGTTCAAAACGATCTTTAGTAGTCGCTGACCTTCCATTTGGATCATACGAAGCTAGCGCCATGCAGGCTCTGCAGTCGGCTGTGAGACTAGTAAAAGAGGGTGGCGTAGATGCCGTTAAACTAGAGGGTGGAAGTAAAACAAAAATTGAAGCTACTAGAGCTATTGTAGAGGCAGGTATTGCCGTGATTGGGCACTTAGGTCTAACTCCTCAATCAGTCGGTGTACTTGGCGGATTTAAACCACAGGGAAAAACGGCCGCGTCGGCAATAGAGATCTTCAAGTCGGCGCTGAAGTTGCAAGGAGCAGGTTGTGCAGCTATTGTCCTAGAATGTGTGCCAAAACCGCTTGCGGATGCCATTACAGCAACCTTAGATATACCAACGATCGGAATCGGTGCTGGAAATGGTACGAGTGGGCAGGTTATAGTTTTCCACGATCTCCTAGGTTTCCTACAGCATCCACACCACGCAAAAGTTTCTCCTAAATTTTGCAAGCAATACGCCAATGTAGGTGAAACTATTCAGCGAGCTCTAGGTCAGTATATCATCGATGTGTCGACGAAAGACTTTCCAGACGATCAATTTACGCCGTACGAGTTTGATAAAGGAGAGTTCGCCGAGTTTACAAAAAGACTTGCCCAAACAGGTCTGGCAGACACGCGTTAGTAACATTCCACACTTCAGTTCGAATATATTTACAAGTTTCTATCCACACGCACGACCGAGATATAAATGTTGCTTTTTCGAGGCTTGAAAATGCTGCCTCGAAAATGCTGCTCTTGCACTGATTATGTATTCTATTACCTTTCCTCAAAAAGTGACTCGATGTCCTACTGTTCATTCAGTTCTGCAATCTCAGCTCCCGTAAAACGCTTGACTGCAATGGAGTTGTTGTTCTCTGTAATTTGTAGTAGCTCCACTGAGTCCCTGGAAAGAGTAGTCACATCCATGATCTTTCTTAGCGCTGTCAGTGCAAGCTTCTTAGCTTCATGTAACGACAGTTCTGGACTATAATCGGACTTTAAAATGGATTGCGCGGTTTGGCTGTTTGCTCCTATCGCGATAGCCTGCAAAAATGTTTTGGAATTTGTTTGAAATTATGTAATAACTAAAATTTACCTTCCACCCGACATAGTTTCCGGAAGGGTCGCTCTGGTAAAGTTGAAAACCCAAATTATGATCCCTATATTGCGTCAGAGTCGTGCTAAATATTACACTTGAATGTCGTACCAGCCAGCAAAAATGAAAGATACGCCGTATGGGCGAAGTCCACCAAACTGAGTATAACCTTGTTTCTGGTCAGCTATCTGCTGAACAAGCAACTCAACTGGAGCCGGTTGCCCATACTTGTACTTGTAACGTTGTGATATCAATCTAAGATGCAGTAAGTAAAACTTTTGAAGTTGTCTCATGGTACTGACACACCTTGCAGAGTTGATTAAGATTTCGGCATCAGCGTTGACGCCAGCAGAAGCTGCAACGATGTGAGCGTCTATTCGGTGTAGCTTCTCCGTGACAGTACTTTCTAGAAGCTGACGCAACTATGAGCGAGCAAGAAACACCTGGAGGGATGAGAATACCTTTGACAAAACCCGTTTTTCTGTAGCCAAGATGACTCCCTTCTCTGTTTTGATTCCTATGGCCGCTCCTGCGTGGTTTATTGCTTCGACCGCGTATTCAACCTGATGCAGTGTGAACATTCCCTGTAGAAGAGGAGAGCCTGTTATGAGTATCACCTGATAAAGTCGACCTTCAGGGCTGAAAGTCGTCGTGCGGGAATCATATCTTAGACGAGCTGGTCAGATTGAACCGCAACACGGTAACAGCAGAACTCACCTGCGCGCCATTCTCTAGATTACAGCGTAGATACGTGGGAACTTTCGTGGTAATGACTGTCTTATAGTTCTACCACGAATGCAAGGGCGCTTGTCGCGTTCGTAAACTGACGACAACAGATCGTTACGCCGGTGTGGCTTTTTGTTCTCAAATAACGATTTTCGATATTTGGTAAGTGACCGTCCGATATTGGCCCATATTGAATCTGGAGTTAACACTATATTTTGCAGACTACGACCGGCGTGATTTCTTATCGACGAATAAAAACCTCGACGATGGCCGCCGCACAACAAAAAGCAGCTCGTCCAGAGTGTAAGTCCAACAATTGGTCACAGCACGAAACTACTACAACCAACTTGAACTTTATAACTCCACGGTGCATGATGCCGGCAGGTTTTAGTACACCGTGTCGCGGGCTGCAAGCCAAAGCACTCACAACGCCGTATTTGAGACAAAAACACACACGCGGCGCTGTGGATGTGTCGAAGCCGAGCGGAACAACTAAATGTGCCTCATCATTGATTTCTCCTAGCAGCACCCGTGTTCAGAGTCGTCGACGCACTATCACTTTGGTAACAACTGCAACTTTCGTTAGCCTTCGGGACCAACGTTTTCTGTAGGTCATACCCAGCCTTCAAGGCGATGCTTCTTCACAGTCACCACCGGACCTACCCTCTTATATTTTCAAAGAAAGAATTGTTTATCTGGTATTCTTTCTTTGCCTCTTCTGAATATAGTCGCCTTACGAAGACTTTCAGGGCATGACGCTCGTACCTTCAGTGACAGAGCTGATTTTGGCAGAATTACTATACCTTCAGTACGAAGACAGCACGAAACCCATTCAACTTTACATAAACTCTACTGGGACATCAAAGGTATAAGCGTTTCTGATATCTCACGGAAGCAAATGACCGTGTTCATGCGTAGGATGGACAAAAGTACGGATACGATACCGAGGCATTTGCGATATACGACACCATACAGTACATCAAATCACCGGTGCATACAGTAGCAGTGGGTACCGCGTGGGGTGAAGCCGCTATGCTTCTTGCGTCTGGAGCACAGGTAATAGAAGCTCAGCTAGTTACCAATCACGAATAAGTCTTTTGCTTAGGGTTATCGTTCTGCACTTCCAGCCGCAAGTATTATGTTGAAACAGCCAATTAGTTCATACCGCGGACAGGTACGAGCTTGGTCTAGTAATCACGTCATTCTCGTTTTAAATCTTTCATTAGGCCTCCGAATTAGAAATTCATAGACAGGAGATGCGAAACACGAAATCTCAAATGATAGAGATTCTTTCCAAAGCATTGCAGAAAACGGAAGCAGAAATTGCGAAGGATATAAACCGTCCAAGATACTTCGACGCGCAGGCGGCTAAGGATTACGGCATCATCGACAAGGTGAAAAACTTAACTAAACGGGATGATTGATTTACTCTCGAGCTTTCGGACAGGTCCTTGATGGTTAGCGACACTTGACTAAAATTCTTTTCGAGCATCGATACTTTCTGTGTTATCGCGTTTATGACAGTTCTATGTAATGACGTAAAAACCACATCAAAATTACAAAAGGAGATACACCAAAGACTCTAAGATCCGATCATCAGTGGTGATTCATATATCTATTTCAAGACCGGTGCGCTACTCCAGTCACCCAAATGTTGATCATACCAACATGTCCACAAGCGCTGAACGCATACCACTGATCGTTTCGCTAGAACCTTTTCCTTTAAGCCCCAATACATTTTCGATGACCTAAACGCTCGAATTCAGTTGATGGGAACTAATGTTATATGGTTAACTTACTGCAATCTCCGTCGTAGTGGTGTCGAGTCCACAAAATGCGCTCCAGTCATTTGCCGTGAGACCAGACGCAATGACGTCACTACCTCTATTGATCGTGCCCGCAACGAGGGGAATCTGCGGAGGAAGAAATTATACGGGTATTGTTGTCATGGTGCACACCAACCTGCAAAAGCGACGAAAGTTCTTCCAAATCAGCAAGACTAGCTCCTGGATGTACGATTCCACCCTTGTTTGTGAATCTACAATAGCTCCCAACTAGCATATTCCCTGCGATGGACTGATTGCATTGTTAGGTGGAGCCGCTACAGTGGATTATCACTATACCTGTCGAAACACTTCTACACCTAGTACATCAGAAATTATTTCCTCCGTCTCCTGGTCAATGTCGGGGTGCACCAACGCTACGTGATCATTGCACGCAATACAATTGCCAAGAGCTGTGATAAAATGAGTAAAATGGTAATAATAGAATTACTTTGCTATTCATACCTGAAAGTCGCTCGTGCGTTCGTTGAACGACGATTTCATCGGATAAACTATTGCGAATGTGCAACGCCTCTAGAAAACGCTGTCAGTATTATCGACCAAAGTGCTTTCATGAGGCAAACCTTGATCACTGGCACCAACCGGTAAGAGCAGACCATTTTTGTTTCCTAGTAATAATCAGCTAGCAATACACGGCAACGCACGCGGACACATACCAACCGACATTCTGCCTATCAAGCGAGTTCCACCAAGACTCGCTTTCACAACGGGAATTTCTGATGCCAACTCACTCTCAAAGACGCTATAGAAAGATGTACACTTAGATCAATCACCGTATACATGTTACGTCGCGCATTTTCACCTGTAAAAGTTTTCCGAACCTCCGATAGCTACCAAGCAATATGCGTTCGTCAGCTGACTGAAGACTCCGATTTCATTGCTGTACGAATATAAGTTAAACATGGAAAGGGCTGTACCTGAACACACCTGTTTTCGAAGCAGTGACGAGTTGCCATGTTCTGAACTGTTTTGCGTCTAGAACAAGCTCCGCCCGTCCATTCGACGCCAAGTCTTCAAGCTTAAAGTCGTGGTGGCGGCGCGACGTTCCGATTTTTCGTTTCGAAAAACGCACAAATGATGGAGCACATCTGTATAACTATATGCGACTTTCCGATGATCGGTAGATAGTACAAAGTATGGAATCAGACTCACTCACAGAGAAGAACAACAACCGCCGACAAACGCGTCGCGTGACTTGTACGCCTTGCACGCGACTGCGGCGTCATGTTAATTCGTGGTTAAACGTGTCACGCGTTCAGTTTCGAGAGCTCTGCGTCGTAATACCTTGCGTTAATATCAGTGCACGCGTGGATCAGAAATGCCCGACGCTTCTCCAAAGCGGGAACATGTGCGTCCAAAAGGCAGAGCGCACAAGGAGAAATCTGGCTCGAGGTAACTTCGGAAAACAGTCCACTCAAGCTTCATCGAGTACTTCAGTACTTACCTGTAAAATACAGCCCAAAAACTATGTTGAGATTCAAATCAGCACCTCGAAAGTCTCCCTTCTACAAGAAAAAGTGTAAGTACCGTCACCACGAGAAAAACTCGCACTCACCCAGACGAACTACAGCTGCCATGAAAACGGAAAAGTTGATGGATAAATACGCCCAACTACAAAGGACCGGTAAATTAGACGGTTTTCTGCGAAAACGCAGAGAGAAAAGGGCGAGCAAAGGGCAGAAGTATTTACCCAAGAAAGTCACGTAGATCGCGAACTTTTAAGAGTGTTTCATCCCGCAGTGCGCACTCTGTCGTTCTTCGGTTTGTCCACAAGCGAAATGGACGTCTTCAAGCTACCCACAACGACCACATCATGAGTTCGTCGCGTAAAAAATTTAGAACGAAAACGATGTTCAAAAGCTATTTCCAATAGAAGTGCAACATTTCCACACTTCTAAGCACGATAAGATATGCTAACAATCACTACTATGGAAGTCACGCTGTTGCTGTACATGATCTCGAAAGTGCAATATTTTAGACTGAATTCCTGACCTCCAAGATGCCTCGTCTTCGACGTCAACGTCTTCATTGCAGTCTATCACTAAAATCGGAGTCTGAATGGCGCGATTAGTTTTGAAGTTAGATGAGAGAAAGAATGCTGACCTTGATCGTTCTACCGGCGATGTTTATGGTTATGTCAGCAACAGCTGAGTGCTGGGAGTCGCAACGAGCAGAGCCTGCAGAGCACCTGAGAAACTATCATAATATTACTGCGAACATACTCACGGATTCGGTTGTCCATGAGCCATTTTTCGTGTTTATTGTGCAATAATGTCAGGTAACTGATATCGATATCCAACTCCTCGCCTCGGGCGCGCTTTTGTAAACGGCGCAAGCACGTCTCGGGATTGGCGCGCAAGTATACGAAACCATCCGGGATCAGCGTTGGAAAAGCCTGATCTCTAGATCTTTGAATTTGGATGAGTCAGGCTTCAACTGAAAGAATTCACCTGGATAATTGGCGCAAACCATGCGTGATATAAACTGTATTCAAGCTCAGATAGCCAGCCACTTTCACGCAGAGCTTCTGTAAAAACATTTTTATCAGAGAACACGCTTCGTTCTATGACTCGCAGGGGAAAGCCAGACTGTTGCGTATTTTTCTCTTGTATGAATCGCGTCATGAACACAAAGTGTTGAAATGTGTATGCATATCTGTTGGGATTTTTGTAAAACTCATCTAGAATATTGAAGCCTTGTCCGTTCCCATCTGGTCTTTCGACGTGCTGCCAGAGGTTAACAGGTTCCGGAATTAGATTGACAAGGTCCTAGTACAGGATTCAAAATTAATCAGTCGACGCGCTTGGTACCCAACCTCAAGACTGCTGTCGCCAGGAGCCAATATCTCTCTCAAGAAAGTCGTCTTACCCACGCCGATGTTTCCCTCTACACAGAGAGTGATCTCCTGCACGGAACAATATTAAAATTTCATTCGAGGAACGGACGAAGAATAACGCACTTTGGAGGAAATATTTGCCAAATTTCTTGCAGCCCCAACCTGAAAACGACGATATTGTGAGTGTAGTTTTGAGTTCTTATGGAACTGTCTGTTTCCAACTGTCTGTTTCCAACTGCCACCGCAAGAAATGGAAAGTTTAACGCTGACGTGATCTATTGAAGTTGCTCGTAAGCGAACACATGATCGTAAATTACTGTTCATCGTCGTACAGATGCGCGGAAATTGTGCGAGACCATTCACAAAACATTGTGCTTCCATCAGCGACAGCTACATTTCGAACACCAACGGTAAAATCGTCCGGTAAAATCGCTGTGACCGGCGTACACAACTGAAATTCTCTTGCTGAAATTCTACTTTTCAATATAATGAGAGTCAATTAATCTATGTATACAACGTGGATATAGCTATTTTCAGTTCATTTTAGGAAAGTACGACTTGTGGTTTTCGACTGATTATGGCTTCACGAGTGCGATATTCATCTCTCTGCAGACGCGCTCACTTGACCTCGGCCAAAACAAAGGGCCAAACATTCCCAGCCATGAACATTTTCAGATTTGGTAAGACAATCAATCAACTCTGTGCAAACCTTTTTTCTAACAACGCTTTACATTTACTTCCATAGCGGGTGACATGACGCACCTTGCGAGTATTCTGGTACGTCGAACGCCCGATCGGCGAAGAACTCGTGCGATATAGATACGTTCGATCCGTCATCTGAATATTTATATGATAGGCGCTGCTCCTCAAGATCCAGGCAACCAGATCGTGTGCAGGAGTTTCACTGCGAACACAAGAGCTTTATGCTATCGTGTTTGTTACTCGATATTTGGATTTGTTCTTCAGTTTCATATCAGTTTACAACACGATCATGAAGTTGTTCTTCATCTGCAGTAGCTGTTGCATAATTTGGTACATGCGACAACACAGAGTAGTCAGTCAAACGTATGACCGGGAACAAGACACCTTCCGTATTATCTTTCTCGTTCTTCCTTGTTCTCTTTTATCTGTGTTCATCAATCACGAGTTTTCAGCGGTCGAGATCTTGTGGACTTTCTCCATTTACTTGGAAGCTGTCGCTATACTACCTCAGCTCGTTTTACTACAACGGACAAAAAATATCGATACTCTTACCAGCAATTATGTTTTCCTACTCGGTGGCTACCGTGCACTGTATTTGCTCAATTGGATATACCGATACTCTACCGAACCCGGATATAGTCAGTGGATCGTTTGGATCAGTGGATTAGTTCAAACTCTCTTGTACTGCGACTTCTTTTACTACTACCTGGAGAGTTGGAGAAAAAACGAGCGCCTTACACTCCCCTCTTGAGCCTCAGTGTGTGTACCTGACTCAACCCAGTCAAATTGTAGTGGATAGCTCGCTCTGTAGTTCGAACATATTCTGTGGAATCCACACACGGTTCACTCTGTGTCGCCGCATTGGGTCAATGTGGACAAAATTACGCACAAAAGAACACAACGACGCGACGTGATTCGTCGGTTCGAGTCAAACCCCTTAACCACTCGGGCACGTCCGCTTTTGTTCAGTGCGCGGACGGCAGGATTCGAACCTGCGCAGGCAGAGCCTATTTGATTTCTACGCGTATTGCCACCGTATTAGAGTGCTGATGCTATGTTAAATATGTCTAAAATAGTAGCCGATTTACGATTTATGAAGAAGCTCCGCGAGCGCCGCGAGGACGCGTCACTGGGCGCGTTCACATGCCAGCAAATCTTTCCACCGAAGCTCTGTTTATGTTTTCGCCAAAAAAGTAGAGCATGTTGCTGTATCACGCTACGAAGCCGATCGATCACCCGCTCGAAACTCACGAAAATCGCATAGATGACAGGTACTTGCTGGCAATATCTTGCGTCGTCGAACTGTCGCTTGTAATGTGCGCAAAGCCACACGGTAAGGTCGTGAATTATTTCCAATATTCGTTAGTTCATGTTTATTACTTGTAGGCGCAATGGTAGATTTGATCATCGCTTCGACCGCGGCTTCCTTCTTTTGGCAAACCTTTGAGTGCCGAACGGTGGAATGTCCTTCACAGCTCATCATGGTGTGTGTCAAACTTTCGTACGATTCGTTGGGGTTAGCGTTCCCAGGACTTGAATTTTTGCAAAATTTGCACGAACGTGTATATCATGCGGCCCTGGAAAAAAATACTACACTTGGGGTTGCAGAGCCAAAACCACCAGCAGAAACTTTTTTGGACTGCCTCGCCTCACACGAAATTGAAGTCTTGGAAAAAATCGACTTTGACTGTGTCGCGAATAATTCATTCCAACACTTAGACGTTCTTGATTGCGAGATCGAGAGTCTAACTATGTTCTACAGACTTCATGCTTTGCTTTTGTGCTTAAATCTTTCGAAAAGTGCTTGGAGGTTCAGTCCACCAAATTTGGCAAACGTTGCGGGTGACATATGGAAGGTAGTATTCGCTAAGTGTACGTTGACAAAAGATCCGACCGATTCGAACGATTTTGTGAGCATTTTGAATGACTTGATCGTCCTATTTGAGATCTTCGATACCCAAAATGGGGCTGTGAAGTTGATCGGATGAACTCAACGTCCTGATTTTAACTGATATTATTTACTGCAAGTGGAAAGTACTACATGTGTGGAAAGACACCCAGAAAATTCTGTTTCCCATGCACAGAATCTACTTGTTGCCAACAGACCTTGTTTTCGTTCGCATCGTGACGAATTCCTCTGCACTCGATGGATGGATACCGACTGTGCTATCAAAGTGCTTTTTGGTAGCACCACACTGTAGTGCAGTTGCAAAACCTTGGAGAATTTCAGGCGAATCAACCCCAACCATGTGCACACCTAATACGCGATCAGTTGCCTGATCGACGACTAACTTCATGAAAGTCTTTTCTTGTCTTCCTGCTAACGTAGACCGCATCGGTGTAAACTCGGAGCAATATACGTCGCAGCGGTATCCTTGTGCGACAGCCTGTTCTTCAGAAAGGCCAACTGTTCCAACAGGAGGTTGAGAGAAAACAGCGCAGGGGATATTAGAATAATTTGGTTTTGTAAGCTGCTTGTCCACGACGCTACTCACGAAAGCCATGCCCTCCATTAAGGCAACAGGAGTCAGATTCACTCGATTTGTAACATCACCGACAGCCCACACATTCTGAACAGATGTTCGGCTGTATTCATCGACAATAATAGCCCCATCTGCATCTAACTGCACGCCAATACCTAAAAGACCAAGATCTGGACGCGAAGTATTGGGTTTCCTCCCAGTGGCAAACATGATTGCGTCTGCATGAATGTCACCACTGCTCGTGCTTAGTGTCAAAGTGTCATCTTCTGAACGAGTGATAGCCAACGGAGAGCAGTTTTGACGAACGTCTATATTTCTTCGCCTGAGATTATCATTCACCGTCTTACGCAAGTCCGTATCAAAACCTCTGAGCGGTAGATCTTGTCGGAACATCAGTGTCACATTCACTCCGAGGCCCTGGAAAATGCCTGCAAACTCCAGTGCAATGTAGCCACCTCCAACAATCACAATTCTGTCAGGTAGCTTGTCCAAAGCCAAAGCCTCATCTGAAGTCATTCCGTATTCTGCTCCAGGAATATCAGGCTTTACAGCAGTACCACCAGTCGCGATGAGAATCGAGCTCGCCGTAAATATTTGAACATCGCCCTGATATTTGTCAGTGTATCATACAAAAACTTAGAACGAGAACGCACCTCAGGGGAAGTAACTTGAACAGTGTTTTTATCCAGTAGCTTACCAGAGCCAATATGCGTATCAACGCCCGAATTATCAAGCAGCCGTGAATATATTCCGTTTAATCTCACGATTTCTTCCGTTTTCGCTCGCAACAAGCGATCCCAACTGAACTGTGGCTTGCCAGGAAGCTCCCAGCCAAAACCTTCAGCGTCAGAAAACTCAGAAGAAAAGGCACTACCATACATGAGCAGTTTCTTTGGAACACAACCACGTATGACACATGTACCTCCAAGACCACCCGTCAGCTCTGAGCTGATAGGATCGAAGGGTAACTCGCAGAGACCGACCTTTGCTTTTTTCTGGGCTGCCATGCGGGATGCACGCACGCCGCCGGAACCACCACCTATTGACGCCGATTAGTTGACAAGTGACAAAGTTCCCCGAGAATCTACCTATAACGTATATATCATAGTCAAAATTATTCGTTTGCATCGCCGTCGAGACTATATGTGCGTTTCTTCGTAGCGCACGACCAGTTGGAGCCCGTATTACAGCAACAAGACAAGAGCTTCTCGCCGCAAGCCTGGGACCGGAAAGCGGAAACGCCATATAACTTCGTCGCTCTCTGAAAAAAGCGTATGTAGACCAAAGCTACAACAGCTACAGCCGATGTACAAACTCTTAATATGCTCGAATTGAGCACCGTGCACGCGCGTGTCTGCCAGGTCAAACACAGTAAAATTGTGAGGGTTTTGCAGTCAGACGGGAAGATTTGATGGCGAGGCACTACGCGGAAACTCCACATTGATAGACTAGTAATGATATGTCATTCAAATGCTACGCTAACTTTGCCTATGGCGTACACAAAACTTTCATGCACCCAAAGTTCCAACGTTCCGCCAGTTTAATAAGTCGTGATCCGACCACTGAAGTGAACTTGTCAACAAAAGGAACACGAGTTAAAGGGAGACGTTACCTTGACAAGAACCGTGTCAGGATATGCTCGAACTGATCCTTCAATAGTGATCAATTCGGATGCGCTAGCTCGCTCTATGCCAAGATTGAATTCGTTGATAAGATCGTCTGCGACGTCCACATCGTCGACCCAAATTGGTTCAAACCCTGGAACGGTAGTGAGGCAGGCGTCTCAACAAAACTTGATGAAAATTACCATCGAACCAACTGACGAGAAACTGGTCCCGTGAAGCCACTGGGCGCTTTTGTATAATGGATAGTGGGACAATCTCTTCGAACATGTAGCTACGAAGGGTGGAAGATACTGCTTCCATCGCAAGACGCTTCGAGAAAAGTGACGTTGTCGCGGGAGTGTTCTGCAAAAGTGTTTCCACTAAAGTAAGCGCCTAATAAAATTCAGATTAGAAAAAAGTAAAAGCAATGAGATGCATAAATACCGATCGACCAGAGTTGTCTTCTAGACTAGGATCCGCCCCAGATTTCATCAGGACCGATATGACTTGCTCATGCAGATAACCCGCAGCTATATGCAGTGGTGTATAACCATCTTGATCCTAGTATAGCACGTTAGCTATCACAAAGAGAAGATATAGTGCAGTTACCAGTGCATCAATCTCAGCACCACAACTGATCATGGCTTCGACGACAGCGACGTCGCCGCGACCGCACGCATAGTGCAATCCACTAATAAAAACATGAGTGAACGTACAACTGACGAACGAGATATTTACCTCCGCAGTTGCTTATCTCGAGCCAATACTAAAACTTCGCCTCCCTGCGCCAAATGATCCTGGGCGGCGTCTCCTCCCTGAATGCATTTGATAAAAGTGTGACGAAAATCTTCCCCAATAAACTTACCTCTCGGCAGGTTTTCCACCAGGAAATTTCATAATCTCGGCGAAGATCCTCAGAGACATCCGAGGAGTGAAGCCTGTAAGTTTGGATATCAGAACTGGGAAGACTGACGCGCATTCGTAGCACAACACGACCACTGCGAAGACAACTTACCAGACTGCATCTTCGTCTGCCAGCCTCACTAAGAACTCCAAGGAAGCTATGTCGTATTTGCCACCGCTGTGCATCCGGCATCCGATTATAGACTCTGCATTCGTAAATGTAACCCCACGAGAGCTCGCGCGGGCGACCTGCAGAAGATAAGTCCTGGTTGTAGAGGGAAGTCGTATGCGTACACTGGATAAGGGGCGCGTCCGACACAGTCGACAACGGGAAGATCGTGAGTACAGAACATGCGTCCTCGTCATCGAGCCCGAACCCGGCGTCGACATTATCATATCGTCTCACTGTGATGAAGCAACGTGAGAAAAGCTACGACGTTGATCCGACGCCCGCGCCTGGCGACGTGAAAAGCGAAGTTGATAGTTCGCAGCAGCTTAGACAGAATTCGTCAGACCCGTATTTTGGTCTACATTTCCACTGTTTCTCGACTTTATCGGTCCGGTTGGCACAAGGAGTAATCCTTGTATTACATCCAGAATGAGTGGTATGTGTGCGTGGGAAAACGATCGCGACCATAGCGAACTGTCAGATAATACACGTAAGTATTAGGCCTTCTACTCCTATAATATGAGTATCGTATTATACTACAAGAATACCTAAGTATATACTCGAGACATAAACCCAATGAGAAACCTTGGGTTTATAAGTCGCTATGGATGTCGTGCGTGCTTGTATGATGCTTATTCATATGCGCTAGGTCTATATGTAGTTCTAGGTCGTGTAGTGTAGACATAGGCGTTAGCATCACTATAATACGGGATTGGGTTCATCTCATGTGTCATTATCTCTCAATTATCTCTCACCCAACACCATGTGTAGAAACGCATACGTTACACATGAAAACGCCTAAGCTCTTTGTAATGAAGACGCCATTAATCGTCCGTGTCATTCTTATCGAACGTAAACCCAACACTTTAAAGTGGTTCTAGAACGCGTTTCGTTTCGATTTGTCTGTCCTACGGATCAACTAAAACAGTTTTAAGACAATTTTGTCAAAATGTCGTCATCAAAAACATGCCCACCAAGGTATGATTCTTACACATGGGAACAAGTACAACAGTACGACCCGAATTTAAGAACCAATAATATTCAAAAGGTCCAATACGTGACGAATTTGAAGTCGTTATTAACGACCCGGTTGACAGCCACCGATGGAGTCGCCAAGAAGTCAGTCGATGAAAAACAAGCAGCGGCCAACGCTGCAATCATCGTAAACTATTATCTCGAATCAAAACTGAAAGGTGATGATTTGAATAGTTCAAATCTAATCTCGAGCGTCAATGTTATACAACATGATCTCAGAGATCAAGTGTTGCAACGGGCAATCGATAAGCCAGACAATTCTGAGGAATTGCTGAAGTTTGTATATCCAAACATTGGGTACAATGATGGTCAAACCACTGTTACTCAACAAGATGTGAAGGACTATGAGGCAAAAGGACTATCAACTATCCATGCCGTGGAGTCACAATTGCTTGAAGCAATACTCCCCATCATCAAAGCATCTGAGTCACTGTCAATAAAGAACATCATCGCAGCTGGAGAGACGACCAAATCCGGTGTACGTCTACTGGAAGACGTATTCCTGGTCGTGTTCCCAGATGACGATGCTTCAGACATACTTCGCGAGGTCTTTGAATCCTTTCAATATCGAGGGCCGCATGAATTTCAAAGATATGTGTTATCTAAGCAAACCTGGTACTCTTTGATGAGCGAAAAACAAAAAGGAGCCATCAATGGAAGTCTCGGGAATGAACATGGGATAACTAGGAACATTCTACGAGGAATCAAGGATTACTACCACAAAAGAACCCTGTACTCCAGCCAGGTGTACATGCAAGCAAATGACCTGTACCAAAAGAAGGGCACTTGCTTTGATGATCTCAGCAGACTGGCATATGCCGCAAACAAAGAGGCAGTAAGGCGTCAATCAAATGATCAACCCAAGGAAGTCATTAAGAGAAAGAACTCTGTTACGTCATCAGAAAAGGTAAATCAAACGAGAGAAAAGAAGCCAAAGCTTGATAAAACCAAGAAGAAGACGTGTATTGCATGTCCAGACAAAACAAATCATTGGACTCAGGATTGCCACAAAGTCAAAAAATGGGCAAAGGAGCAAAATGCATCTGAAAAACAAGACGATGACAAGAATCAAGAGTGAATCATTGAGATTCAACGAGATGAAAAAACAGCTGAAGGAATAACACCAACGCTGATATTGGACTCAGCATCAACTACGCATGTAATGACAGTCCAGTCCATCAATTATCTTGATCTCGTCAAAATTCCAAATACACCAACATCCATAATCAAAACACTGACCGGTGACTCTGAAGAACTAGAGCGCTACAAATTCTCTGTTAAAATGAAGGATGTAAATAACGAAACATTCACATTTACAAGTGAATGCCTATTGAACAACAATTTTGACAACACAGAAAACATTTTGTCATTGATTCAAATTTTCCAAAATTGCAAAGGGTGTGCATTCACCATGCAAGATAATAACTACACTTTAAACATCAAAGATAATAAAGGCACATTAAGGACTGTTCAAGCGCATCTGACAGATGAGATGATCAGAGTCAATATCCACAATAAGAATCATAATGCTTGTAAACAGCAAGGTTACTGCAGCTGTAACAAGGTGCACCAAGTAACTGAAATGAGTGACAAACAGAAATCACTAACTATTCACAAACGGTTAGGGCATATTGGTGAAAAACAGATCCGAAATGCAATAACTAAACAGTGGATTAAAGACATTCAACTACACAAAGACTTCAAAAGCCATGTAGCAAATTGCGAAACATAGCGACAACCGCAGACACAACATCGGTCCGGTTGGCACAAGGAGTAATCCTTGTATTACATCCAGAATGAGTGGTATGTGTGCGTGGGAAAACGATCGCGACCATAGCGCACTCCAGCATGTGTAACCCCCGCCGCCTCGCTCGTATTAGACCCACCAGTCAGCCCGCACGTGCCGTCACTTCGACACGCGATGACCGCGTCAACGCCGCGCGACAATCGCCGATATCGCGGCGCAGGGCCCATATGTTCGAACAATCGTCTCCTTACCATCGAAGACGGCCCGTACGATTCGACGCAGAGTGCCGTGTCCGCGCTGCGCCGCGTCGCGCTGTACGACGGGTTGCGATTTAAGTCGAGCGGGTTCAAGCGTTCGGGCAGGAAAGTGAACTTTTACACGTGTAGTACGATCGACGACTCGGACAGAAACGCGTCCTCGACCGGGAGATGCACGTTCGAGGCGGAGATCCGGCACAGAGCCGCGACGGACGAGTACTTCATCACCAAGTACGTCGGCCATTCGTTCGGTTGCACCGCGCTCTCGCCCCACATCGACGGGGAACCGCGAGCCGAGCTCATCGATGACGTGCAAATGCAAGCCATATCCCTGCAACGAGGTCGCGTCGCTGTACAATCGTGTATCGATTACGTGTTCCGGCGCTACTCGTACATCGTCGACGAAGCGCCGGCTGCGTCGTTACTTCAGTGCGTGCGGCGACGAAGTTCGGTGGCCACTCGCAGAGAGGCTCTTAAGCGCTTCGCTCAGACGAAAGTGCGATCGAAATTACAGGGCGAACTCATGACCTGCATCGCGCACTCGCGCCAAGTCATAACCTCGTTGAGCCTGACCGAACGCCCGACGTCACGCGACATTCGAAAGTATTATCATGTGTTCGGATTGCTGCACACGCACTGCAATCGTCTTCCGGAGTTCGACTCGCTCGCAACCGTATGGATGGCCGCAGATACGACTAGCAGCGCCGCGCTCATTCATGCGCTCGAGCTCGGCATCAAAAAATTCGACAACGCGCTGCGCACCGTTCGCCCCGCGACTGCCTCACAAACTGAAGCCTCGCACAACGCTCACGGCCATCTTCCTCCTTACGATCTCAGTGAAGCCGAGGCGTTGACGGCTCTTCGTAGTATATCGCGTTCTGCCCAAACACGTTCGTAGCAAAGCTTCTTTGTTAAAGATGTCAAACATCGTTAACTATGTCATCTTTCTATAGTTTAAACCTCGTTTGCCTTTTTCACCATCAAGCGAAGCGAACCTAGTGAGTGGTATACCGGTTAGTGCAGTACCGGTACCGGTATGGTAACGGTACCGGCGCGCACAGCGGGCCCTGCAAACGGTTCGGACAGCGGCGACGGTGAGCACCAAACTTGCACCTGGTCGGCTAGCGGTGTTCAAGTTTATCTTATACGCGCCAATGAATTCTGTCCCAGACGAACGTCCCGTCCGCCGTTTTAAGCGTCCGGTGAAACAAATCACAGATGCTGTCTCGCTGGAGCGTTTTGAGAAGAGTATTGTACGAAGCGAAATCATTGGTTTCCTGGAGGTAAAACATCCAATTCAACAACCCTGAAAGCATGCGATACCAAGCCATACAGCTCGTGAGCGATGTGATGAAAGCTCCAAGTGCAAGGCACCCGTCGCGCAAGACGAGTACGGCAGTGAAACAGACCATAGACTTCTTGGAGACAGTCGCCTCACACCTGGGTGAGCGAGTCGACAATCTTATATTAAAGAAAAGATACGGCGACCCTACCTTTCGAGTATGGTATTCGCAGTTAGATACAGAAACTTCAGGTATAAAGCAGACAGCCGCTTTCTTTAATACTTAGACTTGCGCTGTAGAGTTTTTAGATACTCTGGTAGCAGGAAAAATATTGGTATGTTTGCTATCTTGGTGTACGAACGTATTCTCAGCTGCTCGAAGCTGGCGAAGCTGGAGTTATCGACCTACATCCTAAGCAGGTAACATAGTCGTCCATGGAACTCCCTTCCTGAAATGCTTTAATGCGCTCCACTGTAGCTTCGGTGATCCAAGTCGGCTCGACTATGGAACAGGGCACGAGTTGGCATTTTGTGCGTTTCTACTTTGTTGCTATAAAATTGGAATCTTCTGTCCGGATGATCTACATGATCTTGGTGCTATCATTTTCACCAAATATACCGACGTTGCTCGCAAAATTATCGTCAAATACAGGTGAGACGAAGGAGAAGATTCGAATAATTACCTCTCAAGAGTTACGTAGCCTTGAACCAGCTGGATCGCGAGGCAGTTGGGGACTTGACGACTATTTCTTCCTTCCATTCTACTGGTATGTCGGTCTACTAAGTATCTCTGTTGTCTTACAAAGTAATAGGGGTTCAGCCCAGCTATTAGGTCAAGATAGCCAAGATATGTTCTCGCCTGCAGCCATATGTGACGATCAGCTTATCAAACTTCACATGGGCTCGTACATGTACTTTGCTAGTATATCATTCATCACAGAGGTGAGATAACTAATATTTGTTATTAATAACTGATGATGATGACCATCACCCTACGTAATTTTTATCATAGATGAAGGGAACCCCTCTAAGCATAACTGCTCCACTTTTGTATGATATCAGTCAACTTAAAAGTTGGAGCAAGATAAATGCTGGTCTTTTGAAAATGTACCAGGTGATTGAATATGCTTTGATATTCCCTACTAAACAGTAATTAATGCATGTATTGGATCAGGCGGAGTATCTATCCAGCTTGCCAATGATGCAGCATTTCCTGTTTGGTAGTATTTTAGTCTTTGAATAGGTAAAAAGTAACTGCAAGAGGTGCCCAGATCGGTATGGGATGAGAAGCGAATTTGCTACCAGTATTATTCTATAAAAATAACATTACATTGTTCATGTGTAGCAGTCGAACCACGGTTTCAGGCCACAAATGGGCATGTGTAATACTAGGAACTAGTTGCGCAACTTGATCTGTGCATTGAAACGTTGCTTCCCTGTCTTCGCATACACAAACGAATCATCATGAAGGACAACGAAAACATCAAGCATGGATATACTCTTAAGGGTACTTTTTTCAACTGTACGCTGTAACTTGACAGATGTCGTTTCTTGTGCATTTTTAGTTCTTGGTGGCTGTGTTTGAAATTTGACGGATATTTCTTGTGCTTGCTGAGACCAACGTAGATACTTAGCTTCCCCTCCTAAGGCAGAACGAACTGCTTCGTTCGTTGCTGATGCTCGCGCTCGATCTTCTTCTTCTTGAAGGACCTGCGTCACCTTTTCTTTCAAATGTGCATCTTCCTCAGGAGCAGCTCTTCCCCGCTTTGCCAAGTTTGCCCCTGCAAGAATGATCGCTTGCCGTTCCTCTTCCACCCGCAGTTTATTCCCGTCGTCCAAAACTGCGTTGCTGTTTCGTACTGTAGTCCTTGGAGAATCGATTCTATGACAACCGGATGAGTCTGATAGATCTTTTCGCCGAGCCGATGCCCGCGTTAGAGCGAGAACAAACTGTTGCAACTGGATAACCGCACTTGTATGAATGAGGTCTACAGTACTTCCGGAATATTGCACGTGGTGACTTTTAAGAGAAAGTGCCCGCTGTCTTATGAAGATTTCTAACTGTTTCCGTTGAGCACCGCTTGTAAGCCACATCACACTCTGCCGCTTCCCGAAAGTGGAGTTGTGAGAAGGATGCTTACTATTGGTACTCTTCGCATGGACGTTCGAGTCATCATGGACAGTCACTCTACGAAGATCTTCATGTGAGCTACCAAACGACAAACTACGTACAACCCGTAACGCCTTTGAACCGCACTCACGAAAAAGTTTGTTGAAAATATTCTTAGCACTCTCTCGTTGGGATTTCATCAACAAATACATTTCAACCAGCCTTCTGTGCGGCTCATCTAAGCCCTGCAATGCGTGCAACACCGAGCTTAGTTGCAAGTCGACGGATGGCATATCATCTCGTCGCTCGTTTTCGATATCCATCTTTGATCTTTGAACTTTGATCTTTTCTCGAAGCTCTTCTGAAAGATACTTGTTCCGTTCGTTCATGACTGTTATTGAGAAACCTCGGGTTTATAAGTCGCGATGGATGCCGTGCGTGCTTGTCCGATGCTTATTCACACGCGCTAAGTCTATATGTAGGTCTAGATCATGTAGTGTATGCATAGGCGTTAGCATCACTACAATACGAGATTGGGTTCATTACATCTACATTATCTCTCAATATCGACCCCGACTATAGATTTTCATATATTACGCAGAATTACACTATATTTTGCAGATTTATAGATATTTATGTGATATCGACCTCAAATGCTGGCAGTGGCACGGAATATTGCGCTGCGTAGTCGACGTGCGTCTAAGTCATCGTGTCAACTCAATTAGGCAGCAGTGTTGCGTTACAGTGGTCTATTACCGCCACGGGAAGAATTTTTGCCAAACTTTAAGTAGGATGCATACTGCATCAGGAATTTGGAGGGCTTGGGATGCACAGGTTTCGCGTCTGACGTTTGCGGTGCTAGGCCGAATTGGTTGGAAGGTACATCCTATCAGCAAGCTCACACAGTCATGGCCTGCAGTAGACTCTCCCTGTATTCTCGTCACTTGTCTACTCGTTTATCTGTTGGTTGTGTGCGTCGGTGGTGTCAGGCTTCGCGGAAAATCTGAGACAAATCACGTTAAAGCATGGCTCAAGCCGTTCGTGATATTCCACAACATCTTTCTCATCGTACTCAGTGCTTACATGTGCTTTGGATGCGCATCTCAAGCGTATAAAAATGGCTACAATTTCTGGGGTAACGCTTACAACCCTAGCGAAGTGCAACTTGCGAAATTCATATATATATTTTTCATAAGCAAAATCTATGAGTTTGTTGATACCTTCATTATGCTGATGAAAGGAAATATTAACCAGGTCAGTTTTCTGCACGTCTATCACCACGCAACAATATCTTTCATATGGTGGATGATAGTGAGGGTTGCACCAGGTGGAGACGCATACTTCAGCGCCGCACTTAACTCTTGGGTGCACGTATGCATGTACTCGTACTATCTTCTCGCTATTCTGATAGGAAAAGATGATTCCCGAAGAAAAAAGTACTTATGGTGGGGTAGATATCTTACACAAATGCAAATGTTCCAGTTTGTTCTCAATCTGCTACAAGCATTGTACTGCAGTCGATTTTCTACTTATCCTAAGTTTCTCTCAGAAATTCTAATTTTTTACATGGGAACCCTTCTCGCGCTTTTTGGGCAATTCTACTATTCGAAGCACATATCACCGTCGACGAGCACAAGCCAGAAGCAAGAGTAGCTCAAATATCATAGAAATGACGAAAGAGAAGAAACTACAAACCACTATCAAGTCTAATGAAACTATGTCGCACGAGCGCTATCGAGCTTTATCTCGGATGACTATCTACTGCGCTCGCATCCACTAACGATAGTAAACTAGTCTGTAGAGATAGAACTTGTTTCAAGTCACTAGCTTGCCGGGTCTTATGTTTGTGTCCCTATTGGAGAATGCGGGAGCTAAGGCGAGGTTATTTCGTTCTTGAAAAACTCTCACCTCGAAGTTTATAACAGCCCCATACGATAGAATACCGGTGCTATGATTATAAGAAACTGATACTTTCAGCTGAGAACGAGCTTTAGCAAGAGGGTAGAGCGAGAAAGGTAGGGCTGGCATACCTTTGTGGGGCTTTGGGCCGCACAGGCTTGCGCACTTGCAACTAGGCTCTCCATTACGTTTGTGAGGAACGCACACTTACTATGCACGAAGTATCGGACCGAGTTTTGCAGTGTTCCTGAAACCTGCCTCAACTTGTCGTTTCAGTGGATTTTGTCAACCGCGCTACACTAACACACTCGTAGACGCGCGGCGAATCCACGGCGCCGCCCAAGACGCTAAGGCTTACGCGTATATATAATTGCAGCGTCAAAAGTAATTTCAGGTACTACACTACAGCTGTGGTACCCATTCATATTATAATGTACAATACCGTTATGAAGGGTAGATTTGAAGATGATAGCGATACCGAGAGCAGATTCCGGAAGTTCAAAATCTGTCCCCGCTGTCAGGTTCCAACAGCGAAAGTGCACGTACGCACTACACGCTCACACGCTCACACGCTCACACGCTCCACACCTGGGGTTGCAAAACTGACGCGCTCGACTCATTGAAGTCACTACTCGAATATCGACTAAAAAAAGTCGCTTGTTTTCAAGTCGGTTGGTATACCGTGTGACTTTTTTGAAATCAGCAGCAACGGCCTGGCTGGATATGATGGAGAACATCGCATACGACGAGGCACACTTACTAAGTCTAGTATCGAACCTTGGCTTTAAAAACCGAGATGACGTTTATGTGCGTGATCTGGAGTGCGCAGAGTCCCTGCAAGACATTCAGCGGTTCCTGAGACAAGACCAGACACCTGAAAGACGGGTCGCACAGCAACTCATCGCCTGGAATTTGATTTCAAAAGATTTGTTTCCCATCATTAAACACCATGCGCATGAACGGATTTTAATCCTTCAAGTGCTCAAGCTATTAGTGTACGTGACGTTACCGACAGAAGTAGAGCACTGTGAGTTCAAAGCAGCCAGCCGGTGCACATATCAAAACGCAGTTATAAACATCATTTTAGATGACACTGACGCTACGAAGGTGTTACTCGCGCTGATGTGCGATCCACTGCAACAATTACAAGCAGGCGTATCAAACTTAGACCCAGAGAACCTCAAGATAGTTGAACTTGTGTTTACACTGATACGAAATATCGTATTGGGCGCCACACAGCCGCAACACCAAGCGTCAGTGAACACCGCAGCCAGAGAAGCTTCCCTACTAAGATGGGTCTTTGATTGCTCGATCAGTGATCTTCTTATTGCGGTCGCACAAGATGTCGGAAACGGCAATATGCGTGAGACTGGCTTTCTTGTTGTTGAAACTTTACGATGCCTCTGCACGAGTACAACTGGTACTCAGTTGATGTCGCACTCTCATGTGGAAACACAAGAAGGAAGTCGGAAATCTACCAACTCCAAGGACAAATCGTGGGTACGCACAGGTCTATCAACTGTAACAAGATTTACTAGTAGGTACAAGCACAGTTCTTTCAGTGGCGGGCACGTCAGAGATGTGGTGACCTGCGCGCCGCAACAAGTAATGAAATCAACTGTGAAAAGAGCTGGCACCATATTTCGGAGCAAATCGCACACGGATCTCTCGTACTTTCTACGAAAGTTCAAACAGGGACCGCTACCTGTACTAATGGATAGCGTATTTCGGAGCTTGCAGAGCACTACAAGGGAAGCTGGCCTGGATAGGGAGGGCAACATCAGGGCCTACAATTTTATACAGGTTTTGACGTACTTTCTCGAAGGCTCATCTTTAGCTGTGCATCCAGATGGATCTAGCGGTAATGACAGTTGCGTTAATTTCGCACACATTTTCTCGACTTCGTTTGTTCATTATTTGAGTATCATGTGTGACAAGTGGACGGTTGAGAATGATACGTTCGGTTTGGTCGTTCTAGATCACTTTATTAGAGTCTTTTTACAATTTCTCACACGACAGATTGAAAATTTAGACGAGCAGACTAGGCTTGCGAGCCATGCCATTGCCACCCAGATTTTGGGCTCAAAGAATGATTGCTCGGTATTGCAGCATGCACTTCGCCGCCTCAAATCCAGCGAGTGCAGAACAACAAGCCCAGCGCAGTTCGGACTTTTGTTCGAAAATATTCATAGAGCATCGATATTGCAAAAGAAACTCAATCTCAGCCCGAGTTCCGAACGCACAGCGAAGTTATATGTCAACTCAGCTCTGCTTAAGAAACTTGTCAAGTGTTCGACACATGTGGATACCATGACTGACACAGCAGTTCAGTCTACTATCTATTGCCTTCAGTTGATAAGACGAAGTGATCCGATCTATCTACGCCACGCGGATTTATTAATGACGTACAGTTTACTGTCACAAAAGCATGTCTTGCATCAACACAGCGGTGCAAACCAAGCAAAGATGTGGAAATTCATGAAGAGTAGTGCTGCTCAACTCATACGAGACTTGCGAACTCAGGACGCAAAGGGTAGCACATTCATTAACAACTTATTTTCGCCGAACGTGCATATTTGCGTCTGAAGACTTAGTACTAGTGTGCAATACAGTGAAAGACCCTACATGGTTCATATGGGCCATTCCCAGACACACGTGTGAAGACGTTTTGCGACCTCATTGAATCTTAGCTGCGAATATTTCTCATAAACCGAGCATTCTGACGGAGTAATGGCCTTTGTAACGAACATTTTGATGGAGAGAGCACAGTCGGTTAAGCACTCCTCTTCATAGCCTGTATCTGTGCTTAGACGTCTCGACCATGTGTTGCCACTTACCATGGAAGTGCTCAACATAACCGCTGCAGCTGCAATCACTGAAACTCTATATTCGCAAAACGTGCAGTCAAGTAACGTCAGTTCACACAAGTACCTACTGAGGAAAACATCCTCTTGATATAGTTCCCCAACCAAGGTATAATAGTTCAAAAATGTATTCACTGTAGGTTGGCACATGCGGAAACGCAGTGCCTCCAAAACCTGGCGTTCCATGACAAGTATCTGTTCTGCGCTATATGTATTGTCCGTGATATCGCAAAGTTCACTGATTTGGGGTGAATAAATCTCTTCAAATTTCGCCGCTATGAAAATACATGTTATCCCCAAAAGCTGTAGCGATCTACGGGGAACTTCTTCTTCAACTAAATATCTGTCCACGAAGGCGATAGCTAGAAACAAGGTCTCTGGGATGAGACTGAACTCTTCAGACACTTCTACAAGCCAATCCACAAGTGTCGTTCGCATTCTCGATGTTATCTCACGCTGCGCCGAAATCAAAACTGGGCCTATACGCACATACTCTTCCTCTACTTGTCTGAGATGATCGTAGATGGCGCCGGCATCTTTCTCAGGAGACACACAATTAGTGTGCACAAAGCTGACCGATTCCTTTGCAGTGATAGTATCAGTGAAGTCGCAACTATCTGAATTCGATCTAGCTGAGCAGCTTTCGCGGTATTCAGCGAGTGTTGTAGTATTCCCGTGCTCTAACTTCTAAAGGCAAATGAGTCCTGATATATTTCAAACTTCCTGCACTCACCTCGCTCGTTTCATTCGGACGTATGTTAGTTAGATCTCTTAAGTGAGTCCGCCGCATCCTTCGATCAATGTGCTCTCCTACGCAGAGTTTCTCTTAAATTGCAGCGTCAAATTGCAGCGTCGCTCGGCGGCAAACTTCGAGGTGACTGTTGCCAACAATGGGCTGGTTCGCCATTTCGTGATTTCGAACCCCCGCAATAGCTTGCCCTTGTCGTTCTTTTTTCTGTCCGATGAAGAGCTCACGGGTTGAGCTGATAGTCTTTCGGCTTTCTTGTATACGTCTATATGATATCATATGATATGGTATACTTCCCGTGTCCACGAAAGGCATATCCTTGCGCGCGTTATCGTATATTACGTGGAATTATCCCATTACGCGCGTGTCGCGAAATTCATAATGGCCGCCCTCCACGGCCAATCGCGTATCGTACTACGGCTGGCGACGTCGAAGTCGGTGGCGGAGGTGTTCGACGTTCCATTCCTCCGTGCTGTAGCAGCACCTCTTCCATCCGTATTCGACCGACCTCTATTACCTCTCAGGCGACACCTAACAGCGAGAGTGGGAAGTAGCGACGACTGTCGTACGTTTCGATCGGCTATTATCTAAACAGTCGTATCTCTTCAGCCATCACGATGCGCTGCCGAGTGGCGCCGCGCATACTTTCTGTACCCTCCCACATCCACAGTGGGCGGTATAGAAACGCCCAGTCAGACTCGCGTCTGTGCACGCCCAGGGCAGAAAAATTTGGCAATATATCGACAACAGGTGGACGTGGACTCGTATTGGACGAGAAGGTGAACGATGCTGTTTCTACTAGTGGACAGAACGCATTGAATATTCCAATCGATGGAGAATATCCATGCGAAGATGAGTTTGGCGAGCACGCTGCCGCCTTTTTGCGTGGAAATTATACTCCCGTGGTAGCGGAATGTACGGCGAAATACGATCTAGAAACCGAAGCAGGGAAAGACAGACTGCAACTTCTTGGCGAGATCCCAACAGACTTCCCGACTGGCTCCTTCTCTTACGTAGGTCCGAATCCAAAGTTTTCGCGAGAACACTACAAAAAATGGGGCGAAGGACCCGGACAACGCCCAAGTGGTCTTGGAGATAGCTGGCATCACTGGTTCGAAGGGGACGGCATGCTGTATGTTGTAGATTTTAAAGGTAAAAGTCTAACTTATAGAAATCGGTTTATTCGCACAGAGAGCTGGAAATTAGAATCAATGCTACAGAGGCGCGTGTTCAAACCGTTAATGAATGCCGCAGGTAGCACATTCATGTACAACGCTGTGTGCAACTTTCTTCAAACCGGCTCGTTTTTGAAGGACAGTGCTAACACAGCCATTTTCTTTTATGCTGGCAAATTACTTGCACTTCAGGACACTCAACCACCATGGGAAATCGATATTCGCTCTCTTAGAACGGTCGGAAAGTGCACATTTGACGGCACCTTACCAAAAAGTTTACCGTTCACCGCTCATCCCAAAGCCGCCCCAGACACTGGTGACTTAATATTTTTTGGTTTCAATCCAGTAGCCCCACCTCACTGTACGATTGGCGCTATTTCTCCGTCAGGCTCGGTAAAGTCACTCAAGCCACTATGGAATCATATCGTAGGAAGTGTGTTCATGCATGATTTTACGGTCACAAAAAGTTTCACTGTTTTATTTGAAGGTAGTATGGATATCGAGCCAAGTAGACAGTTCTTCGGACAAAATCCGCTTCAGTACAACCACGAGCGAAACGCCCGTTTCGGACTAATTCCGAGGAGTAATATAGATTCATCGCACGGTGAACCGATGTGGATAGAATGTGAGTCTCCGCAAACTGTTTTCCACTTCGTCAACGCATGGGAAGAAATGGACGAAAACAATGACTTGGTTGTCGTCGTAATCGGTGTTCGAGAAGACGGATTTTTCCACAACGCTCTGCAGGCCAATGGGGCTCGAAAATGGACAAAAAAAGCAGTGCAAGCTGGTGACACGGTGCCAAGACTTCATGAATGGCGAATTAAACCATCAGCGAGAGAGGTGAAGCAGAAGTTCTTATTTGAGGATATTATTGAAATCCCGCGAATTAATGACTCTTACACTGGGAAAAAGAACCGCTATGCATACGCCGGCATTATTCATACGCCGGCATTAACAGAACACGCTCAGTTGAAGTTCAGTGGAGTCATCAAATTTGATTTAGAATCGGGAGATAGAGAGCTATATGAGCACGGAGAACTTTCGTACGGAATGGAAGCCCAGTTTGTTCCGCGGGCAGAGGCAAGCAGTGAAGACGATGGCTGGTTGATAATGTATGTCCACGACGAGACTAAATGCGAAAAATCCATACTAGGGACAAGCTATTGCGTCATACTCGATGCAAAAAACATCAGCAAAGGTCCATTAGTAAAGATACGTTTACCTGACCGAGTTCCATACGGAGCGCATGCCACGTGGATACCAGATGGGTTGCGGTCTAACGAGGTGCAAGATATCATATCCACCCGTATACTTCCAGAGAGATATACTTTTCAAGCGGATCAGGTGAACGATCTCCTTCGAGCGGTCAAGTTGGGGATTTTTCGTGGTGCATCTGGTTTATTTATGAAGAATTGGTGCGTGCGTTTAGGCAAAGATGTACCGGGAAATTACTCCTTCTTACGAGGTTTGGGCTTCATGCTGATAGAGAACGGGTCAGTTGGGGTAGTTCGCGAGAAAGAAGCAAACAAAGAGCTGCAAACGAGTGAGCCTTCCACACCGACTCTCACGTTGTACGATATCGAAAACAATGGTGAGTGTAAAGTCGTCCGAGAAGCGTTAAGTATCTTGGACCTAAGCTGCACAATTAAGCCTTGCCCGTACGGCGCAGTGACGCATAGAAAAGAAATAGAGAACTTGTTGGGACGGAAAAACGTGGCTTTGCCCCTTTTGCTGGACTCCCGTGCTCAAGTCAAACTCTCAGGTGCCGACGCTATCCTTCATTATTTATTTTCTGTCTACGCAGATGGTAGCACAATTCCGGCGCATCTGAATCAGACTGCCGCGCAGGTAGCTCTTGCACTCAGTGGTACTAATAACGCCTCTTACTATGCGGCACCGACGAAAGTGCCATCCAAGCCTCTCGAGTTATGGGCATATGAAGCGAGTCCCTTTTGTGCGATAGTTCGCGAGAAACTATGTGAAATGGAGCTTCCTTACGTCCTTCGCCCGTGCGCTCGAGGCAGCACGAGAAGAGATCAACTTCAGCATCGAACTAGGGCTGTGTTTCAGGTTCCATATCTTGAGGATCCGAACACAGCGTCCAGTTTTTTTGAGAGTGCTGAAATCGTGAAGTACTTACAGACAGAGTACACGACAGAATGAACTCAAACTCGACGGCTAGACGGATTGTAACTCGACCACATTGCAAGAAATTTATATCATTTCGATTTTTCCGCCGCTACTCATAGCCAAGTCTTGTTTGCTCTCGACGTTCCCGACTACCCTTCCTGTCACTACTCAACTCATCACTTCACCTTACCCCTCACGTCACACATAGACGCTGCACGTATAACGTGTATGCGTACGTATATGAAAGCAAGCGCGTCCGTGAAAACGTCAAACGTGAGAACAGCTCGTTTTACGCGAAGAGTAGAGATACGTTCGTGCGCCTCTGGATAAATCTTCGCGATGTTGTCCCCAGTGTGTTTCAGCAAACCTACCCGGTTGAATACGCGTATTTTGAGCGCACGACGAACTGCAAAGAATGCGCGAGTGATCAAAATATCATGCGCTTCAGATGGATTTGAAATCACTTCGGTTTATCTCAAGTGCCCAATGGGAATTGTTCTTGCTACTGAAGACGGCACCGGGGCATACGTTGAAGATATTGTACAAGGAGGCTATGCAGACGTGAACAAATGCATAGACATAGGTGATATAATTGCAAAGATTGAAGTCCAAGGCGGACTCATTGATTGTGAGAACATGCAATTCGATGCACTACTTTCCCTCCTAGGAAATAGACAAGAAGTACGACTTGAGGTTCGCAGACCTACCGGTCAAAAAACACTTGGCACAACAACTGATGCCGCCGCCGTATATTGGGAAAAAAAGAGACAGGAACGGACTAGCGGGAAAAAAATACTACGAAGAACTTTTGGGGTGGAACCGGGAGATATAAGCGTCAGCAAAAACGGCCCGCTTAGCCAGGGTAATTTTGGAGTTGTCTTCAATGGGACATGGAAAGGGAGTAATGTCATCCTTAAGACTTCAAGAGCAAACGTCTTATGGGCCGATGATCTGCTGGATATAGAACTGGAAATGAATGAGATCGTACACAAACGTGCCAAAGGGACGTGCGCTAAGTTCTTAGGTTGCTGTGAAATCGACTTCCACAGTGAAGGGCAGCTGTACAACGGCTCGCTACCTGCTGGTCTTTGGTTGATGTGGCAGAATCAAGGGTTGAGCACACTCGGATCCCTTTATGAATATGCCGATAGCTTTCTTATTGAGACTTTGAACAAATGTGTGAGGTCTTCTGCCGATGCATCAAAACATATCATCATAAAGTCTTTCTTGAAGAACTTGGCACTCAAATTGGCGAAGCTTCACTCCGTTGGTATTGTTCACCGTGATGTGAAGCCAGATAACATTCTTTTGACCGAAGATGGTCCAGTTTTCATTGATTTAGGTGCATCTGCAAGCTGTCTGACGAATCTCATAAACTATTACCCTGGATCGGGACCAGCAGATCCTTTATTCAGCGTGCAAACTGAGAACTTTTTGATTCCAGAAGATGCGCCGCGGCCTACAGATAAAAACGCAGCAAAACTTTGGGATGAATACAAGCCAGATCGCTTCGACGCGTTTAGCTTGGGCGTAATTCTGTTGCAGTTGTGTATAGAACCTTTAAGGGACAAAGATAACCTGCGCAACTTTATACGTGAACTAGAAACATGTGACCTTGACCTCTACGTATGGAGAAGTGCGAGCAGATATCCATTGGAAACCTTTTCACTGTTGGAAAGAGACAGTGGCAGTGGGTGGGATCTGGCTTCGTCTCTGGTATGCGCGCGTCATGCTCGACTATCACTCGCCGATACGACATCGCATAGATTTTTTGATGAGTTGTAAAGAGGGTCTCACAGGTTCTGCTCATATCATTTCAATAGTGCATCAATAACAATGTCCCATCGACAGCTTGGAGCCGCTTTGGAAATGAATTTCACAAAGTTAAAATCTTTATATTCCTGTTTGATCAGCGACAGTGTGTTAAATGCAGCGTCGATCGAAACAACTTTCTCTTCATCTTCATTTTTGTATACTTCTGCAGGAGTCTTCGCATCGTTAAACGATGCCGACTTCAAGTGGCAAACATAGCCCCCTACTTCGCCGTCTGACCATATTTGTTTCTTTTGTACGTCAAAATCATCTACGAAGCAAAGAATCATAGATGCACGACTCTGACCGGTAGTTGGCTGCTGCACAGCAACAGTGTAGTCTAAACCAGGACGAAAGCATCGAATTTGTTCATCAGTAATATCCAAGTCGCAGCCAACAATTTCCGCCAACCAGCGTCCAAAAGATTCTGAATTGAAAATCCGAGTTCTAATATAATGGAGAAAACCAGGAAAATCGTTAACATCATGAAAATAGCCGGCGTCATGTTTATATTTATACCTTATGAATCGACGCATGTGTGGCGGTCCACACAATGCCAGAGAGTAATTAATATTTTTTCTGAGGCAAGGTTTATGAAAATCATGTTCCTTTGGCTCAGATATGAGCCATGTTTTCGCCTCATCCGCGACTTTACTTTTCAAAAACTGTTGAAGTAGCATGTTTCCTTCAGTCACGTATTGCTGGCGCATGCGCGCCATTCCCGCATGCTCCAGATACTCCTCGTTGATCCACTCTGCAAGATATCTTCGATCGTTTTCGCTAAAACTCTTCTTTGATGCGCTTCTACTGACTAGTTCAGGTTGTATAATGTCAACGACCGTGTCATTTGGCCGTTGCTCGGTGAAGACATAGCTGCCATTGAGTAACGTCTGCGCACTTGCATTCTCAGTCGAGAAGGTAGTTTTATCAGCGACATGATACCAGCCAGAAATTGAAACTCTGGCCTTGTGTTTCGCATAAACTTCTTGTACGGCGTGAAAACTCTTACCCGGTTCGATGGAAAATATAACCATGGTGTTCCATTTAGGCAAGATGTTCTTTGATGGGACAGCCTTGGGAAGTTGTGGCGCGGTGGTTGTGGTAGGATATAATTCAAGAGCACCGCCATCCTCGGGTTTCCACGCTTCTCCCGGTTCCGAAAGGTAAATTATGTACGAGATACAACGAGTGCCAATCACATCATCATGGCACAAAAGATGTCCGCCAGGTGGATAAACGTTGCATGAGCAGTCCACCCGTGAGTCTAGTGGCGGGCAGCCTGTAATGGTCTGGATGGACTTGCGAAATTTTTCACTGTACAAGTCATCCCTCAGCGCCATTAGATTCTCGCATGTGACATCTCCACTTTCTGCAGTTATGCTGGCAATGTCCACGGATTGTAGAACCTTGAAGAGGTCAGTCTCTTTGAAGCTCAGTGTCAGGTGTGTCTCCAACTCTTGCAGTACTTTCCTAAGCCTGTCTTCGTCACACGCCGGGTCGATGTATACGTGACGATATGGTGAAGAACGCCCATATTCCAGCTTCTTCTGCTTCAAATTTTCGAGATCGTATAGTCTCTCAAAGAACGCGCCATCGTCCCTCTTTTGTAAGTTGGCCGCCGTGAGTTTTCTTTTCCTCATGGCGTCTTTCTTCGTCTATCGCTCTGAAAGTAAAAGTGTTGAAAATTGCCACTAGCACTTAACAATGTTGCGTGACGAGTCTCTTTACGCTGTCCGTGGCTACGACTCTCGCTCGCAGCGGGTTCGCCCCCGATTTTGGGAAAAACGGTGTGTTCGGACCGAACAGTTCGGTCGCCGGAACGCTGATCGTACAAGGCACGTTCGCACGTTCTGTATCTCGTATTAATACGAGTATTACTCAAGCTTACTTAGCCGTGGTGTCAAATTTTGTCATTGGCAGAAAGAGGACACTGTCTATTTCCGTGGACTAAAATTTGACTAAAATTTTGGGTGCGACTGACACCGGTGGGATTTGAACCCACGCTCTTTCGAACCAGGACCTGAACCTGGCGCCTTAGACCACTCGGCCACAGTGTCTTTTCGCCACAATGGCGCGGATCGTACAATAAATAGCGCACCGTGCGCGCGATTCATATCTATAGCAGGGGGTTTTTCGGCGAACAAGCGCTCAATTAACTCAGTGGATAGAGTGTCAGCTTCCTAAGCTGAGGGTCGCGGGTTCGATCCCCGTATTGAGTGACATCTCTTTCTTTTTTTTTCTTTTTTTTCTTTTTCGTGAAAAATGAATGGCGACGACTGCGTGACTCTGCGACTGCGCTTTCGTCTGCACTTTCGTTTGATGACGCCCGCTGTAGTCGCTCTGCGCGCGCGTGCGTCCTGTCCCACCGCGCGCGCGTCGTCGTCGTTGCCGTCGCGCCGCTCGACTCCCCGCGCGTCGTCCTCGGTGACGCGCGCGCGCGTGCTGACGCGGTCCGCGCCGGACGTCGACGACGCTTCGCCGACGTCCACGCGCGCCGACGACGACGCGGGCGGTAGCGCGGCGCGCGGCACGCGCGTGCACGTGCGCGTGGCGACGACGGCGGCGCACGCGGCGGCGGCGGCGAAAGTCTGCGGGGACGCGTTCGCGTACGAAACGCGAGTCGAGGAAAAGTCCGAGCGTCGCGGCGACGCGCTGGACGACGCGGCGGAGGCGGTGAAGAAAATGTTGGACGACGCGTACGCGCGCTCGATCGCGAAGGAGTTGAAGCACATGACGACGCACCAGATTGAAGAACGGAAGAAGGCGAGTCGTGAAATTCGTGAAATGAAGAAACTCGGCGATGAATACGCGAAAAACGACGCGCGAGCGCTTCGCGCGAGACAAAAGGCGCAGTGCTTGACGCTGATCTCGCGCCTGGACGAAGTCGTCGCCGATGATGAGTCTCGTTGGGTAGGAAGCGCAAGCCTTCGCGTGTGTTCACCAGAAGCTTTATTTCCGGAGCCATTTCCGACGACAAAACCACGTGTTCCGTACGTCAGTAACGTCGCCGTCAAAGCCGACGCGCGCGGACGAGGCGTCGCGAGCTCGATGTTGGTGAAGTGCGAACGTGCGTCGCGGCTTTGGGGATACACCCATCTTTGGCTTCATGTTGATGTCGATAATCAGCGCGCACGCGAGATGTATGAGCGCCGGGGATACGTCGCCTGTGGCGAAGATCCGTGGTGGTACGGACTCGGCGGGGTACTCGGAGCAAGACGCGTTTTGCTTAAAAAGTTGATCGGAGAGAAACAATGAAGCGAAAGAAGCGCCTGACTCGAGTCACTGTCGTTTAGCCCGCCGTGCACGTGTCGCGTAGCGAAAGCATGTGCGCATGTTGTAGTATTGTAATTCTAGTCGCAACGTCCGTCGCGCGCCTCGAAAGGCACTCCGCACTTCTCGCCTGCGCCCTCGAGCGCGCGACCGATGTCCATGTTTTCGCGTAAATTGAAATCCAACAAGGCGACGAAATCACCGCCTTCGGCGCCACCGGTGAAACACGTCGTCGCCCAGTCGGCGCCGTCGCCGTCCGTCGTCACCGCGGGCTTGACGACGCTCCCAACGGTATTAGATAAAGCCGGCCCCGCCCTCGTCGCCGCGAGCCGTTTGGCGGCGCAATCTGAACCCTACGCCGTGGCCACGTTTGAGTTTTGTCGGAAAACCTGGCTCGCGCTGCAACCGTACCACCCGCAAGAGTTTGGACCGGCGATCGTTGGATTCATCCTGTGCTTCTTTGGCGGATACTTTGCCACGATCACGGCGGCGGTGGAGGCGTACAGAATCACCGGCTACGCGAACACTCGAGACGCTTTGGTGATAATATGGCGCAATATCGAAGCTGCGCAGCGCGCGAGCTTGAAGGACGATGAGCTAGATGAAGACCACAACGGCATTCCGGATACGCAAGAGATTACGAAGAAGGCGTTGGTGGTTCGAAAGATTGGCGTCGTCGCCAAGAGTATGGATCCTGAACAGGTTGGAGATGCTCTGGGTGCGATCTACATGGGGTTCGTGGCCGTCGTGGCTACATTACGCGTGCATTTCGCGGCGTGTGTCTCTCTTGGTGTCGCTGTTGGTGACATCGTGCACAACATCGTTGATGAAAATCTCACCCCCGTGTTGATGATGAGCACGCCCAAGGAGTATCAGAAATGGGTTGGACCTGGCGTGAGATATGCCTGTAAAGTCATAGGTGTCATCGCGGCGTGGTTAGTTCAGCAGGCCATCACCGCGTATCACTCTGCAACGCGTGGCGCACAACTCTTTGCTCGTGGGCTGTTGACGTATCTCGTCCGCCACAAGTACCTCGGACCAAACGTCATCGATGAAAAAGGAACGGTTTTCAATTTCGCCATCTTCGTCCTCGCGATGACGGGATTTTGGTCGCAAATCATGTACGGCTTCAAGCTTCCGTTTCCGATCAGCGTCTTTCTCATCCCGATCCGCATGTTAGAGTTTGCCCTTCGCGTGTGCGTGGGCACGATGCGCGACGGCGGGCGCGCGTGAGCGAAACGGCGATTGAATAAACGCTTTAGCGCGATGACGGCGGCACGCGCTCGACATCACCGACGAATCCACATCTAGACGACGCCTACGGTGCGTATTTTACGAACGAATACATTACCAACGGCGCCCAAGCGTCGCAGCGCGGCGCGACGAACCAAAACAAACCAGAATTCAACCGCCCTTCGCTTCACTTCACTCCTCGCGCGTCGCATCACCGAGTCAAACGAAACGAAAGCGAACGAAACGAAACGAAACCGATGGCGCCCGCGACGGGCGCGGCGGCGCGCTGTCGCGCGACGACGTCGACGTCGGCGTCTTCGGCGGTTGCTTTTCGCCGCCGCCGCGTCGGCGTCGCGAGTGGACGACGACGACGCGAAAGGACGCGGCGCGGTGCGAGCGAGACGCGCGACGGTGACGGCGGCGATGACCCGTGGTTGCAAAAGATGATGGACGCGGCGATGGAGGACGAACGGCGCGCGGGTGAGGCGCGAGACGCGCAAGGGGTCGAAGACGCCGCGGCGCCCGAGCGGGACGCGGCGACGACGAACGCGGCGTCGGTCGCAACAAAAGACGACGAGTGGGAGTACGAACCTGAAACGTCGCACGGTGATTTAAGCGAGGAGAGAGAGGCTGAGATATTGGGCATCACCGCGCGCGCGACGGCGAAGACGGTCGCCGACGCGGCCGCGTCGACGCCGAGCGGACCGCCGGCGGTCATCCTCGTCGGTTTCCGCGCCGAAGAGTGGCCTCGAGTGCGCGTGCTGGTGGACGAACTCGGTGGTTACGACGTACCCGTGATCCCAGCGCGGAGCGAGCACGCGTGGATGACTTTAGAAGAGGTGGCTCGAACGCGAGAACCGGACTGGGAATCGCCGCGCGACGCGGCTCTCGCTCGCGGCGGTGAGTACGGCAGTCAGCGCGCGGTAATTTTCAGCGGTTTAGATCTCGGCGAAGTCGCCGTCATCGTGAGCGCGATCGAGGCGCGAGGTTTACCGAGATTACCCGTCGTCGTCGCCGACGCCGAAAACTCGCGCGCGCCGCTCGGCGAGTCCCTCGCGACGGCTCTCAGACGCGCGCGCCGCGACGCCCGTCGCAAGCGACCCTCCCGCGCCGTCACCACCGCCTCCACCGACCCTCACCCCGACGCCCTCGGCGATTCTCCGCGAGACGTCATCGTCGGCGAGCTCGTCGCTTCGCCCGCGTCTTCGCCCTCGCCGTCGTCCTCGCGCGCCGCCGCCGAGTCCCGTCGCCGCGGTTCGCGCGACGCCGACGTTCGCACCGACGCCGCCGCTTTCATCGTCCCGCATCCCGACGAGTGATATCGTAATAATCGAGCGATCGATCGAGCAGCTTTCGCGCGCGCGCGACCCGTACGCATTCGTCGTCGTCGTCGTCGTCGTCCCTGGTGGCGTCCGTCGTCCGTCGGTCCGCGGGCGACCGTTGCCACTGCGCGACGCGATGCGACGACGACTCGGCGCGATCGCGCGCGATGCGATCGCGCGTCGAACGGTGCGAACGCGACGCGACGCGAAGACGCGAACGATCGACGCGCGACGTCGCGCGACGTCGCGCGCGACGAGATTCGAGGGCGCGATTCGATTCGAATTTGGATTGGATTGGATGCGATGCGATCGGACGCGACGCGATTCGGCGAACGAGAGGACGACGACGCGACGAGGACTGACGAATCGACGACACGCGAATGGCGCCATGTTATCCAGCGCTCGCACTGCGCGACGCGAACGATGACGATGGGACGCGCGACGACGGGAAAGACGAGCGACGGCGCGAAAAAGACGGAAACGGCGAACGCGACGACGAGGGCGCGCGCGAACGCGATGATCGGCGACGGAGGATTCGACGCGATGATGATGATTCGAAGGCACAAGGGCGGGACGGCGACGCGAGAGGAGACGATCGCGGTGCCGTCGATGGGGGATTCGATCTCGGAGGGCGCGGTGGCGAGCGTGATGAAGGCGGTCGGGGACGAGGTGGCGACGGATGAGACGGTGGCGCAAATCGAGACGGACAAGGTGACGATCGACGTGCGGGCGCCGAGCGGGGGGACGGTGACGCGCGTGGACGCGAAGGTGGGGGATACGGTGAACGTGGGGCAAGCGGTGATGGCGTTCGCGCCGGGCGTCGGCGGGAAAAAGGGGGGGAAGGGCGGCGCGGCGGCGCCCAAGGCGGAGGCGGCGAGCGGCGCGCCGGTGAGCGTTGAGGTGCCTTCGATGGGCGACTCCATCACGGAGGGGAGCGTCGCGGCTTTGCTCGTGAAACCGGGTCAAAAGGTGGCGATGGACGAAGTGATCGCGCAAATTGAAACGGATAAAGTCACCATAGACGTTCGCGCGTCGACGAGCGGGACGGTGACGGACGTGCTCGCGAAGGAGGGCGACACCGTCTCCGTCGGTCAAAAGGTGGCGACGCTCGCTCCGGGGGCGGGGCCGGAGAAACAAGCTTCGGCCGCGCCAGCGGCCGCGGCGATGGCCGCGGCGACGCCGGCCAAGGAAGCGCCGAAAGCGACCGCCGCGCCATCGCCCGCGCCGGCGGCGCCGAAAGTCACGTCGGGCGCTCGCGCCGAGACGCGCGTGCCCATGTCGCGCTTGCGCTTGCGCGTCGCGGAGCGGTTGAAGAGCTCGCAAAACACGTACGCGATGCTCACCACGTTCAACGAAATCGACATGACGAACGTGATGCAAATGCGCGCGGAGTACAAGGATGCATTCTTAGAAAAACACGGCGTCAAGCTAGGTTTCATGAGTACCTTTGTCAAGGCGGCGGCGAAGGCGCTTCAGGAAGAGCCCTCGGTGAACGCCATCATCGACGGCGACGAAATCGTGTATAGAAACTACGTTGACATATCCGTCGCGGTGAGCGCGCCCAAGGGTTTGGTGGTACCGGTGTTGAGAAGCTGCGAAGGCATGAATTTCGCCGACGTGGAAAGCTCCATCGCGTCGTACGGTAAGAAGGCTCGCGATGGAACGCTGTCCATCGACGAAATGGCGGGCGGTACTTTTACGATTTCAAACGGCGGCGTGTTTGGATCGTTGACGGGCACTCCCATCATCAACCCGCCGCAAAGCGCCATTTTGGGCATGCATTCAATCGTCTGGCGTCCGGTGTGCGTCGGTGCCGACCGCGCCATCGTCGCGCGCCCGATGATGAACGTGGCGTTGACGTACGATCATCGCCTCGTCGACGGTCGCGAAGCCGTGACATTTTTGAAGTCGATTAAGGAGTCTGTTGAAGACCCGCGTAGAATGATGCTCGAAGTTTAATTCGTAGCAGCACGTTGTCCTCGAATAAACCAAACTACTACTAAGTTCTACATTAAAATCTGCGCTATTCTAAAACTAATCTAATCGTCAGCCTTTGAACAAACGCCCGACGACGTCTCCGGTGAGCGCGAACGCCATGACGGATGGCGCGGCGACTTCGAACAAATTGATTTCTGGGTCGAGGCTCGTCGCGAATCCCACCAAAACGCAGAGAGATACGACGAGCGAGGCATATATGCCGTCGATGCTCACGCCGTGCTTGCGGAAAAGCTGCATGATCTCCTTCAACAGTCCATCCAAATCGACGCGCTGCGTGTACACGTCTCCTTGGCTCGAAACGAGTCGCGCCATGTCACGCCGAAGCGCCACGCGATCGGTGCACGTTTGTTTGGCATCCCACGTCAGTGCGACGTCGGCCGCCTTTTCTCCCTCGCCTCGCAGTAAGAAGCACAAAAATCCGAGAAACTTATTCCTCACGGCTTTCGGGAGTTCGTCTGCGATGCCGAAATCAATCAACTCAAGTTTCACGATCCCCGCTGTTTCTGAGTCGACACTCGACTGGCCGTTCTCGACGCTGTACAGAATATTTCCTGGATGTAAATCTTGGTGGATGAAGTTGTCGCGTAGAAGCATGAGCAAGTATGCGTGAACGCCAAGTGAGCAAAGCTCAGAGTTTCGAGAAGTTTTATGTTTGATGGCGCTGCCCAACCCGTCGCCCTTGACAAAGGTCTCCACCAGCACTGCCTCCGTGACGAAACCTGGCACAGGGCGGGGTGCTCGTATCTGCACCTCACTCTTCATGTTGTGCGTAAATTTCAACAAGTGATCGGCCTCGTTGCGTAAGTCTGTCTGCGCCGTCATCGTGTGACTGAACTGTCCGAGCGTATTCTTCAGCTGCATACCCTTCAGCGCGGGTAACGCGTCTGCAATCCCCGCTATCGCGCGCAAGATTTGAAAATCCAGAAAAATTCGTTTCGCCACGTTGGGATGCCGCACTTTCACCGCGACGTCCATGGTGCCATCCTCGTTCAAATCGAGCTTGCGAGGTTGAGCGAGCGCCGAGCACACCGCGGCGACTTCCTTGCGCAAACGCGCCTTGTACACTTGAGCAACCGAACCCGACGCCATGGGCTTCCGTGGAAACTGCGCAAAAACCAATCTCGGATCAAAACCAAACTCGTTCGCCAAAATACGTAACGTTTGCCCGTACGAGTGCTGTGGGGCATCGTCATGAAGTTGTTCGAGCTGATGACACAGGTCCTTCGGGAAGACGTCCTCACGCGTGCTCGCCCACTGCGCCCACTTGATGAACGCCGCACCGCACAGTGCAATCGCGCTGTGCATGGTGGCCCACGCGCGCTTTCGCATGCTCGCGCTCAACGGTCCAGGTGCACCCTGGCTCAGAAGTAACAAAGGTACGGCAAACGTGAGCACGGGGAGCCACGTGACAAACAGGTACGTCGCGCGAATTAAAAGAGCGATGGAAAAACCTTGAGTAGCCCAAGACGCGGTGGCGAGTTGCCTGTCCTGCCAAATGTTCGCATCGTCGTCCACGATGTCGACGTTTCGATCCTCTGAGACGTCACCGCCGGTATAGACATCGGAAGAGCTACCGGCGCCTTCCTCCGCGGCTGGCGGCGAGTGCTCCAAAGCATCTGCCTCTCGTTCCGGCGCCGCGATGCGACGTTGTCCTCGCGCACCACGCATGGATATCTGCGCGATATTGAGGATATCAATGGGATGGATTTTCGCTTCAGCCGCAATCGCGCGCTTCGAGCCAAACGCACTCTTCCTTTTCGCTCGTTTGGCTTGATTCCAAGACGCCGGGAAGCTCATCGAGAACGAGCCGTTTGGGCCACCCTCCGAGAGGTTCATGCTTCCAACACGCATTGACACGCCTTGCACGAAAGCCATCAATCCCATGAGCGGAGCCGTGTCGATCGCGCGCACGGGGTCACTCGGGATGTGTTTCACCAATCGAAGCGCCGCCCAGCGATATCGCGTGTGCCACAGCGCTATTCGCTCCGCCTCGCTCATCTCACCTTTCGTCCCTTTGATCGCCCGTGCGATGCCCGCACGCAAAGGAGGCTGCTTAAACAACACCTTGACGCTCATTAACGCCGACGCGGCGGTGGCGTGAGCGTGTAGCGTTGGACACAACATCCTCGCGCTCGTCGTCAACGCTCTCGTCGCCAACGCCACCCGCGTCGCTCTCGCGACCACGGGCGCGTCCAACGGTCCCAGACTTGGCGCCTGCTCGGTGTTCTTCAACGTCATTCTCACCAAGCCCAACGCCGCGCCGAATCTATTGACTTTTGTCATGGTCTCTGGAAACGCCACTTGCAAGCACAACGCCGCGGCGAACGCGTTCGCGTCCGCTCGCCGCGCCCACAGCGCGCGCCCGACCCTCGGACCGATCCCATCGCCTTTAATCCATCCATCATAGCCATCATCCATCCGTCCGTCGCCATCGCGCGCGACCGTCGCGCATTCCCAGGCGTCCGCGCGCGCGCACTCAAACGTCGCGTCCGCGCGTCCCATCGTCGTCCCCACCCTGAACCGCATCGGCGCTCGCGCGCGCGCGCGCGCGCTCATCTCCTCCCTCTGTCGTCTCGACGCTCCCCCGAACGCGCGCTCGACGACGCGCGCGTCCGCGTCGTCGCTCGCGCGCGGCAACCGCAAGACATCACCGAGCGTCGACGTTCGCGCGGTCGCCGCGTCGTCCTCGCCCGCGCTCGGCGCCGCCGCGCCCGCGCGCGCGCTCGACGACGACGCCGCGTCGATCGCGTCGCGCCGTCGCGCCGCGAGAGCGTCGAACGAGGACGGTCGACCGTCCATTGCGCGACGCGCTCTGACGATGGCTGACGACGACGCGCCACCGGCGCTCGCGGCTCCGAGCGCGAACGACGCCGATGCGACGAAGCTGGACGTGCAAACGGGCGCGCGCGTCGCGCTCGATGGTTTAGGACCGATCGTCGTCGGCGTGGATGGGACGATGAGTAGAATCAGCAACTGGACCGCGCTGAGCGAACGCGAACGCGAGACGGCGCTGCGAAGACTGGCGAAGAGGAATAACGAGCGATTGGAGGCGTTGAAAAGTGGTGAACGATCGATTGAATCTTGAGGCGTGCGATAGAGATGCGTCGATTGAATCTTGAGGCGTGCGGTAAAGACGAGTCGAGGTTGGCGGCGTCGGGCCGTCACGAAAAGTGAAGATACGGATCGAGCGATTTCGTCCGGGCGACGGTGGACGTTTCGCTGGCGCAGAACGAACTTCTGCGCGTTCGCGTTGGAGTCGTCGTCGTTCGTTGTAAGCGCTCGGGAGATCCCGGAGGGTGGCGGTCGCTCGTGGATTGGCGGGCCGCCTTGTTCTCGTCGACGAATGTAAAATGCTCGTATCGTCTGCTGGAATTCCGTCTGAGTTTCGCGCGTGGGAACGTCCAGTAGGCGATCGCCAGCAGAAATGCCACCAAGAAGACAAAAACAGTCGTCATCGTGGCGGAAAGAATCGCCGACGCGAGCGTGGGCTTGGCGTGTACCTTGATGACCTCGTTCGTCGGCGTCGCCGAATAAAACGCGGAATTGGACACCGCCGCCGCGACGGACGCTTCTCCAGTGGTGGCGGTGAAGAAACAACGTCGTTCGCGAAATGTCCTAAGCGCGTGTAGCAACGATTGCGCGAGCCTGCTGGCCGCCGTGCTATCGTCGCGGCCTCGACGGCATCCCACCATGGACGCGTCGATGATTTCCAACCCGCCGATCAGCTCCACCAGCGCGCGCTCGTTCAGGCCAAACATCGAAGTCTTTGCCGTCGTGTTTCCGGCTTCGCAGAGCGCGATGTGACGAGATATCTCATTAATCTCCAAAGATAGAAGTAAACTTCCGTGTCCGCGACTGTACACATCGAGAAAGTGTAATCCAGTCGAGAGCAAGCCGCATTCGAGCGAGAGCTCCGCCATGATGGCATCGAATACATTCGAAACGAAGTACCGCCCAGGTAGTATGTTTTTCGCTTCTCGACAAGCTTCGGCACTTCTCAACACATCGTACGCTGCGTTGACCAGAAACGCAAAAGTGCGAGCGCCACTGGTGTTGTTCGACTCCACACCGCTCAAGCCTGTCAATATGAAATCTAGGCTCGTGTAATGCGCTCGCATCGCGTCAAACATGCTGTCCGACACCGTCGACTTCCATCTCCCAGTGCTCCGGCAGATATCGTACGCCGCAAAAGCCGATATCATATCTCGCGCGACTGTTTCGTTGTAGAACGCGTCCTCCATGTACCTCAACCCCGAGCGATCGAGATCTTCTAGAAGCGACCGTCTGGCGCTTTGCGCGAGGCGTCTCGTGTCGATCACGCCCTGGATCGACGACGTTAACCTCGTTGTGTCCTCGTAGCACAGCCCGGAAGAAATAACGCGATATGACTCACTCATCATCTCACGCAATAACTCAACCGCACTCGCGTCGTCCTCTCTCGAAAGCTTAAAGATGGGTGCGGAACAGGCCCGCGCATGCAGGGCTATAAAGTCGATGAGAATTCTAGCCCGTTTCGCCGCCGCCAACGCCCTCGTGCGCATCTCCTTTTGGATTTCGGATGTCCCAGAGCAGAACTCCTGACTCGCAGTGTACGCATGGGCTACATCCATCGACACGTTCGCACCTCCGAGCTCAAAGAGGCGGTCAAGAAAGCCGCCGAGGCCGCACGCCGCCAATTCTCGTTCGGCGCGTTTCACCGCGTCCAGCACATCTCTCGGCGCAGCGACGTCCATGCTCTCGAGCGCCGATGACCAAGCGCAGGACACGCAAGTTGACGAAGCCAACGCCTCGAGCGCGCGCGCATGCGCGCGGGATGCGATGCTCGCCGAGAAAGCCAACGCCACGGCGAGAAAGCCAACTCGGCGCCGGGGCATGGTTTGAGCGCGCGACGAGAAGGTAGAATAAGACCGGACGAACGAGCGAACGGGGCGTTTCGAGCGCGACTAAATACGCCGGAGTATGCGTTTCAAGATGCGCGCGTCGATCGACGACGGCGTCTCACGAGGTGCGAAGTGACGTGCTTTCCCGCGGCGCGGCGCCGAGACGAGCCGAGATCGAGCGCGCGTTAAGCAACGGTTGTAATGTATTAAAATTTCCTTTCGTCGTTCGTTCGTTCGTTCGATCCTTATGATGTCGTGCATTTATGAAAGTTAGATTCACCTCTTGATTCATCGCGCCCTTCGACCCGCGTTCGGAGACTTTGAAAAATATGCGAAATGTGTGTCGTCTCTCTACTTGGTCGCCAAACATCCTCGGAAACCAGCTTCGAGAGCCTTGCGGTCCAGGTTGCGCCCGATGAACACCATGCGGTTCACGCGTGGTTCGCCCTCGGCCCACGTCGACGCGGACGGACCGAAGTTGATCTGTTCGTGAACGCCTTGAAACACAAACTTGGCGTCGCCTTGACCCTCGAAGCACAACACGCCCTTCGATCGGTACATGTTCGTCGCGTTAGCTTGCAACAAGTTCATCATAAACTCGTTCATCGCCGCGAAGTCGAGCTCGCCTTCGACCGCGATCCCGACCGACGACACCCCCGTGAGGTTGTGTTTGTTCTCCTTGTTCTCGTCCAAAAAGCTCGGATCGGTCTCGAGCGTCTTTTCCAGGCTAAACGAGTTCACGCCCAACACGACGCCCAAATCGACCACCGAATTCTGCGTCTTGATCACGTCCGCGCTCGCGTTCACCGATCGTATCGTCTTCTCCAGCGTCGCGATCTCTTCCTCGTTCACTAAATCAATCTTATTCAACAAGATTCGATCCGCGAACGCCACCTGCTGCACCGCCTCGTTCACCGCCCCATCCGGCTTCTCCTCCTCCATGTGCATCGCCACGTGCTTCGCGTCCGCCAGGCACAGAATGCTATCGATGCGATAATGTTCCGCGATCTCCGGATTAATGAAGAACGTGAACGCCACCGGCGCCGGATCGGCGAGCCCGGTCGTCTCGATGATTACGGCGTCAAACTTCTTTTCCCGATCCTTCAGCGTCAACAGCGCGCGCACCAAGTCCCCGCGCACCGTGCAGCACACGCATCCGTTATCCATGCTTATGATATCCTCTTTCTCCTTGATATTTTCGGAGACCAGCGCGTCATCGATGGACACGGCGCCGAATTCATTCTCGATGACGGCGATCTGCAACCCGTGCTGTCCGCGCAAGATGTGATTGACGAGCGTCGTCTTCCCGGCGCCGAGGAAACCGGTGACGATCGTCACCGGGGTCTTTTCGATCGCGTCCTCGGCGGACATCCTCGGTCGCGCTCGGAGGCGTCGCGCGCGGCGGTGAGTGCGGTCGGCACTTCGGCACCCGTCGTCGTCGTCGTCGTCGTCGTCGATGCAGCGCGTCGTCGCGCGCGCGCTCGCGCGCGCGGGCGCGCGCGCGCACCGGGACGGAGTCAAGTCTCGCGCGTCGCGTCGCGGCGCGCGCGCGCCGTCGCGGACGCGCGGCGCGGCGACGAGCGACGACGACGGTGCGCGCGGCGGCGGCGTCAAGTTTGCGCTGACGGTGGCGCGCGATCGAGCGGTCGTCGAGCCGTCTCGTTTGGACGCGTACGTCGCGGCGAACGTGCCAGACGCGAGCGCGTCGCGAGGGCGGGTCGCGGCGGCGATTAAGGCGCGAATGGTGACGCTGAATGGGAAGACGGCGTCGAAACCGTCGCGCGCGCTCAAGCCGGGAGACGTCATCGAGGGCGAACTCGAGCGTGAACGCGCGAGTGAGGCGAAACCAGAGCCTTGGGTGAAATTAGATATCGTACACGAGGACGAGAGCGTGCTGGTGGTGAATAAAGCGGCGGGAATGGTGACGCATCCGAGCGCGGGGCACGAGAGCGGAACGCTCGTAAACGCAGTGTTGGGGCACTGCGATTTACCCGAACTCGTCGTTCCGACCGGGAATCAGGCGCTGAGCGATGACGATGAAGACGATGAAGACGCCGTCGACGAGGATGAGGGGACGAGAGATGGGATGATTCGACCGGGAATCGTGCACAGATTGGACAAGGGCACGAGCGGCGTGATGGTCGTGGCGAAGGACGCGTCGGCGCATAATTCGTTATGCGAGCAATTCGCGGCGAGAGTGGTGCGTCGGAAGTACGTGGCTATTTTAAGTGGGGTACCGAGTCCGAGTAAAGGTCGAATAGAGGCACCGATCGGGCGAGATCCTCGCGATAGACTTCGCATGGCGGTGACGCAGGGCGGCGGCCGTTTCGCGGCGAGCAACTACGAAGTGATCGCCACTTTAGCGAACGGAAACGCGTCATTAGTGGAATGGCGCTTAGAAACCGGTCGAACACATCAAATACGCGTGCACGCGAAGCACATCGGGCATCCGATACTCGGTGACGATACGTACGGCGGCGGCGGCGGCGCCGCGGTGAGCGCTCTCTCGCGTTACGGCGTCTTCGACGTCAAAGAAGCCAAGGCGTTGATGTCCACCATCGATCGACCGATGTTGCACGCTCGCACGCTTGGATTCACTCATCCGCAATCGGGCGAGGCGTTGGATTTCAGCCGCGACCCACCGGAAGATTTCGAGACGTTTGCGTCTCGCCTCGCCGATAAGACGGACGCGTGAGCAACGTCCCGACGATGTCTACTAGAATATTTGTACAGTCACCACGCACCGCTATCAGTCGCACCGCTATCGTTGTAAATCGAGAACACATTCCAAAGCGTTTCCGCCGCGGCCCGCGCCGTGGTCCTCGGCGCCGGGCCCCCACGCGCCGCACTGCCACGCGCGTTCCGACCGCGCTCGCGCGCGCGTTCGCGCGCACGCGGGCGAGCGCGCGCGATGTCATTCGCGCCCGCGCTTCCACCGCGCGCCGCGCGCGTGGCGCGCACCGTGGCGCCGTCGTCGTCGTCGCGCGTTTCGGTGACGACACCACCGCTCGCGACGAAAGATGTCGGTCCACGCGCTAACTGCGCCGCGCTCGCGCGACGCGCGCGGTGCGACCGCGCGACGTTCACGGTCACGCGCGCGTCCGACGGCGGCGACGGCGCGAGCGCGCGAGCTTCTCGAAGCAAAGCGGACGGCGACGGCGCGCCGCGAAAGCCGCGCCTGAAAGCGAACGGGACGGCGAACGGAAAGTCTGCGCAGAAAAAATCTGCGCTCGAGTTGGCGCTTAAGAATATATTCGACGATAACGACGAGGACGCGGTGGAGCAAGAACGACTGCGGTGGTGGCGTTTGATGAATAGCATGTGGCGGGCGTTTTTGGTGCTCTTCGTCACGCCGTTCGTGTGCGCGCAGAGCGTGAAGAGCGCGATCGTCACCCCTTGGTTGGGGGCGCATTGGGGAGCGTTTAATGCGTCGTTGAATTTGCAGCAGAGGCAAAACGTGGCGCAAGGGATACAAAAGTTTGAGGAACGTTTGTACTACGACAGAATCATCAGCGGGGCGCCGCGTTTGCACGCCGACGTCGAACGGGGATTGTTGCTCGAAGAAGCGCGACGATTGGAAGACATCGAAAAGAAAAAGTCTTTCTTAGCCACCGGAAACGTCATAGGATCACTCATCTTCATCACCATGACGGTTACCATCGTCACGCTTCAAAAGTCCAACATTTCTCGCCTTCTCGGGGACATCAGCGACGAATTCATCGGCCTCGACGCCGCCACTCAAGCCTTCATTCTCATGCTCGGCGCCGATATGGTCGTCGGCTACCATTCCTCCGACGGCTGGCAAGCCTTCTTAGCGTGCATCATCACCCACTACGGTCTCGATTTCCACAAGTTTGAGATGGCGGTTCGCATCTTTGTCGCCGTCGTCCCCGTGACGCTCGACATCGGTTTCAAGTACTGGGTCTTCAACAAGCTTCGGAAGATCTCCCCGTCCACGCAAATCATCCTCGGCGAGATTGAGCGGCATTAATTCGCGTCTTCGCGCCGTCGGCGCCTTAGCACACGCATTTATTCATAGATTATTGTCGCCGTACGAAAAAGTTGCTCATAAAGCACACTTTATGAGCAAGTGCCACGCCAGCACGCCCTCGACGCGCACAATCGCGCGTCACACGCCCTCGACGTCGCGCGCCATGCTCAGCTCGCTCGCGCACGGCGCGCACATAGCCTACCGCGCGCACGCGCCGCCGTCGCGATGCGAGAACGCGCGCACGCGCGCGCGCTCCGTCGCGCTCGAGTTGAATTCGGGACGGTTACGCCGACACCTTCCGGGACGACGGCGTGAAACCTCCGTTTGGGCGCGCGCAGGACGCGAAAACGACGACGTGAACGAACGAAACGAACAAACGCAAAACGAAGGCGATGATCGCGCGCATGCGGTGGACTGGCGCGAGTTTCGCGCGCGCATGGTGGCGCAATACTCTGAAAACGCCGCGCTCGGGGCGAGCATAGACGCGGCTTCGCGAGACGGATCACCGCCGACGTGGGCGCATGGATTGGAAAACCTGGAGAAAGGCGCGCTTTTAGTGGCGGTAGAAGAAGACGCGAGCTCGTTTTGGTCGCACGTGGTGATTTTCATGCTCGGTGAGTGGTTCGGACGACGCGCGCTCGAGAAGAAAGAGGGGGGGCGGAAGCCGAGACGGAGGCGCCGACGCGAATCTCGTCGACTGACTTTTACGCTCGCTCACGTCGATGCAGATCACACACCGTACGGATCTACTGGGATAATTTTGAATCGCACGCAATCGTGGACGCTCGCCAAGCATTGCCCAGAGGTTAAACACGATAATTTGTACTGGTCGCTGTTGTCTGAAGAAATCGTCGGCGTCGGCGGACCGGTGGGGTTGGACCACTCGCTCGATCGTTCCGTCATCGCCTTGACGACGAAAGAGCAGCCAGGCATGACTGAAGAGGTGATACCGGGGATATATCGCGTCATCAACCTAGATCAGTTGGCGAAATTGAACGCCAAACTCTCTGGGCCGGGTACGCTCCGGCCAGAGGATTTGAGCCTCTTTGTCGGCTACTCGGGATGGTCTCCAGGGCAACTTCAATCCGAAATCGACGCGGGATTTTGGACCCTGGCCTCGGCTTCGGGTACGTACGTTCGAGACTGCATGTTCAAACACGTCATGGACACAATCGTCGAACCTACGACGGGAAAGCGCGTCCCCATCGACGCGCACGGTTTCCAAGCGTGGGCGTCCATGCGGGAGAGTCTCGGCATGTGACCGCCCCCTGACATCTGTACTATCACATTGATGACATTGAACGACAACTTTTCTACCCATTTTTTTGCCTAATTTTCCACAACTTTTGAATACAAAAACACTGTACTGTACATGCTACGCGTCGCTCCCGCTCGACCACTCGCCTTCTTCGCGTTCTACCGCCGCCGGCTTCGGTTTCACCACCGGTACCCGCACCTTTTCTCTTTTCTCTTCCCTTTGTGGAACGTGATCCCAACGTTCGGCGTCGACGCCGTTCCCACCTTCGCGTCGCTTTTTCGAACGTCTCCTGTCCCGTTCATCGCTTTTTCTTCGCCTCGTCTCGCCCGCGGCGTCTCGCCGCGGCGTCTCTCTCTCTCTCTCGCCCTCGGCTCGGCGCTTATCGTCGATCCTCGCGTTGGCGCTCGCGATGGCGCGCACGGTGTTACCGAAGAACTTCAAGTTGGGACGCGGTTTCACCGGCGACGCGCGCGCGACTTCGGGTGTCGGAACGGTTGTCGGCGCGCCGCCGGCCCAGGACGCGCGCACGGGCGCGCTCGCGCGCGCGCGCGATGCGTCGCTCGACTCGACGCTTCGTGAGTATTCGCGCGCGCGCGCGAGCGCGCGGGCGTGGCCGTCGCCCTCGGGGGACATCGAGACGCCGCGACCGGGCGACGAGTGCGGAGTCGACGCGCCGAACGCGTCGAAAAGTATTGATCACCGACGCGAGCGGCCGTGAATAATGATAAAAGAATCTACCACTGTAGGCTATTAGGAACCTGGTATTACGCGGATGCGGGGGACTGTTGACCCGTCACCGCGAAATACTCGAGCAACATGTTGTTCTCGGGCGCGAGACCGACGGCGGCGCGGAAGAAATTTTCCAGCATGGCGCGTTGCTTCGCGAGAGCGTTCACGATGGGCATACCGTTTGGCACGAGCGGGGCCTTGCTCCAATACGAGAGCAACACCGCGATGGGGTGAATGCTGTGAAACTGTTCGCCTTCGCACTTGACTTCGACGCGCGTCAAGAGTTCGGCCACAAGACACAAGTCCAGGATGAGCGGCGCCGCGAGCAAGGAGTCCTCGCACGTGTTGTGCATGACGATCGTGTTTTCGCCGTTCATAAAAATTGCGCTGGTGTACTCATCCATCGCTCGCTTGCTATCGCCGACATTCGGGACGTACTTGATCACGACGGTGTGATCGGGCTCCTCGCCCTCGTCGTAAAGCAGCGGATTACTCGCCACCATGTCTGAAACCACGTTCGCCTTGGAGATTTCCTTGGATCGGAAAGTCTGCGGCGCACTCAGGTTCAAACCATCGTTGTTACCTAAGTGATTGTAGCTCACGATGGATGTCGGCTTTAAGCCAGCGCCGATGAGGTAGTCGACCAACACCGACTTCATCTTCGTTTGACCAGTCTTGAAATCATCTCCACCGATGATCGAGTTCAGGCGAACCGCCGCTTGCACGACGCCTGGCACGAACGTGTTCTGTGGACTTCCGTTAATGAACGGTGTGTGCTCGTCTATGCACGCCAAGGCGAACAAGGTACTCGGCGAAATCTCTTCCTCGCCCGCTTTGATGGCGTTTCGCAAGTTTTCTTCTGTGTCGTGCACGCCCTCGCGCGTTTCCGAGTAACGCTCCGTGTTCGCCGTCCACAAAACGACTACACTATCGATTCCATTCTTTTCCTTGAAATCGCGAATGTCAGCGCGAATCTGCGCCATCTGCTCCGTCTTTGACCCGCCGATGACATTGTTTGCGCGAGACAACTGATTGCTCGCGACAAATTTCGGATCAAAGACGCTCGCTCGCGGCTTCATCCCCTCCATACGGGGTCGGAGCTGCCTTTGTAAATCGAAGTCTAAAACTTTGGCTCGCTCCATCGCGTCCGCCAAATTCGCTTCGTTGATGTCCCATCCGTCGACGATGACGTCGTTCGGGTTCGCTAGCGGCATCAACGACTTAAACGGCACGTAAACCTCCTCGCCTTCGAGATGTCCAACTCGGCACGTCCCACTCTGCGTGAGTGAGCCGTAATAATTAGGCTTCCGCACCCCATCCTTCGTATTCCACGTCACGTCGTGCTTATTCGCCAGCATACCCGCCGTGAGCGTCGATCCGTTATTCCCGCCCCACCCAACGAGCATGATCCCAACCTTCGGCACGCTCGTCCGCGTCCGAATCGTAAAATTCTTCGTCTCCGGCACGAGCGCGAAGCATTCCTTCCCCTCAACGCTCGTCGACGTCCTTCGCTCCACCCTCGTGCTCGCGTACGCGTGCTCGCTCTCCACGTACTCGATCCCCGTCGCCCCGTCCTCGATCGTCCGCACCGTCGCGCTCTCCACCGTGAACTTATCGATCAACATCTTCGTCCGCGCCCGCGCGCCCGCGCGTTCGCCCCTCGCGCGTCGCGCGTCCGTTCGTTCCGTTCGATCGCCGCACGATGGTCGATCGATCGCGTCGCGTCGCTCGCGTCGCTCGCGCGCGTCGTCTCGCGCCGCGGCGCGGGGCGCCGACCGTTCGCGCGTCGTTCGTCGAGCGCGTCGGCGTCTCGGCGACGCGCGCGCGCGTGTGCCGACGTCGACGACGCGCGCGCGACGTCACGGCGCGATCGCGGTCGTGATTTATCGATCGCCGCGCGCATCAAACATGGGTCTCGCGGCGTCTCGAATGCGTATGAGCGGGCGCGCGCTGCCGATATATCGGGATGTGTTCGGACACGCGGGTATGATAGACACAGTGAGGTTGATGTTTCACATCTCGCGGCGCGGCACATCGCGCGTCGCGCGACGCGACGCCGCCGCCGACGACGCGACGATCGCGACGATCGCGGCGAGGTTCCGAGACCGCGCCGAACCCGACGGTCTCGAACGCGCACCGCCGTCCGGGTCGACCGCGCGTCGACTCGACGTCGCGCGCGTCGACTTGAATCGACGCGGCGAAATTTGAAAATTTGAAACGACGCCGCCGACGAAGGATGGACGCCGAGGCGAAGCGACGGCGAGTGACGGCGGAGGCGTCGTTGGCGTCGCCGCCGACGGTGCGCGCGCCCGCGGGGGCGTTTGAAACGCCGGCGCGCGGGAAGACGGATGGGGAGGCGCGGGACGGCGGCGCGAGCGGGGCGTCGACGGCGACGCCGCTGATGAAGAGGAAAGCGCGCGCGGGCGAAACGGGGGAAGGGATGGTTTTTGCGGCGATGCCGACGTTCGCGCGGGCGCTGAGAGACGCGTCGAACGCGAATGGGGCGGATTGGGCGCGCGCGGAGGACGCGCGGGCGGCGACTCCGTGCCGCGGCGGGCGACCGTTGGCGTCGCCGCCGCCGATGAAGGCGTCGACGTCGCCGCCGGCGCCGCCGCGAAAGCAGGCGCTATCGTACGGGATGTCGTACGGATACACGCCTTCGCGAGGGGACACGCGATACGATGCGAGCGAGCGGGTCGATTGCGAGGAGCCGGCGACGCCGGCGCTCGCGGGACCGTGCGCGATGATTCCGAGCGCGTTGGACGCCGCGCTTGGGTTGCCCATGATCGACGGCGCCGCGCTTCGCGCGTTATTAGCGAATCACGAGTCCGGTGGCGCCGGTGGGCCGGAAGTCGTCGCCATCGATTGTCGATTTCCGTTCGAGTACGCGGGCGGCCGCGTGCGCTCGGCGTTGAATCTGTATTCGCCGACGGACGTGCAGAAATTTCTCGCGTCTCGCGCGACGACGAGCGCAAACGTAGTGTACGTGTTTTACTGCGAGTTCAGTAGCGAACGCGCACCGCGCATGTGGCGACACGTGCGGAACTTGGATCGAAGAGATCACATGGCTACGTATCCGGCGCTCTCGTTTCCGCACACGTACGTCTTGCAGGGCGGCTACAAGCACTTTTACGAATCCTTTCCAGAGTGTTGCGAGGGCGGTTTCGTGAGCATGTCGGACACGCGCTACACCGACGCGTGTCGCGAGTTCACGTCGCAAAGCCGAGAGGTCTGGTTCGTCGCGCAGCGCGCGAAATCGATGACGCACGCGCCGTCGCCGTCCGACGAAGCTTTGTTTCGATCCGCCGAGCGATTTCGAGGCGCCGTTCGCGGACGAGGCATCGATTTCGCGGGCATGGACGACGATTGATCGACCGATCGCCGCGTTCGCCGACGCCCCGCCGTCGCGCACGAGTCGTAGAATTGTAAACCGCGCCGCGAATCCGCGACGCGACCCTCCGATGACGGTGACGCGCGACGGTTGGTCGAAACGGTCAGTGGTCGTCGCGCGTCGACCCTTCGTCATGCCCGCGTACGACGCGGACGACGTCCTGGCCGTCGCCGCGGACGAGGGTTACGCGCTCTGTCAGCGCTGCGACCGCGAGGGCGTGCTCGCCTTCAGGCGCGAGCTGCGAAACGTCGCGCAGCTCGTCCGCGTGTGGCACCGCACCGGCACCGTCGGCACGTACCTCAAGCATCCGTCCAAGGGAAAGACGCAGCTGTACCGACGACGCGTGGAAGATTTACGAACGCTCCGCGCGCTGTTCGACGATCCGCGGTGTCACACGCACGATGGGTACCAGCGGCGGGTGAACGCGAGCGAGGACGGGGCGCCGTGTCGCGTCGCGGAGACGGCGCGGCGAACCGCGGCGTGTCCGGCGTGCGGAAAAATGTTCGGAAAGGCGTCGAACGCGGTCGGACACTACGAGAGCGGTGGGTGCCCGACTTGCCGAGACGAATCGCGGGCGAGAAGGAACGTGCACGCGTACGCGAGCGCGCAGGGAGCGGGATTTTTGGTGCGGCGAATCGGGCGCGGCGGGGACTCGGCGAGCGAGTACGCGACCGACGACGACAATTATCGGTGCAACGCGTGCGGGAAGGAGTTCGCGCGGTTGGGATCGTTGATACAACATCAGGAGATGCGCGTGATGTGTCGCTACGAGTCGGCGAGGACGTTCGCGCCGCGGATCGCGTACGACTCGGACTCTTCCGACTACTGAAGCGAAACGAACGGGCGACGAAAAGAAACGACGTGAATGAGTCGGTAAACGAAACGCAGAAACGCAGAAACGAATGTAAACGAATGTAAACGAAATGTAAACGTGTGCTACGACGCGTACCGCGCGAGCGAAAATGGCCGAGGCGCCGAGGCATCCGTCGACCAGTCGTACTCCGCGTACGAGATTCGCGGTATTTTACCGCTCGTCAGCGCGGTCTCCAGCGCCACCTTGGATTCATCTTTCAGTCTCGGCGCAATGAATCTCAACACCTCTGTCGCGCCCGCGCCGAAATCTCGCGCGTACCACTGCATGATTTTCGACAGGCGCACTTCATTCTTGCGAGCGTCCACGGCGACGGTGCCGTTGAGAAAGGCTTCGGCTGCTAAATCGAGTTGCGCGTCGATTTTATTCGCTGAATACGCTCTGATGGGCGGACACGCGTTCGCTCCGCAGTTCAACGCGAAGTGAATCCTGGCGTCACGCTTGGAGAGCGCGTATTTCGCCGCGCCGTCATCCTTGAAATATTTTGTCGCAAACTTCTTAGTCGGATGCGGCGCGTTGGCGCGAAGCAGTCCGTGTTCGATATCGTCCAAGGAATAAAATTTACCCCCAATATTGTACCCGACGCTTCCGTAAAACGCTAGCCGCTCGCGCGCGTTTCTTGGAACGCCCACGTTTACGAACGCGTGTTTCACCCCGACGTTGTACACGTTCAAAAGGAACGCCTTGCGAGCGTCTTCGTTTGCCAACTCGCCTTGATTCAATCGAATCGCTCGCAATTCGCATGTCGCCTCCTCAAACGCGCCGTACTGATCGTCCAAAGCGATGCCTTCGTAATCCACCATCCCAGTCTCCGCCGAGACGTGATACGACTCGATGATGGAGAACATTTTTCTCAAGTACGCGGCCGCGTCCACGGGCTTGGAGCTCACACGATCCTTCCACGCGGTCCTGTAGGAATTCAAGACCCTGCGATCCAAGTCCATAGGCAGCGCGTATCGCACAGGACTACCCCTAGGAATCAACGCTCCCTCCTTCACGTACGCCTCGAGCGTGTGAAAATCATCCACATCGAACTCGAACTCGCCCTCGCCCGTGCGCGCCGTCATGTCAGCCAGCGCGAGCGCGTCGACGATTTCATCCTTTGACATCGTCGGCGGCTCGTTCGCTCGCTCCGCACCACCAAAACACGAACACCCACCCGACGACGACGCCATCATCGTCGCCTCCGCGCGTCGATACCGCATCGCGTGCTTCATCGTCTCCGTCATTCGAGCGTACGTCGTCGCTCGCGTCCTCGTCTTCTTCTTCGCCTTCTTCCCCTCGCTCTCCTCTCCCTCGCGCGTCTCCAGCTTTATCGATTTAGACCTTCCATAGATCGACTTTCCACCCGGATCGTCCCTTTCGTCGTCCTCCACGTCTCGCAGCGCGCTCGGCAACGCGTCGACGTCGCAGTCGCCGTCCCTCAACAGCTCGCGCGCCAGCTTTCCCGTCCGCGCCAAGTGCGTGATCTCAACCTCCGATCCGACGTACTCGGCGTTAAAGAACACGGCGGGGGTGTAACGGTGTCCCGCGAGCGCTTTCAAGCCTTCCAATCGCGTCGACCGCGCGTCGGGCGTCAACGCGTCGAGATTAATTTTGTGAAATTCAGACTCTTGCACGCCCTCGTCGCGCAGCGCCGCGAGCGCCTTCCTCGCGCGCGCGCACGAGCCCTCGTGGAACACCGTCACGCGCGATACCGGCATGGTCGGTCGTCGGCGCGCGTCGTCGCGGTGTGCGGGCGCGGCCGAGCCCGGACGCACATCGACGCGCGAGGCGAGGGCCGACGACGAACGCGACGCCGCGCGCCCGCGACGGGAGAGCGCGCGCGACGGCTCGGAAGCGCATCCATGCGCGCGGTTTCGCGCGCGCGGGCGTTCGCGACGCCGCGCGCGGCGCGCGCCGGACGCGACACGAATCGACTTTCTCGGCCGGTGCGAACGCGCGGCGGCGATGATTCGCGGCGGATGCGACGCGCGCGAGCGCGCGGCGGTGATGACGACGCGATGAGACGGGCGGTGAAAGACGCGCGCGTCGAGCGCGCGCGCGAGGGAGACGTAGAGGTCCAGGAGGAGGAGGACGAGGTTGCGGCGTCGGCGTCCGACGTCGCCTTCGACGCGTTATCGGCGGCGGTGCGGATGCCGGCGATCGAGCACGCGCGCGCCGTCTTCCGGGACCGCGGGTCGACTGAGCTGTTTGAGCCGGGAAAGAGCTCCGACTTACTCGAGCGGTTTATCGAGCGCGAGATGGATGAGGTAGAAGTCGCGGTGAGCGCGTGCACGGTGAAGGAGGCCAAATGCTCGACGTGTAAAACTGGTTACAGTGACGTCGTGCTTTTACAAGCGTTCGATTGGTTGTCGACGAAGCGTTCGTTACACAGCGACAAGTCTTACTATCGGAGAATTGAGGATCGAGTGCCGATGATAGCGGATTTCGGGTTTACGCACGTTTGGTTGCCTCCACCGTCGTTATCGGTAGACGAGCACGGTTACATGCCGTCGGAAATTTACAACTTGGACGGTAGCGAGTACGGCGATGAAGCGGAGCTTAAATCGTTGGTACAGGCTCTGAAAAAAGCCGGAATAGCAGCCGTGTGCGACATCGTCATCAACCATCGTTGCGCTGAGTACGCTTCGGATGGCCGCTTCATCTCGTTTGCGGACGAAGTAACGCCGAGCGGGAGACGAATAAATTGGGGAGCTTACGCCATCGTCGGCGACGATCCATTTTTTCGCGAAGGTCAAGGAGCCAACGATAGTGGCGACTCGATCGAAATCGCCCCTGATCTCGACCACACAAACGCCGAGATTCGCGAAGCGATCATCGAGTGGTTGAACTGGTTGAAAGATGACATCGGTTTCAGCGGATGGAGGTTCGATTTCGTCCAAGGCTACGCTCCGAATTTCGTGAGAGAGTATGTGGAGAAAACGGTTGGATTTGAGCAATTCTGCGTCGGCGAGAACTGGGTCGGGATGACGTGGTCGGGAAGCTTTCTCGAGTACAATCAAGACAAGCCGAGACGCGTGCTCGTGGATTGGTTGAACGCCGCAGACGAATGCGCGGCGTTGTTCGACTTCGTGACCAAGGGAATTCTACAAGAAGCAGTCAAGCGAGTAGAGTTTTGGCGGCTACGAGACCAGCAAGGCGGCATGCCTGGGCTTGCCGGCTGGGTACCGCAAAGTGCTGTGACATTTCTCGACAACCACGATACCGGATACCCGCAGAATCACTGGCCGTTTCCACTCGATCGTCTCGGTTTGGGTTACGCGTACACGCTTCTGCATCCCGGCATTCCCTGTGTGTTTGGCCCGCACATTTGGTGCTGCGACGAAAACTTGGGTTGGTCCCAATCGCTAACATCAGAAATTCGAGCTTTGTTGAGCTGCCGTAAGCTCGCCAACGTGTGCTGCGAGAGCAGAGTTGACATCAAAATCGCCGAGAGCGATTTATACGTCGCGTTCATCGATGACAAACTCATCGTCAAGCTAGGGCCGAGATACGACGTTCCGGGTGAAATACTCGCTCAAATCGCAGAGTTCGAGCTCGCAACGCACGGCGACGATTACGCGGTGTGGATTCGAAAAGAGTTACTCGAACAACCGTTCGAGGAGTGAGCATCGCGAGCGCCTTGGTAAGCATTTCGTTCATCGTTTTACATTTCGTCGGTGTTCCACATCTTCTTCCAAATCTACTCGAGGCTAGCCACGCGCGCAGAAATTTGCGACGCGTGCGCGACGAGACGTCGCGCGGCTTCGACCGCGAGAGACGCTCCTTTCATTCCCGGTCGCATCTCGCCATCTTTTTCGTAGTACTCGCGAATGTTGACCAAAACTTTCCCTTTGTACTTGCTCACCGTGCACCGTCGCGTGTTCGACATCTCGCACACCAGCTGCTCTTGGCTCGACGCCTCGCACGCCTCGATGGCGCTCGCCACTTTATCGATGTTCGCGTCGAGCACCCGCCACTGCGCCGAAGACAACGAAATCCCTTTCTTCCCCGGCTTGTACGGTCCCTCGCCACCGGCTTGATAGTACTCGCGAATGTCAACGAGCGTCGTTTCCTTCCACTTTCGCACCGTCACGCGCTTCGTCTTCGACAGCGCCACGACTTCGTTCTCCACCGCGTCGTCGCCGCCCGCGCTCGTCGCCGCGTCCGTCGTCGCCGCGTCCGCCGTCGAGCTCGCCGGCCGCGCGCTCTGCGTCGTCGCCGCCTCGCTCGCACCGACCCTCGCGTTCGCCACGAACCACCTCGGCGCCCCGCCCTCGCCGTCTTCTCTCCTCGCCGTCCCGCGCGCCGCCATCGCGTACAGCGCCTTGTTCACCGCCGTCTTGTCGCGCTTCAAAAAGCTCGCCAACGCCTTCGCCTCCGTCCCGTCCTCTCCGATCGCCTCCAGCGCCGCCAACACTCGCGTTTCATCCAGCGCGCTCTCTTCCGCCGTCGCGCTCGCCCTCTTATTCCCTCCGATCGTCGGCGACCCCTCGTCGTCGACGCGTTCGCGCTTCGTCGTCGCCGTCGTCGTCGCCCCGCGCGCGCCGTCCTCGTTCGCCGCCACCGCCGCGTCCGCGCGCCCCAGGAACGCGTCGATCTCGTTTTGCACGACGATTCGATCGACGTCTCGCCCGTCGTCGCCGCGCGCCGCGCGCAGGGCGTCGCGCACGGCCTCGCGCACCGAGCGTTCGGTCGCGCGCTCTAAATCGAGCGTCGGCAGCAGCGCGCGGCACGCGCGGCGCGTCTCGAGCGCGTCGAACGTCGGCGCGTCCTCGCTCGACATCCCGCTCGGGCGTCGCGCGCGACGTCGCGCGCCGTCGTCGTCGCGCGTCGCGACGTGACGTCGCGAACGCATCGACGGCGCGTCGACGAGACTTCGCGACGCGACGACGACGCGCGCGCGGGCTCGACGACGGCGCGCGAGGGCATCGTCGACGCGACGGTCTCGCGCCGAGGCATCGCCGACGCGCGCGCGAACGCGCGGACGATCGATTCGGAATGATGACGACGGCGGCGTCGGCGCGTCGACGGGCGATGTCGCTGCTGCGCGACGCGGTGACGCGCGCGACGCCGATGCGCGCGACGACGACGCGCGCGATGACGCATCGCGCGTCGACGGCGGCGACGACGGCGCGCGCGTCGACGAGGACGCGCGCGGGGACGGCGGCGACGGCGACGGCGGCGGCGGCGGCGGCGGCGCTCGCGGCGACGACGGCGGGACGCGAGGCGAGCGCGGAGGCGCCGAGGACGAGCCCGGCGGACGCGGCGCTCGGAGGCGCGCGCGTGACGCTGTATCAGTACGACGTGTGCCCGTTCTGTAACAAGGTGAAGGCGTTTTTGGATTATCACGGGGTGCCGTACGACGTCGTGGAGGTGAACCCGATGACGAAGGGCGAACTGGGATGGGTCGAGGATGGATGGAAAAAGGTCCCGATCGTCACCGTGGGGGACGAAAAGTTGAACGATTCGAGCGCGATCATCGCCGAGCTCACGAAGCGGTTCGACGCGAGCGGGTCGAGCGCGAACGCGGGGGCGTGGTTCGGGGCGAAGAAGACGAAGGCGTACCTCGAACGCGAGGCGACGTGGACGAAGTGGGTCGACGAACGCTTCGTGCACGTTTTGACGCCGAACATCTACCGCACGTGGGCGGAAGCGGTGAAATCTTTCGATTACATCACAAAGAGAGGGAATTTCGGGTACTTTGAGCGCGAGAGCGCGAGATGGGTGGGGGCGGCGTCCATGTACGTCATCGCCCATCGCGTGCTGAAGAAGCGACACGGAATCGAGGACGAGCGCGCCGATTTATACGCCGAGTGCGACAAGTTCGTCGACGAAGCGGTCGGCTCTCGTAAATTCTGCGGCGGCGATGCGCCGAATAACGCAGATTTGTGCGTGTTCGGTGTCTTGCGCGCCGTGAAGACGTTTGAGACGTTCGCGGACGTCATGGCGAACACTTCGATCCGCCCCTGGTACGAGCGCATGGAAAAAGCCGTGGGACCGGCCACCCGCACGGACGGCTTAGAGAACTGACTACATCCAAACGAATTATACTACACTCTACACTAGCGCGATTATTTTTAAATGCAAAGCACTCGTCTCTCACGAAGGTTCAACGCGCCGCTCGGCCCACGCCGAGGGCGGCCGCACGCCCGTCTCGACGAAGGCCAAGTACGACTCCAGCACGTACTTCCCGATCGGCGTGAAATTCTCCCGCCCCTCTCTCAGGCTCCTCGCCAACTCATCCAGGCTCACGAACCTCGCCGCCGCCACTTCGCCGTCCGCGAATTCGATTTCGGCGTCGTCCCTGAGCACGATTTCAAAGCACGCGCCGAACACTCGCATGTACGCGTCCTCGTACGGAAACGTGAACAACTCCCGCACGCTCGCGCCTCTCGCCGCATCGCTCCCGAGCTCTTCCTCCAGCTCCCGTCGCATCGTTTCCTCGTACGTCTCCGCCGCCGCCTCGCCGTCGCGCCCTCGCGTCGCGCGCACCACGCCGCTCGTCGCCGCGTCCGTCCCGCCCGGCCACACGTCCTTCGTCTCGCTCCGCCGCGTCACCAGCGCGTCGAGCGCGCCGACGCCGCCGTCGCGAGACGCGCGCAGGACGACGCCGAACGCGCCGCGGCCGAGCGCGCGCGCGCGCACCGTCACCGCGCGCGTCTCGCAGCCGACGAACGCATTCAGCTCGTCCACGCGCGCGCACAGCTCGTCGCTCGCGCTCGACGACGACGTGAGAGCGCGACGACGTTCTCTTCGAGCGCGCGCGCGAATCGGCGCCGGACGCGCGCGCGCGGCGAGCGCGCGCGGCGCCATGCGGACGCGCGCGCGCGCGCGACCGACGGGCGCGACCGACCGCGTAATCTGTGTATGCGTAAACAGTTAGAAATACACGAACGTACGAACGACACCGCCGTCGCGCCATCAAATCTCATATTTAAGGCTTCTTACGCGCGCGCCGGCGCGGCGACGTCGCGGCGCGCGCGACGCCGCACACATCGACGCGCCATGCACGCCGCGCTCACGTTCTCCAACGCCGTCGCGTCCAAGACCGCGCTCGCTCGAGGTACGAATCGTCGAATCGGACGCGCTCCGGGCGACGCGCGACGCGCGACGCGCGACGCGCGACGACGCGCGCGCGACGGCGCGCGACGCGGTGGGAGGCGCGCGCGCGGCGATGAGGGGTCGCGGGCGCGCGCGCGCGGCGCGACGCGTCGCGCGATCGCGGGAAGAGGACGATGCGTTTCTCGACGATCGCTCGACGGCGCGCGACGAGCGAACGCGCGTCGCGCGCGCGGGAGGAAGGGGGAGATAAGAAGCGCGCGGACGGGGCGGTGACTGACCTGGAACCCTAAACGCGGGGTCGCGCGCGCGCAGGCTCGACGACGGCGTCGCCGGCTCGAGGGGCTTTCATCGTGCGCGCGGCGCAAAACAAGGTTGCGCGCACGCGATTGTCGCAAAAGGAACGCTTGTATAACAAGGCGCGAAAGTCTGAAATCACGACGCGAATGAAGAAGGTTTTCGTCAACGCGAGCGAACTCATGGCGGCGGACGCGTGCACGGAGGCGGATATTAGCGGTTTGGAAACGTTGATCTCGGAAGCGACAAAGTCCGTGGATAAGGCCGTGGCGCGGGGGATCTTGCACAAGAACACCGGCGCTCGACGCAAGGCGCGCATGTCCAAGTACAAGCAAGAGTTGCGACGGGACAAGGGTCTCTTGACGGCGTAAACGCGCTCGGCGAGAAGAATACAATTCTTTATTCGACAACGATAGGCGGGAGGCGTGAGAGTGTATTGTGTGTACGTGATCAACGATTAATTAGAAGAACTGGCGACGCGCGCCCACGTAGACGTTTGTAACCCAACGACGACGACGACGCGGCTACCGAAGACGCGCGCGACGGCAGTCGCCGCCTCGCGCGCGCGACTCCCCACCCATGCGCGCCGCGCTCGCGTCCCCTCGCGCCGCTCGTCCCGCGACGACGATCGTCCGCGCGCTTTCAACCGCTCCGCGCGCGCCGCGCGTCGCCGACGGCGAAACTCTCGACGTGCTCGGCGCCTCGAAGCTTCGCGTGGTGCAAAGCAAAGTCGGCTACCGCACGGGCGTCGACGCCCTCGCCCTCGCGTGGTTCGCGAGACGAAGCCGCGGCGACGTCGAGAGTTTCGCCGATCGCGCGTGCGACCTCGGGGCGGGCTCGAGCGGGGCGGTCGGGCTCGCGTACGCGCTGTCGGGAGCGCGGCCCGCGCGCGCGACGTTCGTCGAGGCGCAGCGGGACAGCTGCGAGAGGCTTCGACGAAGCGTCGAGACGAACGCGCGAGCGAGCGACGCGTTCGACGTCGTGCTGGGGGATGTCGTGGAAGACGCGCGGGCGTTGCTGGACGATCGTAAAATGCGGCGGGCGTTCGATGTGGTGCTGACGAACCCACCGTTTTTCGAGGCGACGCGCGGGACGCCGCCGAAGAATAAAGAGAAAAAAGGCGCTCGGTTTGGCATACTGGAGGATGGAGGCGCGGCGACGATTCACGACTTTATCGGGTTCGCAAAGGAGGCGCTGAGAGAGGATGGAGAATTTTTTGTCGTCTACCCCAGTCTTGGCCGCGCGCGGTTGTTGGCGGCGATGGTGGCGGCATTCGGCGACGACGCCGTGCGCGCGACGGATGTGTTCGACCACGAAGGCGCGTCGCGGCCGAGTTTAGTATTCGCCCGCGCGACATTGCGAGGATATCCAGGCGATGCGGTCGAGACGTCGTGCGCGCTTTACCAGGAGGCGCGCGTGGGAGAGGGGAAGCGGGCGTACGTGGATTCGTTTGAGATGTTTCTTCAACGCGTCGCGCAGGCCGGCGTGA